>Ga0172370_10000835_pt1 | contig 48094 bp, 28 predicted proteins | sample LakKiv5m_FD_114538 | JGI IMG/M metagenome (GOLD analysis project Ga0172370, IMG submission 114538) | Freshwater microbial communities from Kabuno Bay, South-Kivu, Congo - kab_022012_11.5m | ecosystem: Environmental > Aquatic > Freshwater > Lake | place: Democratic Republic of the Congo...
CAAACCTTGTATTTGAAAACCATATAAAAGATAATTACAAAAATTCAAGCCCCTATGAATACCCCCATATTAACAGCCGTTATTGTTGACGATGAACCCGAAGCCATCAATATGCTTTCGGCATTGATAGATAGGATTGATGATCTTGAAATTACCGGTACAACTTCCAGACCCGAACAGTCCCTTTCGCTTTGTCTTAAATTACGGCCCGATATTGTTTTTTTAGACATACAAATGCCCGAGACCGATGGCCTTCAAGTGCTTATGAGCCTGCACGAGCACCAGTTTTTTCCGGCTGCCATATTTACCACTGCCTGGGATCAATACTCGCTAAAGGCCATTAAAGCCGGGGCTCTCGATTACCTGCTTAAGCCCATCGACAGAACTGAACTTGCTACCGCCATTCAAAAGGTGCGCGATCAAAAAACGGCCCACAGCATCGAAGACCGGATTGAGTCGCTTGAGCGGGCTGTAAAAAACCACCGCAAACTGAAATTCAACACCCGCTCAGGTTTTATACTCATACACCCCGACGAAATCTTCTACATTCAGGCCGATGCCAATTATTCCGAAATCTTTTTAAGCGAGGTGCAACGCGAGGTAGTATCAATGAACCTGGGCGCTCTCGAACCCCTGCTGCCCGAACAGTTTATCCGCATTAGCCGCTCCATCATCATTAACTCAACCTGGCTTACCAAACTTTCGGGAGTTCAGAAGAAATGCTGGCTTAAGAAGGACAACGAAGAAAAAGAGTTTTGCGTGCCCGAGAAACAGATGGGAGAATTGAAAAGGAAAGTGGGGGGGGTGAGAAGATGAGACATGGTGATATGGGTGACGGGGCAACAAGGAGAATTTGAAATTCCAATCCAGTTAGCCATCGGGACAAATGTCAAATTCCCAATCCATCTTTGACGAAACGTGGGATTTGTGTGATGGTCTTATAAAACCGGAATCAACCGTTGTAAAGTGCAGATGAATCCATAAAATTTAACACATCGTTAACAAACCAATATATGTAATGGCGTGTTTATCAGACTGGTTAAACCAAAAAAATAAACGCCATGAGAAAATTATTTACCACCACCACTTTGTTGTTGGTTGCTCTGATAATGCATTTGTATGGGCAACCAGTTATTTCGTACAGCAACCTGCCCGACGTGGGTTTTAGCAGTCCGGTATCAGCGAGCCCTACCGTAGCATCGGGGCCATTAGGCGCCAATCAGGTATGGGACTTTTCAATGCTTCCGCTAACGCCGGCTGGCACCTACACGGTGGTGAATCCGGCTGCAACACCCTACTTTACCACCTTCCCCGCTTCAAACTATGCCTTCAGCCTCGAGATTCCCGGAAGCACCTCCTACAGTTATTTCAGCCTTCAGCCCGATATCCTCGAAACCCTGGGGGATGGCATTTCGGCATCAGGCGGGAGCAACTACACCCCGAACCCAAAAACTTCGCTGGTATTTCCGTTTAATTATCAGCAGGTTATTACCGATACCTGGGAAAGAACCGACGGTGGTTCGGGCACCGTGGTGCGCACCTACGACGCCTATGGCACTCTGATATTGCCCTTTGGCACCTTCAGCAATGTGGCACGGGTTACTTCGGGCGGTTCGGCCGACAATGTGGTTTGGTACAATATCAATCCCTTGTACCCTGTTTTTCAGATTGATTACGATTCGGATTTGTCCCTGGCTCTTACCGATGCCGTGCTGAGCGCACCTGCAGCGCAACTCGATAATCTCAAAATTTATCCTAACCCTTTCAGATCAGCAACACGGCTTGATTTTAATCTGCAGAAACCAGGCACTGTGCATATAGAAATAACAGATATGTACGGACAAACCATTGGGGTTGTAGCAGATTTACAGGATGCAGCACCGGGAAATTATTCCTATACCCTCAGCAATTTTGCGCATTCCACTCCGGGATGTTATCTGTTGCGTATAGCAACCGCTGCAGGCACCGAAACCCATAAACTGATGCTTTTATAGTCTTCTGAATTCAGGGCAGCAGCCCATGCAGGCCTGAACGAACACGACAATTTACACTGGCCCAGCAAAAAGGCAATCCGTTTAAGGAATCTACCTTTTTGTTTTTATCGAAAAAGCTGCTGCCAGGGCAGGCTGAGCACCCGCTGCTGCGGCCTGCCTTATTGTTTCACCACCTTAAGTACAGCAGTTGTTTGTTCGCTGAGCAGCTGAACAAGGTACACCCCGGGTGCAAGATCGGGGTTCCATCGGATGGCAGTGGTGCCGGCCGGGCACAGGCCGCTAAAAATTTGATCCACCTGATTCCCTTTTATTTCGTAAGCGTTTAAAGTAACCTCAGAAGGCCTGCTGAGGGTCACGTGAAATACCGTACTGTTGCTAAACGGATTGGGGCCTGAGGAGATACTTTCATTCTGCCATGTCATTAACCGTGTCCCCACTTCCTCATCTACCCTTACATCGATATTCACCGGCAATTCGTTTAAGAAGTAATCGTGCACCATCATGGTGGTGGTATGATGGCCAATGCTGAGGCCGCTGGCATTGATATGCAGCAGAACCGATCCGGGATTTTCGCCCAGCAGCAGGCCACCGGGCACTTCGGCATACACCCAGTTTACCGTATCCGGAAAGCTGAGGGTATACGGGTTTTGGCCGGTGTTGTAAGAGGTAAGCAACAGGTTTACATCGGTAGTAGTATTTTGCTGCAGGTTAAGGTTAACTTCTGAAGGCGCAGCAGTAAGATAAGGCGGATTTTGTGCCATATGCACGGCATTGTATGTATTGAGGCGGCCGCCGCTTACCGTTTGCCCTTCGAGTGCTGGTATAGTATCAACCGAAGCCAGCAGGTAACGTTTGAACTTTGAAGCCACCAGCGAAGGGTTGGAGGCATATTCAGCCAGGGTGGCCGGAGGGGCAGCGGCATACATGAGTCCTATGGTGCCAGTAACAAAGGGCGACGACATACTGGTGCCTGTTTTGTAACCATAGGTATCGCCCTGGCGGGTACTGTAGATGCTGGTACCGGGAGCTCCTAGGTCGATGCTCTGTTGGCCCCATGCTGCCTGATTGTTGCGCGTATCGGTATTGGTGGTGTTGGTAACCGCCACAATAGATTCGTTGGTCATAGAGGTGGGGATGTCGCCGTTTACATCCACATCCCAGCCTCGGTTGGCGGTAGAGGCCACGTTCAGAATCCCCACACTGCCCAGCGAATCGTACATGGCACCCCACAAGGGGTAGTTGGCCGGATTGCCGGCATCGATGCCAAACGACGAATTGGTAGCTACCACATAAGCTCCTGCTGCGCCGTTGGTTTCGTTGTAGCGTTTGCGCATATCAAACACATAGGTGTAGGCAATCACCACCGTTGATTCTACGTTTCCCGAACCGGCCACCGGCATGGCATAGGTGTTAAAGGCTACGCCGGTAACACCGGCATTGTTGTTTCCTTTGGCGGCAGCAATACCGGTAACGTGCGTACCGTGATCGCTCTGCACCATATTGCCGCTGTTTGTGTAGGCATTCCAGCCGTTGTAGTCGTCGGTGTAGCCGTTTCCGTCGTCGTCGATGCCGTTGTAGGGAATTTCAAGCCGGTTTTTCCAGAGTTTCAGATCGCTGTGACCCAGATCGACGCCACCGTCAACAATGGCAACCACCAGCGTATCGCCATTGGCAGTGAGGCCGCCGCCGGTGATATCCCAGGCATAGGTAGCCTTAATATCGGCGCCGGGTGTTCCGCCCAGCTGCCCTGTATTTTTAAGGGCCCACTGGTTGGTAAACGATGGATCGTTGGGGATGATTTCGCGCTGCTCAACATAATGGTTAAACTGTGCAAGGCTTACTGCCGGATGCTGTCTGATTTTAGCCAGCAGTTCGCCGGCAGGAGCACGTGATTCGTCGAAATCGAGCAGCCAGATATACATCGTGGCCGATAATTGTTCATGGATGCGCAAACCGGACCCCGAAAAAGCATTCAACAGAGCCGTCAGGTTTGCTGTTGATTCATCTGCCTTCAGCTGAACCATAAGTTGTCCGTTAACGCGGGGGGAGGTATCCACCTGCGACCGAACCATACCGGCCGACAGCAGTATTAGAGCGATTGTTATAAAAATCTTCATCCTAAACGAATTTAAGACCATCTGAAATTAACAACAGGGTACACGGGATGTTCATCTACGACCCGGTAATTACTGTATAATCAGTTTTGACGACAGTACCTGCTTTGCCATGCGCAGATTCAGCAGATACAATCCGGCCGGTAAACTGTTTAATGCAAGCCTGTGGGTTTGGAGTCCGCTGGCCCCGCAGGTAAACGTTTCGTGGTAAACCTCACAGCCCTCAGTGTTAAGCAGCGTAAGATCAACTGCCTCGGCTTCATTTGCACTGAATGTCACCTGTGTGAACCCCGATGCCGGATTGGGTACAGCAAGAAGCCCTGATAAGGGAAGGGCCTCGTTACCGGCTTTGCTGATGGGCACAGTGAGGGTATCATTAAACATCAGCATTTCGCGGTACACCTCCGAATCGGTGGTAAACACCAGACTGTCGGCCGCCACGCCATCCAGTGGCTCCATCAGAACAGGAATTCCAAAAGCTACTGTAACAGGAATCGATTCACCGGGAGGAATAACACTGGGCATCTGATTATAAAAATCGGCCTCCCAGCATGCCATGCCGCCCTGAAGCTCGATGCAGCCATATTGCTGAAACGATGTGAGTGTTACATCATGCAGGGTGGGGTTGGTAAGTATAAAAGTCAATCCCTGGTATGCCTCATCATCGTTGGTAAAGAAAAGTGTATCGGGCTGCTGAAGAAGTTGATTTCCAGTGGTAAAACTGAGTGTACGGTCTGAAAAAAGGTGGTTTGAGGCAGTAACTCTGAATGAAACCGGCCACGAACTGTTTGCTTGTTGCGGGGTTCCGCTGAACACGCCATCGCTGCTCACACTCATGCCTTCGGGAAGCTGCCCGCAGGTAAACCGCAGGGATGAACCGGCCATAATTTCAGGTGAACCCGACACCGAAGCAATCAGGTAGTTTTGTCCGTCGCCGGCCGAAATACCGGCAGCCCAGTCGGTTGATGGGGTAATGCCGTATCCGTAACTCAACACCACCGACCCATCAGGGTAAAGCGTAACTGCGAAATCGCCGTTGAATGAAGGGTTCCCAAAGCGCGAAATCTTCCAGCGGAAGGTGGCATGACTGGCATCGCCTTCGTAAAAAATGCCTTCATTCTGATCGGGATATATCTGCAGGTCGGATCCGTAAACGGTAATGGCATTGGCTCCTTTAAGGTCTTCTTCACTGCGGATGTATTGAAACTGACCGCTAAAAGCAATGGAACCATCGGTGGTAATGGCCAGGTTCTGATAATAATTTCCGTAAAACGGAAACGGAAAATCAATGGTTTGCAATGCAAACCCATCATCGTTATCGTTTGGGGTGAGCTGATTGCTATTAATTGCCGGAAATGCAGCTGCATCGGTCACTTCAGTGTAGTTCTGCAGTATAGCCCACGAATAGGGCGCGGGAGCCCCTTCGGCTGTTAGCTGAACGGAGTAAGGCACGCCCTCATGCGCCAGCGGCAGCGCGTTGGTTGCAATGCTCACAGGGGTAAAATTCACCGGTGCATCGGTCCACACCCAGGTGGTATCGTTGTTTGTAAGCGGTACATTGGATTGTTCGCTCACAAATTCGGCTGACAGACCGATATCGTTTACCGAAAAGCTACTGATCTGGCCTGAATCGGAATTATCGGGGTCGGTTTCGGTTACCTGAAGAAAATAACGCGAAGGTTCACCGGGCACGGCATAGCTGAGGAGCGGAGTAATATCGAGCCCAATCTCAATCGATTTATCGGCTTCGGTATTGCCTCCCTGCATATAATAATCGCCTCCCTGATTGCAGAACAGTGGGAAATCGAGTATATGATCAGGTTTTACCGAAGTAAGATCAGTTGATATACCAGCCGAAATGCGCACTTTTTGTCTTGAGGTATGTTTTACAGTTGCTTTCACTGTGAGCAGTGGCGCATAATCGGTCCTTGTGCGGATTACATGCAGCAGATTGTTCCAGATGCCGCCTTCCTGAGTTGTGAGTGCGAGTGTGCGATACATTACATAAGCTTTGCCGGCATCGCCAAACGAATTACCCCAACTGTTGACCATCACCAGTCCGCCGATCTCCCAATCGCGCAAATCAACCACCCCGTCGCCGGTAATATCCAGGTCGTTGGTATATTGTCCATCGTTGTTCACATCAAAGCGAATATTGTCGTCGTATCCAACAAAAGTCATGGCATGATTTACCTGAGCTCCCCAACGGGTAATCACCTGTTTACCGGCATTGGGTGTTCCGTTAGGAAGATAATTCATGGCAAATACATCCGAAACTCCGGCTGAAAAATTGGCCAGTCCGCCTGAGGGGGAACCATCAAGGCGGTCAAACATCCATTGCTTGAGGGTTTCTAGGCCTTCAACGGTAGAAACATCGATGGTTGAAATTTCCAGCATACGGTTATCCATTCCTGAAAGGTAGTTGTTGTACCCGCTCATCCATCGGCGGTCGCCCCCATACCAGGGTGTACCTCCGTAGGTTTGTACGGTGGGGCATCCATCGGCGGCTATTATCTGCCAGCCGTCGAAATACCACGATCCACCTCCTTCACCACCGTTCAGAAAATTCCAGGTGAAATGTGTCGGGTATTGTGTAGATGCGGTATTTGCAGGAATATTTCGCACAAAATCCATCTCAAAAGTGAAATTGTATCCAATTCCACTAGCCTGGCCGCAACTGCCCCCATCCTGGTTAAATACAGGTCTGAACCAGGGTAATGTTGAATTATCGAGTGAGGAAGGCAGGTTTCTGCTTTTCTGAGCTGCTGTTGCTTTCAGCCTTGGGGTAACGGCAATACGCGAGTAATCACGGAGAGTAAGGGCACGTAAGCCACCGGCAAGCCAGGGTTCGCCGTTGGGATCGGGATTAACATTTACCAGCTGCTGCCCCTGCAAGGCAAGAGTGAGAATAAAAAAGGCCAGAAGATTGAGTAGTTTTTTCACTGAGGATTATTTTTTTCGAATTTATCAAAGTAAATATATTCGGCATCCCTGCGCACCTGTTCGTCAACAGATATCTTATTCTCATGCGCTTTCTGCCTAATTTTTTCCATCCAGTCGGGGGTACCGCGGATGCCCATCTCGTAAATCCGCACCAGATCGCGTTTTTCGACATATTTATCAGGATTCGACTGTGCATCCTGATACAGCATAAAGCTGGCTTCGCGGTGAATCCGGGCAGCAATTGTGGTGCCTTCGAGTTGCGATTCGGTGTACATGCGTTTAAACAAATCGCCGTAGCAGCGGATGTCGTTTTCAAATTTCAGCACCGGATCGCGGTAGCCCGGATAGAAGAGGTCGTAAAGCTGCTCGTCGAAACCCCAGGCGAAAGCATGCATAAACCTGCCGGTGATCATAATTACAATCAGGTCGCGTCTGAGCACTTCCTGTCCAAAATCCTTCTGCGATGCGGTTCCGTCGGGGGTTCCGTCGCTGCGGGTGATATTTTTATTGTAATACCAGAAATCGCAGTCGCCAAAGGCATTTTTGGGAATCAGGTTGTTGAGCCAGTTAAAGTAAAAGCTATCGCCGGCAATCAGCACCGAAGGTTTAGCAACGCCTTCGGGCATTTCGAAGCCAAGTTGCGGATTGGTGGTGGAGGCATGGGGTATCGGAAACATCAGGTTCATGGCCAGGCCAATATCATAATCGGGGTGGCGTATGGTGTCGCCCGCAAGGTTGCTGACCATTTTTATGCGCGCGAGCTTAAGCCCGCAAAGTTTCTCAATATGCCTGAGGGTAGTATCGGCAGCAAGCACCGAGCCGTAATAACTCCAGTGTGTTCCGCAACGCGGAAACAGCGGATAAGATGAAGTATCGCGCAGCTGACGGAACCACTGATTGAGGTCGAGCAGTGGCACCTGCTTTCGCTGCAACTCACCGATGAGCACCTGATAGTTCGACACCCCGGGCTTTGTGTTTTGGTACTTGGCCGGCAAACGATCGTTATAAAAGGTAGCCTTGCCCGGTTCAATAATTACCATCAACGATTTACCCAGTTTGGCAAGGGTATCATTAACGGCTTTCAGCTGCTGCGCTTTTCGTATCCATACACTGTCGCCCACAAAATAATCACCCATGTATTCGTGGATGTAATCCTCTTCAAACAGGATATTATCGGGACCAGCAAGTACCCCTTCGGCATTGGCTTTACGAAACAGGCTGAAATCGAGCTGGTTTTGCAGGCGCACCAGCGAATTTCTGAAACCGATATGCTGCTCAAGGCTGGTATTTAACTGGTCCTGAAACGAACCATCGAACCACGTTTTCCAGGTGAATAACTGCAAATCGGGGGCGTTGCCTGCCAAAAATGCGCCGGTAAGCGGTTTCTCACTTTTAAAATGGTACTTCCCCTGCAGGCCGGGAATAACCATCAATGCAATGAGCAAAGCAAAGTAACATCGGCTTAACCAGCCGGGTTTGAGGTGCATTTTACAATCAATTTTTGATATACAAAGGTAATATTATGGCCTAATCAGAATCAATGTGTGTTATAAAATGCTCAGAACACAACATGTATTGATTCAGATACTGCCTGCCAGCCCCAAAGCCTAATTAATGGTCGTATTCACCAACAAATACTAATTCAGTGTTTTTACCAGTTTTTTAACCTGTATTCCTTCGTTGGTTATCATCACAATGGAATAAACGCCTGCCTGCGATAAGCTGAGCTGAGGCACAAACCGGTATTCAGCCGAAGGCACTGCCTGCTCCGAATCGTAGGTATAAACAACGCTTCCCTGCATATCAACAACCATTACCCTGAGCGGCGACGGGGCTGCCACGCTGCAGGTGATGGTAAAGGACTCACCTGCGGGATTTGGATAAACATTCAGCCGGCCGGTGAAGGTTTCGGGCGATGCGTTTGAAGTAGGTACCGCAAATACCGGAAGCAGGATATAATCTACACGGGCACAGTCTTCTCCATTGGAAACGCTATAGTCTTTGATGTATTTCCAGGCAAAGGTATTTTCGCCTGCCGGAGCCTGAAATTTGGCTTTGGTCCAGTCCCATGTACCTGCCCATTTGCCCTGTTCGCCATCGCGGGTAGAAAAGTGCAGATAATCGTAATTAGCCTCTGATGAAACCTTAAACCAGAATGAAATGCTGTCGTTGTAAGCTACATCCCAGGTGAGGCTGAGTATCGACGACTGGTTATCGGTGAGAGCCCCTGAGCGGGCGCACCATGCCCCTTCCTTAGCACTGCCCTGCTCGGTATACCATGGGGCATCGCCTCCGGTTTGCCACGCAAATGAAGCAAAATCGCCGGTTTCGAAAGTCTCAACAATCAAACCTGTGTACAGCGGCAAAGTTTGTAAAAACGCAAACTGATGGTCGCCGTTTATAGCCAGATTAATCAAAGCCATATAATCAAGCGGAGTAGCAGCCGACAGCGAAACCACAAAGGTAGCCGACCATGTATCACCTGCATACAATGTATCTTTTGAAGCTGATGCACTAACAATATTCAGGTAAGGATCCCAGGTTGAGATGGAAGCCATTGCATTAGGAAGCGGTGTACCGCCGGTGTTTTGCATATTGATGACGAGCAGGGCCATTTCGCCGGGCTCCAGAATGCCATTGTTACCATCGGCCACTGTAATGCCGGCTACCTCGCACACTGGCCGGTGGCCGGTAATATTGAGTATACGGCTCCAGGTTCCCTGGGCCGAAACAGCATTGAGTAAAAACGAAGCCACATGACTGTCGGGTATCTGCTCACTTACAGTGAAAAGGAAGGCATCGGGCAACGCGATGGATTCGCCTGACTGCAAACCGGTAAGCTGACACTGGTGCACCACCAGGTTAAAATACGGATCGAACGAACTGAGGTTGAATGTGGTATTCCCTATACTGAAACTATTCAGGTTGGTAATATGCAGTGTTACCGAGCCGGATTCTCCGTAGCCTGCGATACTATCGTTGCCGGATATTACGTCAAAATCCATGAGCAGCCCTTCGGTTACGATGGAGAATGTTTTGGTGGTCTTCAGATTGTTTTTGTCTGTAGCGCAAACAGTAATGGGCGCCTGGTCAATCAGTTGCGAAGTGGTTCCGCTCAGCACACCGTCTTTTGAGAGGGTAAAACAGGTATAATTGGTTGCCGGTGTAAAACGCACCAATTGATTGGTATCCGGTATAAAGTCGGGGGCATAGGTGAGCAAGGTATAGTTTTCGCCATCACCGGCCGAAATCCCGGCATATCGCTCCACAAATCCCGGAAGGATGCATTCGCCATAGTTAAGCTCTATTCTGCCATCGTTAAAAAGGCGGGCCGTAGCATTAAAGGTTGTCCCCGATGATCCGCTCACACTCAACTTCCACCTAAAGGTAACATAATCCTGGGCGGCTTCATACCAAACGCCTTCGCCGCTACCAACCACAAGTGGATTACTCATTACAGGTGCAATCATGGGAGTCTGAATAAAATAGGTTCGGCCCTGAATGTAGTATGGCCAGGGCAACAACGAATTTTCTAACATCAGATAGCCATCGCTGGTAGCATAAACCTGGTTGAAACTCTGCCCATAAAACGGAAAATCGAAAGGCAGTTCCACCATGGCCTGGCCGCTGCTGTTTGATGATAACTGTAGTTTAACCTGCGTAATCTCTGGCATGGTGGCGGTAGAATCGCTCCTTGTATAATTGTCCTTTATGCTCCAACGGTAGGGAGGTGTACCTCCATCAGCCTCAAGCTGGGTGGAGTAATTGCTGTACAACTGCACCGGAGGAATCTGATCGGTTGTGATATTCACCGGATCAAAATTCAGTGAAGCATTGATAGGAACCATGGTTATTCCATTGTTAACCAGCGGTAGCTCATTGATCTGGCTGCCGATGGTAATTCCACCGTTGGTGTAATCAACCAGCGAGCAACTTTCGAGGGTGCCGTCCTGCGAGCCGAAAGGATCGTTTTCCTGCACCATGATAAAAAAGCGGGCTTCCTGCCCGGGCGTTACATATTGCAGCAGCAGGTTAAGGTCGAGTCCGAATTCAATGGTTTGCACGCCAGAACCACCCTGCATGGGGTTACAACCTCCCTGAAAATCGAAAATGGGATAATGCAGGATAAAATCGGGCTCCGTAGCCTGCGGATTGGTAGATACACCAGCCATAACGCGGAGCAGCTCGCGGCATCCGTAGGTAAGATTTAAACGGGCGGTAAGCTGTGGTTCGTGGTTGTCGCGCACATCCATAATTACTACGGTGTTGTTCCATATTCCACCCTGCTGAAACTGATCGGCCACCGATTTGTACATCATGTATGAAAATCCCTGATCGCCCCAGCCGCTGATAGATCCGTAGGTGTTGGCCATTTTGAATCCACCGATTTCCCAATCGCGCACATCCACCACTCCATCGAGGTTTATATCCACATTGTTGGTGTACCGGCCATCGCCATTGTAATCCCACCGGATTGAATCGTTGTAGCCAACAATGGTCATCGCATGGTTGGCCGAGTTACCCCAGGCCACAATCACATGCTTGCCGGCTTCGGGTGTTCCTTCGGGAAACATCAGAGGCGGATGCGTAAATTCAGCATAAAAGTTTCCCAACCCGCCGGCTGATGAACCATTGGCATGATCGTAAATCCAGTTTTTGAGTGTTTGAATCCCTTCGGCCGTATTTACCTTTATTTTGCTGACGCCTGAAATACGGTTATGCATGGCGTTGTAGTATAAATCATAGCCTGTCATCCAACGCGAGGGCCCCCCTGCCGACATTCCCCCGTAATCGGCTACGCTGGGTGTACCGGCTTGCCGCAGAATTTCGAAAGTTTCGAAAAAACTCACTCCCTTATCAACACCTCCATTGATAAAATTGTAAGCAAAATGTGTAGCATACTGATTTTCTGGCACATTCCCCGGTAGGTTACGGGCATAATTCATTTCGTAGGTAAATGCCACGCCAATGCTGCTGGCCTGTCCGCATTCGAGTCCAACCTGCGCAATAAGCGGCCTGAACCATGGCTTACCCGAATTATCAACTGCATAAGGAAGCATGCGCCGTGTGGTTTCAACAGGCAGTTTCAGCTCAGGAATCTGCGATAACATCAATGAATCGTAGGCACTCATTGGTGTGAGTTCGGGCATTGCCGAAGGGGCTTGCTTAAGATTGCTCTGACCGAATACAAGGGACAAGGGCAACACAATGGCTGCCAGAAAAGGGTAAAGAATGTGTTTCATACTCCCGGTTTTGCGAGGTGAAAAATACGGAAATTATTTCCGATTTCTATATTCCGGCCCAAATAATGTGGCAAAAAGTAAGGGCCTGCTTTTTAAGCAGACCCTGGCAGTTCCCCTAAGTATCCGTAGCCTGGTGCACACGCAAACGGCTACAAGGTTTTTATAAATTTGGCATTTTGAACCTGGCCCCCCGTTTCGATGCGAACCAGATACATACCTTCACTCAAACTACTTACATCAAGACTATTGCTGTTAAAGTTGCCGGCTTCCTGCTGCAACACCAGTTGGCCCGAAAGGCTGAAAACCCGGACCATCGTTTGATCGCCGGAGGTGCGGTCGAGGCTGAAATTGATGGTGTTGCGCGCCGGATTCGGGTACACCTGAACCAAATCACCGTTTGCCGGCCTTTCACTGTTTATGCGTGTAACTTTAAATGTGGTTACCTGCTCACATCCTGTTTTACTGCTAACTTTTATGGCAATGCTGTTGTCGCCTTCGTTTAAGTTGGCTGCATCAAGCCTTATCTGGCCTATGGCAGATTCATCGTTTAGCAGTGTGTAGGTAAAATCATCTGTTTGCGGAAGATCTAGAACCAGCGATTCGTTCTGGTACAGAATTGTATCACGCACATTCATTTCAGGAAATACCGGCATGGTAAACAAGGCGGTTGTTTCAACCGGGGTGCACCATGCATTGGCATACATTTTAACGCTCAGGCTAAACCGGCCGGCGGCGAATTCATCGGCCGAAGGCTGATAGGTGGTTTCAGCCAGGGTGTTATCGGTGAATGTTCCTGATCCGTTGCTGGTCCATGAGAGACGGGCATACCCACCGGCACTCACCTGCACTGGTAACAGGGCATCGGGGCAAACCTCGGTTTGCAAAATCTGCACAAAAGCCGGATCGTGCTCGGGTAAATAAATATTATCGAGCCAGGCGGCATCGCTGCCAGCCGACCCCGAAGCGTTTCTTGAAAAAATCCACTCCAGCGTATGTGTACCCGGATCAACAGGCATTGACACTTCAGTCCAGTTTAGCTCGCCGCTCCATTCGCCCGAATTAACGCCATCAATCAAGAGCTGAAGTTTATCGGCTCCTGATTCGGACGAAACCTTTACCCTGAAACTCAGAAAATCACATGCTGCGGTAAAACATGAATACATAAGACGGCTACTGTCACTATCTCCAATCCGGCCCGATCTGAGGGCAAAATTTCCTTCGAAAGGTGTGCTTCCATCAATGGTCCATGCATTTATACTGTTGTTTGTCCAGTTGCTACGTGGAAATCCCCGACTTTCGAAATCTTCATCCGGCGCATTGATGGTGGTAAATGTAAAGATGCGGCTTTCGCGGGTACCTGCATTGTTGTGTGAAACCACTTTCCAGAGGTAGGTGGTGCTGTATTCCAGTTTTCCACTTAAGGTCAGCGTGTTTGAAGGTGTTACCATAGCCGATTTATTCCAGTCGGGCTGATTGGCAGGAGTAATCAGCACTTCGTACCAGGCCGGATCAGTGCCACCTTCAGTTTGCCAGCTCAATGAGGTATAGGCCGAAACTTTAAATGAATTGTCGGCCGGAAACGGGCTGTTGGCTTCGGCCGGAAGTGCGGTTATGCTGATTTCGGCAGTATAGGCTTTGTAATTGTAGGCTGTGACGGTTAAAGTTAACATTCCTGAAGCCGGGATATCGCTCACAGGGATGGTAACGGCGCCTTCTTCAGCTCTGGCCGCACCAAGTAGCTTTCCATGATACGTGATGCAGGCCAGAGCGTCAGAAACAGGCAGTTTAACCACAAACTCCCGCGCATCATTGCCGATTACCGGCGAATGATGTGCAGAAATCTCCTTCGGCTCAGCAGCACGGACAACTACCGAAGGATCTCCAAAAATAGTCCAGGTGTCGGTAACCCTGAACCCCCCAAGTCCGTATTTATCATTCATTTTCATGCAGCCATTCATCGAGATTCCACCAAAAGTGCGGGTAGAAACTCCACTGCGCTTGCCGGCCAGTATATAGGCCATTTCGTCCTGTGCATCCATGGGCGGATACCAGCTCTGAACCGCTGTCGACATCATGGCAGCTACCGCTCCGGCTGGAGTTGTGCCCGATGCTGCACGTAAAAACCGCTCGGCCAGACAGGTACCGGTGGTAAAGTCGCCGCTGTTGCAACCGGCAGACCATACAAACGGAAAAGTAGTATTGCTGAGCCTGCTTACCTCTATGGCACCAAAACCGGTAGTATACCAGGCATTTACGGTTCCATGGCCAATGTAAAAAATTGCACCGGCGCCCCGATTGATTTCGTTTTGCAACAGCTGTGCCGAAGGGTTTCCTGGAGCATCAGCACCGCCCTGACTCCCATCAAACAGCGATACGCTTTCGCTAAAGGTGTTCTCGGTGAGCAGGCTGGTAATATTGCGGATGTGTTCAAAATCGTATTCATTGTCGTCGCCGGGGCCCAGCTGACTGGCAACACCAATCATTTTACCCAGAGCACTACCACCCTGAGCATCCTTCTCATAAGCAATGGTGCGATTTACCATCACATCAAGCTGCTCTTTGGTTTCGGCCGGGAAACGTCCGACCAACACCTCGGGGTAATGATCGTTACCGGCAATATAACCATACATATTGTCGCTGGCTCCGGTTTCAGCCTGAAGTGCCGGCACCTGAGCCGCATCACCTGCCAGTAGCAGATACGTTAAGCCATTGTTGTAATAGAAATCAGCAACGTACTGCTGTATTACAGCAGCAGTGGTGAAATTTTCAGCATCGGCCACCGAGCAACGGACACCGGCCTGTGCTTTCCATTCTATAAAAGGTTGGAGCGATTCAACAAAGGCAGACGGACAAATAATGAGCATATCACCCTCTTCGGCCACCGGGTTATATCGGAAAGTATGTTCAGCCTTGTTGATAAAATGCGATTCAGCCAAAGCAGCAAAACTGCTCAGGACCGGTGCACCACTATACCTAAGCAGTTCGTTGATACCGCTTACAGCCTGCCATACCAGGCGCAGATGAAGCTGATGCACTACCCTTAGGGTATGGGTATATGCATTGTAATGCAAGGGATAAAGCTGCAATGAGATTCCGCGTGCATCGCACCAGATATAAGGAGAGCCTGCTGCAGCTGATACCGCAGGGTAAAATGCATCGGCGGCGGCATTGTAATCTGAGTTTTCAGTGTAAAGCCCTGAAGGGTCGCCGGCAGCAGCCTTCACATAAAAACCGGGAAATTCGGTAAAGGAAGAATCCACCACTTCAAGGCGATAACTTCCGGTGGGGGCGAGCCTCAAGGCCACAGAGATATGCTGTAAATCGGGGCAGCCTTTCAGCATTTCGCTTACGCCGTCGGTAAACATCAGGCTGGCACCTGCACCTGCCGAAGCAGGATTGCCATTTATATAAAAGCCGCTCAGGTTGAGTGTGATATCAATATCGTTTGTGTTAACGGAAGTAACCTCAACCACAGGATCTGATGCCTGCTGCTGCAATACGGGCCACCATGAAGCAGCAGCCTGCGTTGCGAAGGCCTGTATCAAAAAAACCGTGATTAAAAATAGGTTCCGTTTCATGGGAGTGTGCTGTTTCACCCTGCGGTGTGCTCTCCCATAGTCAAGCACTGTTCCGCAAATAAGCACGAATCAGGTTAGTGTAATTAATTCGAATTATTACGACATTATATGATTATATATAAACACGTTACATAATGTTTGGTGTAAACAAAAAATGTTGAAAAACTTTAACCCGATAAAAACTTCCCTTAAAACCACACACAATAGCGCACAATTGTGCGGATTTAATCAGGTAAATTGCTGGTAGCATCTGAACTTTTACGGGATGCTTTATACCAACCTGAAATCGGGTATTAATTACAGAATCTTTGGATTTCCATAAAAATGAATTAACTTAGTGCTCGAAATAGTTATATATATTTATAAAATCAGTAATGTATGAACAAGACATGCCTCGACTGCGGTGAACCTATTACCGGAAGGTCAGATAAAAAGTTTTGTAATGATCAGTGCCGCAATAATTATAACAACAGGTTAAATTCCGACAATTCGGAGGTTGTGCGGCAGGTAAACGCCATTTTAAAAAAGAACCGCCGCATAATAGCCGATTTAGTCCCGGCTGATAAAGTTACCGTGCACAAAGAAAAACTATCAAGCCTGGGTTTTAATTTCAATTACTTTACGCATTTATACACCACCCAAAAAGGTTCGGTTTACCGTTTTATTTACGAATACGGTTACCTGCCGCTCGACAATGATTTTTACATGCTGGTGGTGAGGGAAAAAAAGTAGCGAAGGGCAAAGAGCGCATTATTTGAATTGGGGATACGGCATTCCATTTCACGCTATGATGGATCGGAGCATTGTTGCACCTGTGTGCAGGTGTCGAAGGGCCGGCCTTCATTCACCGCAACCAAACTCATTTCGGCCGAAATGATTACTTTTGTCAAAAGCCAAAAAAACCAGCCTAATGCCTCCACCCACCAAAAAGCTATTTCTGCTCGATGCCATGGCATTGATATACAGGGCCTATTATGCGCTCAATAAAAATCCGCGAGTCAACTCAAAAGGGTTAAATACCTCGGCAGTACTCGGATTTGCCAATGCACTTTACGACGTACTAAAAAATGAAAAACCAACCCATATCGGGGTTGCCTTCGACACCCATGCACCTACCGTTCGCCATGTTGATTTTACTGAATACAAAGCCAACCGCGAAGCCATGCCTGAGGATATATCGGCAGCCATTCCTTACATTATGCAGCTGATCAGTGCTTTTAATATTCCCATATTGATGGCCGACGGATATGAAGCCGATGATGTAATTGGCACTCTGGCAACGCAGGCAGCAACTCAGGGTTTTGAGGTTTACATGATGACACCTGATAAAGACTTCGGACAACTTGTAACTGAACAGGTACGTATTTACAAGCCAGGCAAGCCCGGCGAACCGGCTATTGTAATGGGGCCGGCCGAAGTCTGCGCCAAATTCGGCATTCAGAGAACCGATCAGGTAAAAGACATGCTGGGACTGTGGGGAGATGCCTCTGACAATATTCCCGGTATTCCGGGTGTGGGAGAAGTTACAGCCCGCAAACTGATTGAAGAGTTTGACAATGTTGAGAACCTGGTTGCCAATGCCACTAAAATTGAAAAGGCATCATTGCGCGACAAGGTGATGGCACATGGCGATCAGGCACTGATGTCGAAACAACTGGCCACCATCATACTCGATGCGCCGGTGCCATTTGACGAAACAGCGCTCAGGCTGACAGCTCCTGATACGGCTGCGCTCAAATCGGTGTTCGACGAACTTGAATTCCGCACTTTTGCTAAACGGGTTTTTACCGACCTTAGCCTGCAGGAGGCGCTTCAATCAGACACTGTGCCCACCTCTGCTTCGGGGGTGCCCGATCTTTTCAGCAGTATGGGCGAAAGCGTTGAAGTTATCTCGAACGTTAACACCATTGCCAACACCCCGCACCAATACCATTTGGTAACATCGGCCGGCGACACGGCGGCATTGATTTGTAAACTCGGGCAATGTGAGTGGTTTTGCTTTGATACTGAAACAACCGGACTTGATACACTCGAAGCCGAGCTGGTAGGCATGTCGTTTGCCATAAAACCTGGCGAAGCCTGGTATATTCCGATTCCCGAAAATCAGGCAGAAGCACGGCTGATCGTTGCTGAATTCTCAGCCCTGTTCAACAATGAAAAAATCGGCAAAACCGGCCAAAATATCAAATACGATATGGCTGTGCTGATGCGTTACGGCATTACAATCCGCGGCAAACTTTTCGATACCATGCTGGCCCACTACCTGATTGAGCCCGATATGCGCCATAACATGGATTTTTTAGCCCGCACCTACCTGAATTACGAGCCTGTTTCGATAGAGAGCCTGATCGGGAAAAAAGGCAAACATCAAATCAGCATGCGCATGGTTGATGCTGAAACAATTAAAGAATATGCCGCTGAAGATGCCGACATTACCCTGCAGTTGAGGCTCAAACTTGAGCCATTGCTCAAAAACAGCGACACGCTTGATCTGTTATATAACATCGAGATGCCGCTTGTAAACGTATTGGTTTCGATGGAAACCGAAGGCGTGCGCATCGACACACAAAACCTGAAGTCTTATTCTGTTGAGCTCCTGACCGAAATCCGTGAAGTGGAGCAGGAAATATACCGCCAGGCCGGAACCACCTTCAACATAGGCTCGCCGAAACAACTGGGCGAAATCTTGTTCGACCGTATGAAACTGTCGGACAACCCCAAACAAACCAAAACCAAACAGCATTCAACCGGCGAGGAGATACTGGTTAAGCTCGTTAACAAGCATCCGATTATTCAGCTAATACTCGATTACCGCTCCCTCACCAAACTAAAATCGACCTATGTCGACACTTTGCCACAACTGGTAAATAAACACACCGGCCGTATCCACACCTCCTACAATCAGGCTGTGGCTGCAACCGGCAGATTAAGTTCAAACAATCCGAACCTGCAAAACATACCTATCCGCACCGAGCGCGGGCGCGAAATCCGCAAGGCTTTTATTCCCCGCTCTGATGATTTCGTGCTGCTGTCGGCCGATTATTCGCAGATTGAATTGCGGCTCATCGCACACATGAGCGGCGACGAGGCCATGAAAGAAGCCTTCCGCAACGGCGAAGATATTCACACCGTAACGGCTGCGCGCATTTACAATACCACTGCCGAACAGGTAACCAAAGACATGCGCCGCAATGCCAAGTCGGTAAACTTTGGCATAATTTACGGCATTTCTGCCTTCGGTTTATCGGAGCAGCTGGCCATTCCCAGGCGTGAAGCCGCCGACATTATCGCCCAGTATTTTGAGCGGTTTCCCGGAATACGCGAATACATGGACCGCACCATTGCTTTTGCCAGGGCAAAGGGCTATGTGGAAACCCTGTGTAAACGACGCCGTTACCTGCGCGATATCAATTCGGCCAATGCCATTGTACGTGGTTTTGCCGAACGCAATGCCATTAATGCCCCCATTCAGGGCTCTTCGGCCGATATGATAAAAATTGCCATGATCCGGATATTTGATGCTTTCGAGAAACAAAATCTGCGCTCAAAAATGATTCTGCAGGTACATGATGAACTGGTTTTTGATGTGTACAAACCCGAGCTTGAAGTGGTGAAACCCATCATCAGCAAACTTATGCAATCGGCCATTGTACTGGATTTACCGGTTGAAGTTGAAATGAATACCGGCGACAACTGGCTTGAAGCGCATTGATTCGTTCGTACTAAAAAATTAAACCAATGGCCAAAAGTAAGTTAACCCAAACTTTGCTGTTTCAGGCCATAGATATTGCTTACGAAAAAGCCGTTTCGGGGCTGCCGGGAACCGACTCGGCCCACGAACTGGCTCAAAACTACCTTAGCCGAACCCACGATATGCGTACCAATGCCAATGCGCTTATCCGCTGGCAAACGGTTAAAGCCGGATCAAGCGGCTTTATTACCGGCCTGGGCGGTTTGTTCACGCTTCCGCTGGCTATTCCCGCCAATCTGGTGAGCGTATTGTACATACAAATCAGAATGATTGCTGCCATAGCTGTGATGGGAGGGCACGATGTGCGCGACGACCGTGTACGGGCTCTGGTATTAGCATGTCTGGCCGGCAATGCAGCCAAAGAAATTCTTCAGGAAGCCGGGCTTAAGGCCGGAAGTGTTATCACTTCAAAAATGATTGGAAGCTTGTCAGAAAAAACAATCTCAGCTATCAATCAAAAACTGGGCATTGAACTGCTTTCAAAAACAGGTTCAAAAGGCCTGGTGAATGCCGGAAAACTACTGCCACTTGCCGGTGGAATTGTAAATGGAAGCTTCGATGTAATTACCACCCGCCTCATAGGCAAAGCAGCCCGTAATACATTTATAGGCTGAAATAACAATCAACTCAGAATCAACCCATTTAAACTTTAAACGAGAATTGTAAATAAATTGAACCTTTTAGCCGGAATATACCAATTGCGGTTACATTTGCATTCCATTTTTAACCCAATTAAATCAGTTTACATCATGAAAAAGCTTTTGGTGCTTGCATCGGTAGCCTTAGTCATTGGCTCAACCGGCTGCAAAAACGGCAAACAAACGAAGAACATCGAAATGAACCCTTTCTACACTGAATTCGCTACACCCTTCCATGTGCCGCCATTCGACAAAATCGACACATCAGATTACCTGCCTGCCTTTATGGAAGGCATGAAACAACACGATGCCGAAATCAAAGCCATTTGCGAAAACACCGAAACGCCCAATTTTGAGAATACCATTCTGGCCTTCGACAAATCGGGCAAAATGCTGATACGAGTTTCGAAGATTTTTTACAATATGACCGAGGCCAATACCAACGATCAGTTGCAGGCCATCAATAAAAAAGTGTCGCCGCTTGTTTCGAAGCATAATGATGATATTTCGATGAATGCTGCCTTGTTTAGCCGCATCAAGAGTGTGTACGAGAAGCGTGCTGAGTCGGGCCTCGATGCTCAGCAGATAAGGGTAGTTGAAAAATATTACAATGATTTTGTGCGTCAGGGAGCCAACCTGGCTGCTGCTGATCAGGATAAGCTGCGCAAAATAAACGAGCGCTTATCGATGCTTACCATTCAATTCGGCGAAAACCTGCTTGCCGAAACCAACAAAAATTTTCAGCTGGTTATCACCAATAAAGCCGACCTAGATGGTTTGCCCGAAGGTGTAATATCAGCTGCTGCCGAAGCCGCCAAAGCTGCCGGGAAAGACGGCTCGTGGGCATTCGGCCTCACCAAACCAAGCATGATTCCTTTTTTGCAGTATGCCAAAAACCGTGAGCTTCGCCAGAAAATCTATACCGGTTACTTTATGCGTGGCAACAACAACAACGCCAACGACAACAAAGCCATTCTAACTGAAATGGTAAAGCTTCGCGCCGAGAAAGCCAAACTGCTGGGATACGACAATTTCGCAGCCTATACCATTGCTGAGAATATGGCCAAAACACCGGCTGCCGTCGGTGATTTTCTGAGCAAACTAATGGCTGCTGCCACACCCGTTGCCAAACAGGAACTCGTTGAAATGCAAAAAATTGCCGATGATGAGGGTGCCGGATTTAAACTGGCTTCGTGGGATTGGTGGTATTATGCCGAAAAACTGCGTAAAGCCAAATACGACCTTGACGAGAACGAACTGAAACCCTATTTCAGCCTAGAGCATGTGCGCGATGGGATGTTTGCTGTAGCCAATAAACTTTACGGTATCACTTTTACCAGAGATAACAATCTTCCGGTGTATCAAAAAGATGTTGAAACCTACGAAGTAAAAGAAGCCAATGGTTCGCACCTCGGAATACTTTACCTCGATTATTTTCCGCGCAGTTCCAAAAGCGGTGGTGCATGGTGCACCGACTTTACGCCTGCCGGCTGGGAAAACGGCCAGCGCGTTGACCCTGTTATCTCTGTGGTTTGTAACTTCACACCTCCTACCGGCAATATGCCATCACTGCTCAACTGGGACGAAACCACCACCCTTTTCCATGAATTCGGCCATGCCCTGCATGGTTTGTTTACCCAAGGAAAATACACCCGCACAGCCGGTAATGTACCTCAGGATTATGTTGAACTGCCTTCGCAGGTGATGGAAAACTGGGCCGGCGAACCTGAAGTATTGCGTATATATGCCAGGCATTATAAAACCGGCGAAGTAATTCCTGATGCACTGATTGCGAAAATTGAAAACAGCGGGCTGTTTAATCAGGGTTTCGACAACGCTGAATACATTGCCGCTTCGATTCTTGATATGAATTACCACGAACTTGCCGAACCCGCAATTGTAAACGATGTAAACGATTTTGAAAAAACAGCCATGGAAAAAATCGGGCTGATCCCCGAGATTCTGCCACGTTACCGTTCCACCTATTTTGCCCATATTTTCAATGGCGGATATGCTGCCGGTTATTATGTTTATCTGTGGGCTGCAGTGCTCGATGCCGATGCCTTCGACTATTTTAAACAATCGGGCAATATCTTTAATCCTGAGCTTGCTGCAAGTTTCCGTAAAAATTGTCTGGCCGAAAGCGGTGATGATAACGGAATGGTTCAGTATATAAAATTCAGGGGTCAGGAGCCTTCGCTTGAGCCCCTGATGAAAAAACGCGGATTGATGGGTAAATAATAAAGCTTTCCTGGTTACAAAGCCGTAAAATCAGCTTAAACAAGCCGGTTTTACGGCTTTTTTGCGAGCAACACTTCGGCGCGCTGCAAAGCGGCATTGATGTAGGCACACACATTACCGGCACCTACAAGATCAAAGAAACCGTTCTTTTCAAGGTTATCGGCTACTGACTTAACCGGTCCCGAAAGTATGATTGTGATTCCTTTAGACTTTGATTTGCAGATAAAACTCTTGAGGTTATTCATGCCGGTGGCATCGAAAAACGGAACCCGATACAGCCTGATAATGCGCACTTTGGGCAGGCGCGCTACCTGTTCTTCGGCTTCTTCAAATTTATTGGCAATGCCAAAGAAGAACGGTCCGTTTATTTCAAAAACCTCAACATTACGCGGCACCTGCAGGCGGTTTGCAGGCTGATCTCTGTCGGAGCTTTCTTCAACCACAGCCATATTAAGTACTTCAACCCCCGAGGTATCAATTACGCGTTTAAGAAACAGCAAAACAGCCAGCAGTAGTCCGAACTGAATGGCTAAGGTAAGATCATTGATTACCGTGAGAAAAAAGGTAGTAAGCAGCACAGCTATTTCGTTGCGGCCATTTCGGAACAAGCCCTTAAACGAGCGCCATTCGCTCATGTTGTAGGCAACTATTACCAATATCCCTACGAGGCAGCTCATGGGTATCAGGCGGGCATACTTACCGAAAAAAAGCAGAATAAGTAGTAGCACTATGGCATGAATCATTCCGGCAACCGGGATTTTGCCGCCATTGCGTATGTTGGTCATGGTGCGGGCAATGGCACCGGTGGCCGGTATTCCGCCAAACAATGGGGTAATGATGTTGGCAATCCCCTAGCCTATCCGTTCGGTGTTCGACCGGTGATGGTAGCCCGTGGCGCCGTCGGCTACCATGGCACTCAGCAGCGATTCAATGGCGCCCAGCATGGCGATGGTAAATGCCGGGGCAAGCAGCAACCTAAAGGTTTCGAAATCGATGGCCGGAATCACCGGCATGGGAATACTGGCCCTTATTTCGCCAAACCGGCTGCCGATGGTATCAACCGGAAGATGCAGCAAACTTGTTGCCAAAGTTGTAATAAGCAAAGCGATGAGTGTTCCGGGCACTTTTTTGTTTATTTTGGGCCATAAAACAGATACCAGAACCGTAAAAAGTGCAATGGCAAAGGCGTAAAAATTAACATCGCTGAAATGCACAAAGTAAAATTTCCACTTTTCAATAAAATCAGCAGGCACCGCCTCGCTCACCTGAAATCCGAAGAAATCCTTAATTTGTGATGAAAATATAACTAGCGCAATACCCGATGTAAATCCCACCACGATGGGATACGGCATAAATTTAATAATGGTTCCTAATTGCAACAAACCCATGCTTATAAGCATGAGGCCCGCCAGTAAGGTAGCCACCAAGAGACCGTTAACACCAAATCGCTCAACAATGCCATAAACAATTACGATAAAAGTACCGGTGGGTCCGCCAATCTGCACACGGCTTCCGCCAAGTGCCGAAATTTAAAAACCGGCAATAACGGCTGTTATCAGCCCTTTTTCGGGGGCCACCCCCGAGGCAATTCCGAAAGCAATGGCCAGCGGTAGCGCTACCACGCCAACAATAATGCCTGCGATAAGATCTGACAAAAAAGTTTGCCGGTCATATCCGCGAAGCGTTGAAAAAATTTTGGAATGGCAAATTTGCGATGCTTTCAGAAATTCGAGGCCGGCCATTTTATAAATCTATGAGAGAAGGTGCAAAATTACATATTCTCAGAGTTTATCAGAAATCTGTTTAAACAAATAAAAACCAGATTAAAAAAGGCTATCGTATTCAATACTTGTATCATATATACTATATTTGTTGAAATTGTAAAAACCGCGGATCCGGGGTAAAGTGTGCCGGATTCAATTTCGAAAAGTTATGGTTAAAGCAAATCACCGATTATGGTATTTTGAATGGCTCAGATACCCGGTTATTTTTTTGCTTGTTTTAGCTGCATTATCAAATTATGCACAGCAGAGAAAGAATACCAATAATGCAGTTCAAAAACTAACTGATTTGCTTAATGAATGTGATAAACTGGCGATACATCGCGAAATTACATTGATTGATTCAGGCACATCAGCCCGGAGATTAGCAATAAAACTAAACAACAAAGAGGCTCAGGCTATGTCGTTGATATACATGGCAATGGCCGAAAGGAACTTCGGCCGGAATGCAAAAGCTGCTGAATTAATCTTTGAAGCGAAGGCTATAGCTGAAAAAATAAACAGCAAATCACTCACGGCCAGGAGCCTGCTGGAACTGGGTGAAACCTACCGTTCATCCACCAACCTTCATCTGGCCAGACTTAACCTTTTTAAAGCAATTAATCTTTACTTTACACTGGCTGATAGTAAAGGCATTGCCCGTTGCTACGACAGGCTGGCAGCCAATAGTTTTGAGATTTTTATCAAATTGCCCGTCTATTTTTCACTTCACAGCAAGGAGCTTGAACCTGCAATTTTTCTGGAAGAGCTCAGTGAACATCCTTCGGCCTATTCACGCTATCTGATTACAAGGCATTATATAAATAAAGCCCTTACCTATGCAACAAAACTAAAGCTTGATGATGTAAGTATCTCATCCGGAATTATAGAGGCTGCATTTCTCAACTCCTGCTTTGAAAACCAGAAAGCCAAAAATGCATACCTCAGTGTTGAAAAACAAATACAGCAAACAGGCATCGATTCAGATTTATCGCTCATGTATACCAACCTGGCATCGCTCATGTATTCCGACTCACTTTTTAATGAAGCAAAAAGCTATGCCATAAAAGCTTATGAACTTTCGTTGCCCAAAAAAATAAAGATTTATTCCATTATCAGTAGTCGTATTCTAAGCAGGCTTTACGAACGCGAAGGCAACTACAGGGAGGCCCTCAAATTTATGGATATCTATTCGGGAGAAAAAAACCAGTTTTATGCCAGCGATATTCAATTTAAAGTAAAAGCCGCTCAGCTAAACCACGAAATAGAACTTCAGGAAAGCCGAATCAAAACCAAGAAACTTGAATTACTTATTATAATACTGGCATTTACCCTGGTTTTTACCGCCACAGCAGTTTTTATTGTTGTGCTGGTGCGCAAACAAAAAAAGCAGGATGAGCTCATCAAAGACCTCAACCGTAAGAATGATATTATTGAACAACAGGTAACTACACTTGATAAGCTCAACCGGGAGCGCAACCGTTTTTTCTCCATTCTGGCGCACGACCTCCGCAATCCAATCGGAGGATTCTATAGTATTACTCAAATTATGGAGAGCGAGTACGATTTGTTTGATCGTGCTGATATCATGGCAAACCTGGCCATTATGAGCCAGTCGGCCGGTAATTTGCTCAATTTGCTCGAAAACCTGCTCGATTGGTCGCGCGTGCAAAATGGTATCATCAAGTCTACTCCCGAAAGCCTTGAAGTAAAGCCACTCTTCGACGATTGTCTTAAACTGCTGCAACACTCTGCCGGACTCAAGAATATAACCCTCAATCATACCTGCGATATAAATCTGTTTGCTATCGCTGATAAGCAGATGCTGAGCACTATACTGCGCAATCTGGTTTCAAATGCCATCAAATTCACACCCAAAGGAGGAAATATTCATCTTAAAGCAGTTAAAACATCCCCAGAAAAAATCAGGATTTCAGTTCAGGATACCGGAGAAGGCATGAGCCAGCAAACCATATCTAACCTGTTTATACCTGATAAAACAACCAAAAGCAAAGGCACTGAAGGCGAAACCGGCACAGGTCTGGGACTTATTTTATGCAACGATTTTCTTTTGAAACATCACAGCAAATTCGAAGTAAACAGCATTGAAGGGAAAGGCAGCACTTTCGCATTTGAACTAGATTGTGCTTCAAACTGTTAGTTATTATCTTTAAATATTGCACCTGAGGCAAAAAAGCAGATGGGAGATCATGATTCTTCGAAAACATACGCGCAGTTGCTGCACGAAAACGAGCTGTTAAAGCAACAGCTCGATAGCTTGCGCACCTTAGCACAAAAGCCCGATAATAATCTGAATGCCGTAAAAAGGCAGGGAACCCTTAACAATTACTTGGATAATCTTGCCTTACAGCCTTTAAGTGACCTATACGCCAACATTACCCAAAGCGTTGCCGGGGTATTTGACCTAAGAGCTGCATTATTTTTTCTTTTTAATGAGTCCGAAACTGAACTCGAACTCAGGCATACCCATTATACACCTGGCATTAAGCCTGTTTTTGAACAAATTCCGTGTCGCGATAATACTACCTTAAAATTTAAGTTAAACCAGTCGAACATTGATTATTTGCGCACTGAGCCTTATCGGCTGGAGCGCAGTTTCAACAATTTGCTGCCTGGCGCTATTCCTGAACATTTTGGGAATGCGCTTACACAACAGCTTAATTTAAGCTGGTTTGTGGCACTAACCCTGAGTTACAAAGAGAATCTTATTGGTATACTCGCTCTTATGGGCAGCCCCGAAAATCAGGTTCCTGAAGATGACAAACTTTCGTTATTTACAGTATTAACAACCAGCACCATAGCCCGTAAAGTGGCTGAAGAATCGCTAGCTATAAGTGAAAGCAGATTCAGACTGCTTTTTGATGAAGCACCTGTTGGGTATCAATCGCTTGATATCAATGGAAATATAAAAGATGTAAACCAGGCATGGCTCAGCCTGTTGGGTTACAACCGCAACGAAGTTATTGGCCGCTATTTTGGCGACTTTATTGCCGAAAAATCAAAACCGTATTTCAAAGATAGCTTTGGCCGTTTTAAAGCCGATGGGCAAATACATTGTGAGCTCAACATGGTGCACAAAAGCACGAAGGTGCTGAATATCGACCTTGAAGGACGTATAGGCCTCGATACAGATGGTATTTTCAGGCAAACACACTGCATACTTAAGGATATCACATTGCAACGGCAAGCCGAACAATTGATACGGAAGCGCGAAGAGCGTTTCGAAGCGATTGCCAATTACACAGCAAACTGGGAAATATGGCTTGATTCGGATGGAAAAGTTATCTGGACAAATCCGGCAGCCGAATCATTTACCGGTTATACACCCGATGAAATTCTTGAAACTGCTGATCTTTTAACGGTAATTGTTGCTCCGGAGCACCAGGAGACAGTCGCTTCCATTCTGGGTAATCCGAAAAAAGAAGCTGCAGTGCGCACTTTTGAAATCCGATGCATCCGCAAAAATCAAACTTCATTCAGGGCAGAATTTTCGTGGACCGAAATATTTGATAAAAGCGGCAATTATTTGGGCATACGCCTGAGCGGACACGATGTAACGCTTTATCGGGCAGCCGAAAAAGCCATAAAAGAAAACGAACGACTATACCGCCAGATGGTTGACAATGCGCCATTTGGAATGCACTTTTATGAGCTTAATCATGAAAACGACCTCATTTTTACCGGGGCCAATGCCATTGCCGATAAAATTCTTGGTATCAGCCACAAGCAATTTATCGGAAAACCCATAGCGCAGGTTTTTCCGTCGCTCGGCCCTGAGATTATTGATGCTTACCGCGAATCGGCGCGCAAAAATGTTATCTGGGAAACTGACCAGATCATTTATACCGACCAGCGTATTTCAGGCGCTTTTGAAGTGAAGGCATTTCAAACTGTGCCGGAAAAAATGGTAGCAATGTTTACCGATATTACCAAACGCAAACAAGCCGAAGAACAACTTTTCGAAAGCCGCGAACTGTTTGAAGCTCTGGCCAGGGTATCGCCTGTTGGGATTTTCCGTACCGATGAGCAAGGCGAAACCACCTATGTAAACCCAAAATGGAGCTCACTCACAGGCCTTAAATTCGAAGATGCGCTGGAATCGAGGTACCTGAGTGCCATTCATCCCGACGATCGGGAAGCCCGACTCAACGAATGGCGCGATGCAGTGGTACATGGCCAACCGGTTGTTTCAGAGTATCGTTTTCTGCACCCCGATGGAAAGGTTGTATGGGTACAGGGGCATGCTGTACCTGAGATCGTAAATGGGAAGATCAAGGGATATATCGGTACTATAACTGATATATCTGACCTTAAAGCTGCCGGAATTGAACTGCTGCGCGCCAAAGAAAGAGCAGAAGCCAGTGATAAACTGAAAGCAACATTTATGGGAAATATCTCCCACGAAATACGTACCCCGCTCAACGGTATTATTGGCTTTGCCGATCTTATTGCCAGTGGAGGCAATACCTTTAAAGAAAACGAAGAATACATTGAACTGCTTAGCCAGAGTATAAACCGCCTCACACGTATTATCGACAACATAATGGATGTTTCAATAATGATGTCGGGCAATAAATCACTCAATAAAGAACCATTTGACCTGGATAAGCTTTGTACAGACATTTTTCTCAAATATGAATTTGCAGCTCAACAAAAATCGTTAGCATTTACACTGAACCGCTTCAGCCCTTCTTCAACACCATTAATCAACAGCGACAAAGGACTGATTGAGCGCATTCTTACTGAACTTACCGACAATGCCATCAAATTTACACACACCGGCAGCGTGCATCTGGAGTGCGGTATCAGCGCGCAAACATTGCATATTCAGGTAACAGATACAGGGATCGGCATATCGCCTGAGCTTCTGCCATTTGTTTTTGAACCTTTTATGCAGGAGGATGTGTACGCTGCCCGCTATAAAAATTCCAATGGCCTCGGACTTGCCATTGTAAACGAGGCGGTAATGCTTTTGGGGGGTAAAATTCATGTTGACTCGTCAGCCGGACAAGGAACCCGATTTTTGGTTACTATCCCGGTTCTGGCTGATGAATTACCTGCAGCTGATGCTGATAAAATTGTTGCACCTGCAGTTGTAAAAAAAGCAACCCGCATACTTGTTGTTGAAGACGAAGAAGTGAACCTGAGCTATCTGACACGGGTGCTCAAAAGCCACGGTATAGAGGTTCAGGTTTCAAAAAACGGAAGCGAAGCTGTTGCGTTTATCGAGCAGGGCAACCAAACTGATTTGGTACTGATGGATATACGAATGCCTGATATGGATGGATTCGAAGCAACCCGCCTGCTCAAAAAAATGAGGCCAGCTCTTAAAATTGCTGCCGTTACTGCCTATGCCGGTGAAGGCGAAAAACAAGCCTGTTTTGATGCCGGTTGCGACGACTATATTGCCAAGCCTTTTCAGAAAAAAGACCTTTTTAAAATGCTTAAACGAATGGGAATAGGCGATTAAAACAAATTACATACTTAATCTTTAACGTAACTATTAATAATTCTGATTCAATTCTTCTGGCAGGTGTAACCTTTTGGCGCACCCTATGTCTAAATACCGGGAGCAATAAAAACCAATGGCAACAGCCCGGTAAATTCAATCAATCATTCATTCTTATTAAAATCGGTATGAAAAAAAGGTACCTCTACAGTGGTCACATTACAACCCTCCTGCTGGCAATTTTGCTCATCACAAATTTTAAAACCTACAGCCAGAAAACACCAGATTACGCCAAAGTGGATACATTACTGCAGCTACTGTCGGCAAACAATAAATTTATGGGCAGTGTAGCCATTATGCAGAACGGAAAACCAGTGTATATTGGCGCTGCAGGGTATGCAGATATGCAGACAAAAACGCCTAACCTGCCTTCGACGGTATTCAGAATCGGAAGCATTTCAAAAACATTTACATCAGTGATGACGCATCAGCTTTTCGAAGAAAAAAAACTGACGCCTGAAACCCCTTTAGCTGAATTTTATCCCAACCTGCCAAACGCCGGTAAAATTACTATGCATGATTTGCTGGTGCATCAGAGTGGGTTGTGGAGCATAACCGACGACTCGCTGTATATGCAATGGTGTGTAAATCAAAAAACCGAAAGCGAACTCATTGCCATGATTGAGGCTCACCCGGTACTTTTTGAACCCCGTGCCAAAGCCCAATATTCAAATACCAACTTTTTATTGCTGGGATATATCATCGAGAAAATTACGGGCAAATCCTACGCTCAGAACCTTTCATCGCGCATTGTAGATAAAGCCGGGCTTACTTCTACTTACATAATGAAACCTGCCAATCCGAAACAAAACGAGAGTTATTCCTATTCGTTTACCGATAATGCATGGATAAAAGAAAACGAAACCGACGCCAGCATTCCCGGCGGTGCCGGAGCCATAGCTTCAACAACACACGATCTGGTGCGTTTTATCACCGCCTTGTTTGATGGCAGATTAATTTCGAAAACCTCATTGGAAGAAATGATTAAAACCGACGGTAAATATGCCAGAGGTATCTTTAAAATGCCTTTTTATGAACTGGAAGGCTATGGACATACCGGTGGTATTGATGGCTTCAGATCGGTAGTGGTTGAATACCCGGCAGAAAAGCTGAGTATTGCCCTTTGTTCTAACGGGCTTAACTACGGTCAGAATGATTTGCTTATTTCATTGATTACCATTGCACTCGGAAAAGAATTTGCGATGCCTGAATTTAAGGAAGTATCCGTTTCAACCGATATTCTCAGCACCTTCACAGGTACTTATGCATCGCCCGAAATCCCTATAAAACTAACTGTTACACTTAATGGTAACAGTTTAATGGCACAAGGCACCGGGCAAAGTGCTTTTCCGCTTGAAGCCGTAAGTGAAAATGAATTTAAATTTGATCCGGCAGGCATCAAAATCAGATTTCAGGACGGCAGCCTCAATCTAAAGCAGGGCGGCATGGATATTATCATGAAAAAAGAATAATTCCTTTCAGTGTTTCGTTTTATGCACAGTTAAACCATAAGCAGCTAATTAACTTTACAAGCTTATATCCGGTAACACTTTTAAACTTCAGTAACTTCTGTATACTAAAACTATATGTGAACTAAGGCTTTATAATTGATTAAATTTAAAAATAAGGTAACTCAGCCAAACCGAGTGCTCTACTAAAAAGATTACAGCAGATTACACTCCGATTTTTGTGAATAAAGGCCTTGTTTTCTAACTTTTAAATGGTTAGATGGTTTTATCATGAAAAAATACATCTGCCTAACGGATTAACTTTTATTTCTGCTATGGTTTTTTACAGATCCCTTTCAGGATGCTCACAAACGCAAAACCCCGACAGGCAGGCTCAAACACTAGCCATTGATCAGTTCATCACGGCATGGCATGAGGCGGCCGCTAACTCTGAGCACGCTGATTATATAGGGGCCATGGCTGATAATGGCATTTATATTGGCACTGATGCTACTGAATACTGGACTAAAATTGGATTCGACAAATGGAGCAAGCCATACTTTGATCAACATAGAGGATGGAAATTCGGGAAACTGAGCAGGAATATCTATTTGTCAAAATCAGGCGATCTGGCCTGGTTTAATGAACTTTTATCAACCTCAATGGGTGTTTGCCGTGGTTCGGGAGTGCTGGAGCAGGAAGCAGGTAAATGGTAGATATGCCAATACGTGTTATCAGCTACCATCCCCAACGAAAAGCTCGGCGAAGTAACCAGCATAAAATCAATCGCAGACAGCCTGCTTGAGCAACAAATGAAGATTCCAACACCAATTAACCCATCACATGCATATATCTGGCCCGAATCGCAGCAAGCTTTTCAATGGTAAGCTGCTCACGGTAAATTCGCACCATCTCGCTGATATTGTGATTTTCGTAAAAAAAAGCTGTTGCGGCATCAAAATACAGCAGGCTGGTGTCGTACTTAACTTCACGGGTAATTTGCCCGAATTCGTCCCAGGCGAGGTACCTTGGGATAAGAAAGTAGCCATGGTGAGCCTGGCTTTTATCCAGAAACATCAGCTCACCAACCGGTTCGAGGTAAAAGAATTTTGAGAGGCAAATCAATGCCGGCTCATTACTGAACTTTTTGATTCTCTTCCTGAAAACCAGTCCTTCGTTCTGGTAGTGTTGTTGTAGCACCCTCAGATGACCGAAGTTTTCGAGATTCCGGATTCTGATAACCGGATAATGCTGCCCGAAAATGTGGACCATTCCGGCAACAGCATCAAATGGATGGTTAAAGTATGCCCTGATGCGCATTGTAGACCGCATTACCTTTTCGAGCGGGCAGGTTTCTTCAAGCATCAGGTAGAGGTATTGTGGCTTATCGCTTCCGGGCAACTCACTGTAATACCCTGAAAAAGGCATCACCGATTCGAGAACGCAGGTGTTGGGCAATAAGCTTTCGTCATCGAAACACGACAGCGGCTCCTCTTTCATTAAGCCGCCAAACTTTTCGAGAATAGGATTTTCTTCCATGGCCTTGGCGTATTTAGCGTGGATAAAATGTACGGAATTATTTCCGAAAATCCAAATTACCGGAGCAATATTTCAATTATTGCAGCACATATAGATAGATATATTTGTTTGTATATCAATCGGTTTTAAACTTTTATATGGAATATATCGTTATATTTTATGGTTTATTATATGTATAATAATTGATTTTTTAATCAGGGTAAATGAGCAAATTTTCTCATAAAAGCATCTATAAAAGTGGTTGAAACAGGCAGATTCAATGCCTGTGGTGCATCCATTTCGATGCTCAGCCCTTCTTTTTCGCGTTTTATAAGTTTAACTTTTTCGCTGTTTACCATAAAGGAACGATGGCAGCGAACCAATGTTGAATCCGACAGATCATCGGTGAGCCTTTTAAGGTTATTGCGCAGCAACAGCCTTTGCATGCGGTTGTTGTCGGTATAATGTACGTACACATAGTTATCGGCAGCCTCAAGGTAAAGCACATTTTCCGGTTTCACCGAAAAGCGCAAAACGCCTCTCTCGTCGGTAAAATGCAGCATGCTGCGCGGAGGTTCTCCTGGGGCCGTATCGCTCAGCCTCAGGAGCTTTTGCTTGTTTTCGGCCCACGAAAAGTATAGCCAAAGTACAGAATACGGGAGCAATAAGACCAGTGCTGTATTCTGAATGGAGATAACTAACAAATCGGGGAAAAATCTGAGATCAGACAGTATCAGTTTCTGATACAAAGTGTAAAACAGCCCCATGAAGAAAACTTCGGCAAGCACCCATACCAGATATTGCCATAAGCGGATGTTATGGCGTTTGCTGCTGTGATACATAATAATGCGGCTTATCACAACTACCAATACACCGGTAAGAATAATAATGCTTGAATAAAGCAATAAGGTCCAGCGGCTCACATTAAACCACACATCAACCCCGAAAGGTGCATACACATTGATAAAAACCAGGGCAAAAGCTGCGGTTAGCAATATCAGCCTGATGATATTCTGTTTGCTCAGCAGGTAAGCCGGAATGGGTTGCCTTAAATCGAACATAATGTCAGATTACAAATACAAAGGTAGTGCAAAAATAGTCTGAGCATTCGGAAATCGTCAGGCAACCTTATACCCCGAGATCGGATTCACCCCAATATACGCGGATCAACCCCTCTATTGCCGTGTTAATCCCCGAAAACCGAACTAAATCCCTTTTTCAATCTACCTGTTCATATGCGTTGTTCCTTTGCAGAAAAAAGTGATGAAATATTCAGATTCCTGCATAGGATTCAGCACTTTGCCCATGGGGTATGAATCCATGCAGTTTCATGACAATACAGATAAGACAGGCTTTACAGTTGATTGGTTTACATTCAGCTCACGCAGGATTGATACTTCAGGGTTGCCCGATGCAATGCCTCCATTATTTGAAAATCCGTTGGCTGGAGACGACAACAACATTGGCGAAAATCTGAATTTTAAATATCCTGTTCTTTATCCTTCAGGTAAAAGCCGGTTGAATGAGGCGGTATTATTACTGCACGGATTAAACGAACGAAGCTGGGCTAAGTACTTTCCCTGGGCGCAGCGAATTTCAGGTGAGCTCAACAGGCCGGTGATACTTTTTCCTATCTCGTTTCATATGAACCGCTCGCCCCGCGAATGGAGCAATCCAAGGGCCATGATGTTACTGCTGAAGCAAACCCGCCTTAAAGATAAAACCAACACTTCGGCTTCGTTTGCAAATCTGGCATTAAGCCTCCGACTGAGTGAAAATCCGCTCCGCTTTTTTTCATCGGGGAGTCAGAGTCTTGGTGATCTTACGCAGTTGATACGGCAGGTTTCAGATGGCGGCCATAAATTGTTTGAAAAAGGCACTCGCATCGATATTTTTGCCTATTCAATCGGTGCGTTTCTGGCACAAATTCTCCTGCTTAATCAGGTAGATCAACTGCTTTCGGATTCAAGGCTTTTTATGTTCTGCGGGGGTGCTGCCTTCAATAAAATGAATGGTGTATCGAAACTGATTATGGATGAAGAGGCCTTTGCCAGACTTCGGTATTACTACATACGTCAGTTTGAGCGGCTGGCCCGCAGTCACGGCTCTATATCGTCGCTCTCACAGCACTTCCCCGGAATACAGGCTTTTTTGGCCATGCTCGATGCAAGCCGGTTAAAGCAATGGCGGCGCGAGCGTTTTGATGCTGCACGTGACCGCATAGCCGCTTTGGCATTATCGAAAGACCGGATAATACCCGCTTTGGCCATACGCGATATGGTACAGCCCGTAAAAACAGAAATACTTGATTTTACTTATCCCTATTCGCACGAAAATCCATTCCCACTGTTTGCAAACGGAAATGTAGTAGTTGATCAGGCGTTTGACAGCGTTTTTAACAGAGCCTGTGCATTTTTACGCTGATGGGGTCATTGATTTATCCAGGCCTGAATCTCTTCCAGTTTCAGTGCCGGAATATCGAGTTTCATCTTTTTGCGCAACCCACTCAAGTCGTTCAGGAGTTTGTTAGGGTTGGCGGCCTTCAGATCAGCTACCGTTTTAAAACCGTATTTGCGCAGCACCGGAATCCAGGGTTCAGCAACACCAATAGCCAGAAATGCTTCGTCAGCGTCGCCTGACGGCATGGCTTTCTTTTCAGGCCGCATTTGCGGGAAGAATAAAACATCCTGAATTGAAGGCTGGTTGGTCATAAACATGGTAAGCCTGTCGATACCAATACCCATTCCCGAGCAGGTAGGCATACCATATTCCAGAGCCCTTACAAAATCCATATCGATAAACATGGCTTCATCATCGCCTTTCTGCGAAAGTTTGAGCTGATCCTGAAAACGGCCCAGCTGATCAACCGGATCGTTGAGTTCAGAATAGGCATTGCAAAGCTCCTTTCCGTTAACAAACAATTCAAACCGCTCGGTGAGCTCAGGATCGGTACGGTGACGTTTGCATAACGGCGACATTTCGATAGGGTAATCCATGATAAAAGTTGGCTGAATCAGGTGCTCTTCACATTTTTCGCCGAAAATGGCGTCGATGAGCTTTCCTTTACCCATGCTTGGGTCGGTTTCGATATTAAGTTGCCGGCAAATGCCACGCAGCTCATCTTCTGATTTGCCTGAAATATCAACACCTGCATATTTCTTGATAGCATCGGTCATGGTTAAACGAGCAAAAGGCTTTTTAAAGCTGATTTCCCTTTCGCCAACCTGCACCACCGGCTGATTGTGCAGAGCAAGTGCTACCTTCTCGAGCATTTCCTCAACAAATTCCATCATCCAGAAATAGTCCTTGTAGGCTACATAAATTTCCATTACGGTAAACTCGGGATTGTGGGTACGGTCCATGCCTTCGTTGCGGAAATCCTTGGCAAATTCATACACCCCGTCGAATCCTCCTACAATCAGTTTCTTAAGGTATAGCTCGTTGGCAATACGCAGATACAAGGGCATATCGAGGGCATTGTGGTGCGTGATAAATGGCCTTGCAGCCGCACCGCCGGGTATGGGCTGCAAAATGGGAGTTTCGACCTCGAGGTAACCTTTGCCATTGAAAAATGAGCGCATGGTATTGATAATCTGGCTGCGCTTTACAAAAATATCACGTACCTCAGGGTTTACAATCAGATCAACATAGCGCTGCCGGTAACGTTGCTCGGGATCGCTGAATGCATCAAACACCTGGTTGTCTTTTTCCTTTACCACTGGCAGCACCCTGAGCGATTTGCTTAAAAGTTTAAGCGATGTCACATGAATCGAGGTTTCGCCCATCTGGGTGATAAACACATATCCGGTAACGCCAATAATATCACCTATATCGAGCAGTCGCTTAAAAACCGTGTTGTACAGGGTCTTATCTTCGCCGGGGCATATCTCGTCGCGTTTGATATACAATTGGATGCGGCCGCCTGAATCCTGCAAATCTACAAAAGAAGCAGCACCCATAATACGGCGGGTCATAATACGACCGGCAATGCTTACCTGTTGATAAAGCGATTGGTCGGCCGGAAAATTCTGTAGTATTTCAGTTGTAGTTACATTTACTTCAAAGGCTTCGGCGGGATAGGCGTTGATTCCAAGTTTCTCAAGTTCTTTCAGCGATTCGCGTCGAATAGCTTCCTGCTCACTCAATTCCTGATACATGTTTTAAATTTTTTTTGCAAAGATAACCAATTTGCAGCGTTTCAGAAACCTGTGCTCTGGGTCTGAAAAGCCGCCAGTAAGAGCACGGCATAAAATGAATGCTTTCGGCACCTGAATACGATGATAAAAAAGAGGCTGTTGAACACCAACAGCCTCCTGAATGTTGCAGAGAACCTGAAAAATCTATTCCTCTTCTTTTTCCTGTTCTTCGTAAGCTTTGAGCAGAGCAGTCTGAACATCGCCCGGAACCTGAGCATACTCGGCAAATTTGAGCGAGTAGGTTCCGCTGCCGCTGGTGATGGAGCTCAGCGCGGTTGAGTAGCGGTTCATTTCAGCCAAAGGAACTTTAGCACGAACAATCTGATAATTGCCTTCGCTCTCCATTCCCATAATAATCGCTCGGCGGCCCTGAAGATCGGTCATAATATCGCCCATGCGATCGCCGGGTACCATCACTTCCACGTCGTAAATCGGCTCGAGAATCTTGGGACCGGCATTTTTAAAGGCTTCTTTAAAGGCATTGCGGCCTGCAAGTTTAAATGCGAGTTCGTTTGAATCAACCGGGTGCATTTTACCGTCGTAAATATTTACAACGATATCGCGGGCATAAGATCCGGTAAGCGGACCTTCTTCGATTTTCTCCATAATTCCTTTGAGAATAGCCGGCTGGAAACGGGCATCAATTGAACCTCCAACAATACAGTTGTTAAATACCAGCTTACCGCCCCATGGCAAATCGTGTGTTTCGGTGCCACGTATCGGGAATTCGGTTTGGTTGGGCATGCCATCGAAATAAGGCTGGATAAGCATGTGTACTTCACCAAACTGGCCTGAACCGCCCGACTGTTTTTTGTGGCGGTACATGGCTTTTGCAGGCTTGGTAATGGTTTCGCGGTAAGGAATCTTGGGAGCGTAATATTCGATGTTGATTTTTTCGATATGCTCGAGGAGCCATTTTGCGATATTCAGATGAAGCTCGCCCTGGCCACGCATAATAATCTGTTTCAGCTCCTTTGAATATTCAACGGTGGTGGTTGGGTCAACTTTCTGAAGCTCGGTAAGAGCTACGCCCAGTTTTTCATCATCGGCCGTATTCTTGGCCCTGATAGCCATGGTGATTTTTGGCGCCGGAAATTCGATCGGCACGATTACATCGCCTGAATTTTTCGTGCTGTTGAGGGTTTGGTTTGTGCGCACGTTTTTCAGCTTGATGGTAGCTGCAATATCGCCGGCGCTCACTTTCTCAAGTTTTTCGCGTTTTTTACCGGCAACGGCAAACAATTGCGAAACGCGCTCCTTCGAACCGTTAACACCATTTACCATGTCCATGGCTTCGGTAATTTCGCCGCTGAAAACTTTAAAGAATGAAATCTCGCCCAAATGCTCCTCGATAGAGGTTTTAAAAATCAAAGCAGAGGCAGGGTCTGAAACCTTAAAGCTAAGCTGCTTACCTTCGGTAGTTTTGCGTCCGCCCATTTCGTCGGGTGAAGGCAGATAACTAACTACAAAATCGAGCAGGGCATCCACACCATAGTTAAGTTTGGCAGCAATGCACATTACCGGGAACATGCCACGGTTAATGATTCCAAGTTTTAGTCCGCGGGCCAGCTCTTCGGGCGACAAGGTGCCGTTTTCGAAGAATTTTTCCATCAGGGCTTCATCGTTTTCGGCAGCCGACTCAATCAGGTTGTTCAGCATTTCTTCGGCTTTATCCTTTTGATCGGCAGGTATATCTAGCACTTCGGCTTTGCCGCCACCGGCAGGATATTTCAGCATTTTCTGCTGCAGTACATCAATAATAGCATTAAAACTATGGCCTTCGTTAACAGGATACTGAATAGGAGTTACACTGCTTCCGAACTGGGTTTTTAGCTGACGGAGGCTTTCTTCAAAACTTGATTTTTCGTGCTCCAGGTGATTGATAAGGAACACAACAGGAGTATTGTTGGCATTGGCATGCCTCATATTGATATCAGTTCCCACTTCTACGCCATTTTGTCCGTTGATCAGCATAAAAGCGGTGTCGGCAACATTAAGGCCGGCTACTACTTCACCAATAAAATCGTCGAATCCGGGGGCATCAATCACATTGATTTTATGGCCTTTGTGCTCGGCATACAGCACCGTTGACGAAACTGAATTCTGACGTTCGAGCTCTATTTCGCGGTAGTCCGAAACGGTATTTTTATCTTCAATTGATCCGCGCCTGGTGATAACACCTCCTTCAAATAAGATAGCTTCTGACAAGGTGGTTTTCCCTGTTTTTGCACCACCTATGAGTACAATATTCCTTAACTCATTTGTTTTGTAAACCTTCATGTTTTTAGTACGTTATGATGATTAATGCGATTCCGAAAGGGCAGCAAAGTTATAAAAATCTATACAATAACAAAATGTCTGGCTTAATTAGATTGATTATAAACCAGCCGGCATTAGCACACAACCACTATGAGCCGAACAGACGCCGGTAACCCGGTTCGTTGTTGAGGAATATGGCTAATTAGTCTACCCGATCGATATCAAATTGCACCAATTCGGCAAACAGCCTGATTCTATCGTATAAATCGGGATTGCTCATACCAAGCAAACCGGCAGTGCCGAATTTTTCGACAGTAAATGAGGCCATGGCAGAGCCATAAATAATGGCCCGCTTCATGTTTTCAAACGATGTATCGTCGGTTTTGGCCAGATAGCCAATAAAGCCTCCTGCAAAGGTATCGCCGGCTCCGGTTGGGTCAAACACTTCTTCGAGCGGCAGTGCCGGCGCAAAAAATACCTTTGTGCTGCTAAACAGCAGGGCGCCGTGTTCACCTTTTTTTATAACCACATATTTTGGCCCCATCTGTATAATTTTGCGGGCTGCTTTCACGAGTGAATACTCGCCCGAAAGCTGCCGCGCTTCCTCATCGTTAATGGTAAGCACATCAACCATTGCAATCACTTCCATCAAATCATTCCAGGCGGTGTCCATCCAGTAATTCATGGTATCCATTACAATAAGGTTCGGACGAACCGGCAATTGTTCAATTACTTTCTTTTGAATTTGAGGAGTAAGATTTCCCAGCATAAGGTATTTGCAATCAAGATATTGACCAGGTACCACGGGGTCGAAATCGGCAAGCACATTCAGCTCGGTAACCAGGGTATCGCGTGCATTCATGTCGTTGTGATAGCGCCCTGCCCAGAAAAACGTTTTTCCATCGGCAATAACTTTAATTCCGGCAGTATCAACTCCCTGTTTCAGAAGCAAATCAATGTATTCTTCGGGGAAGTCGCCCCCGACTACCGACACAATTCCGGCATCAACGCCCAGTTTGCCGGCGGCAAGGCCAATAAAGGTACCGGCACCGCCCAATATTTTATCGGTTTTTCCAAAAGGTGTTTCAATGGCATCAAAAGCAACGGTGCCAACAACTGCTAAATCCATATACGTTGTTTAATATTAATGAATTAACTCTCTGCTTTGCGCAGGGGCGCAAAGGTAGCGAAATTCTAACGGCTTCATTTTTAAACTCAATCAATTTAATCAGCATTCTTGCAAAATCGTTGTAAAAATGCGATATTTGCTATTAAACCGGTAAAGCGGATATCCTGATAAATTCAACGTATAACCTGCTATAAAAGCCGCTTATACATTGGCTTACAGTATCATTAAAAATATTATTTATTTAAAAAAAATAACATTGAAATGATATCATGTATACTTATTGATGATGAGCCTTTAGCCATTCAATCACTTGAAGGCTTAATTGATCGCTATTTCAATGAAAGTGTTAAGGTACTTGCTACTTCCGGTTCGTTAAAGGAAGGTGTTTTTGCAATATATAAACATCACCCCGATTTGGTTTTTCTGGATATTGAGATGCCGGGTGAAAACGGTTTTCACTTGTTTGAATACTTTAAGGAAATTGACTTTTCGGTAATTTTTACCACCGCTTACCAGCATTATGCCATCGAAGCCATCAAATTTGCTGCACTCGACTATTTACTGAAACCGGTTAATTTTATTGAACTGCGCGACACCCTGAAGCGTTATGAAAAGATAGACAGCCGCTCTGTCCCAATGAAAAAAATAGAGCAACTCATTCACAGCATACAGCCTTCAGTTCTGCCCCAGGAAAAGATTGCACTTCCGACTTTACAGGGGTTTCAGATGGAACGGATTAATTCGATTTTGTATTGTGAGGCCGATCAGAATTACACCCGCATTTTTACTATTAGGGGTGATAATCTTTTGGTATCGAGGCCTTTGAGCGCGATTGAAGAGATGCTTTCCGGAAAATCGTTTTTTAGAATTCACAAATCGTATCTGGTAAACATGAATTACATCAAATCATACAGCCGCAGCGACGGATATCATGTTGTACTTGAGAATGGCGTATCTTTGGATGTAGCAACCCGCAGGAATGAAGAATTCTTAAAGGCACTTACCCATTTTGAATAAAGCAGCAAAATAAGAATGCAATAAGAAACCTATCGAAAATTGCATGGTTGCAACACTACCACTCAGGCACTGGTCAAACAGTTTTTCCCTGATTCTTAGCAAAAGAAATCAGGCATTTTTTTTCGTTCTAAGCATCCTGCTTTCCCTGCTCAGGCCTTTTGAGGCAATTTCACAGGTTGATTTTGTAAAGCATTATACCATAAAGGATGGGCTGCCTTCAATGTCGGTAAGGCAGGTGTTTAAGGACTCGCAAGGATACCTGTGGATTGGCACCGATGCCGGCCTTTGCCGCTACGATGGCAAAACATTTAGAATTTTTTTGGCCCGTGAGGGGATGACTGCTTCGAATATCTGGTGTATCGCCGAAGGGGAGAATGGCGTAATGTGGTTTGGATCATTCGCTGATGGCTTGTACAAATATGATGGCACCGCATTCAAACATTTTACCGTGCATGAGGGCCTGGTTTCGGACAATGTGCGAAAACTTTACTATTCGAAACGGCACCAATGTTTGTTAATAGGAACAAACAACGGGCTGGCCGTTATGAAGGGCGAAAAATTTATCAGGCTGAAAGTGCCGAGAGAAAACCCGGTGAAACACGCGAATCCGGGAGGGGATATTATTGGAATTCATGAATTTGGCGATTCAATTCTGTTTACCTCGTATAAGACCATGCCCAAAATCTATCTTCCCAAAAAAGATACCCTGATTTATTTTAAAGACAGCACATTTTACCTTAATTACTGGCCAACCGATTATTTTTATATCCGCAAAAATGCCGATTCCATTTTTGGGTATGCACGTGAAGGCGTTAGCATTTTCAGGAAAAACAAGCCCGTGCTGGTGAAACGCGACATGGGCCAGGTTTTTGACATAACGCCCGATGGAGCCGGTAATCTGTGGATGGCAGTATGGTCGTATATTGGGTTAACAGGGCCCGGCGGTTTATTCAGATACGATGGGAAAACTATTACGAACGAGAGCAGCCGGTATGGAATCACCGATCAGGAAACCTGGTCGCTTTTTTACGACCGCGAACAGCATTTGTTATGGGTTTGCACACTGAACGATGGATTGTACTGTATTCCTTTCACCGGCTTTTCATCTTACCCGGCAGCGTTTTTCGGGAGTGCGAATCTTGTAATATCAGATATTATCTCCGATAAGTATCAACATTTGTGGCTTGCCACCAGCGACCGACTTATAACACTTTTACCCGATAGAAAATACAATATCATCGACAATCTGGAAGTTGACCGCTTGCTCAAAAAAGCGGTTCTTAATTTTCCTGAAACTGATAATAGATGGTTAAATTTCAGGTCTGATGCCAACTCCGTTTTGCATAAAAAGCCCGGTAGGTTGATGGATTACCGTTCATTTACATTCTTACCCGGAGGTGAATTAGCCGCATCGTTAATGCATGGCATACTGCGTATAAACGTACAAACCAACACATTAAGTGTAAATTATACTTTTGGGAACGGAGACCTGGCCTGTATTAACGATACTTTGATAACCAGCGCCTGGGCCAATACATCCTTATACAAAATTGGCAACGGTAAGCTTCTTTTCATAGGCGATGCTGAACAGGACCACGGAATATTTCATTTCAAAGGATATGCTGATATAAACAACAGTAGTTCATCCTCTCCACTTGAAAAACCTATAGTAAATAACGGAATAATATGGTATTCGTCGCCATTGGGAGGAATCTTTAATTCAACAGGAGCAGCGATTACCCATCTTAATTCGCTTGATTCAACCCTGCCCCGAAATGTTACCTTCCACACGTTTGATCGCAGCAACCACATTATTTTCGGAACCAATACCGGCGAAGTGTATATTGGCAAAGCCACACCAAAGTACATTCAGGTGCTTTACCGCATCACCGATAAGGAAGGCATCAAAGGCAATACCATTCAATGGATTGAGTCAGACAATTATGGATTTTTATGGTTTGCAACCAATCAGGCTTTACACAGACTTAACCTCGAAAGACTGCTGAAAACTGGAAAAATCTCAATCAATATACTAGACGAAGAAGAGGGATACAATGCCCTGAATTCGAAAACCGGATATGCCGATAAAATGGGAAAGCTATGGATAGGCGGGAATGATCATCAGCTTGTTTGCCTTGATACGCGCACCTTACAATTGAGGCCAAAGCCCCATCTCAGGGTAGTTTTAACCAGCTTGATGGTAAACGACAGTATTTTCCCCAATACCTACTGCGATAGCCTAAGAGCATCAACTAAAGTACCGGCAGGTGAATTTTGTTTAGGCCCCGATGAAAATAATGTGGCTCTTACTTTCGATGTTATTAATTACCTTAACCCGGGCAAGGATGTATTCAGGTACCGGCTCAAGGGGCTCAATGAAAAATGGAGCAAATGGACTGCGTCGCGAAAAGTTGTTTTTACCAATCTTAGTCCCGGCAGGTATACCCTCCAAGTAGAATCGCGCAATCTTAACTTTAATACAGCAACAAGGCCGCTTTCGGTATCATTTACTGTTTATGCACATTGGTTCGAATACTGGTATTCAAAAGCAGGCATGATCGTGGCTGGCATTATTCTGATAATTCTGATTTTAAAGTTAAGGGTAGCGCAGGTGCGCAAACAGGAACGCGAAAAGGCCCGGATTCAGCAGCGGCTGGCCAGTCTCGAGATAAGCGCATTGCAATCGCAAATGAACCCGCATTTTATTTTCAACGCCATCAATGCCATACAATCATTCGTTTTAAAAAACAATGTTGATGAGGCCTTGCGGTACTTATCCTACTTTTCGAAAATCGTTCGTGCCTCTCTCGAAAATGTTACAAAACGGGTAATTTCATTATCAAAAGCCATCGAATTTACTGAAAGCTATCTGCGCATAGAAGATATGCGTTTCCCTCAAAAATTCACCTACTCCATTCAGATTGAAGCCGGGCTTGACCCCATATCGCTGTTGATACCGCCAATGCTTATTCAGCCTTTTGCCGAAAACGCCATTAGGCACGGGATAATGCACCGCAAAACAGGAGGAAAGCTTGCCATAGAATTTGCAAGAATTTCAGATAAAGTACTTCGGTGCACAGTGAGCGATAATGGAATTGGACGCAAACGTTCGCGCGAAATTGAAGGGCCGCAGCATGATCCCGATCGGCAACATAGCAGCTCAATTACCGAAACACGCCTCCGCCTCCTGAATGAAAATAAAAGGGAGCCTCTTTACAAGGTGGTATACACCGATTTAACCAACGACCAAGGCCAACCCGCCGGGCTTCGGGTTGATATTTACATGCCTGTGGAAGATGCTTTATTGCATAGTGAAGAATAAAAATCGGCGGGGCAATTCAAAGAAATAATCGGTTTACTTTAAGAAATTATCAATTAAAAACTGCTCCAGTTTCACCAAATCGGCGGTAAACTTGCGGATGCCTTCGGCCAGTTTTTCTGTAGCCATAGCATCTTCATTCATCAACCACCGAAATGCTTTTTCATCAGAAACTATGCGTTCAATCTGCAAATTGGCAGCCAACTCCGGATCAAGTTTTCGCTCAAGCGGAAGCTGCGAAGCTTCCAGTTCTTTTAACAAGGCCGGGGCAATGGTAAGCAAATCGCAGCCTGCCAACGACATAATTTCGCCCGCATTGCGAAAACTTGCACCCATTACTTCGGTTGTATAGCCAAAATGTTTGTAGTAATTGTAAATTTCCGTTACTGATATCACGCCGGGGTCTTCATCGGGATTTGCCGAAGCAAACTGCTGCTCCTTTTTATACCAGTCGAGAATACGGCCAACAAACGGCGATATAAGTGTAACACCGGCTTCGGCACAGGAGATAGCCTGAATTTTCGAAAACAAAAGGGTAAGATTACAATGAATACCTTCGCGTTCGAGCACTTCGGCTGCTTTTATACCCTCCCAGGTCGAAGCTATTTTAATCAAAATCCGCTCACGGTCAATGCCATTTGATTCGTATAACCTGATAAGTTCACGGGCTTTTTCGAGGGTTGCTTCAGTATCAAACGATAAACGTGCATCAACCTCGGTACTTACGCGACCAGGAACAATTTTGAGTATTTCGAGTCCAAAATTAACCGCAACACGATCGAGACATAACTGCAACTGCTGTGCCTTATCGCTGCTCAGCCTGATAGCATCGGCAGCCGCCTTTGCCGCCAGATGACGGTATTGTTCATCTTTGGCCGAGGCGTAAATGAGCGAGGGGTTGGTGGTAGCATCAACCGGGCGGTAGGCTTTCATCGATTCCACATCGCCTGTATCGGCTACCACGCGGGTCATGGTTTTTAATTGTTCCAGCGTATTCATATCTCAATTGTTTTTGCAAAGGTACGCCCGATTTTTTATAAGACCTTATCGAAACAGCCGAATTTATACATTCACTTTTCGGGCGGGCAACAACCCGAAAAATCCGGCCAACAGTCCAAATCCAAAGACCATGGCTTCGGTTAATCCTTTGGTTTCAACCGAAAAACCAATAAGCACAATACCCAGTCCCCAATAAGCGACTGCAGCAATTAACCCAAGCAATGCGCCCAAAAACAGAGGCCTGAAGGCAAATTTGCGCCGGCCAGTCATGATATGGGTTATACTTCCGATCAAACCACCCAGCATCGAGAGTAAAATAAACAGAATTGGGAATTGCTGGTGAATTACAATGGAATTGCTCAGCAAATTGGGGTTGCTGGCAGTAAGTATGATATCGCCCAGCCCTTCGGACCTTACATTGATAAGTGCCGGCTTATCGCCTGTGAGTACAACTGTTGGATTGTCGACCGATCCGAGCGATGGTTCAATAGTTACACTTACCGGCTGAAAGGCTGTTACCCCTTTGAGTGATACATATACCGGTATTGTTTGAATGCCCAAGCCTGATACTGTTGATCGGTTTCCTGAAATTTCGATGGCAGGTTCAACAGGAAGTTTTTTGGCATATCCAAGCGGATTTGAAGCAGTTAATATTTTGATTTCGAACGAGTCGAGTGGCGACTCAGCCGTAACCGTAAAATCAAGCGGGGGCCAGTTAACACTTTGGATTGTAAGCGGAATTGACTGCCTTCCGGTCGAAATTTCGATTTCGTCGGGCTGCGCCAATATTTTTTTCGAATGGTCAACGGTACCCGTTTCACTTACCTGTACCGGTAAAAATCTTATGGAACCTTCAAAACGGCTCTTGTCGAAACTGTATCGCAGAGGAGCGGCATCGATAAAAAGAATGCGGTACGAAATCTGCTCATTGGTCGACATTTCGCGAGCATAATACAACTCAGGCAGCATAAAAATCTTTTCGGTACCCTGCAGCTGGTTATCATCCAATACCTGTTGTTGCCCTACAGTAGTGATTTCTTCTCCTGATTTAACAGCTGCTTTCTGCTGATCAGGCTTTAACTGAAAATATTTTGGCGCAGCCATTATACTAATAGTATCCTGCGCATCATTTACCACACTTATTTCGGCCAGAACAGCCTGCTGCATGGTTTGTTTTGGAATTACCAGTTTGTCGATAATCGGAAATGACCTTTTTATCTGACCATTTGCAATAACAACACCCACCACAAACAAAAATGTTAATCTGGTTTTCATAGCTTTGGTTTTGGTGAATACAATGTAACATCGAAACAACTACAATCAATTGAAATCCATTGAAACGACAAACCCCATCTTGTTAGAGGGCTACTGCAGTAAAAAAGCCAAAATCAGAAATTCTGCCCCGGAGCAACAAAACCAGGAATTCTATTTAAGAATCAGCAGGTGGTAAAGTGTGACAATATACGCATTTTTTTTGTTAATTTACAAGTTTAACTGTTTGATAACAAAATGGATTCGCTTGTCGAAGTACAAAAAATAAATCAAATCAGTATGTGATATTAAATTGCAAGAAAAAGCTCCAACAGCCGTCTTTTGAAGTAGAAGTTATTGTGTTTTCGATTAATTTTGGCAATCAACAAACCAATGTGTGCTTATTTTTTTGCCTGAATGACTCCGGTTCTAATTCCCACAACTATGCAATTCTGCAGCCTGGCCAGCGGTAGCAGCGGAAATTGTTATTTTATTGGCAGCAGCAGCGAAGGTATTTTAATAGATGCCGGAATCAGTGCCCGCCGTATACGCCGCACGCTTGAAGAGATTGGCGTAGGTTTGCCTCTTATCCGCGGCATATTGATTACGCATGATCACATCGATCACATCCAATCACTAACTCTGCTCACCAAAAAACACAAAATTCCGGTTTATGCCACAGCCGGCACCTGGAAAGGGATTTTGCGTAACCGCACTACCCTCGATATTGATAAAAGTATGTACCGGCCGGTGGTGCCGTTTGAAGCATTCAGCCTTGCCGGACTGCAGATTGAGGCTTTTCCGGTTTCGCATGATGCGCATGAGGCTGTGGGCTATCACCTGTCAAATGGCCGCCGCCACCTGACACTGGCCACTGATTTGGGGGTAATCGGCGAGCATGCAGCGCACTACCTTAGCAAAGCACACGCCCTGGTTATAGAATCGAACTACGACGAACGCATGCTGATGAATGGCCATTACCCGGAACAGCTAAAGCAACGGGTGCATAGCTCGCTCGGGCATATGTGCAACGACCATTCGGCCGATTTTGTGAGCGACCATTACCACCACGGTGTATCGCATATCCTTTTGTGCCATCTGAGTGCCGAAAATAATACGCCTGAACAGGCGTTGAGTGCATTTCACACCATGTTCAGGCGTAAGGG
>Ga0172370_10000836_pt1 | contig 48078 bp, 46 predicted proteins | sample LakKiv5m_FD_114538 | JGI IMG/M metagenome (GOLD analysis project Ga0172370, IMG submission 114538) | Freshwater microbial communities from Kabuno Bay, South-Kivu, Congo - kab_022012_11.5m | ecosystem: Environmental > Aquatic > Freshwater > Lake | place: Democratic Republic of the Congo...
CATAAATGTAATTGAGATACCATAAACCCAAAGCCAGTAACGCGGCGCTCTTGGCGACAAAGTTCTTGCGCCACCAACGCGCAGGCAGCGCCAGGCTGAGGAGCAATGGCGCGCTGGCGACAAGCAGGCTTTCGATTAAATCCAAAGACATTAAGTACGCAAATATTACGCCAATTTCCCCAAGGGGAGCGTATTTTAGAAAACTGGGCAGCCGCCAGAAAAAACGCAGCAGCGACCATGCGTATAAAAAAAATACCGCCACCGCGTAGGTTTGCGCCAGTTGCGCGGCGCTTGGAAGGCGTTCTCTTAATCTTTGCATGTATCCTCGTGAAGGTTTACCAATTCAAATCTTTTTCGTACTTCCATTGAAGGAGCATATTTCCGGCAACTTCTTTGAAGACGGCTTTATCTTGCGCGGTGAAGAGTCGCTGCCAATTGCCCGCCTGCCCTTTGGGAAGAAAGGAAGCAATGCCTTCGTTGCGGCGGGATTGCCATTCTTCGTCCGGATTGGAATTCATCTCCGCCTCTACATTTTCGCGCAAATTTGCGGGGATGTTTTGCACGGCAAGGAAATTCCACAGCCGCGACATTTCTTCAAAGGGAGTTTTGAGCAGGTCTTCGTAACGCAGGGCAAAAAAATTTTCGCCGTAGAGTTTGCGCCCTTCGTCTTCGGTCTCTTGTAAATCTTTCACCCAATCTTTTGCCACGCGGCGGATGAAGTTCTCGGTGAAGATGGAGCGCGTTCCGTTGGTGAAGGGCGTTTGGTCTTTTTGCAATTCTTCCATAATGCGCTGGTCTGCGCTCGTCAAAAATTTTGACTCTTCCACAAAGTTGCGAAAGCGCTCCGAAATTAGCACATCGCGTCCATCGCGGACAATGACAATCATCTTTGCGTCCGGGTACACTGCGCGCATGTCGCGCACGGCTTGCCCGTGAATGGTGGAAGACGGGCTTTTATCGCCCACGATTCTCTTGCCAACGCGGGCGGCGTCCCGTTCCAGCATCATATCGGCGGCGGCGCGCAAAATCAGCGGGGAAAGGTCGCGCCCCGCGTTCCAGCGATTCGATTTGCGGGTCAGCCATTCTTCCGCCTCTGGCGAATCCACCAATGATTTAAGCAGCGGTTTGCGCGTGAAGAAATGCGCCTGATAGTTGCCATGCACTTCCGGGTGTAAGCGGACGAGGCGCAACAGCAAGGTCGTTCCAGAACGGGCGTGACCAAAAATAAAATATTTATCACGCGGGAAGAATTGCCGCGCCTCAGCGACTTCCTCCGCTGTGATGGCGGGGATGGGGTTGCGTTTTTTTTTCTTCGGCTCGCCCATCAGCAAAATGCGGGCGGCAGCTTTAACGCGGGAGAATATGCTCATGGTTTAATGAAATCCAATCGTCTCTTTGCCAATCCAAATGCTTTGAACGCGCGCTGGGTCGGTGACGCAGAGCGCGTCCACGCTTTGGGCGTTGGTCTCTTTTGCTCCATGCACATAGGCATACGCCCAATAGCAGCCCGCCAGCACGGTGACAATGGGTTGCTCGTATCTGCCGAGACTGAAATAGTAAATGCCGCATTCGCCTTTGTCGTTCGCAAAATTCATGCCGAAGTGTAAATCCGCTGGGGCTTCAGATTTATTGACGAACTTCACCTGCACGGTGACTCCGTTTGGCTTCAACGGCGCGACGTCGCCGCAGGGGTCTTTGGTTGCCACAGAAGGAAGCCCCGCCGCAGTGGGTTGCGCCTGCAAGGGCGGGATGGTGGGCAATAGCAATGCGATGGTCGGAAGCGGCGCAGGAGTTTCCGTTGGGGGGAGCGGCTCGCTCGTGGCGGTTTGAGTCGGCAGGGCGGCTTGAGTCTGCGTCACCATAGCCCACGCCTGCGCGATGGCGGTATTTTGCACATCCTCAACGCTGATGGTTGGAGCTGCGGGCGCGCCGCAAGCGGAGAGGAGCAGCGTTAAAATTAAGAGCGGAAAAAGAAACGAAGGTTTTGTTTTCACGGGTTCATTCACCAAAGGTTAAGGGGATTTTTTTAGTGAGTCGTTTGCCGAGCGCAATGAAAGGCTTTTCAATGAAGCGCTCCGACACCAGCGCAACCAGATACGCCAGCAGGACGACTGCGGGGTAGTATATCGCAAACAAAATCAGCGGTCTGCCCAAAATGTCAAAGCGGCTGTGGGCGTATTCAATTAAATTCCACGCAAAGATAAAATGAAAAATGTACATGGAATAAGAGACGCGCCCGATGGCTTGCAGGATTCCAAAACTCAAAATGGGCAAGGCGGAAAAAATATTGTAAAGGAAGACAAAAGCCGCGCCAATCGTAAACGGCAGAAACATGAAGGAGTTGGCAAAAGGCAGGTCAATCGTCCACAAAAGGTAACTGAGCCAGAGCCAAAATAGAAAAGCAAAAACATGCGCCCACAGGGGTAAATCTGCAAAGCGATGCTCTGTAATGAGGAAGTAGGCAAATATCCCCAGCGCAAAGACCGGCAGTTGATTCAGCAGGTTGTAATACATAAAGTTATTTTTCTGCACTGGCGCGCCCGCCCATACGGTGTAACCATATTCCAGCAAGTAGTAAGATACAGCCAGAGAGAAAAAGGTCAGCGCAAAGCGGGGCATTTCCAAGCGGCTCATCTTTTGGAAGAGGAGAAACAGCAGCGGAAAGCAGGCATAGAACGCCATCTCCGTGCCGATGGACCATCCGCCGGGAACGATGTAGTTATGCGCGGGCGGGTAAAAGCCATGCACAAAGAGAAAGTTCGCCAGCAGGTTGAGCGGTGTGTAACTCGGCGCATTGACCCACGTCCCCGCTCGCAGCGAAAGCGGCGCAGAGTAAAAAGCCCAATACCAAAGAATGCCCACATAATACAGCGGCGCAATGCGAAAGAAGCGGCGCAGAAAATAATTTTTAAGGCGATTGGGGTCATCCGCATGTTGGCGCGCAGAAATACTCAACGTAATGGCGGAAAGGACAAAGAACAACTGCACGCCCAATTGCCCATACTTTGTCATCTTGGCAAACCAGCGCGGCAGGTCGGGGATGGATTGCGCCGTATGCACCAACATCACAAGCAGAATGGCGACGCCGCGCAGCGCGTCTATGTGAGCGAGTTTTTTACTCATCGCGGCGCGTTGAGAATCTTCAAAATAAATTCTGCAGTTCTTTTTCCCGCCGAAGCGTCCGTGAAGGTGATTTCGTCTTCCAAAAACTGGCGGCGTTCTTTTGAGTCAATGGACTTATTTTGCAAATAAGTATTCAACGCCTCGCGCAGTTCGTTTTCATTGCTCGCCACGCGCCCCGCGCCCGCCCTGCGGAAGCGCTCATGCGTGGGCCAGTTGCCAATCTCTTTGAGGGAAAGCGAAAACTTGCCAGCCCGATTCCATCCGCCCGTAGTGTCCAGCGTTGCCGCTATCATCGGCGTATTATGCGCGGCGGTTTCCACCAGCATGGTGGAATAGACCGTCACCATCACATCGGAATATGCCATCATGGAGGATTTTTCATCCATATCCTCACCGCCGTAATAGCCGAGCGAACCGCCCATAGCGACGGGCTGAACGACGTGGACGTGGCGATATTTTTTCTCCAAGTCAAAGACGCGCGCGCGTTCTTCCGCAAAAATTTTTGGCTTGTCTTGAAAGTGACTCGGATGCAGGCGAATGAGCAACTGCGAAGGTTCCGCCAGTTCATCAGACGCAACCATTTTTGCCAGCGCCTCAATGTTGGGGAAGTTTGGCGCGTAATGCACAAAACTACTGGCGTAAGAGATTAACTTGCGCTGCGGGTCTAGCCCATGCAATTTGAAATATTCCTCGCGCGGCATGAGCCACTGCTTGCGAAAATATCCGTCATAGGAAGGAATGCCGCCCACGTTTACCTTTTCGGGATTCCAGTCCGAGCCTTTGACGAGTTCCTCTTTTTGCAACTCCGACCAGCAGGTCGCCCATTGCACATCCGCGCCGCTGATGTTGTACGAGGAGGAATTATCCCAGCCGACAATGACGGTCATGTTGGGGATGCCGCGCTTGGCAGATTCGCGCAGGAGGTATCTATCCATGCGCCAGCCGGGCGTGGACGCGACCACCATGTCGGGCTGATATTTTTCAAACAAGTCGGAGTAAATCTCCGGGCTGAATTGATTCTGCCGCCGCACGAGCATTTTCCGCGCCCACGAAAAATTCCGCAACAGGAGAATCATCAACGCAGCGGGAAGCCACACGCCAAGACGATACTTCCAGCCGTTTTCGCTCCACATCTCGCGGATGTGCGCGTCCACTGCGCCGGTGTTGATTCGGCGCGAAGCGCCCACGCGCCGCAGGTAAATGAGCAGCGCTTGCAGGCGCGGGCTGACTTTTTTTGCGTATTCGTTGGCTTGCTTTAATCGTAGCCCCTCAAAGGTTAAGCCGGGCTGGGTAAAGCGCGCCGCAATTTTGTCTTTGGTTTCGTCATCCGTGAGGACGACAACTTCCACGCCCGCTTGCAGCAGGGTTGGGACGAGGTCGCTTTGCAAAAAGTAGATAACTGCCATGCCGTGGTCGGCGGAGATGAAGATGCGTTTGGTCATGAATAATACCAACTAAAAATCTTGTTATACGCCGCCAGCAGAATTTTCTTAATCGGCGCTGAATCCAACAAGAGACGCTTCAATCCTTTATCCTTCATCCTTCTGCCTTTATCCTTGTCTTTCAACTCTCCGCGCAAATAGCCCAGCGTATTAGACATATTCATCGCCAGCGGGTCGCTGACCATGAGGCGCAGCAAACCCGCTTCGTTCATGCGCTTGTCCAGTTGGCGCACCTGCCCCATCGGTTTATCCATATCAAAGGGCAGAAATTTCAACAGCGTGGATTTATACGCCGTGAACTGCCAGTGACTCGCGCCCGCCAACGCGGTGACGCCTTTATATTGAACGCGCCAATCTTTTGTCTCTGCGTAAACTTTTTTATTCTCTGCTTCGCCTTGCCCCAGCGAGAGATTAAATTCCAAGAACGTCTGCCACTCAATGAACTGACCGTCATCCAGTTTAGCGTTTTCGCGCGCCCACTTTAACGTTGATTCATAAAATTCCGGCGGCGTGCGGAAGGGGCGCGCCGTGACCATGCCAACGTTAGGGAAGGTTTCCAAAATCTCCACCGAACGCGAAAGCCATTTGGGCGAAAACAGCACATCGCTGTCGGTGTAGGCGATGATTTCTCCGGGCGCGGCAGCCAGCATCACATTCCACGCGCCGCCCTTGCCCATATTTTTTTCGGACAAAATTAAATATTGGATTCGTCCCGCTTCTTTTTCCGCAATTAAAAAATTGCGGACTTCGGCGCAAGAGCCGTTGTCGAAGACCATCAAGTCAAAGGGCAGTCCGGCGTCCTTTCGCATGGAGTCCAAACTGACTTTCAACACATCCAGCGCTTCGGCGTAGAAGCCGCTGAGGAAGGGGACGTAGTTCAACAGCGCGGCGGTGATGCGCTCCGGGCGCGGAACGTCTTTGACAAATTTAGCGGGGTTTTGACCTTTTCTCATTTTGGGTTTCCATTAATGAACGTTAGAACGTTGGAACGTTCTAACGTTTGAATAATTTATTAAGTCGCTTCTTCCAGCGCTTGGGTCTTGCTATGGATTCGATTCTCTCTTCGGGGAGGAAGAAAAAAACAGCGCGCAGGAAAATCTCCACCTGACGGAGGAAGCGCGCCGCATCCATCTTCGGGCGGACGAATCTGCCATCTCGAAGTTGGCGCGTGGCGTCGAGAATCGTATAGCGGATGGCGGCGTCTCCGCCCGCGAGTTGCGTATTGACGTGGCTCTCCGGGTGGTCGTAGTGCGGCTTCGCCCCCGCGAGGTGAGCGTAATCGTGATTTTGATGAATGAGCATGATAGACGGCGTGCAATCCATGACGGCGTAATTTTCTTTTCGTGCTTTGTAAATCATCCAGTTATCCCAGCCCGCGCGTCCAATGGCAAAGTCGGGAATATTTTGGTAGCAGTTTTTTGGGAAGAGAAAAAAATCGCTGCCAGCGGGTTTGTGAAGTTTGGCTTGCGCGAGGACGGAAGATCGCAGATGATTTTGCCAGCCGTCCGAAAAATCAACGGGCGCGGCGATGTCGTAATCCCAGCGCTGACTGAGCATGACGAAATTGCGCCGCAAGCCTGACGCGCAAAGTTTTGCCGCGTCCACAAAGTCGGGCATGAGAATCATATCCGCGTTGATGATGCACAATAACTCGCCCGCGCCATGCGCGCGCGCCAAATCAAACATGGAAGAAATTAACGGCGTGCCTTTTTCGTTTTTCTTCACGTTGGGCAAATGCGTTACGCCTAATTCTTTGGCGGCGTCCGCAAGCCCATCCTCTTCGCCAATGAGAAAAACTTCCACGTCGGGCAGCAGAGTCCACGAGCGGATGGCGTTGCGTTGAATCATCGCAATATGCGGGTTGGTGAAAGGTTTGGGGGAGGAGAAGAGAGTAATCAGTGGCATGTTCGGGGGGAACGTTCTAACGTTTTAACGTTTGAACGTTAGAACGTTTCAATGCTCGCTTGTCAATGTCTTTTAGCGTCTTGTGCTGCACGCCCGCGTTGATTTTCATTAAGTCTGGCTCGTTGTGAACGACATCCAAAACTTCCTTCCATGTGAAATCATCGCGTCCGTTAAAGCGCGCGTACACCTCGCGCATAAATTTCAAATCTTCGGGCGTGTCCACTGTCCAGCGATAATCGCCAAAGTCGGTGACGTGATGCAGCAGCGCGACATTATACCCGCGCGGAGAAACGCCAGTTTCCAATGCGCGGCTTTGGCGGGTTAGTTGAACGCCTTCGTAAAAAAATGGCATCACATGCTCGCGGTGTTGCGGTTCTTTTGCCTCTTTCCACGCTTTGGTCAGCGCTTTGAATGTGCAGGCTTCGACATCTAATCCAATTGGGTACGTTCTTTCAAAAGGCGGCGGCAGGCGGTTGCAGGCAAAATCATATTCGCCGTTAATCAATGTATTGACTACATCATCAATCAAGTTCGGGTCAATCACGGGGCAGTCGGCAGTGATGCGGACAACGACATCCGCTTTGAAATTTTTTGCGGTTTGATAGTAACGGTCTAGCACGTCATACAAACTCCCGCGCGTGAAGGGAATGCCCGCGAAGTCGCAATACTCCGCCACCGGGTCGTCGGTGGAGTCTGTCGTCGTGGCGAAGATAACCTCGCCCAGAGTTTTTGCGCGCGCAGCGCGAAGATACACGCGGGAGAGCATCGGCTGCCCCGCGATGTCTGCGAGAATTTTCCCCGGCAAGCGCGAGGAAGACATGCGTCCTTGAATAATGGCGACAATTTTGTTTGACATAGGTTGAGAGGTTTACTATAAAGATAATAAAAAAAATCACCTCAGAGACGCAAAGACACGAAGTTTGAATTCTCTGTGTCTCCGAGTCTCAGTGGTTTGCTTTTCGTTTATTTCTCTTCCGCCTCGGACGAAATTGGCAGCGCGTCCACAAGTCCCTTTGCGCGGAATTTTTCCACATACTCGCGCACCATCCAATAATCCAGCCCGACCTTTTCAGCAATCTCAAAGACGGATTCTTTGCCTTCGAGGCTCATCATAATTTTTTCAATGGCGCGGTTCAGCGCCCAATTGTCGCGCCAGTCCACCCAGAGTCCGTTGCCGCTGAGAAAAACGGGCCCGCGAAAAGTCCGCTTGGGGATGTAGTTGCTGGCGTATATGCGGATAATGCTCTCCGCCACATCCGCCGCGCCGACCAGCATGTCTTCGTCCATGATGTCGAGGTTGTCATCGGTGGTGTGATATTCGTCATAAGGGAAGCGATTGATGGAAATGCACGGCACGTTCACGCCCGGTCCATTGATGACGCGCTCATCATTGGCGGGCGCGGCGGCAAAGTCACGCTCGTCATGCGGCAGGTCTTTCACGACGGCGGCGGTTATTCTGTCTAGCAGGTGATGATGTTGGCGCGTGTGATGCCATGCAATTTGATTTTTGTTGCCCGTCATCTCCATAAAGATTCCGCCGCGCAGGTTTGGAATCAGATTTTCGTTGTGCGAGAGATAGACAATTGTGCCGATAGTTTCCGCGCCAAACCAAAAGCGGACAGACATAGAACCCGCAGGCAGCGGATTCTCCGCGAGGCGGCGCGCCAACTCAATGGCGCTGACCACGCCCGCCCCGTCGTCATTGGCTTGATGCGGGTGGCAGGTGTGCGCCTGTACGATAAATTCTCCCGCCGAAGCAGACGCTCCGCCCTGAGGATGAATCAGCGCGGTTGCCATTTTAAATCCCCGCTTGGGGTCGGTGATAAATTCCGACTTAATGACGGCGCGGTATTTTTTATCGCGCGGCAGGGCGTCAAAGAGATTCTTCGGCAGGCAGAAGCCCCAGTTGCGGTCATAGTATTTGAACACCCAGGGAATGGCGTGCGGGCGCTTTTCATTGAAATACAAGTGCGGCTGCAATTCCTCAAAGGTGAGGGTTGTATCTATCGGCAGCGAATAAGAAACAAGGTGCAGCGGGTTGTCGGCAAAATCCACCACGCGCTGCCCGCCTTCAATTTCGAGATACGCCTCGCGCACTTCGTAGCGTTCTGGTACATACCACGTCCACGCCTTTTCGAGCGGAGTATACGTCTCAATGGCGTAGTTGGATGAAGCGGGCATGTAACTGCCGATAATTTCCAACGTCTTATCATGGTCGGCAGAGGCAAGCGTGCGGTGCAGCGGAAAGAATTCCGCAAGAATAGATTTGAGGGTGGCGTAGGGGTTTGTCATGAATAGATGGTGGTTTATGCAGGTTGCGGCAAGTGGAGCAACGTAATCGGTAGCGCCTCCGAGAAGGAGGGTGTAAATGTGGAAAGCGACAAAATCTCTTTTACGGGTGATTTTTCTAAGATTTCCATCACTATCTCGCGGGTCTCTTCAGGTAATTGGGTCAATCCTGCCAATAGGAAACTGCGCGGTCCAAAGTCTGCTTTTTGGATGAGAATTGAATAGTTGAGAAAGGTCAGCCCGACGGCTCGACGATTCTCTTTGTCAATTCGCAGGAGAATATGGTCATTCAATTCAATTCCTGTCGCCTTGATATTGGGAGCAAAGGAAATATGCAGCGTATCGCTAATTTCATCGTAGTTTGTTACAGGTGAATTCATGGCGTTACCTTATTTCTTTATTCTATTCTCTACTTAGCCGCTTCCTAATACTTCGGCTCTTCTATATAATGCAATTTCTCCGGGTGTTCGCGCACAATGACGGACATATTATCGTAAAAATCATTCGCGGTGGCGTAGTGAACTTTTGCCGCGCCGACCTGCACTTCCTTAATCACGCCCGCCGCCAGTAGTTCGTTCATGCCGGGAACAATGTAAGTCTTCACCCGCTCATTATTGCGGACGAACATTGTATGCGTCTTTATCTGCGGTTTGCGGTCATAGCCGACATAAATGCCAGAAAACTCCTTAATGCGGCGATAGTTGCAGCCCACGTTGTATTCAATGTAATGGTGCATCGAAAACGTGCTGTTAAAATCCAGCCCAATGCTGATGATCGTCCCGTTGATTTTATGAAAATGCGCGAAAGCGGATTTCGGTCCATACGCTTCCACGTCTTCGGTTTGGGAGAACTCCTCCGCGCGGGGTCCCGCCGCCGAAAAAGAATAAATGGGATGCGGCGTGCGTTTTGCGTCTGGACGCAGGCGCGCCAGTTCTGTAATCATGCCCATTTTAGAGGGCGTTTCCAACACATCCCAGTAATGCGTCTCCGTCCACGATTGAAAATTAAACGCGGGGAACATCACCGTGCCATCCTTGCCCATCCATTCGCGCAGCGCGTCAATCACCGTATCCGCGCCGCCTTCCACGCCGCCCAATGATTTATAAGACGTATGCACGATGATGGTATCGCTCTGGTTTTGGATTTGCCCAAAGCCTTTGAGTAAATCTTGTTTGGTTAACATCATTCTCCTTTTGTAGCGCAGGCTTAAGCCTGTGTTACGGTTTGATAAATTTTCATCAACACGGCGGAATTTTTTTTCCAATCTGCGCGGGATTCTGCCGCCCGTCTGGAATTTTTCGCCATACGGGTTAATGCCTGCCCGTCGTTCATCGCCGCGAGAATTTTCTCGGCGAGTTGATTCTCGTCCCCGTCATGGAACAACCATCCATTTTGATTCTCCTCCACCCATTCCTTGTTGGCGGGGATGTCGGAGACGAGGCAGGGCAGCCCGCAGCCTAACGCTTCCATCAGCGAGACGGACGAGCCATCCACATGCGAGGGGGAGATGTACAAATCCGCCATGTGATACCAGCGCGGCAGGTCGTTTTGCGAGACGCGCCCGCCAAAGGTGACGCGGTCTAATACGCCGCCTTTTTGGAGGATGCCGCGAATGAGATTTCCCTGCGAGCCGTCTCCCAGCAGAATTAAATCCACGTTGTCTTTTTGTTGGGCAACCTTAACGAAAGCGCGCGCAAGCACATCCACGCCGTAGCGTTTTTCCCATGAGCGGTTGCAGAAGAGGGTGAAGGTGTCCGCGTTGGAACGTTGGAACGTTTGAACGTTTGAACGTTGGAACGTTGGTACGTTGAAATGCTCCAAGTCTATGCCCCAGGGGAAGACGGCAGTTTTGTTAGGGTTCATGCCGTATTGAATTGCCATCTCTCTTGTGATGTTGGCGTCGCTGGTGAAGAACGCGGAACGTTTGAGCGTGTAGCGCGTGGCGAACTGCCAAATTTTCCCTTTGTGAACATCGTCCATTAAGTCAAAGCCCCAAGACATGGTGAGCAGGGGGCGAAAGCCCGCCAGCGCGGCGATGAAGGCGCAGGTTTGAATCGGTCCCGCGTGAATTAAATCGGGTTGAATTTTTTTGACCACGCGCCGAAAATCGAGCGCCAGCGCGGGCAGGGCGCTCCACTTAAAGGGGTTGCGTCCGCCTTTCCAAATGACTTGCTGAATGTTTTTCGGCACGGCGCGGCTCTCTACGATTCCTGGATTGCCTTCCAGTTGAACAAAAAATACCTCATGCCCGTTTTCTGAAATGGTCTTCAAAAAGCGATGGTCGTGGGTGGAGTAGCCGAGTGAGAAGAAGAGAATTTTCATATGAACGTTTTAACGTTTGAACGTTTGAACGTTAAAACGTTTTACCTCCCTAATTCCACCCAGCGCAGTTCTTTCCCATACGGCATGTCAATCAACGCCTTTGTTCCAATGACGGATTCAATTTGGTCGGGTTTAATGGCGCCCGGAGTCGCGGGGCGCAACACGTCAATCATCTCGCGGGTGAAGACCTCGCCCGCTTTAATATCCCGCGCAGCGCGTAAACATCTGCGTTGAACAATTTGCGTCTCCTGCTCGTTGCCCGCAATGAATTTATCTGAACTGCCCAGCGAGCGTTCTAGTAGGCGCGTTTCTTCCACCATCTTCGCCCAGTTTTCGGGGTTCATCGCAAACTTGTGGTCGGGACCTTCTCTGTCATTGCTGTCCGTAAAGTGACGCTCAATGACGCGTGCGCCGAGAGTCACCGCGCCGAGAACGGGCGCGAGCGCGTGCGTATGGTCAGACAAGCCGAGAATCACATCGGGGAACATGGTCGCGTATGTCTTCAACACATTAATATGAAGATGGTCGTAGTTATTTGGGCTGGCGGTGTAGTTGGTGTTGCATTGCATTAAGACCAATTGCTTGTTGAGTTTGAGGATGGCATGAACGGCTTTTTGCACCTCGCCAATGGTAGATGCGCCTGTGGCGATGAAAAACGGCTTGCTCTTGCCCGCCATGCGTTCCAGCGCTTCAATCCAGTCAATCTCGCCTGAACCCGCCTTATAGACTTCTACATACTGGTCGAGAAAATCTATCGCTTCAAAATCATACGGCGAGGAGAAGTAATCAATGCCCACTTGGTTACATTCCTCCACCAAAGTCATGGACCATTCAAAGGGAATGGACGCGCCTTTATAGACTTCAAAAACCGACTTTTTCCATGAGGCTTGATGGCTGACCTGCCCGCCGCTCATGGCTTTGAAGCCGTAGTCCGAGACGATTTTTGGCGCGTCAAAATTTTGGAACTTCGCCGCGTCCGCGCCCGCTTCTTTCGCAAGGCGAATCAATTGCTTGGCGCGCTGCATGTCGCCGTCATGGTTCGCCGCGATGTCTGCGATGAAATAGGTAGGATGACTTAATCCGATAATGTGTTTGCCAAATTTGATTTCCATGTTTCCTCTTGGGGTGAAGGTTAGAACGTTAGAACGTTAGAACGTTTGAACGTTGGAAGGTTGGAAGGTTGGAAGGTTGGCTGTGAAGAAGGTGTGGATAACCCTCCAAGAATTGTGGAGAAAACCTTGAAACTTGCAACTTTTTAACTTCCAAACTTGCCAACTTTTCAACTTACTACCCTTTATTTTGTGGATAACTCCGTATTTTTTGTGGATAACCCTGCGCGTACTGTGTATAAAATTCCGCCAGTCCAGTGGAAAAATGGGGGAGCGATTGCCCCAACGCGGTGGATAACTTGTGAGTAGAAAGTTGCAAATTCAGCGAACGCCGCGCCGTTAACCCAGAAGCCAAAACCGACTTGGGTGAAATATCGCTTTCATTTAGATGAAACTGCCGCGCAATTTCCACGCCAAATTGATATTTGCTCATGCCCTCCGTCCCAACCAGATGATACAAGCCAGACAATTCCTTTTCCAGCATTTTGATAAGCGCCCGCGCCGTGTCATTGACCAGCATAGGGCAAAAGATAACGTCTGTAAAACCGCTCATGCTTTTGCGGTTCATCAAGTTATTGACGAAAAATTCCGCCAGACTGCGCCGCCCGCTGAGACTCCACCCATAAAAATTGACTCGCGCCGCGAGCGCGCGCGGATTTTCTCTCAGGGCGGCTTTTTCTCCTTCCAGTTTAGTTTGAGCGTACACTCCTAAAGGGTTCGGTTCATCGTCTTCGGTGTATGCGCCGTCTTTTTCGCCGTCAAAGACCGCATCGGTGGAGATGTGAACAAAGCGAATATTTCGCGCCGCGCAAGACGCAGCCAGTTTTGCGGGCAGGTCAATGTTGAGGCGGCGGGCTGTTTCGAGGGCGCGCTCACACGCTTCAAGGTCAGCCAAAGCCGCGCAATTAATGACCCAATCGGGTTTGGATTCTTCCAGCAGCAAATCCACGCCGCGCAAGTCCGATAAATCGGCGCGTAGGACGGGAAAAGGCGCGTTGGGTAAACTGGCTCGCGCCGCGCCAATCACCTCATGCGCGGCGAGCGCCTCTTGCGCCAAGTTGATTCCCAATAAACCCGTTATGCCTGTGATGAGAATTTTCATATCCTTAAGTATAACGGAATACGCCCGAACAGCGGTCATTTTTTTGGCGGCTCATTATGCAGGCTTGCCGAAATATTCAACCCCAGAGCGCACGGAGAAAAGCGCTAAAAAATCGCTGTGGACTCTGCGCTCTCCTTTTACAACTCAATTTGACAGCCCCGCTTTAATCATGTATGCTTGCCCGCGCCCAAGCAGGCTCGGCGCGGCAAAGCCCCCCGAACCCCGTCAGGTCCGAAAGGAAGCAGCGGTAAGGAGGAGTCTTTGGGCGCCGCCGACTCCCTGCTTGGGTATTTTTGTTTATAATCCCCCTTATGAAATTTTCTCATTGGCTTATTGCGCTTGCCGCCGTTTTGACGGGCGTAGCGCTGGGCTTGTTCTATGGTTGGGTTGTTCAGCCCGTTCAATATGTGGACGTAACGCCCGGCATTCTGCGCGCCGACTATCGCGCCGATTATATTTTGATGGTGGCGGAAGCGCATCAACAGGAACAAAACGCCGAGATGAGCGCGCGGCGGCTCGCCGCGCTTGGCAGCGAAGCGCCCGCTGAGATGGTCGCGTGGGCGGTGGAGTACGCTGCCCAAAACGGATTCTCCGCTGCGGAGATGGCGCTGTTGCGCGGGTTGCTCAACGCCATGCAAACTTATCAACCGCAGGGCGGAGGCGCGCCATGATGAAGAATGCGCTGCTCATTTTGTTGGCTTTGGCGTTGGGCTTTGCGGGCGGGTTGGCGTATGCGTGGTTGCTCGCGCCAGTGGAATATGTGGACGCATCTCCTGCTTTGTTGCGCGCCGATTTCAAAGACCAATATCGAATTGTGATTGCGGCTTCTTATGCCGCCTCGCATGACCTGGCGCGCGCGCGCGCAAGGTTGAGTTTGTTGAGCGCTTCTCCGTTGGATGATTTGAACGCTCAAGCGCAGCGCATGGTGGGCGCGCCGGACGCGGCGCAGAATTTGCAACTGTTGGCGCAACTGGCAACGGATTTGCAAAACGGCGCGGTGAGCGCTTTGCCCGGCGCCGCTTCGACTGTAACCCCAAGCCCCGCCATTGTAGAATCCGCTTTGCCCGAAGAAACGCCGCGTAGCGTTTTCATCACAGAAGCGCCAACGGCGGAATTCATTCAAACGCCTTTTGCTTTTTCTGCGTTTACGTTAACTCCTGCAATGCCTACGGCTACCGCGCCTTCTGCGCGTCCCTTTGTTTTGATTGGACAAGAGGAGGTTTGTAATTCCAGTTTGCCGCCCGGCTTGCTGCAATTTAATTTGGTGGACGCGCGCCGCGCCGGTATTCCCGGCGTTGAAATTACGGTGACGTCCATTGAAGGCGAGGAGATTTTGTTCACCGGTTTTAAGCCGGAGGTGGGCGCGGGGTACGCGGACTTTATAATGAAAGAGAACGTGAGTTATAGCGCGCGCGTAGGGGCGGGCGGGGCGTTTATTTCTAATTTGAGCGCGCCCGCTTGTAATGGATTTTTGGGCGGGTTGGCTTTGGCGTTTCAGCAGCGTTAAACTTAAAATGAGCGTTCTAAAAGTGGGGAGGTTTTACACTTGACTCTCGCCCCCGTCAATTTTAGAATCGCTTCGTAGTTTTAACGATGAGCAGGGAAGAGACTCGCAAGAGCGCCGAAGGTGCAAATCTGGTCACAGGCGAAGCCAGATGAATCTCTCAGGCAGAAGGACCCTTTCATCGAAATACTCTGGAAAATTCCCGCAAAGGGAATGCCGACGGTGTAAATCTGTTAGTCTTCTAGTCCGCTAGTCTTCTAGTCCTCTAGTTTGCTAACAGCCCAATCTCTCAGGCAGCATGACAGAGGACGCGCAGCGTTGAGTTTGCGCGTCCTCTTTTGATTCGCCCATCCGTTTCTTATTCAATCCATAGGAGATAAAAATTATGAATACCCCCGCCAATTTGAAATACGCCAAGTCCGATGAATGGTTTGACCCCGCCACTGGCGCGGTGGGCATTACCGATTACGCTCAAAATCAACTTTCTGATATTGTTTTTGTGGAATTGTTGGTTGCCGAAGGCGAAGATGTGAGCGCCGGGCAAGCCATTGCTTCGGTGGAGTCTGTTAAAGCCTCCTCTGAAATTTACGCGCCCGCCGCTGGCAAAGTCAGCGCGGTGAATGCCGCCCTGGCGGATAAGCCGGAGACGCTCAACAGCGACCCGTATGGCGAAGCGTGGATGATAAAAATTGAAGGCTCTGCCGCCGCAAATTTAATGGACGCCGCCGCCTACGAAAAAGATTGCGCCGCGCGCGAGCATTAATCAGCCAACTAGCAGACTAGCCAGACTAGCCAACTAGGAGACCCCCATGACCTACATTCCCATCAGTCCCAAAGAACGGGATGCGATGTTAGAGACCGTTGGCGTTAAGTCGCTGGACGACCTTTTTACCGCCATCCCCGCCAAACATCGCTTTCCAAAATTAAACCTGCCCGCCGCATTGAGCGAGATGGAAGCCGCCGCTCGTTTGAGCGACCTCGCCGCCAGTAATGAAAACGCGCGCGAAGACCTCATCTCCTTTCTTGGCGCGGGCGCGTACAACCATTATGTACCCTCTGTTGTGGACCATATTCTGCGGCGCGGCGAGTTCTACACCGCTTATACGCCTTACCAGCCCGAAATTTCTCAAGGCACGCTGCAATCTATTTTTGAATATCAATCCTTGATGACCCATTTGACGGGTATGGATGTTTCCAACGCTTCGCATTATGACGGCGCGACTGCCGCCGCCGAAGCGGTGAACCTTGCCCTCGCGCAGTTTCGCGGCAAACGCAAAAAACTGGTTTTGTCTCCCGCGCTGCATCCGCAGTACCGCGAGGTTATCCATACCTACACTCAAGGCATGAGCGTGGAAGAAGTTGGGGGCGAGGCAAATCTCGAAGCGGGTCCAGACGCGCTGACTGCCCTCATTGACGACCAGACCATGATGGTCATGGTTCAATATCCCGATTTCTTTGGGCGCGTGTACGATTACAAAAAATTGATTGATGACGCGCACGCCAAAGGCGCGTTGGTTTGCGTAGTGGCGAACCCCACCGCGTTGGTCATGTTCAAATCTCCCGCCGAAATGGGCGCGGATGTTATTGTGGGCGAGGCGCAGCCTTTTGGTATTCCGCTCTGGTATGGCGGACCCTATCTCGGATTTTTCACCATTAAAAAACAATACGTTCATAAAATGGCGGGGCGTTTGGTCGGCGAAACGGTAGATAATCGCGGGCAGCGCTCCTACGTTTTGACTTTGACCGCGCGCGAACAGCACATCAAACGCGAGCGCGCCACGTCTAACATTTGCTCCAATCAAGGGCTGTTGGCGCTTGCGACTGCGGTCTATATGTCCACGCTTGGCAAAACGGGGCTGCAGCAAGTGGCGAATCTCTGCTACCAAAAAGCGCATTACGCCGCCGCAGAACTGGGCAAACTAAAAGGCTTCAGCGTGGAATATAAACAAACGTTCTTCCATGAATTTGTTTTGCGCTGCCCCAAACCCGCCAGCGAAGTAAACGAATACTTGCTTGCAAATGGCATTCTCGGCGGCTACGATTTAGCGCAAGATTACCCCGCGCTTAAAAATCATTTACTGATAGCCGTCACCGAGATGAACAGCAAAGAAGAAATTGACGCGCTGGTCGAAGCGTTGAAGGAGATGTAGAAATGTCCAGCATTGTTGAACCTACCATTTTTGAACTCTCCTCGCCCGGACGAACGGGCGTGACCATGCCCGCTTCGGACGTGCCGCAGACCGCTCTGCCCAACCCAGAGATGCTTCGGGCGGAATTGCCCATGCCCGAACTGGCAGAAGTGGACGTTGTGCGTCACTACATGCGTTTGAGTCAATTCAATTACAGCGTAGATAGCGGCTTCTATCCGCTTGGTTCTTGCACCATGAAGTACAACCCGAAGATTAACGAAGATACCTGCCGTCTGCCCGGCTTCCTTTACACACATCCGCTCCAACCCATTGAGACCACGCAAGGCAACCTTGCGTTGATGTATGAATTGCAAGAATGGCTGAAAGAAATTGTCGGCATGGCGGGCATGACTCTGCAACCTGCGGCGGGCGCGCACGGCGAATTTACCGGCGTGTTGATGATGAACGCTTATCATCAAAAACGCGGCGATACCAAACGCAAGAAAATGCTCATCCCCGATGCGGCGCACGGCACAAACCCAGCTTCGTCCGGCATGGTCGGCTTGGAAGTTGTCACCATCCCCTCGGACGCGCGCGGCAACGTGGATTTGGAAAAACTCAAAGCCGCCTGCGATGATACCGTTGTCGGCATGATGCTCACCAACCCGAACACGCTCGGCATGTTTGACGAGCATATTGAAGAGGTTGTTAAACTCGTTCACGATTGCGGCGGGTTAATGTACGGCGATGGCGCGAATCTCAACGCGCTACTCGGCATTGTGCGCCCCGGCGATTTGGGCTTCGACGTGATGCACATCAACCTGCATAAGACCTTCGCCGTTCCGCATGGCGGCGGCGGACCTGGCTCTGGTCCTGTGGGCGTGAGCGAACGTCTGCTGGACTTTTTGCCGACTCCGTTAGTGGGCATTGTGGAAGAAGGCGATGAAGAAGAAGCGCCGCTGTATGGCTTTGTAACGCCCAAACATTCCATCGGACGCATGAAGGCGTTTCATGGTCACTTTGGCGGCGGACTCGTCCGCGCTTACACCTATATTGCCATGCACGGACCGGACGGCTTAAAGGATATTTCTCAATACGCGGTCTTGAACGCCAACTACCTGCAAGCCAAAATGCGCGGCGTTTATCACATTCCCTTTGACCGTATCTGTATGCACGAATTTGTGATGGAAGGACGCTTTGAAGGCAGCGACATCCGCGCGCTGGATATTGCCAAACGCCTGATGGATTACAAATTCCACCCGCCCACGAACTACTTCCCGCTGATTGTGCATGAGTCGCTGATGATTGAGCCTACCGAGACGGAGAACAAAAACACGCTTGACCGTTTTGCAGACGCGCTCATCAAAATTGCGGAAGAGGCGAAGACTCAGCCGCAACTGCTCCATGACGCGCCGCACGATACGCCCTTCGGGCGCATGGATGAAGTCAAAGCCGCCAGAGATTTAATTTTGTGCTGCTGGCTGCCCGATAATTACGAGCAGTTAGTGTAAGGTAAAAGACCTCCGAGTTCTGAAAAAACTCGGAGGTCTTTTTACTGGGATGGACTCCAAAGTCTCCTGACTTTGGAGTGCAAAACCTGGAGATTCGGCAGGGGATGAATCCCCGCCTCAATACATGCAAGTCGGGTAAACCCGACTTGTTGCGCTAGTCCGAAGGACTTCCGCGTACTGAGCAGGTGGCTTTAGCCCCGCGATTCTTTTTCAGTCCGCTTTATAATAGGAAATATTCAAAAGGAGATGCAACATGCAAATTAGCGAAGAAGTACGCCAAAATATCCTCCGTTTTCAAGCAACGGAAATTACGGAATATCACATTTACAAGCGCCTCGCCAAGCGGATTAAATCCGCTGAGAACGCCAAAGTCCTCAATCAGATAGCGGAAGACGAGCTGCGCCATTACAACGGCTGGAAGAAATACACCAATGAAGAAGTTCAGCCGCGTTGGTTCTTTGTCTGGTTTTATTACATCGTCAGCATGGTCTTTGGGTTTACCTTCGGCGTAAAATTGATGGAAATGGGCGAGGAGAAAGCGCAAGGCAATTACGAAGCCGTTTCTAAAATTATCCCCGAAGCGAAACAATACCATGATGAAGAAGAAGCGCATGAACATCATCTATTGGATATGCTGGATGAAGAACGCCTGCAATACGCCGGTTCTGTGGTGTTGGGATTAAATGACGCGCTGGTCGAACTCACCGGCGCGCTGGCGGGGTTAACGCTTGCGCTCCAAAACGGACAGCTCATCGCGCTCTCTGGGCTTATCACCGGAATCGCCGCGTCCCTGTCCATGTCTGCCAGTGAATATCTTTCCACGCGCTCCGAAAAAACAAGCAAACATCCCGTCCGCGCGGCGGTGTATACGGGCATTGCCTACATCACAACCGTCACGTTATTGGTTTTGCCGTATTTGATTAGCCCCGAAACTTTTTACTTAGATTTGGCAATCACGCTGACCACAGCGGTAGCTATTATTGCAGTCTTCAACTATTACATCTCTGTCGCCAAAGGTGAATCGTTCAAGGCGAGATTCTTAGAGATGGCGGGCTTAAGCCTGAGCGTTGCGGCGTTCTCTTTCGTCATCGGTTACTTCATCCGCCAATGGCTCGGCGTTGAAATCTAATAGAAAAATTTAACCCTCAATGACCGCTCTGGATGAAATCAAATCCCGTATTGATATTGTTGAACTGGTCTCCGAGTCGGGCGTAAAACTCCGTAAATCGGGACGCAGCTATACGGGCTTTTGCCCCTTCCACGACAACAAACACACGCCCGCCTTTGTGGTCTGGCCCGAACTGGGCGCGTGGCGCTGCTACGGCGCTTGCAATGAAGGCGGAGACGCCTTCAAATATGTGATGAAAAAAGAAGGGCTGGATTTCAAAGAAGCCCTCAAAAAACTTGCCGCGCGCGCGGGCGTGCAACTGCCCGAATACAAACCCGAAGCGCCGCAAATTCGTGAAGCGTATGACCATCTGCGCGCCCTGTTGGAAGACGCGCTTCTGTATTATCGCCAGCGCCTATTGCAAAATAAAGCGGTTCTCGATTACCTGCATCAAAAACGGGGATTGACGGACGCAACCATAGAAACCTTTGGGCTGGGATACGCCCCGCAGGGATACGACAACCTGTTGCAATATTTCACGCCCAAAGGATACAGCCAGCAAAATTTGATAGACGCAGGCTTGCTCACCGTCCGCGAAAACGAACAACGCGCCTACGATAAATTTCGTCACCGCATCATGATTCCCATCCGCGATGAAAACGGACGCATGGCGGGCTTTGGCGCGCGCATCGTGGACCCGAACGACATCCCCAAATTTCTCAACTCGCCAGATACCGCCATCTTCACCAAAGGCAGAATTCTCTACGGGCTAGACCGCGCCCGCAAAGCCATTCGCGCCGCCGACCAAGCGGTGATTGTGGAAGGCTACCTCGACGTGATTGCTCTGCACCAAGCCGGTTACGAGAATGTTGTTTCCCCCATGGGAACAGCGCTCACCGAAGACCAGTTGCGCCTGCTCAAACGCTCCACGCGGCGCATTGTCCTCGCCCTCGACCCAGACGCCGCCGGACAAAAAGCCATCCTGCGCGGGCTAGACGCCGCCCGCTCCGCAATGGATAGAGAAGGGGAGCGCGGCTTTGACGCGCGCGGCTTGCTCCGCAGTGAGGCGCGACTACAAGCCGACCTTCGCGTAGCCTCTCTGCCGGATGGGCTAGACCCAGATGAAGTGGTGGCGCGAGACAAGGACGAATGGCGGCGCGTCATTGAAAATTCCAAACCAGTGGTCACGCACGTCATGGAGACTCTCGCCGCGCAGCGCGACTTGAACGACCCGAAAATCAAAGACGAAATTGTCGCGCAAGTTCTACCTCTCATTGAAGACCTGCCCAGCCCCTTGGAGCGCGACACCTACCGTCAGGCGCTCTCGCGCATGTTGCGGGTGGATGAACGCGCGTTGATGACGGCGCAGCCTGCGCCGCGCCCTGTCAAGCGCGCTCCCCGCGCCGCGCCCCAAACCAGACGGTCTGACTCTGCGCCGCTGGCGGCGGCGAATCCCAACCTCATCATTGAGTCTTACGCATTAAACGTTCTGCTGCAAAAGCCGCATTTCTTATACTCCATAGACAAAAATTTAGAGGCGTTTGGCTTAAGCGCCCTTGCCGTAGAAGATTTTGAATACACAGACCATCAACTGCTTTTTGGAGTCATCCGTCAAGCGCTGGAACAAGACGCAAACGACTATCAACGCTTTGTGATGGAAAACTTACCGCAAACGCTGGAAACAGTGGCGCAAGACTGGCTGGCGCAGCCCGTTGCCCTAGACCCGCTGGAAGACAAACAAGTGGAAGAAGTCACCGCCCGTCTGATGGACTTGCGCCGCAAACGCGCCATGTCTAACGTGACGCAAATGCGTTTTCTGCAAGAAGAAGAACAGCAACAAGGCGGCGAAAATCTAAAAAAATATCAGCGGCAAGCGGCGGAATTGATGAAACTCCTTAACGCGCTAGACCGCGCGAAGCAAAACATCATCAATCGTCATTAGGTTTATGAAAGGGACGCGCATGGCTGTGAAACCCAAACCCACTCAACCCAAGAAAACCAAAGCGGAAAAATCCAAGCCCGTCTTATCCGAATCCGCCGTGTTGGATGTGATGTTAGAGGACGATTTATTTTTTGTCGCCGGAGAGCCGGAGCAGGATGACCCTGCCGTGATTGCGGAGACGTTTGCGGAAGATGAAGCGCCCGTAAAAAAACGGGCGCGTTCCGCCGCCGAACCGTCTGAAGATTCCGTGCGCCTCTATTTGCGCGAGATTGGCTTGGTGAAGTTGCTGGACTCGGACAGTGAATTTCGGCTCGCCACGTTGAGCGAGGCAGACCGTCACATGGCTGCGCTGCGAAAAATCGTTCCGCCCAAAGGCTTTTCGCAGGCGGCGTTTATTTATCGTTCGGTCATTTCTGAAATGCTCATCTCATGGGAGCGCTTGATTGAAGACGCGGAACGTTTTGGATCTCACCTGCCGGATGCGGCATTGATGTTGGCGGAGGCGCAGTCGTTGCGCGCCGGTTGGCAATTTGATTCGCCGTCTTACTTTCGCGCTTATTTAGATAACGGGCGCTGGGGAATAGACCCCACTTGGGATGGACTGGCGCGCAATGCGTACAGCGTCTTTTTGAATATGTACATTCTCCCTTACTCCTTCGCGCAATGGTTGTTGAGCGTTACGCGCGGGCGGCAAGCCTTACCGGTGCAGCGCACGCTCTTCCGCAACCTGCCGCCGGACGATGAATTGCTGGCGGAGATGGATTTGATTCACGCGCGCGCGGTGGAGGCAAACCAAGCGCTCATCAGCGCCAACCTGCGGCTGGTGGTCAGCGTGGCAAAACGCTATTTAGGGCGCGGCATGACCATGTTGGATTTAATTCAAGAAGGCAATATGGGACTATTGCGCGCCATCAATAAATTTGACCCACGGCGCGGATTCAAATTTAGCACCTACGCCACCTGGTGGGTGAGGCAGGCAATTAACCGCTCCATTGCCGAACAGGCTCGCACCATCCGCATTCCCGTTCATTTATTTGAATCGATTTCACGCATTCTGCGGGCGCAGCGCAGCCTAACGCAGGCGCTAGGGCGCTCGCCTTCCAATACTGAAATTGCCATCGAAGTCGGCTATCTTTCGGCGGCGGATATGCAAGCCACCTTGCGCGCCCGCGCCGAGAATCTTCCCTTGGAATCCGATTTACAGCAGCGGCTGGACGCCGCCACGCAAAAGGTCAAACGCATTTTACGCGCCGCCGAGGACCCCATCTCGCTGGAAGCGCCAGTGGGCGATGAAGAATCCAGCTCGCTGGGCGATTTTATCGAAGATGAGGACGCGCCCTCTCCAATGGACGCCGCCGCCCGCGATATGTTGCGCGAGCAAATGCAGCGCGCGCTGGAAGGGCTGGCGGAACGCGAGCGCGATGTTTTGGAATTGCGTTTTGGCTTGCAGGATGGACGCGAACATACATTGGAAGAAGTCAGCCGCCACTTTGACGTGACCCGCGAGCGGATTCGCCAAATCGAAGCGAAAGCGCTGCGGAAATTGCGCCATCCATCCAACAGCCGCGACTTGAAAGATTATCTGGGAGATTAATAAGGAGTCATTCAAATAGCGTAGAACAGGTTTTAGCCTGTTTCCAGCGCCCGTTTTTTTATGTGACGATTATCCTGTTTTTTGTGAAAAACAGGATTTTTTGCTTGCCTAAAAGTCTCTTATGATATACTCTGCCGAACGTGCCAGATTTCACGCACTATTTTATACACCAAGAGGCGTCTATGTTGCTGGAGTATATTGCTATTGGAGTGATGATTGCGGTTGCGACCGTAATTGCGCTCATTGCCATTGGGCTGGGGGAGTTGTTTGGACCAAAAAAGAAGTCGGCTGCGAAAGATATGCCCTACGAGTCGGGCATGAACCCCTACGGCGAAGGCACGCGGCGTATGCCCGTCCGCTTTTACCTCGTGGCAATTTTGTTCGTCCTGTTTGATATTGAAGTTGTTTTCTTTTTGCCCTGGGCAATTGCCTTTCGTCAGTTGGGCGTTTTTGGTTTAATCGAAATGGCGCTCTTTATCGCAATTTTATTGGTTGGATATGTGTACGCATGGAAGAAAGGAGCCTTAGAATGGGAGTAGAAAGTAAACTTGGAAATATGGGCGTGGTTACCACCACGCTGGAACAGGCTGTGAACTGGGGACGCACCAACGCCATGTGGCCCATGCTCTTTGGTCTGGCTTGTTGCGCCATTGAGATGATGTCGGCGCAGGCGGCAAATTATGACATGAGCCGCTTCGGCATGGAAATTATGCGCGCCAGCCCGCGCCAATCCGACTTGATGATTGTCGCGGGGCGCGTCTCCAAAAAAATGGGTCCCGTCCTCCGCCGTTTGTACGACCAAATGCCCGAACCAAAATGGGTCTTGGCGATGGGCGACTGCGCCTCTTGCGGCGGCGTCTTCAATAATTACGCCATTTATCAAGGCGTGGACGAAGTTGTGCCGGTGGATGTCTTTGTGGCGGGTTGCCCGCCGCGCCCAGAGGCGCTCATTCATGGCGTGATGACTCTGCACGAAAAAGTTCGCGGCGAAACCATCAAACAATACGCGGAAAAATATAAATAGCGTCATTGCAAGGGCGTAGCCCGAAGCAATCCCTTGATAATGTGGAGATTGCCTCGCTTCGCTCGCAAAGACGAGGTGAAAATATGGACAAGAAACTGGAAGCCATTGTAAAAGAACTTCAATCTAAATTTAGCGCAACGGCGGAAGAATTTCGCGGTGAAGTTCATTTGATAGTCAAGCCCGAAAATATTGTTGCGGCGTTAACCTATTTACGAGACGAGCAAAAATTTGAACTGCTTTCCGCGCTGACCGCGTCCGATTATTTTCCGCAGACCGCGCCGCGCTTTCATGTAGTCTATCAATTGACCTCGCTGGCGAACAATCTTTCGCTGCAATTGCGCGCGCCGCTTCACGGAGAAGACCCGCGCCTGCCCAGCGCTGCCGGCGTATATGGAAGCGCCAACTGGCGCGAGCGCGAACTGCTGGATATGTTTGGCATTCAATTTGACGGACACCCCGACCCGCGCCGCATCCTCATGCCCGAAGAGACTGAGGGACATCCGCTTAGAAAAGATTACCCGCTCGGCTATGAAGAACCGCAGTTTTCCTTCAACTATGAAGAGATTGGCTCGCTCAAGCCGTTTGCAAAGGAATAACTATGGCGCATCTTGAAGAAGTTAGCGTAGAAAAATTCAAACACCTTGTCTCTGAACGCGCTTTGACGGGCGAGACGGTTCTGCTCAACATGGGACCGCAGCATCCCTCCACGCATGGCGTCTTGCGCCTGCTGTTGGAGTTGGACGGCGAAACGATTGTGAACTGCATTCCCGACGTCGGCTTTTTACATACCGGCGTAGAGAAAAACATGGAAGCCAAAACCTATCAAAAAGCGGAAGTGATGACCGACCGCCTCGACTACATGAACCCGCTTGGCAATAACCTTGCGTATTCTATGGCGGTGGAAAAATTGATAGATTTGGATGTGCCGGTTCGCGCGCAAGCGCTGCGCGTCATTCTTGTGGAATTGCAGCGCATCGCTTCGCATCTGGTTTGGCTCGGCACCTCCGGCTTAGACCTCGCCGCCATGTCCATGTTCATGTACTGCTTCCGTGAGCGCGAACAAATTCTCGACATTTTTGAACTCGTCTCCGGTCAGCGCATGATGACCACCTACATTCGCCCGGGCGGCGTCTGGCGCGATGTTCCCGTAGAATTTGAAAAAGCCACGCGCGATTTTCTCAAAATTTTTGTCAAGCGCGTGGACGAATACGAAACCCTCCTCACGAAAAACCCGCTCTTCATAGACCGCACAATGGACTTGGGAAAACTAGACTCCGCGCTGGCGCTTTCTTACGGCGTCACGGGACCTGTCTTGCGCGCCTCCGGCGTAAATTGGGATTTACGCAAAGCCCGCCCCTACATGGGCTATGAGCAATATGATTTCAATGTTCCCATTACAACGGAAGGCGATGTATATGCGCGTTATTTAGTCCGCGTGCAAGAGATGCGTGAATCGTTGAAAATCATCGAACAGGCGTTGAACAAACTTCCGCTTGGACCCGTGCGCTCGGATAACCGCAAATTTGTGCCGCCGCCGCGCTCCGAAATTGGCGTGAGCATGGAATCGCTAATTCATCACTTCAAATTGTGGACGGAGGGCTTCTCCGCGCCGCAAGGCTCAGTGTACGCGGCGGTTGAATCCCCGCGCGGCGAGTTGGGCGTTTACCTCGAAGGAGATGGCGGACCCAAACCCCACCGCGTTCACATGCGAACGCCTTCTTTTGATAATCTCGGCGTGTTGCCGCGCATCGTCAAAGGCGTGTTGGTCGCCGACTTGGTCGCCATCCTTTCGTCCATTGATATTGTTCTCGGAGATATTGACCGATGAGTTTAGAAAAAAAATATCCGAAGGAAGTCAAGCAAATTCTTGCCAAATACCCGCCGGAGCAAAAACGCTCCGCGGTGATGCCGCTGCTGTATCTTGCTCAGCGCGAGGAAGGCTACGTCAATAAAGAGGCGCTGGAAGACATCGCGCAGATGCTTGGAATCACCTCCACCGATGTCGCTTCCATTGTCGGCTTTTATTCGCTCTATCACGACGAGAAGGCGGGCAAATATCGAATGCAAGTCTGTAATGATTTGCCCTGCGCTCTGCGCGGCGCGGATGAGTTCCTCAATAATTTATGCGGCAATCTTGGCATTCAAGTGGGCGAGACCACGCCAGACGGTTTGGTCACGCTGGAAGCGGTGACTTGTCTTGCGGGTTGCGATAAAGCGCCCATGTTCCAAACTCAAGGTCCAGATGGAATCAAATATCACGAGAACATGACTGTGGACAAGACTCTGGAATTGATTGAGGCGTTGAAGAAGAGTAGTTAATGAGCGTAGAGTATGAGATTGATGTTGAGAAGCACGTCAATTACTGGCGCGAAGAAGCGCTGGATAGTTGGAAGGATGTGCAGCATAATATCAAAGGCGCTCGCGTGCAGATTGCTTTATTTTCGACACATCTGACTATTGAGAAAATTCTTAAAGCGCATGTAGTCAAGCAGACTAAAAAATTTCCGCCAATGATTCATAACTTGACTTCGTTGGCAAAGATAGCGAACTTAACCTTAACAGTTGAACAAATTGAATTGCTGACGATATTAAACCCCATGAATATTGAGACGCGCTACCCTGGCGTTGCAAGACGAAAGCCAACGCAGAAGGAAGCCGAATCGATTATCAAACGCGCGAAGGTTGTTTTTGAATGGTTGATAGAAAAGTTATAAAATCAATTCGTGTATATTTGCGGGCGGTTGCCGATATGGGAATCCCCGTGAAATGCGGCATTTTGTTTGGCTCGTATGCGCGCGGTCAGCAGCATGAATGGAGCGATATTGACTTATTGGTAGTTTCTTCTCGTTATGACCGCAAGTGGACTTATAAAGATTGGGCTAAACTTTGGCGAGTCGCCGCAGATACGGATGTTCGTATTGAACCAATTCCTGTTGGCGAAAAGCAGTTTGCCAAAGATAGAGACTCAATGATTATTGAAATTGCTCGTCGTGAAGGAAAAATTATTCCTCTGGCAGAATAGAGACCTATGACATACATCCTTTTACGTCATCGTGACATCCCTGACATCCACAAGATGGACGTCTATAAAAAGAACGGCGGCTTTGACGCGTTCAAAAAAGCCGTGACCAAAATGAAACCCGAAGATGTGACCAACGTGGTCAAAAATTCGGGGCTGCGCGGGCGCGGCGGCGCGGGCTTTCCTACGGGCATGAAGTGGTCCTTTATGGATAGCAAAAGCTGGCCCCATTATGTAGTCGCCAACGCGGACGAATCCGAACCCGGCACTTTCAAAGACCGCGAAGTGATGGAAAACAATCCCTTCCAATTTTTGGAAGGACTCGCCCTCGCCAGTTATGCCGTTGGCGCAAACGCCGCGTACATCTATCTGCGCGGAGAATTTTGGCAGGTGGCGGCTTTTCTCGACGAGAAAATTGCAGAGATGGAGAAGGCGGGCTATCTCGGCGATAAACTCTTCGGCACGGATTATTCGCTGAAAATTTACACCCATCTTGGCGCGGGCGCGTACATCTGCGGCGAAGAAACCGCCCTGCTGGAATCGTTGGAAGGCAAACGCGGACAGCCGCGTGTGCGTCCGCCTTTTCCGCCTTCGGTGGGTTTATACGGCAAGCCAACCGTTATCAACAACGTTGAAACCTTCACCAATATTCCGCTCATTATGTCCAATGGCGCGGAGTGGTACAAGTCCTTTGGCACAGCTGACAGCGCGGGCGTAAAGATTTTCTCGCTTTCGGGGCGCGTGAAAAAGCCGGGCAATTATGAACTGCCCTTCGGCACAACCTTCCGCGAGTTGATTTATACGCATGGCGGCGGCATCATTGATGGCAGACCCGTCAAGGCGATTATGCCCGCAGGCGCATCCTCCTCTCTCATTCCTGTGGATGAAACTGTTCTCGATACGCAAATGGACTACGCCACCGTCCGAACGCTCAAAGCCGATTTAGGCTCCGCGTCCGTGATTGTGCTGGACGATACCGTGGATATTGACTGGGTTGTGAACAAGACCATCCACTTCTTCAAACATGAGTCCTGCGGCAAATGCACCACCTGCCGCGAAGGCAATTATTGGATGCGAAACCTGACCGAAAAAATCCACGCGGGTCATGGCAAGCAGGAAGATGTGGACTTGCTGTTAAACGTTGCCAAACAAATGCAAGGCAAATGTCTGTGCGCGCTGGGCGAGTTTTCCACGATGGCGGTGGTTACTGGTATCGAAAGATTTTCGCAGGATTTCAAAAAGGCAGTGAAATAGAGAATAGAGAATAGAGAATAGATATTAGAGAATAGAGAGAAGAGGACAGTATGTTGATTAAGAGAACTATTCTCTAATCATCTAATCTCTTTTCCTTGGAGACTTAATGAGCAAACAAGTCAATATCACAATAGATGGAAAACAAGTCAGCGTTCCCGAAGGGACGTTGATTGTGGACGCGGCGAAGAGCGCGGGCATTGACATCCCCGTCTTCTGCCACCACCCCAAACTAGAACCGGCGGGCATGTGCCGCGCCTGCCTCGTTGAAGTGGGTCGCCCGATGATAGACCGCGCTACCGGTCAAGCGGTGATGGAAAACGGGCAGCCGAAGATTCAATTTATGCCCAAACTCGAAACCGCCTGCACCAACCGCGTTTCAGAAGGCATGGTTGTGATGACCACCACGCAAAAAGCGCGGGACGGGCAAAAAGGCACGGTGGAATTTCTGCTGACTTCGCATCCGCTGGATTGTCCCGTCTGCGACAAAGGCGGCGAATGCCCGCTGCAAAACCTGACCATGCAATTTGGTCCCAGCCAGAGCCGCTTCATCTACGATGAAAAGGCGCACTTCGAGAAGCATGTCGCGCTGGGCGAGTTGATTTGGCTGGACCGTGAGAGATGTATTCAATGCGCGCGCTGCATCCGCTTTCAAGATGAAGTCGCGGGCGAAGCCGTTCTCGGCTTTGACGAGCGCGGACGTAATACCCAAATCATTTCTTTATCCGACCCGGCGTTTGATTCGGTCTTCTCTGGCAACACCACCGACATTTGCCCCGTGGGCGCATTAACCACGGCGGACTTCCGCTTTGGCGCGCGCGCGTGGGAACTTAAAGCGCAGGCTTCCATTTGTACGCAATGCCCGGTGGGTTGCAATACCACGCTCAACACGCGGCGCGAAGCAAAGGCTGGCGGCGATGTTGTCGTCAAGCGCGTCATGCCGCGCCAAAACGAAGAAGTGAACGAAATTTGGCTCTGCGATAAAGGTCGCTTTGCCTATCACTTCACCGAAAGCAAAAAACGCCTGACCAAACCCATGATTCGCAAAGATGAAAAACTCGCGCGCGCCTCATGGGATGCCGCCACCAAACTCGCGGCGGAGAATTTCTCCAAGGCGAAGAAAGACTTCGTCGTGCTGGCTTCGGGTCGGCTGGCGAATGAAGATTTATTCAACCTCAAATCGCTGGCGGATACGGCGGGCGGAACTGCCATCCTCTACTCCGATATGGGCGGCGGCGACGTGACTGCGATGGTCGGCGTGGGGCAGGGGACGAACCTCGGCAAGATGGGCAAAGGTGACGCGATTTTAGTGGTCGCCTCTGATTTATATGAAGAAGCGCCCATTTGGTGGCTGCGCGTCAAACAAGCGGCGGATAGGGGCGCAACCCTCATCGTTGCCAACGCGCGCGAAACGAAACTGGATAAATTTGCCTCCTACGTCATTCGCTACGCGTATGGCGATGAAGTCAAGACCATTCAAGATTTTGAAAAGAAGAGCAAAATTTCGGACGCATTTGCAAAGGCGAAGAACGCGGTCATCTTCTACGGCAATGATGGACTCGGCTTGAATGGCTCGTCTGTCCTTGCCTCCGCCTGCGGCGAATTGCTCAAAGAGACCGAACACGTTGGCAAACCGAATAACGGTTTGATTGCCGTCTGGCAAAAAGCCAACGAGCAAGGCGCGTGGGAAGTTGGCTTTCGCCCCGAACCTGAATTGGAAAAAGCCTTAAAGGGCAAAGTGGTTTATATTGTCGGCGCGGACCCGGCGGGAGATTCTCCCGCGTTGGCAAAGGCGCTCAACGGCGCAAAGTTTGTCGCGGCGCAAGACATCCTTGAAACCGCCACGACAGAAATGGCAAATGTAGTTCTGCCCGCGCAAGCGTACACCGAGCGCGAAGGCTCGCTCACTTCGGGCGAGCGCCGCGTACAGCGCTTTTACCTCGCCGTCCCTGTCAAGGGGGACGCAAAACCCGATTACGCGATTGCATCCCAAATTGCCAAGCAGATGGGCATTATCCTTGAAGGCTCTTCCGTCCGCGTGGTCTTCGACTTGCTGGTCAATTCGGTTGAAGCGTTTGCGGAATTGAGCTATGAGAAACTCGCCGCCGTGCATGGGCAGTGGCCCATCGTTGGGCGCGGAGATTTGTACTACGGCGGCACGACTTACGAGAACACGCAGGGGTTGGGGGCGCAACTTGCCCCGACCGCTCAAAATGGAAAAGCGGTACACATTCCGAAGGTCAGAAAAGAAGCGGCTCTTCGTCCCAAAGAAAAAGAATTGCTGGCTGTGCCAGTGAATAAACTCTACGACCTCGGCGTGACGGTCAATCCATCGCAGGGCTTGAAGCAGCGCGTGGGCGAGGCGTTTGTTGCGTTGCATCCCGACACGGCGGAAAAACTTGGCGTGGAAGCGGGTAAACAAGTCAAAATTAGTTTTGACGGCGCAAGCGGCGAAGCGCTTGTCAAACTGGACGATACCATCTCGACGGGCGTGGCGTTGATTCCGCGCAGCATGGGCATTGCCATCCGCGAACCCGTTGTGGCGAAGATTAAATAACAGACCTGTCTCGCTAGTTTGTACATGAGGATGATTTATGGATTGGACAACTTGGGTTGAATGGATTGTAAAAGGTTTTGCGCTTTGCCTCATCTTGCTGACGGGCTTTGCTTACCTGACGTGGTACGAGCGCCGCGCGCTGGCGCGCATTCAAGTGCGCGTGGGTCCCAACCGCGCGGGTCCGCAGGGGCTGTTGCAACCCATTGCGGACGCGGTGAAACTCATCTTTAAGGAAGAACTTACGCCCGCAAAAGTTTATAAGGCGGTTTTCTTCATCGCCCCCATTTTGACGGTTGTGCCTTCGCTGGTGATTGCGGCGGTTATTCCGCTTGGCGAAAAATTTAATTTATTTGGGCGCGAAATTACGCTCTATGTCGCGGATATTAACGTGGGCGCGCTGTATCTTACGTCCATCGCTTCGATTGCGGTGTATGGCATTGTGTTGGCGGGCTGGTCGAGCAACAATAAATACGCCATGATGGGCGGCATTCGCTCCTCCGCGCAGATGATTTCTTACGAACTTTCGCTGGGGCTAAGTTTTGTCATTGCCATTTTGTTGGGCAATTCGATGAACCTGATAGATATTGTGAACGCGCAGCGCGATATGTGGTTTGCCGTCATTCAGCCGGTGGGCGCGTTGATTTTCCTCATCGTTGTGCTGGCGGAAGTAAACCGCGCTCCCTTTGATATGCCCGAAGCCGAACAGGAACTCACGGCGGGCTACCACTCTGAATATTCCGGCATGAAGTTTGCGCTTTTCTTCATGGCGGAATACCAAAAAATGATTGTCGTCTCCATGATTGCGGCGACTCTATTTTTTGGCGGCTACCGCGAATTTTGGTTCCTAAAAGATACCTTCTTTAGCGTGGACCGCTTTTGGTGGCTGGGTCCCATTTACCTAATGCTTAAAGTTGTGGTTCTGCTCTTTTTTATGATTTGGATTCGCGCCACCTGGCCCCGCATTCGCTATGACCGTCTGATGGCGTTCGGCTGGAAGGTCTTGCTGCCCCTCACGCTGGCGGTTGCCTTCATCACTGCCGCCGGTATTTTGCTGGCGCAAGAAGTGAATCCGCTGCTGATTTGGGGCGTGCCGTTGGTATCCATCTTCGCTTTTCTTTTTACCGTCATCTTTATTTACCGCGATTTGAGGAGAAAATCTCATGGGCGTATTTGACCCCATTATTGAACTCTCGAAAGGTTTGGGCGAAACGCTGCGCTCTTTCCTGCGCGAGCCAACCGTCACCGTGCAATACCCGGAACAAAAACGCGAACTACGTCCGCGTTATCGCGGGCGGCACGTCCTCAAACGCTATGACAACGGATTGGAAAAATGTATTGGCTGTTCGCTGTGCGCCGCGGCTTGCCCCGCAGACGCAATCTTTGTTGAAGCATCCGAAAACACAGACGAGAAACGCTTCTCGCCGGGGGAACGTTACGCTTCCACTTATGAGATTAACATGCTACGCTGCATTTATTGCGGCTTTTGCGAAGACGCCTGCCCAACCGAAGCGATTGTGCTGGGCGATAACTACGAGCTCTCATTTACCGACCGCCATGACGCAATTTACACCAAAGATAAATTGCTCGAAGCCGTTCCCGCCGCCGAGATGCTCACCCCGCGCAAAGTGGAACCCGGCGTTTTCAAACGTTCCGTGCCGGAGATGAAAGACCCTACGGATTAGGTGACTATGACTTCTGAATTAATCGTTTTTCTCGTCCTTGCCCTCATCTCGGTTGCCGCCGCGTTGGGGATGTTGCTCAGCCAGAACGCGGTCTATTCCGCGCTCTTCCTTGTGTTGAACTTTGTCACGGTGGCGTTGTTTTACCTGCTGCTTGGCGCGCCCTTTATTGCCATGTCGCAAATTACCGTGTACGCCGGCGCCATTATGGTTTTGTTCTTATTCGTCATCATGTTGCTGGGCGTGGAAAACCTAAAACCCGCGCAGGCGCTGGCGTGGCAAAAACCGCTGGCAATTGTCTTGGCGCTTGGGTTGGCGCTGGAAGCGCTTTATCTTATTTTTACGCGCGCGCAAATTTCTGGCGTGACGCTTGCGCCGGACGCTTCCGCCAATTCGATGGAGAGTTTGCGAAACATGGCATTAACGCTCTTCAATCAATACCTGCTGCCGTTTGAAATTACCTCCATTTTATTGCTGGCGGCAATGGTGGGCGTCATTGCGCTGGCGCGGCAAGAAAAGGCAAAATCATGATTCCCGTCAATTATTACATTGCGCTTTCCGCCGTTCTCTTCACCATTGGCGCGCTGGGCGTGCTAATCCGCCGCAACCCGCTCATCATTTTCATGTCCGTTGAATTGATGCTCAACGCCGCCAATTTGGCGATTGTGGCATTCGCCAATGTCTATCAAACATTCAGCGGGCAAATTTTCGTCTTCTTCGTCATTGCTGTCGCCGCCGCCGAAGTTGCCGTAGGGCTGGCGCTGCTCGTGGAAATTTTCAAGTCACGCAAGAACATCAATGTGGACGATTTGAATTCTCTGAAAGGATGAGGTTAGAGATTAGATAATTAGAGATTAGGTTACTGGTTACTGGTTACTGGTTACTGGTTACTGGAAACTGGCTACTGTTCTCTGCTCTCTACTCTCTGGAGACTTTCTATGCACTTTTCTGAAACCGTAAGTTCTGGATTTTTCTTTCTCGCCCCGTGGCTGGTCTTTGCGCCCGTCATCGGCTTGCTCGTCAATCTTTCTTTTGGAAAGCGCTTTTCCGAGAATGTCATTGGCGCAGTGGCGAGCCTCGCTTCGGGGACGGCGTTTGTCGTCTCCGTTCTGCTGGCGTATTCTGTCTCGCAGAATCATGGCGCGGCGGTCAGCGTTCCGCTCGCGGAGTGGATTCACATCGGCGCGCTCAAACTGGATTGGACCTTCCGCGTGGATTCGCTTTCCACGACCATGATGCTGGTCGTCTCTGGCGTGGGAACGCTCATCCACATTTACGCCATCGGCTACATGCGCGAAGACGTCCGCTTCAAACACCAAGAGGAGCGCTTCGCGCGCTTCTTCGTCTTTCTGAATTTGTTCATCGCCTCGATGATGATTCTCGTCAGCGGCGACTCATACATGATGCTCTTTGTCGGCTGGGAAGGCGTGGGGCTGTGTTCCTTTTTGCTCATCGGCTTTTGGTTTGAGATGGACACGCTCGCCCGCCCTTCTTGGGCAAATTCCAACGCCGCCAAAAAAGCCTTCATCACCAACCGCGTAGGAGATTTTGGCTTCCTCATCGCGGGCTTCCTCATGTTTTGGAATTTTGGCTCTTTTCAATTTGACGAAGTGTTTGCCGCCGCTCCGGCGGTGGCAGCCGCTACCCCGTGGGTCATCACCGCGATGACGCTCTTCATGCTGGTGGGCGTGGCGGGAAAATCCGCGCAGATTCCGCTCTACATCTGGCTGCCGGATGCAATGGCGGGTCCGACTCCTGTCTCCGCGTTGATTCACGCCGCAACGATGGTGACGGCGGGCGTGTACCTCATCACCCGCTCCGCGCCGCTTTATACGCTCGTTCCACAGGCGCAATACATTGTGGCGATGGTCGGCGCAGGTACGGCGCTTTTTGCCGCGACCATTGCCGTTGGACAATATGATATTAAAAAAGTTCTGGCGTATTCCACCATCTCGCAACTTGGCTTTATGGTTGCGGCGGTGGGGATGGGCGCGTATGTGGCGGGCATGTTCCACTTGATGACGCACGCCTTCTTTAAGGCGCTGCTCTTCCTCTCCGCTGGTTCGGTGATTTTAGGAATGGAACGCGGACATCACGCGCACGCGCATCACGCCGAACATAATGGTCACGACAAGGCGAAGAAAAAGAAGGATGAACACGGCGGACACGACTCCCACGAAGAAGTGTTTGACCCCGGCGACATGCGAAACATGGGCGGGATGCGAAAGACCATGCCCGTCACCTTCTGGCTCTACATGATTGGCACGCTCGCGCTCGCGGGCATCTTCCCCTTTGCGGGCTTTTGGTCCAAAGATGAAATTTTGTTGGATGCCAGCCTGCATTACCCCAGCGTTTATTGGCAATTGACCATCGCCGCGTTTTTCACCGCCTTTTACATGGGGCGTCAAATTTGGATGGTCTTCTTTGGCGAAGCGCGCAGCGACCCCGCCAAACACGCGCAGGAAAGCCCAAAGGTGATGACCGTTCCGCTGATGATTCTCGCCGCGTTGTCTCTTCTCGGCGGCGCGTTGAATCTGCCCTTTGAAGGTTTCCACACGCTAACTCACTGGCTGAGCTACACGCTCGGCGAGTTGGAAGGGTTGCCGCTAAATTTATCTGTGGCGGGCGTTTCTACTTTGCTGGCGCTGGTTGCCATCTTCATCTCGTGGCTCATCTACGGGCGCAACCCGCTTAAGGCGGGGCAAATTGACCCGCTCAAAAAACCGCTCGGTTTTATCTTCACGGGTATGGAAAACAAATGGTTTGTGGATGAAGGCTACGGCGTGTTAGTGATTAAGCCTTTTAAGCAAATTTCACAATTCCTTGCGGATGTAGTGGACTGGCGCTTCTGGCATGACTTCGTGCATGACACCCTCATTGCGGGCGGGTACAACTGGCTGAGCGAATACGCCCTGAGCGAATATGCCGACAAGAAAGGCATTAACGCCTTTGGCGACTGGCTGGGGAGCGCTACGCAGTGGGTTTCCGCCAACCTCCGCAAAATTCAAAATGGTTTTGTGCGTTCTTATGCGCTCTCCGTCCTTTTGGGCGTAGTGTTAATTTTAGGATATTTAATTTTCAAGTAAGGCGTAGCGCGGAATTCATTCCGCGACCAGCAAAACCTTTGCCACTGATTACACTGATGTTCACTGATTAAAAAGAAAAATCCGTGATAATCTGTGAAATCGGTGGCAGAAAACGGATGAAACTTAAGAAATGAATACCTGCCACTTTTGCGGCGGTGAATTGAAAGAACAGTTGACCACGTTTTTATATGAAGATGACGGTCAGTTCTGGTTAGTTCGCAATGTCCCCGCCTTTGTGTGCTCGCAATGCGGCGAGAAGGAATTTTCCCGCGCAACCACCAAGCAGGTATTGAATTTGTTGCGGCAACCGCCGCGTCCCGTTGAAATTTTGCACGTGCCTGCGTATGACATGGCTTCGTAATAAAACCTGAATTCGAGGATAGAACATGGAATTTCTTTTACAACCCCTTACTCTGATGACCTTCTTCCCGCTGGTCGGCGTTTTGGTCATTCTGTTCACCAACTCCGAACGGAAGAATCTTATCCGTTGGATAGCGCTGGTCGCTTCGCTGCTGACCCTGCTCATCTCGCTGTGGATGTTCAGCCAGTTTGACGCAACCAACCCCAACCTGCAACTGGAAGCCAAATACCCCTGGATTCAAGTGGCGGGCTGGAACATCTACTACTACATGGCGGTAGATGGATTGAGCATGTTGCTGGTTTTGCTCACCACTTTCCTTACGCCCATCTCCATCCTCTCCACATGGGCGGCGGTGGAAGAACGCGTTAAAGACTTTATGATTTTCTTCCTCCTCTTGGAAGTGGGCATGAGCGGCGTTTTCCTCGCTCAAGATTTATTCCTGTTCTACATCTTCTGGGAATTTACCCTCGTCCCCATGTACCTGCTCATTGGCATTTGGGGCGGACCGCGCCGCATGTACGCCGCCGTTAAGTTCTTCCTCTACACCATGGCTGGCTCTATCCTCATGCTGTTGGCGATTCTCTTTCTCGGCATTAAAACGCAAACCTTCAACGTGCCGGATATGCTCGCCCTGTTGCCCGCGCTTTATTCCTCTGGCGCAATTCCCGCCCAAACGCAGATGTGGCTCTTCATCGCCTTTGCCGCTGCCTTCGCCATCAAAGTTCCCATGTGGCCCTTGCATTCGTGGCTGCCAGACGCGCATGTGGAAGCGCCTACCGCTGGTTCGGTGATTTTGGCTGGCGTGCTGTTGAAGATGGGAACGTATGGCTTCCTGCGCTTTAACTTGCAACTCTTCCCCAATGCCACCGTGCAAGCCGCTCCTGTCATTGCGCTGCTGGCTACCATTGGAATCATCTACGGCGCGGCGGTTTCCTACGCTCAACAGGACGTGAAAAAATTGGTCGCGTATTCCTCCGTCAGCCATTTAGGGTTTGTGATGCTCGGTATGTTTGCGCTCAACGCGCAGGGCGTGGCTGGCTCCATTTTGCAGATGATTAATCACGGCATTAGCACGGGCGCGCTCTTCCTCTTGATTGGTATGATTTACGAACAAACGCATACCCGCGATATTAAAGTTTATGGCGGCTTGTGGAAGATTACCCCCATTTTCGGCACAATGATGTTGATTGCCTCGCTCTCCTCCATGGGGTTGCCCGGTCTCAACGGCTTTGTTGGCGAGTTCACCATTTTGCTTGGCGCGTTTGGCTCTCAGGCAATTGGCAGCCCGTGGTACGCGGGCGTTTCCGCTGCGGGCGTTATTATGGCGGCGGTGTACATTCTGTACATGTTCCAAAAAGTTTTCTTGGGACCTGCGGGCGAGATTACCCATCACCACGAACTTAAAGACCTCAACTGGCGCGAGATTGCCACCATCGCCCCGTTGATTCTTTTCATGTTCTGGATTGGTCTCTACCCCAAACCGTTTTTTGATATTCTCGCCCCAGCGGTGGAAAAACTCCTCGCCGCGCTGCCTTTGTAAATCATTACCAATTACCAATCACTGATTACTGTTCACTGAACACTGAACACTGATTACTGAATACTGGGAATTGGCGCTTGGAGCGTTCATGACGCAATTTCAACTAGACTTTTACACTATCCTCCCCTTGACCGTTCTTATCGGATGGGCGAGCGTTCTCCTGCTGGTGGACGCCTTTCTTCCGCCTGCCCGCAAGGGGATTACCGCCGCGCTTTCCGCGCTGGGGCTTGCCGTTACGCTTGGTTTTAGCGTCTCGCAGTTTGGGCAATCATTGCTTGGGTTTGGCGGCATGGCGGCGCTGGACGGTTTCTCCACCTTTGCCAGCGTCACCCTGCTCATCGGCGGATTGTTCGGCGTAGCGCTTGCCTACGGCTATAACGAACGGATGGGAACGCAACGCGGCGAATACTACACTCTGCTGCTATTCAGCGTGGCGGGCATGATGCTCATGGCGCAAGCCGCCGACCTCATCATGGTTTTTCTCGCGCTCGAATTGCTCTCCATCCCGCTTTATGTGCTAACTGCTTTGAATCGCAGCCTTACATCCGAAGAAGCGGGCGTAAAATATTTTCTACTGGGAGCGTTTGCCACGGGCTTTGTCGTGTATGGCGCGGCGCTTGTTTTTGGCGCAACGGGAACAACCTCGCTGGCGGGCATTGCCTTATTAGCAACCTCTCCCAGCCTCATGCTTTCCATTGGCGCGGCGTTCATTTTGGTTGGCTTTGGATTTAAGGTTGCCGCCGTTCCCTTTCACATGTGGACGCCGGATGTGTATCATGGCGCGCCCACGCCCGTCACTGCCTTTATGGCGGCGGGCGCAAAAGTGGCGGGCTTTTCCGCTTTGCTGCGCGTCTTCGCCACCGCCTTCACCGTCTCCGCGCCGGATTTAACCAACATCCTCGTAGCGCTCTCCGCCCTCACCATGATAGTCGGCAATTTTGTCGCCATCTCGCAAACCAACATCAAACGCATGTTGGCGTACTCTGCCATTGCCCACGCCGGTTATGTGATGATGGCGTTTGTTCCCTACGGCAACCCGCAAGTCGTCTCCGATTCTATTGCCGCCGGTTTGTTCTACCTCTTCTCCTACATGCTGACCAATTTTGGCGCGTGGGCGGTAGTGATGACCTTGGAAAAAGCCGAAGGAAAAGGGCTGGAAATTAGCGACTACGCCGGTCTGGCGAAAAAATATCCCGCTCTCGCCGCCGCTATGACGGTCTTCATGCTCTCCTTTATCGGGCTTCCTCCTACCCTCGGTCTGGTCGGCAAGTTCTATCTCTTCCGTTCCGCGTTGGCGGGCGGCTTTACCGGTCTTGCCTTGCTGGGCGTTTTCACCTCCCTCGTTTCGGCGTATTACTATTTGCGCGTGGTGGTGAATATGTACATGAAAGAAGGCGACCCCATCGCCGAAAGCGAACCCGGGCTGGCGTTTACAACCGGCATAACGGCTTTGCTGGTGGCGGCGCTCAGTTTTGCGCCGCAGTGGCTGTTTTGGCTGGCAAGTCAGGCAGTGTTAAAGTAATACTCTCTCTTAAAGCAAACCTCCGAGGTCTCAAAGACCTCGGAGGTTTTTTTTGTTTAATGGGCGAATCTGTTTTACGCCAACAACTTGTCGTATTCGGTATGTGTTCCAATCCAAAACCAGACAATGCCGTCTGGTTTTTCCCTGCCGAGGGCGCGATATTGCGAGCCAATCCGCGCAGACTATAATTTTCTGCCCTCGTCCACTTTCTTGAAATGCAAAGAAGGATGAAATGGATCGGCTTTGAGTAAATCGAAATTCTTGTTCGCCAGTTCCCGTATTTCCTTGGGCAGTTCCGCGTAATGTTCCCAGAACCGCGGCAGGGCTCTATGATTCATAACGGTTTGCTTAATCCCGCGTTATACTCTTCGTCCACTTCGGCGAGCAAATCGTCGAGCCGCCCGGATTTTGCGTCTTCCTCGATTTGCTTATCCCACGCTTCGGCGTAATACTCGTCGAACCATTCGCGAAAGCGGATTAATTCCTTTTCAGAAAGTTGGGTCACGGCTTGTTCGAGTTCGGTGATTGTCATAAGAAACTCCTTGTTACCAGCCGCAGTATAGCATAATCGTTTCCGCAGTGGTTGTTCTGGCTGGCAAGTCAGGCAGTGTTAAAGTAGAAGCGCTTTTCGTAAACCAAAACTCCAAGTTCTTTAAGAACTCGGAGTTTTTTTTGTCTCGTGCTATAACCAATATAGCCCGCTTTTTTCAAGCAATTGCAACTTTTACTTCCCGTCTTTGATTGTCCTCCACTCAAATAAATACGGAAAATTTAACCGTGCGGATATTTTTTGCAAAACAATCGGCGCAATCAGCGCAAAGGCTGTTCCCATGACGATATGAAGCGCCCAACTTTCAACCCCAACGATTTGCAAAATGATTCTCATCCCCACGCCTGCCAGCATGTGAACCAGATAAATTTGCAGCGAATATCTCCCCAGTGTTTCAAAGAACGGCAAAACTTTTTGCCTTGCCAATGCCTGCGCCAAAATAGAAAAAAATAAAATTCCCAGCGCGGCGAACAAAAAAGCGCCGTACCGCTGCGAAAAATTGTGGATACGTCCGGGCGTTAGCGTGGTCATAAATAACGCGCTCGCGGCGGCAAGAAAGCCGCCCGCCATCAGCGCTGCCGCCCACAAAGGCGCGCGCCATTTTTCCATCTTCCTAAAAAACGACAGCAAGCCAATTCCGCCCGCAAAATACACCGCGTAAAAAGAAAAGACTTGCAATTCAAATAGACCGGTTGGCAGCGGAAATGCAAACAGCAAAACCGCAACAAAGAAAAACGCTTCCTTGCCGTATTTTCCAAAAACAGAGCAAGCCGCATAAACGCAGTGCATCCAAAACAGCGCGTACAAAAACCAAAACTGCCCCCAACCCTCAAAGGGAATGGCGAGCAGAGAATAAAAACTCGCCCCGTGTTGGCTTTGGTCGGCAAACAACGCCTCCGCGCTAATTTGCAAAATAGACCAAACAACATACGGGTAAAAGATTCGCGCCGCCTTATCGGCGAGATAACTCCCCGCCCCGCGCTTTTGCAAACTTCCCTCCGCAAACAAGCCGGAAAGAAAGAAAAAAAACGGCATGTGAAAACTATAAATCACGCTGTCCGATATTTCAAAAAAACGCTGCGGAACGGCAATTCCATTATGGTAGGCGCTGCTGAGCAGGTGCGCGTACACGACCAACACAATCCCAATTCCTTTTGCGTAATCAACCCAGGTAGAGCGAGCGTTCATTTTTCATCCTTCAAAAAAAATTGATTGACAGCGCCTTCCTTTGCGGTATAATACGCGCCGCCGCTTTGAGATGGCTCCGTAGCTCAATGGCAGAGCAGTTGACTCTTAATCAATTGGTTGAGGGTTCGAGTCCCCCCGGAGTCACTTTGCAAGCCCCGCGCATTACGCGGGGTTTTTTGTTTCAAACGCGCTCCCGCATTGCGCGTTATTCTACCCGAAAGATAACGGTATAATCCACGCCATGCTTCAACTTGTTCCCCTGCAACCCGTAGATTATCTTGTGATTGGGCATCTCGCGGCGGATTTAACGCCCAGCGGAATAAAACTCGGCGGCACAGCCGCCTACGCCGCGCTGACCGCCCGCGCAATGGGACTTCGGGCGGGCATTGTCACCTCTTTCGGAGCGGATGCGCCCCTCGAAGCGTTGAGCGGCATTCCGCTGGTGAACATCCCCGCCGAACACAGCACAACCTTTGAGAACATTCAAACTGAAAACGGACGCAAGCAGATTTTACATCACCGCGCCGCGCCGCTTTTCTTTGAGCATATTCCCCCGGCATGGCGCGATGCAAAAATCATCCACCTTGCGCCGCTCGCGGACGAAGTAGATTCCGCCCTCGCGGAAAAAACCTCTGCCGCGTTGTTGGGCGTCACCCCGCAAGGTTGGATGCGCCAATGGAATGAAGAAGGTCGCGTCAGCCCAAAAGCATGGAAGAACGAAGCCTTATTAAATCGCGCGGGCGCGGTCATCTTAAGTATTGAAGACGCAGCGCGTGATTTGGAATTTGTGGAAGAGATGGCGGCTCACGCGCGAATTTTGTGCATGACCGAAGGCGCGGAAGGCGCAACCCTGCATTGGAACGGAGACCGCCGCCGCTTTCGCCCGCCCTTGATGGACGAGATAGATTCCACGGGCGCGGGCGATATTTTTGCGGCGGGATTTTTCATCCGCCTATTGAACACCCGCGACCCCTGGGAAGCCGCGCGCTTTGCCACTCAACTGGCGGCGCGTTCGGTCGCTCGCATGGGGTTGGACGGAATCCCAACCTTAAAAGAAATTGAAGCATGTTTGATGGAGGTTATTTCGTGACTCGTATTTATACCCTTGTGAATCAAAAAGGCGGCGTGGGCAAAACCACTACAACCATTAATGTCGCCGCGTATCTCGCGCAGTTGGGGCAGCGCGTGCTGGTGGTGGATTTAGACCCGCAAGCCAACGCCACCTCCTGCTTGGGCGTGGATAAACTCAACGTGCAGGGCGGCACATACGAAGCGCTGCTTGGCGATGAAAATATCTTTCCGCATGTGCTGCTCAATGAGCGTTTGAATCTTTCGCTGCTGCCTTCTTCGCCCGCGCTGGCTGGCGCGGAAGTGGAACTGGTGGACGAGCTGGCGCGCGAATCGCGGCTGCGAAAAGCGCTGGCGCAAATTTCAAACCGTTATGATTATGTCTTGATAGATTGTCCGCCCTCGCTGGGCTTGCTGACCGTGAACGGCTTGATGGCGGCGCTGAACGGAGTCATCGTCCCTGTGCAATGCGAGTACCTTGCGCTGGAAGGGCTTGGTCAATTGACGCAAACCATCGAGCGCGTGCGCTCGCTGCTCTTCCCTGAATTGGTCGTGCGCGGCGTGGTCTTGACCATGTTTGACAGCCGCACCAATCTCGCCAACGATGTTGTGACCGAAGTGAACAGGCACTTCCCCGAACAAGTTTTTCACAGCGTTATTCCGCGCAATATCCGTCTGGCGGAAGCGCCCTCTTATGGCTTGCCTATTTCCGCTTATGCGCCAACCTCCGTGGGGGCGGTGGCGTATGAGGCGCTGGCGAAGGAATTGCTGCAAAGCGATGGCGCGCAGTAAAACGGAGTCAACGCGATGGAGTCCAACGACTCCTGTCGTTGGTTTTTCCAAAGTCGGGAGACTTTGGAGTCCGAAGTGATGTCCGTGATGAAAGAAGAGGAATTTTTATATGGCTCAACGAAAAGGACTCGGCAAAGGGTTGGACGCGCTTATTCCGACTGGCGGAAAAACTCCGCCACCCGCAGAGATGCGCGCGGGTGGAGAGGGCGGCGCGCAGCAGGTCGCTGTGGAATCTATTCAGCCGAATCCGCATCAGCCGCGCAATCATTTTAAGGAAGAAGACCTCGCGGATTTAGCCGCGTCCATCCGCGAGCATGGAGTCATTCAGCCGTTAATTGTGACCGCTGGCAAGGATGGCATGTTCACCCTCATTGCGGGGGAGCGCCGCTGGCAAGCCTCCAAACGGGCGGGGTTAAAAACCGTCCCCGTGATTTTGCGGCAGGCGACCAACCAAGAAATGCTGGAAGTGGCGCTCATCGAAAACGTGCAGCGCGCCGATTTGAACGCCATTGAAGAAGCCGAAGCGTACCGCCATTTGGTGGAGGAGTTTGGACTCTCGCATGAGTTGGTGGCGCGGCGCGTGGGCAAAAACCGCGTGACGGTGACGAATACCTTGCGCCTGCTTAACGCGGCGGATACGGTGAAGCAGGCGTTGGTGGATGGCAAAATTAGCGAAGGTCACGCGCGCGCGCTGCTGGCGCTTTCCACGCAAAAGGCGCAAGCCTCCGCGTTGATTACGATTCTTAACCTTGCGCTGAATGTGCGCCAAACCGAAGAGTTGATTCGCAAACTCAGCGGGCAAAAACCCGCCAAAGCCAAAAAGCCCGCGCGTAACGCCAATGTTGGAGACGTGGAAAAACGCTTGCAAAATAGCCTTGGAACAAAGGTCGCCTTAAAGCACGGCAAGAACGGCGGCACGGTGACGATTTATTACTATTCCGATGAAGAATTGGATTCGCTGGTAGATAAGTTGGGCTGAACCAGCCGACTAGCGACCAGCCGACTAGCGACCAGCCGACTAGCGACCAGCCGACTAGAAGACTAGAAGACTAGCAGACTAAACTATGAAACTCATCTACAACGCCAACATTTACACGCTTGACCACAAAATGCCCCGCGCTTCCGCGCTGCTGATTGCCAATGGCAGAATCATCGCGGCGGGCGAAAAATCTCAACTTGATGCCCTCTCGCATGGCAAAGTGGAAACATTTGACCTGCGCGGCAAAACAGTTTTACCCGGACTGACGGACGCGCATTTACACCTCCAATATTACGCGCTGGGACTTTCCAACATAGATTGCGAAACCGAAACGCTGCAAGAATGTCTGCGCCGCGTGGCGGAACGCGCCAAGCAAACCAGAGCGGGCGAATGGATTCTTGGTCACGGCTGGAATCAAAACGTATGGGGCAGCGACTTTCCCACCGCCAAAGAACTTGACTCCGCCGCGCCGAACAACCCCGTTTACCTCACCGCCAAATCGCTGCACGCGGGCTGGGCAAACTCCGCCGCGTTGAATTTGGCGGGTATCGCCGACTCTACGCCCAACCCAAAAGATGGAGTCATCCTCCGCGATGCGGCGGGGCGCGCCAGCGGCGCTCTGCTGGAATCTGCGATGGGCTTGCTCGCGGCGGCGATTCCCGCCCCCACGTTGGAGCAACTCGCCGCCGCGATTGAATCCGCGCAGCCCGTCCTCTGGAAGATGGGCTTGACGGGCATTCACGACTTTGACCGCCGCGATTCCTTTATGGCTTTGCAATACTTGCGCGCGCAGGGCAAGTTAAAATTGCGCGTGAATAAAAACATTGCGCTCGAAAACCTTGACCACGCAAATCAACTTGGGCTTCGCAGCGACTTTGGCGATGACATGCTCTGGATTGGCTCGGTCAAAGCCTTTATGGATGGCGCGTTAGGACCGCAAACCGCCGCCATGTTTGCGCCCTATGAAGGCAGCGCCGACAACAAAGGCATCCTCAACATGGACGGCGAAGAACTCTTCGAGATTTCGCGCAAAGCGGCGGACGCGGGCTTGGGCATGACCGTCCATGCCATTGGCGACCTCGCCAATCACGAAGTCTTAAACGCCTACGAACAACTTCGCAAATATGAAACCCAAAATCATCTGCCGCATTTGCGCCATCGCATTGAGCATGTGCAAGTCTTGCACCCCAACGACGCCAAACGCCTCGCGCAGTTAAACGTCATCGCCTCCATGCAGCCCATCCACGCGACTTCCGATATGTTCATAGCGGAAAAATATTGGGGCGCGCGCGCCGCGCTCTCCTATGCGTGGAAATTGCAATTAGAAAGCGGCGCGATTCTCGCCTTTGGGTCGGACGCGCCCGTCGAATCTCCCAACCCGTTTTGGGGAATCCACGCCGCCATCACGCGCCGCCGCGCCAACCAGACGGGCGAACTGGGCTGGCACCCCGAACAATCCCTCACCCTCGAAGAGGCTCTGCGGGCATATACTATAGGCGCAGCCTACGCCGCCAACGCGGAGCAGCGCCTGGGCAAACTTGCCCCCAACTACCACGCCGATTTAATCGTTCTGAACGAAGATATTTTCAAAATGCCGCCCGATGATTTACGAACCGTCACAGCAGACTCCACCATGATAAACGGCGAATGGCTCACCTTCTAACTTTCCAATTTTCCAACTTTCTAACCCTCCATGACCCAACTCCTCTCCAAACTCACGCCAGAAATGCTCATTCCCCGCATGGGCGAATCGCTTGTTCAAAAAGGACTCATTACCGAAGAGAATCTGCAAAAGGCGCTTGCCTACCAAAAGAGCGAGTCTGCCAAAGGGCGCCAGTGTATGTTGGGGCAGGCGTTGATAGAATTAAACCTGCTAGACCGCGACACGCTCGACCAAGTGGTCACCGAGCAGCTCATTCAATTGCGCTCTGCGTTGCAATCCTCCTACCGCAATTTGGAGCAGCGCGTCAAAGACCGCACGGCAGAACTAGACCAAGCCCTGCGCCGCCTTTCGGAGCTGAGCCAACTCAAAGCGAATTTTGTCGCCAACATCTCGCATGAACTACGCACCCCGCTGACCCATGTTAAGGGATACATTGAACTGCTTGTTTCCGAATCGTTGGGCGAAATCAACGAGGAACAGCGCCACGCCCTCACGGTGGCGCAGCGCTCCACCGCCAAACTGGAAAGCATTATCGAAGACCTCATCATGTTCTCGCTTGCCTCGCGTGGAGAAATGAGCATGAAACTTGGCAGCGTGGATATTCGCCGCATTGCCGCTCTTGCGGTTCAATCTTCCGCCGCCAAAGCGGAGGAACGCGGCGTGAGCATTACCCTCTCGGCGGAAGAAGACCTACCCAACGTGCAAGCCGACTCGGAAAAAATTGGCTGGGTTCTGCGCCAACTGCTCGACAACGGAATCAAATTTACCCCGTCGGGCGGCAGCGTGGAAATCTCCTTGCGCGGAGATGGAAAAAACCTCGTGATGGTCTCCGTCTCCGATAGCGGCATTGGCATTCCAACCAGCCGCTTTCGAGAAGTCTTTGAGCCTTTCCATCAACTGGACGGCTCATCCACCCGCCAATACGGCGGCACAGGTTTGGGGCTTTCTTTGGTGCGTCAAATTGTAGAGGCGCACGGCTCGCTGCTGGATTTGCAGTCGGCAGAAGGCAAAGGCGCTATCTTCAAATTCCCCTTGCTGGCGGTGAAGGAGTAATGGATACAGAAACGCTCTCGCAGATTCATCACGTTTATCAGCAAGCCTTGCAGCAGCAGGATTGGAAAGCCGCGCTCGATACGCTTTTTGTATCTCTGCGCGGCTCTTTTGTTTTTGACAACGCTGCGCTCTATTTGCTAGATTCAAAACATAACGCGCTGGAAGGCGCTTACGCGCGCGCGCTGGGGCGCGGCAAAACCGCCGAAGCCGAAGCGGATTGGGGCGAAGAAATTGCCAACGAAGCCTTTAACGCCAACCAGATGATTTTGCGCGAGCCAAAAAATTCCTCGCAACCCGCCGCCCAAGACCGCCTTTCTCAGGCGCATTTTTTAGCCTTCCCGCTTTTAATTGCCGACCAACCCGCAGGCGCTTTGGTATTTGTCCGCTTTGGCGGACCTGCCTACGCCGCCGCGCATATTCACATTGCCGCGTTGCAGGCGCTTGCCGCCGCCGCGTTGTTAACTCGGCGCGACTTAAAAGCCGCCCGCGCAGAATCAGATTCGGCGCAGCGCAAAATGCGCCTGCAAGATGATTTTGTCGCCACCATCACGCATGAATTACGCACGCCGCTGGGATTCATTAAAGGATATAGCACCAGCCTGCTGCGTGAAGATACCGTTTGGGACCCCGCCACGCAGCGCGAATTTCTAAAAATCATAGATGAAGAAGCAGACCGCCTCGCAAGACTCATTGACGACATGCTGGAATCTGCCCGGCTGCACAGCCAGACGCTGCCGTTCAAATTTTCGCCCGTCCGCGTGGATGCGCTTTTGCGCGACGTGGCGACCCGCATGAATATTCGTCATCCGCATTTGAAAATTCACCTTGAACTTTCTCCCGTGCCGCCCAATCAAGGAGACGCAAAACGCCTTTCGCAAGTATTTGAAAATTTATTTAGCAACGCGTTAAAATATGCCCCGCAATCTGAATTGACGTTAAAGACTTATCGGCGTGGGGAGGTGGTGCGCGTGGAGTTTTCCGACCAGGGCGAAGGCATTGAGCCGAAATATTTGCCCTTTCTCTTTGAGCGCTTTTATCGCGTTCCCAGCGAAGACGGCGAACGCGCCGTCAGCGGCGCCGGGCTGGGATTATATATTTGCAGACAAATTATCATGGCGCATCATGGTACGATTTGGGCAGAATCCGCGCCACACTGCGGCGCAACTTTTATCATTGAACTGCCGTTGGATGGCGGCGAATCCGCGTAAGGTTTAAGGAGAGCGTATGTCAAAACATATCTTAATTGTGGATGACGAACCGCGTTACTTGCGGTTGCTAGAAGCGAACCTCCGCACAGAGGGCTACGATGTGACGTTGGCGCAGGATGGAATGCAAGCCCTAGAAGCCTTTTCGGCGCAGCCCGTAGATTTGGTTCTGCTGGACGTGATGATGCCGCGCTTGGATGGTTTTGGCGTTTGCCAGCGCCTGCGCGAATTTTCCAACGTGCCCATTGTGATGCTCACCGCGCGCGGCGAAGAACAAGACCGCGTGCGCGGGCTCGACCTTGGCGCGGATGACTACCTCGTCAAACCCTTTTCCGCCACCGAATTATTGGCGCGGGTGCGCGCCGTGTTGCGCCGCGCTCAATCCATTGTAGAGGCGGGGCAAGCCCGCTTCTTTACGCATGAATCCTTAAAGATTGATTTTGCCCGCGCCGAAGTATGGA
>Ga0172370_10000837_pt1 | contig 48072 bp, 42 predicted proteins | sample LakKiv5m_FD_114538 | JGI IMG/M metagenome (GOLD analysis project Ga0172370, IMG submission 114538) | Freshwater microbial communities from Kabuno Bay, South-Kivu, Congo - kab_022012_11.5m | ecosystem: Environmental > Aquatic > Freshwater > Lake | place: Democratic Republic of the Congo...
CATCTTTTCCAATGACTGGCTGTGGGTTGGCCCATAACCGCGCCTTCCTCCCATGGGAGTCCGGACCACAAGGGGCACTGAAACATTATCGTTATAAATCCACCTGAATTTTGAAGCATGGTTTAATATCTGGTCCATTATTAGGGTGACAAAATCGCCAAACATTATTTCCACTACAGGTCTAAGACCTCGCATTGCCATTCCAGTTGCAATCCCCATAATCGCAGGCTCGGATATAGGAGTCGAGTGAACTCTATCAGGATAGAGGGTGCTAATTCCACGGGTAGCTTTAAATGCTCCACCGTATGGATCAAGCAGGTCCTCCCCAATGAGAAAAACCCTCTTATCCATCTCCATTGATCGAATTAAGCCTTGATTAAGGTTTTGAATTATAGTAGTCATAATATTGGGTTTAAATTCTCAAATCCCGGGAATGGATCTTGATCTGCCCGCAAGAAAGCATCAGAAATTTGCCAATTAATATCACTTTCAATTTGCTCACAAATCTCAATATTGAGCCTGTGCTTATGAATATTTAATGGATCGTTTTTTAAATAGCTGGCAATTTCTTCGGGGTCTCTAAAATCATCTCCTTTCGAATGAGCCGAAAAGCGATACGTATTCAATATCAGACCAGCTGGTTGCACATTTGTTCGAACAAAATCTATACCTTCTTCGGCAATTTTACGTATTTTTAGTACATCCGTTGAATCTAATTCCCAACTATTAATACCAAATGCTTTAAAACGATCCTTGATATTTCCAGCCATCGCCAATTCGATTGGAGTTGTTTGAGCATAACGATTATTTTCAACTACAAATAATATTGGGACATTCCATAGAGAAGCAATATTGAAACTTTCATAAACAATTCCTTGACCAAATGTCCCATCACCCAGGAATACAACTGCTATCCGCCTGCTTTGGATATATTTTTCAGCCAAAGCCATTCCTGTTGCGATCGGAACGATCCCTCCCTGAATTCCATTTGAGTAAAAATTCCGTAATTGGATGTGTTGACTTCCTCCCCTTCCAGCAACCAGACCTGTTACTTTTCCCATTACTTCTGCAGCAAGCAAGTAAGGATCACCACCATAAGCAAGATAATGCCCATGGCAGCGATGATTGCTGAAGACAATGTCATCTTTGTCCAAAACATCAAAAATACCAACAGCATTGGCTTCCTGGCCAATGTATGCATGAGTCGTTCCCACCAGCTTTCCGGATGAATAACTATCAAGCAATTGTTCTTCAAATCTTCTAATAATAAGCATTTGCTTATATAGTCGATAATTAATTTCCATTGATTTATTATATCTCACTAAAAATATATATTATTCATCAGAATTTACACTACTTCCTGTGCGAATATACGCAACAACTTTTAATCTACTTTATGAATTTTCAATTTTGTTTGGAAACACATTAAAAAAGAAAGCCGGAGAATTAACATATACATATTCATAAAATCCTAATCATCACTCATCTTGCTAAAAATAGCCTCGTGGTATAATCGTTGGCTATATGAATCCAACAAACTTATCCAAACAAACAAAATTGTGCCCGACATGTGGCACACAATTGACTGAAAATGCGAAAAGTTGTCTGGTTTGCGGAAGTGAATTCACAAATGAAAAACCTCCGCAAAAATCAATTCAAGGCAGCCGAATGCCTGTAATCAAGATCAGCCTTCCACTGGCATTAGGTCTATTAATCCTAATTCTTACTGCAGGAGCAAGCGCGGTCTATTTTGTATTGAATGCGGGAAATCGACTTGTTAATCCTACACCAATCCCAACAGCTACTAATACCCCAACTATAACCCTTACCCCAACTGAAACCCCAATCCCAAGTCTGACACCTACGCCTACTCCATTACCTCCACTTGAGTATATTGTGAAAGCGAACGACTATTGCGGGTCAATCGCTTTTACATTCAATGTGTCGGTCCAATCCATTATTCTACTAAACAATTTATCAGCAACATGTACAGATTTGGTTGTTGGACAAAAACTATTAATTCCCCAACCTACTCCAACACCATTACCTGTCGCAACAACCACCTTAATTGCAGCAGACGCTACTCGGGCAGCCTGTCAGACAGTTACGATAACTGTACAATCCACCGATACTTTAAGCTCCATTGCGTTGAATTATGGGGTTTCCATGGATGCAATTAAACAATGGAACGGTTTGAGTACAGATAATGTTTATTTGAATCAACCCCTTGATATACCACTTTGCATGCGCGCGGCGACACCAGGTCCATCCCCAACCCCAACACTGCCTGCTCCTTATCTTGCACCCAATTTACTTCTACCTGCCAACGGCTCTGTTTTTAACTTATCAAATGATATTATCACGTTGCAATGGGCTTCAATCGGAATTTTACGTGGCAACGAAGCCTATCTCGTGGTTGTGGAAGATGTAACGGAAGGGTTGGGTCGAAAACTAAATGAGTATGTAACCGACACAAAGTTCATTATCCCGGTTACCTTCCGGCCACAAGACAATCAACCTCATATTATGTCCTGGCAAATTGTTACAGTTCGACAAACTGGAACGGATGATCAAGGGAAAACCATATGGAGCCAGGCTGGTACCCCAAGCCAATTAAGGGTTTTCATATGGAGCGGTGCTGCACCAGCAGCCAGCCCCACTCCATAAATAAATTGATGAAAAACGAAAAAAATATACCTAAGATTCTACATATTGCTTTAATTGCACACGATAATAAAAAGAAAGATCTACTTGCATGGGCGTTGTTCAATAGAGGAACACTTGCAAACCATAAATTATTTGCAACTGGAACGACTGGTAGTTATTTAGAAGAAGAAATAGGAATCCCAATCATTAAATTTAATAGTGGACCACTAGGTGGCGACCAACAAGTCGGAGCAAAAATTGCTGAAGGTGAAATTGATATTCTGATTTTCTTTTGGGACCCGTTGGAACCTCAACCACACGACCCAGATGTAAAAGCCCTCCTGCGATTGGCTGTTTTATGGAATATACCCACTGCCTCCAATCGTTCAACTGCAGACTTCATTATTTCATCACCACTCCTGGTTGGAGAATATCTGCGTACAACACCCGACCTGGACAGATATTATCAATCACATAGCAAATTCTAAGTGAAAATTTTCAATAAAAGGACCTTGATCAAATATTCTCAAGGTCCTTTTTTTACCAAACTATTCTTATCCTTTATTTGTCGCGGCTTCTTCCAACATTTTTGTGGTCAAGGATTTGGGTCTTTCAAGTGCTTGTCCTAATGCTCTTGCCCAAACCAAGTTGGCGGTAACACCGAGAGCTCTGCCAACCCCAAATAATACAGTATAAAAATCAAATTCTCGAATCCCATAATAGTATTGCAAGGTACCCGAAATTGCGTCTACGTTTGGAGCAGGGTTCTTAGCTTTTCCTTGCTCCTTGAGGACCTGGGGAACAATTTCATAAACCATATCCGCTAATAATACAAGCTCGTCATTAGGAAACCTTTGTTTCGCGAAATCCATTTGGGCCGTAAAGCGCGGATCTGGTACACGAAGAACAGCGTGACCATAACCTGGAATAACTTTCCCGCTCTCGAGTGTTTCCCATGCGAATTTTCTTAGCTGATCTTTACTGGGAACACCACCAAATTTATTACGAACTTCCAGCAACCAACCAAGACATTCCTGATTTGCCAATCCATGCAATGGCCCAGCCAACCCATTTAAACCTGCTGAAAAAGAATAATAAACATCAGAAAGGGAAGAACCTACGAGATGTGTGGCATGTGCACTTACATTTCCGCTCTCATGATCAGAATGGATAATAAAATATAAACGTGCAAGTTCTTCATAGCCCTTGTCTTCAACACCCAGCATACGGGCAAAATTTGCTCCCCAATCCAGAGACGGATCAATTCTAGGAATCTCTCCATTCCGATATTTTAGATTGTAAATAAATGCTGCAATTATTGGAATTTTAGCAGTAAGGTTTAGACAGTCTTCCAGCATGGGTTCCCAATATTCTTCCTTGTGCATACCCTCCTGATAACGATGTGCAAATTGTGATTGAGTTTGAAGGGATTGAACAGCAAGTGTGAACAATGTCATAGGATGTGTATTTTTGGGTAAAGCGCGCAGAGTTTCGAAAACATATTCCGGGACATCACTTCTACTTGCCCATTCCTTTTCAACCAGACAAGCCTGTTCTTGAGTGGGTATTTCATTTGTCAAAAGAAGATAATAAAGTCCACCAACCAATGGCATTTCTGCACCATCCGGTTTTGGCAATTTCGCCAAAACTTCTGGGATGCTAAATCCTCGGAACCTGATTCCTTCTGCTGGATCTACATAAGAGATATCTGATACAAGCACTTTAGATCCACGCATGCCACCATAAACTTGGTCGATCGTGACGTTATCGATCACGACAGATCCATTTTCCTTTACTAATTTTCTTACCCGTTCCCGCCATTCAGGTAATTGCGCAGAAATTTTTTCTTTAATTATCATTTTTTTTCCATTATTTAGCATTGTTAAAATTCGACTAATTTAACGAGCGCATCAGTCGTTTCTTGAACTGCCGAAGCTGACTTCAAAAGAGCTGCTTTTTCTCCTGGATCCAAGTCATATTCGATGATCTTTTCAATTCCATTTTTTCCCAACTTAACAGGAACCCCAAAGAATATACCTTTCAAGCCATATTCACCTTGCATATAAGCAGCAGCAGGGACAATTAGATTTTTATTCTTCAATATTGCCTCAACCATTTGAGCAACAGCAGCTGATGGCGCATAATATGCAGATCCTGTCTTTAATAAACTAACAATCTCTCCCCCACCATTTCGCGTTCGCTCAACGATGGCTTCCAATTTTTCAGGCGACATTGTATCCTTTAGAGGCACACCGGCAATGTTTGAGTGACGAGTGAGAGGAACCATTGTATCGCCATGCCCACCTAATACATAGCAGTTAATGTTCTCAACACTTACACCCAACTCCATACCCACAAATGTACGCATTCTCGCCGAATCGAGAATACCGGCTTGACCTATCACTCGATTTGGTGGTAGTTTCCCAACTTTCATCACCAAGAAAGCCATTGTATCCAGAGGATTTGTGAGGATGATATAGATTGCATTTGGAGAATATTTCAATGTTTCTGTTGTTGCCTTGCCTACAATGTCCGCATTGGTCTTCAAGAGATCATCCCTGCTCATACCAGGTTTTCTCGGTAAACCTGCAGTTATTACAATAATATCCGAACCTCGGGTTGCGCTAAAGTCATTGCTACCAGTTATAGTGACATCTTTTCCGATCACCGGCATTGCTTGCATCAAATCAAGCGCTTTTCCCTGGGGCATTCCTTCCACAATGTCCACCAACACAACATCTGCCAATTCCCTTTCAGCCAACCAATGAGCCGTTGTAGAACCGGTCATACCGGATCCTATAATCGATACTTTTGCAGTCATGTTTCCTCCAATAAATTATATGAAATTATTCAATGAATAGATCTACCAATCTGCATAAATTGAATTATATTTAGAACAGAAAAAAGCCAAGTATTTTCTGGACCGCTGACCAGTACTTCAAAAACTATTATTCTCAAGAAAACGAGTTGCCTGGATCGCAGCCGCTGCGCCCATCCCTGCAGAAGTAACTACTTGTTTAAAATTTGGATCGGCAGCCTCACCGGCAACAAACACACCTGGCACACTCGCACGCATAAGATGATCAACTTTAATATAACCCATATCTGTCATATCGAGTTGTCCTTTGAACATTTGTGTATTTGGAGAATGCCCGATGAAGACAAAAAAACCATCCGTTTCAATTGTTGTCTCATCTTCGCTAATTAAATTCTTTACTAAAATCGATTCAACTTTTTCGTTGCCAATTATCTTTGTGACTATGGTATTCATTAATATATTAATTTTCGGATTCTCTGCAACCCTTTTTTGAAGGATTGCACTTGCCCGAAAAGTATCTCTCCGGTGAATGATCGTTACAGAGGACGCAAACCTAGTCAAGAATAATGCTTCCTCCAACGCACTATCACCACCACCCACTACTGTAACTTTTTTCTCTTTAAAGAACCATCCATCGCAAGTTCCACAATAAGATACACCTTTTCCCGTCAACTCCTTCTCACCTTCAATATTCATAAAAATTGGACTTGCGCCTGTGGCAATAATCAAAGATTTAGCCAAGAATTTTTTATTCTCTGTTTCCACTCGAAAAGGGTGAACCCCAAGATCCACTTCTGTTGATAGCTCATATTCAACCTTTGCTCCAAACCGTTCTGCCTGCTTCTGCATTAATTCTCCCAGCTCACTACCACCGACACCTTCAGGAAATCCGGGATAATTTTCGATTTCATTTGTTAAGGATGCCTGGCCTCCAAATTGGAGTCCTGTTAAAACTATAGGCTCAAGTTCTGCCCTGGCTGCATAAATTGCAGCAGATAGACCCGCTGGACCAGATCCCAGGATCAATACATCCAAAATATCAGTATCTGCATCTTTCAAATCGCCCATATTCATAGCTCCGTTATAAATATTTTGATATTATTAAGATGCATTATTATGAATTATGATACATACACACTAAAATTTTCTAAGATGAGTTATCTACAAGCTTTATCTGTAATCAATAACGCCCTGTCAAGAATTGCAATTGCTTCCTGCAATTGGGCTTCAGTTATTATCAACGGCGGAATAATCAGTACTGTATGCCAGTGAGTATATAAAAATAATCCATTTTCCAAACAGTAATTCCGGAAAGCAACCATTTCTGGACTGGTACTATTCCAAGGAGCCATCGGTTCTTTTGTTGATCGATCTTTCACCAACTCCAGGATTGCAAATAATCCGATCGATCTCACATCGCCAACCGACTGGTGTTTTTCCCCCAAATCGTTGAGCATTCGTCTTAATACTGCACCCATATGGGCTGCATGATCTATAAGTTTATCTTCGATCATCACATTTATATTCGCAATCGCTGCAGCAAGAGATACAGGATGAGATGTATATGTTAAACCGGATTCGAAAACTTTGCTATTAAAGGCTGCTGCAATTTCCGGTTTCATAGCCACAGCACCCAAGGGTGCATATGCAGAGGTTAATCCTTTCGCCATTGTCATGATATCTGGAATTACCTTCCAATGGTCAACCCCAAACCATTGACCTGTTCTCCCGAACCCACTCATTACTTCGTCCGCGATCATAACAATACCATACTTATCACATATGGCTCGAACGCCTTGCATATAGCCTGAAGGTGGAATAATAATCCCATTTGTCCCTGTAATAGATTCCATCAAGATCCCGGCAATCGTATCAGGTCCTTCGTAAAGGATTATTTCTTCGAGATGGTTTAAATAATCTTGCGAGAATTCCTCTTCCGGGATATTTGGATTTGACTTATGAAATGTGGAACGATATCTATATGGATCAAGGAAATGCACAACACCTGGCATCAACAATGGCTCCCACATCCAGCGACGGGTATCACCAGTTGCAGCCATTGCCCCTGCTGTAGCCCCGTGATAAGAACGGTAACGGGTTAATATTTTTGATCTTCCGGTATAACCTCGTGCAAGTTTGATGGCGTTTTCATTTGCATCTGCACCTCCAAGTGTGAATAAGACTTTGGTCAAAGCCCCGCCAGGTGAAACTTCAGCAACTAATTTACTTGCCAGTGAACGAACTTTAGTCGTCATTCCAGGTGCTGCGTAAGGTAATGTTTGAATTTGATCAGTCATAGCCTGAAGAATCCGCTGCTCACCATGACCAACATTGACGCACATTGTCATGGAATTCAAGTCAAGATATTTTTTATTATCAATGTCCCAAAAGTAAACTCCTTGAGCATTTTTGATAGCTATCGGATTAACCCGCTCTTGAGCAGACCAGGTCCAAAACACGTGCTTCTTTGCCAGATGTAATATTTCACTATCCGGAAGATCAAACATGGTCACCTCTTCCAAAATAAAATGGAGTTATGTATTGATTAATACTATCACAAATATATAAACAATTATTTTATCAAAATCACTCTCGCAGGAGCTCCATCCGAATCCCCGATTTTAAGAGGTAAACAATAAATATCATAATATCCTGGAGAAACTTGTGAAAGGTTTAATCCTTCCAAAGCAATCACCCCCGCTGTCAACAAAGTTCTATGGGTTGGTACGCCATCACCAAAAGGCGCAACGGATAAATAATCGACACCAATTAATTTTATTCCTTTTTTTACAAGCCAATTTGCGCCATCATTATTGATCGCCACAAAATCTTTAATAAATTCTTTAGTTCCCCTACTCCATAATTCTGAATTTCGGGTTTTGATCAACAATCGCTCAACTCCGGGGGGAATAGAGGCTTCTTCCAATAACTTGTCTGAAATCTGGTCTAACGGATCGGTAATCTCTATCAGATATGCCCGACCAATCAAAATATTCAGATCGAGTTCTTCGACTGTTCTATTATCATTCAAGAAATGATGAGGTGCATCGACGTGAGTTCCTACGTGCACGCCCATCGAAATGTGTGTGACATTGCAGGAATCACCTTTATTCATATCGCTCAATTGTATGAATTGGATCACAGGATCTCCCTGCCAAACTGGCAGCCCGGGTGAAATCGTAAGGGTTATATCAAAAATTTTCATTTTTTCTCCAATGTATTTTGGATTCACCAACCACTAGCAGTAAAAATATCTTGAAGAAAAACCGTGCGTTCTTCATTATTCATAGGGCGGGGACGGGAATAATCTTCCAGTATGGCGGTCAATAATTCAGTACCCATATATTTACCATCATAGAAAATATGACGGTCTATAAATTCTCTGCGGGTGCCAGCGACAGGATAATCCATTTGATCAAAGAATAAATTCCCCAATCCGTAATGAATAAAGCTCTTATTGAAAAATTCCATGGTTTGAGGTAGATGTGCCTGGCTACCACTGATTATAACTGCTCCAGCAGCTGCCATTCCCCGAAAATCTTCCACCTGATCCGGAAGTGGTTGAACAGAATATGATTCGACATATTGAAAAGTTACTATGGGCAAATAACCTTCCGACGCTAATCGAGATATTTCTGCGTGGATCCAATCATAATCACAAGGAGCAGCTCCGGGTTGATAATCTGTTGCCCAGGCAAATTGCGGTCCAGCCGGGTTGCATCCAATAAAAGCCAATTTATTTCCGTTGTGAATAATCATCTTCGGTGAGCGTGCAACATCCAAAGTAGCGCCACCACCAAAATAAGCCCATCCTTCCTGGTCATACATATCAAGAGTCGTGTAAGTAGCAGCCGATCCATAATCCTGAAAATGATTTCCAGTTAATTCGACAATATCGGTGCCAACATCCTCAAGTAAGGCTATATATTTTTTATTGCTGCAAAACACCAATGTTTTTTGATTGGGATCCGGGAAAGGACAATCATCTGAGAACGGTATTTCGTTACTGATATGAGTTAGATCTGCGGACAAAAGCCAATTGCGAATATCCTTACCTGGATACAAGACTCCATTCTGTTCCATTTTTCCCGCAGTTGCCCTAACCATTGCAGTAACACCAGTCATCACGAGAGAAGTAAATTTGTCTGGATCACGATTTGAATTTGGAATATTCAAATTTGGGGGAGAATTAGATTCTTCGAAACCAAAGCTAACTTTTATTGGATAATTATTTATATCGAATTCATTTGAATAAGGTGAGTTTCCATCAATACTTATTACTTTCCAACCTGGTTCAAGATCCTCAAAAGGTACAATTCCCCACGCTGGTTGATTTTCCCATACTGAATCAATCAATCCGCCCGAGTCAACAATTATTATTTTCGTTGATGCCGGAGTTCCCAATATTGCACTAATTGAATTATATGTAGATGAATCCATCCACATTGGATAGTCTTCAGTCAAGCCCGAACCTTCCCCTTTCCAAATTCTTAAAATTTTTTCCCATTCAATATTATCTTCAATGGTATAAAATGGAACAACCAAAGCGTATACCCAGGTGGTGATTCTTTTATCAAGGTCAACTTGAGCATCCAGATGAAATTCTGCTGTTGAGCTATTGTCCGAGATCTTAAAGCCAGCATCTTCAATATAACTGCGAAGCTTGGGAGAAACTGCTTCGCCAATCCATATTCCCCCGTTTTCGACAATTTCTGGAACTTGTGAAGCTTTGATGGGAATTGGAATTGGTGTGGAAGCTGATGCCTGGATAGATGGCTCAATTTCTTTCGGTAAGAATGTCGTTGGGGTTTTTGTTAATATCAATCCCAATCCAACATCTGCAGGATTACCCCACAAGGAAGAACAACCGGATAATAAAAAAAATATTACTAAACTATAGTAATACTTTCGATTAATTCCATTCATAAATGGTCTCAGAAAGCGAGAAATCTTTTAATGCTTTTTCATCGATCGATATTCCCAAGCCGTCTCCGGTTGGCACATCAATTGTGCTATCGGAATTTAAAACGAAATCTCCCTGTGTTATGTCACGTTTGTAATACCTATTCGTGGCGGAAATATCAGCAGGAAATATAAAGTTCGGTAAAGATGCCAAAGCTAAATTGGATGCTCTACCAACACCGGTTTCAAGCATTCCACCGCACCAATTTGGGATTTTCATATCCCTACAGATGTTATGAATTGCAATTGCCTCGCTCAATCCCCCAACTCTTCCGGCTTTAATGTTGATTATCCTGCAAGCTCCCATTTCTATCGCAGACTTTGCATGGATAGAAGACAGGATACTTTCATCCAGACAAATCGGAGTTCTAAATTGCTTTTGTAATTTATGGTGCTCCCAAATATCATCTTCAAATAATGGTTGTTCGATCATTAATAGATCATAATCATCAAGCTTTAAAATATCTTGGGCTGTTGTGAGAGTATATGCTGAATTTGCATCTACTTGAAGTCTGATATTTGGATATAAGTTTCGAACGAACCCTACATCACCAGTGTCCCTTCCGGGTTTTATTTTGATCTTAATTCTTGTGTAGCCTTGTTCAAGATAATTGCCTATCACCCTGGCTAATTCCAAAGTCGTAGTTTGGATTCCAACTGAAACCCCAACACCAACTCTTTGTTTTTCTCCACCTAGCAAGCTTCTTAATGAGACACCCTGTGCTTTACCAAACAAATCCCACAATGCCATTTCCAATCCTGCCTTTGCCATCCGGTGACCCCGAATGCCAGAAGCTAATTGGCAAAAGTCATATATAGAGATAATATCTTTCCCCAACATCATAGGGATCAGGAAGTCTTTAATTATATGGAATGCAGTACCAGTCGTTTCATAAGCATATCCAGGATCTTTGTCGGCTACACATTCACCGAAACCAATCAAACCATCTGAAAAAATACTAATGATCAGACATTCTCGGGTATTTATCCTCCCAAAAGATGTTTCAAAGGGAGTGACAAGTGGAATAGATACATGGTTGAGTTTAATTTTTTCAAGTCTCATAGGATATCGATCAAATAATTCCACCAGTTGTAAGCAAGCTGATCACAAAACGGATAACACCAACCAGGATTGCCAAACCGTTTAAGATAACCCCAGTTATCGCCAAACCTTTCCGTGCTTTCTTAGATACCAAACCAGCAATACCAAAGATCACACCAAGCAACCCTAGAGGCAATCCGATGCAATTTAAAACATTCAAAAATGGAATCAAGGATACACATACACCTAATAGTCAAATTATCCCTATAATGAAACTAGCAATACCCATTTTTTCTCCTAATTAATTATTGCTCGATATCGTCCGTTCCTAGATCCAGATCATTATTATCTGATGGCATATGGTCTGATCCAACTAAAGGATCTGTGTCAATTTCTATGTTTTCCTTCTTCGCTTCAAGTTGCTCGAATTGATTCATATCTTCTGTACGCAAACCATACTCAAGAGTTGCGCAAAAAGGGCAAACATTCCAAGGTAGTTCCATCAAATTCCCACAATTTTGGCATGTTTTTCTAAGTTTTGTATGGCAATTTGGGCATAATTGCCAGTCTGACTCGATCTTGCGTTCACACCCAGGACACACTGGCAGATCTTCAATCGCTTGAAGAAGCGCTTCCTCTTCAAGCGTTTTTTGATATTCTTCCTCCAATGTAAATTGCGGTCGCAGGACCAGATATATCAATAGACCGGGTAAAGATAGAACTGCCACTAACAGAGGAGCCAAAATAAATACGAGATTATCTCTCGCCCTGCTTTTTATATCCCTATAAGTCCAAATTACCGATGATACCCAAAGTGCTGCTAGGAATGCGCCACCAAATCCAGTTAAAACTAAAATTAATTTGTTCAAATATGTTGGATCAATGGTCATTCTATTCTCTCTTCCCTTAGAATTGATACAACTCTTTCCAATTCGTTTAATTTGAAAATTAATAATTCCATTAATGAATATAACATAAAAATCGTCCGATGATCATTATGAAAATCATCGGACGATAATTTGATATAATTTATTTATGGTTTGGAGCTATATCCGGGTCCATCTTTAAAATATCCGTAATTTGCCTGGATGTCTTCAGTTAAATCTACAACATCACCAGCATTGAGTTGTTTAACTGCGTCTAATACGACCGGCTCCCCTGCATGGTTTTCGCCTTCATAATGACCGGTCAGTCCAACCCTACTAATGAATTCCCCACCTCGTGCAGTGTAAGCGTGGGGAACTTCGTCTTCTGGAAAAATTGCTGCATAAGGGCACTCCGGAACACAAGCACCACAATCAATACATGTATCTGGATCAATATAGAACCATGGATTTTTATCCTGTGGTGTACCCGGAACAATGCATTCCACCGGACATACATCCACGCACCCGCTATCGCGCAGGCATAAACTGGTAATAATGTGTGTCATAGACATCCTCCTTTGAAAGAATAATTTTTCTCTATTCAATCCAATTCTACCTCATAATTGGTTTGATAAATAAAATCTTATTATTCCTTAATTTATCCAAAAAGTGTAAGATATTTGTAATATTATTTTCACCAATTCTTGACACCGAAGCGGATTGAAATTATTATGGATATATATTATATTTTATCTGATAAATAGTAAAAGGAGATTGAAATGATCCATAAATTACTAGTATCACTTGATCATAGATTCCAGTTTGAACAAGCATATGCCCATTGTGATATTCCATGTGGAATTTATGATCCTGCACCCGCCCAAATTGCAGCATTAACTGTTGTCCGAATGATGGATCTAATGGCTGGACTTGAGAGTAGCGAAGATAAGGGTAAATCTGAATACCACAATTCCATGTCACGATACATTTCGGTAAAAGAAGAGCACGCTGAGAAAGCCAAACATGAGATACGTGTGATTTGGGGAGATTACTTTAAAAAGGAAAAACACCCGAATGTAGATGATCTTGTTCAAAAGATCATGCAATTAGGATCAAAATGCAGGCAGACTTCAGACAGGGACGCCGGGCTTGCATTTGTCGATGCTATCAATGAATTTGCTGCGATTTTTTGGGAAACTAAAGGTGTTGCCACTAAACGGGCTAAGGCTCCATATGCCCCATCTCTTGAAATGGTTTACCCGAATTTATGACCAGAAGCACATATTCAAAAATTGTCGACCAAACCAGTAAATAATCTTTGCAAAAAACCCTGGTTTTCAATCCTAAAGATTTGCGGGGAAAGTATGCTTCCAGATTACAAAGAAGGGGATTACGTTATTATTAACGAAATCCCTTTCTTTGTTAATAAAATAGTAAAAGATGATATTATCATTTTCGACCATTACATTTATGGTATCCTGATAAAGAAAATAGATCATTATTTGCCCGGAGAGGGATTTTTCGTAAGAGGTACTCACGCTAATAGCCTGGATAGCAACAAGTTAGGCTATATACCGCTGAATGCAGTCAGAGGGAAGGTTATATCGCATATTCGCAAACCTTAAACATTCATAATATTATTGAACGATAATTACATATTAATTTCGTTTACTTTATTAAAAAATAAGCAGGAGAATATATGAGCGAAAAACGCTCTCCAATCATTTTACCTTTGGCGATTGCCATCGCGATTGTAGCAGTTTCAACTGCTTCACTTTTCATTAGATTTGCACAGCAAGATGCTCCATCTCTGGTTATCGCGGCTTTACGTTTAACGATCGCGAGCCTACTTTTAGCTCCTATAGCAATTTACCGTGATAAAGATGAACTGCTTTCGCTAAGAAAAAATGAATTGCTCTTGGGTCTTTTTGCAGGTTTTTTTTTAGCATTACATTTCGCATCCTGGATCACATCACTTGAATATACAAGTGTTGCCAGTTCAGTAGTTCTAGTTTCCACCGGTCCATTATGGGTAGCATTATTAGCTCCAATATTCTTGAAAGAATCTCTATCCAAGAAGATCCTTTGGGGAATGTTGCTTGCATTAATTGGGGGAATTTTTATTGCATTAAGCGATTCATGTGTTTGGAAATCCAACATCGATTGCGAGACAGTTTTTAATTTACAAAACAGTAAATCAATGATCGGGAATTTGTTATCTCTTACGGGGGCATTTGCAATCACAGGATATTTGCTAATAGGTCGGCGGTTAAGAATCACGATCTCTCTCTTACCCTACATTTTCCTAGTTTATAGCATGGCAGCATTTTTTTTGATATTCTTTATGATCATTGCAAAACAATCTCCTTTTGGTTACTCACTGACCACCTATGGTTGGATCTTCCTTTTAGCGCTAATTCCCCAAATAATTGGTCACTCGACTTATAATTGGACGTTACGTTTTTTACCAGCAACATTTGTCGCTATATTAACCCTTGGTGAACCGATTGGCTCGATTAGCCTGGCATACATAATATTGCACGAATCACCCGGGATCTTTAAAACTATTGGAGGAATATTTATTCTCTCAGGTATTTATCTTGCTTCCCGAGTTCAAAATAAGTCATAAGTAATATTAAACACGCCCATAAATTTCATTAATTTTCTTCAATTTATTAATTAGATCATCCTGATTGTAATCTTCAGGCAATCTCCACTCCCAATTTCCTCCGACACGACCTGGGAAATTCATCCGAGCACATGAATCTAGTCTTAATATATCCTGCATGGGTGTGATCGCATAACCTGCAACCGATGCCCAACCCAATCTTATAAGATCCCAAGCGATATCACTGCCGTCAATTTTCATATATTCTTCTGCAAACATTTTTTCTTTTTCAGATGCAGATTTAAACCAGCCCTCAGATGTGTCATTATCGTGAGATCCGGTGTAAACCACGTAATTTTGCGAATAATGATGCGGAAGAAATAAGTTTTTTGCATCCGTAAATGCAAATTGAAGGATTTTCATACCAGGGAGACCCAGTTCATCTCTTAGCTCGATCACATCATTTGTAATGATCCCCAGATCTTCTGCAATTATTGGGAAATTCATGGAAAATCCTAATGCATCTGATAATTGTCGAAAGAAATCGATGCCCGGTCCTTGAACCCATTGCCCTTTTTGTGCCGTTAAATTTCCAGCTGGAATTTGCCAAAATTTTACAAATCCTCTGAAATGGTCCAGGCGAATCAGGTCAACTGAATTCAAGGTACGCTTTATACGCTCAATCCACCATTGAAATCCTTCCTCTTTATGCTTTCTCCAATCGTAAATTGGATTTCCCCATAATTGCCCAGTTGAAGAAAAATAATCGGGGGGAACTCCTGCAACGAAGGTTGGTTCACCTTTAGGTTCAAGTTTAAACAATTCAGAATTAGCCCAGACATCAGCACTATCATGTGCAACATATAGAGGAGTATCACCAATAATTCTGATACCAATTTTTTCAGCGTATATTTTAACTGATCGCCATTGCTTAAAAAATATAAATTGATAGAACCTGTAGCGATCAATTATATTTTTTAAATTTTCACGTGATTCCTGAATAGATAATGGATCACGAGAACGTAATGATTCAGGAAAGCATGTCCAGGATGCTCCGCCAAATATTTCTTTAAGCGCCATAAAATGGGCATAGTCTAACAACCAATATTCATTTTCATGGCAAAATTCGTTATACCCATCAAAAAAAGGATGATTTCTATTGAAATTATTATATGCTTTTTCAAGTAAATTTAATTTCCACGGAATAATCTTCCCATAATCAACACGTAACTGAGGAAAATCCATTTCTTCCACGAGGTCATCAGAATGGATTAAGCCATCTATTAATAAGATTTCAGGACTAATCAAATAAGGATTACCTGCAAAAGATGAGAAACTTTGATAAGGTGAATCACCATATCCCGTTGGACCAAGAGGTAATATCTGCCATAGTTTACAACCGGCATTATTTAAAAAATCCAGGAATGTATATGCTGCCGGCCCTAAATCCCCGATACCATATCTACCCGGAAAACTAGAAGGATGAATTAATATTCCCGAAGAACGATCAAATTTCATTAGGCTTACGTTTGGTCTGAATTACATCTGTTGGATTTATCGTCAAATCGGAGTAATCAGATAACACAACATCGTTTGCAATAATTGCACCAGGTTTTAATATTGCTCCTGCTGGAATCTGGCTGTTCTTCCCTGCAAGAACAATACCTTTTTCCGATTGGGATCCAACCACTGCGTTTTCAAATACTTTAGCCCTTTTATCAAGGATGGTTCGTTCCACTATTGCCCCTTGCCCGACCACTGAATCGGTCAGCAGGATGGATTGTCTTACCGCTGCCCCAGATCTTATGATCACTCCAGGAGATAGGACACTTTTCTCCACTCTGGCACCTGATTCAATTACACATCCATCTGACAACATACTATCTTCCACAATTGCCCCAGCAGATATCCGCACAGGTGGGCGTTCTTCAGTCCGGGTATGGATTACCCAAGAGCGATCATTTAATTTCAAAGGAGGATCATTCTCTAACAGATCCATATGAGCCTGCCAATAAGACTGAATAGTACCAACATCCACCCAATATCCAGCGTATGGATAAGCAAATATTCGTTTTCCACCAGCCACTAACTTGGGTAGGATATCCTTTCCAAAATCATGGGAGCTATTTTCATCTTTATGATCTTCCCATAAGTATTGATCGAGTGCTTTTAAATTAAACAAGTAAACTCCCATATTTGCAAGATCTGAAGGAGGTTCTTTGGGTTTTTCAACAAAAGAAGTAATTCTATAGTCATCTTCCACACCAACTATTCCAAACCTGGAAGCATCATTCCTGGGTACGCGGATCGTCGCCATTGTCATATCTGCTTCGTGATCCCTGTGGAAAGTAATCAGGGGATCGTAATCCATCGAATAGATGTGATCTCCCGATAAGATCAGAATATAATCAGGATTTGTTTGTTTAATGAATGCAAAGTTTTGTTGCACTGCATCTGCAGTTCCCAAATACCAATCGGAACCATAACGGGCCTTGTAAGGTGTATACATGCGTATACCACCCGAAAAATCTCGGTTTAAATCCCAAGGGCCTCCTGCCCCGATATGTTCAATCAATGAATGGGGACGATATTGCATTAATACCATAACATCATAAATATTCGAATTTACGCAATTGGATAGGGCAAAATCTATGATCCTATATTTTCCTGCAAATGGCACCGCCGGCTTTGTGCGCTTAGCTGTTAAAACACTAAGGCGTGAACCTTCCCCTCCAGCCAAAATAACAGCCCGGGTTTTCATTGTTCGCCTCCTGGTAAATTATTAAATGCTATCGAACGATAAAGAATAGAATATTGAATTGCAGACCGTGTCCACGAAAAATCCTTCTTCATACCATTTCTTTGAAGGGATAGCCACTTATCCGGTTCACTAAAGACTTTAAGCGCCCTTCTCAAAGCATCCGCTTGACTTTCAGAACTACTATCATCAAAGGTAAACCCGGTTATGCCTTTCTCCACAGTATCTTTTAATCCTCCTGTAGCATGCACAACGGGAACACTTCCATACCTCATCGCGATCATCTGTGATAATCCACATGGCTCATATCTGGAAGGCATCAAGAAAATATCGGAACCAGCATATATTAGATGACTTAACGAGTTGTCATACCGCAAGATTACTCTAACCTGATCAGGGTATTTTTCCTGCAATTGACTTAATTCTTCCTCAATCGATTCATCTCCTGCCCCCAAAATCACCATTTGCCAATTGTTCACTTTTAGTAAAGGTAATGCTTTAATTGTCAGATCGATCCCTTTCTGATAATCAATTCTTGTAACCATACCGATCAAGGGTTTATGTGGATCCCTATCCAGATCTAATTTTTGTAGCAAAGTAATCTTGTTCTTTAACCTTGCATCAAGATTATCAACACTATAATTTGAAATGATAAGATCATCCTTAGCAGGGTCCCATTGGTATAAATCCAATCCATTTATAATACCTGTGATCACATCAGCACGACTTTGAAGCAAACCCTGCAACCCACAACCAAACTCAGGTGTCAATATCTCCTTGGCGTAGGTTTTTGATACTGGTATGATCGCGTCTGCAGCCCACAGACCAAGGGGAAGCGCTTGTGTTCTGGCCCAGACCGGGACAGATGTATCAAGTAATTTCTGAAATCCATATTGATCTAGTAATTCACCACTATCTCCACCCATATATGGCAGATTGTGTACCGTTAATATCCCTTTTGTATTTAAATAATAAGTGTCTTCCTTAATGGTTCTGATGGCATAGACCGAAAGTGCTGTATGCCAATCATTCGCATGGACAATATCCACCTTAAAGTTCATTTTTCTTGCCAATTCCAAGGCTGCAAGGGAAAAAAATGTATACTTTTCCCGATCAATTTCAGGGTTTGGGGAATAAACAAAATCGGATCGAGAAATAGGCAATCCATCGATAAAATACGTTGGAACCCCATTCAACGATGATTCATATGCTTGGGCTTTTATTTCACCCATTTTTGTTGTGACCGTAAAATCAGTTAGAGGTCTTAACGTAAACAATCCATTTTGTGCTATTCGATGGAGAGGAAGTACCAACCTTACATCCAATTTGTAACCACCAGCTTGCTTTGCTGATAAAGAGCGCAAAGCAAATGGCAGAGACCCAGCTACATCCGCCAATCCACCAACTTTTATGTAGGGATACGCTTCAACAGCTAAGAATAGAATATTTATATTAATGGGCATGATTATATTTTACAACCGATCCTCTTTTCATACTTCTTCAATAAAATGGACCAAATTCGTAAGCATATTTATTCGCGTTCTATTATCTGACAAGTGAATATTATTTTAGAATAAATTATCAGAATTTTAATTTTGGACATAATCATCAAGAAATACAGGTTTATCTAGTTTTTGAGCGCTATACAAACGCTCATAAAGACCATTTTTTAATTGTATTAACTGCTCATGTGTACCCATTTCGCGAATACTCTTATCCTCCAAGACGACGATCTTATTGGCATTCCTGATGGTCGATAATCTGTGAGCGATCACAATCGTAGTTCGACCTTTAATTAACCGTTCCAAAGCTTCCTGGATCAGCGCTTCAGTTTCAGTATCCACAGAAGATGTTGCTTCATCAAGAATCAAAATTGGCGCGTTCTTGAGGATTGCCCTTGCAATTGATATTCTCTGCTTTTGTCCCCCAGATAGTTTTATTCCCCTTTCTCCAACCATTGTATTATATCCATCTGGTAGATCCATAATGAAATTATGTGCATTAGCAGTTTTGGATGCGGAAATTAATTCATCGTTATTTGCAAAGGGATTTCCGAATGAAATGTTCTCTTTGATCGTTCCATAGAAGAGAAATACATCTTGAAGAACGAAGCTAATTTGTTGACGCAAGCTCTCTAATTTATAATTACATATATTTCTATCATCCAACATTATTTCCCCTTTTGTAACATCATAAAAGCGTGCGATCAAACTCACGAGGGTAGATTTACCAACCCCAGTAGGACCTACCAAAGCAACCATCTCATGGGCAGGAATCTCTAAATTTATGTTATCCAAGACAAGGTTTTTTGATGTATATTCAAATGAAACATCCTTAAAATTTATATACCCCTTGACAGGGTTGGTAATAGCAATTGAACCAGGAATGTTGCCAGGCTCCTCCCTTTCGACAAGTAATCCAGAAACCCGATCGGCTCCTGCCAGTGAACTTTGGATCGCCTCCCAGGCTCCGCTTAAAACCCTGACTGGATTATAAAACATATCCAAATAAAGGAAGAAAGCTACCAAATCAGCGATTGGTAAAACCCCATTAATAGCTAATTGACCCCCAAAGAAAATTACGATGAGTGTTCCAAATGAAGAAGTAAAATCAACAAAGGGCTGGAAGGTTGCCATAAGTTTAAGTGCATTTAGCATGGATTTACGATAACTATCAATTCTTGAATGCACTTTATTGGCTTCAGTCGTTTCGCGAGTAAAAGATTTTATCTCCCTGATCCCTGACAAATTGTCATTCAACATGGCATTTAGATCACCCAATTCTTTTTGTCTGCTTCTAAATGCCGGACGTACATACTTTGCATAGATCCTCAAAGACATAACTACGAGTGGAATTGGCAACATACTCAATAAAGTTAATTTCCAGTTAAGGCTAAAAAGCACAAAAGTAACCCCCAAGAATGTTAATATATTTACCACGACATCAGGAATTGCATGAGAAATTAATTGCTCAAATAGATCAGTGTCGTTTACAACATTCGACATTAATTGCCCAACTTGTTTATCTTCATAGAAACGCAAGGATAATCGTTGCATGTGATCATAGATAAATTTTCGGACATCTGCCACAACCCCCCACCCGGCATAATGGGCAAAATAAGATCGTAGAAACTGCAAAATAGCCCGGACAATATATACAACCAACACCAGGACAGTCATCTTAGTTATCGAGCTCATCGACGCTGTAGTTCCAATTGATCCAGTAACCAAGGAGATCAGAGATTTAATGATCCAAGGGATCAATAATTGAGCACCAACAAGCGCCAACATGCTTAGAGACGTAACGATAAGGCTGCCTGAATATTCTTTCGCGTATCTAAAAATAAGTGAGAATGGTTTCATCGAATTCTTCTTTAATCATTCTTATAAGAAAAGAGCATAATAGATAACATCTTCAAATGATTATATCAAATTGATTGATTTCATTTTTTTTCGATAGTATCTCTTATAAGGCTGTACCAATCAAGGATATAATTATTAAATTATTCTATCGCCGGATGGAGGGAACAATGATTACGAAAATCCAAGATTCAATTAAACAATTAGGGCGAATAATAATCATTATTTTAATTCTAGTTATAGTAGCCGGATATCTTTGGATAAGAATATCCATTCCGCGATCCTTCCCCACCATTGATGGTGAAGTACGAATTCCCGGATTGACCAATCCTGTCAATATTTATCGGGATGAAATGGGTATACCAAATATTTACGCTACATCGTCCCATGATCTGTTTCTGGCTCAAGGGTATGTTCATGCCCAAGACCGATTCTGGCAGATGGATTTTTGGAGGCACATTGGATCGGCGAGATTATCTGAGATGTTTCCATCAGAAATTAGAACGGATGCATTTCTACGCACCCTTGGATGGAGGCAAATTGCTGAAAAAGAATACGAATTATTGGAACCAGAATTAAAATCCATGCTTGAGGCTTATTCCGCAGGAGTTAATGCATATCTGGCTGACCACAAAGGAACCAGGCTCAGTCTAGAATATGGAATTCTCAAATTACTAAATCCCAACTATGAACCTGAAGCCTGGACACCTGTAAATACACTAACGTGGGCAAAATCGATGGCTTGGGACCTGGGCGGGAATATGGATGAAGAAATTGATCGAGCTATTCTCCTTAAAACCCTCACACCAGAACAAGTGAATGATCTTTATCCACCTTATTCAACGAAACACCCTGTTGTTGTACCGAAAATTGGAGAGAATGTCTTTCAAAACCAATCAGTTACAAGAATCGTAGATTATCGCCCATACCAGGCATTATTAAGTAATATCTCTACCAATTTTTCAAGTTTGAACAACCTAAAAGGACCGTTTGGCTCAGACATTGGTTCCAATAACTGGGTCGTTTCAGGATCATTGACCAATACTGGAAAACCTTTGCTGGCAAACGATCCACATCTGGGAATTCAAATGCCTTCAATTTGGTACCAGGTAGGACTACATTGCCAACCTAAGAATAATACCTGTCCTTATGAAGTAAGTGGATTCTCATTTGCTGGCGTACCTGGCATAGTTATCGGTCACAATGACCGAATTGCGTGGGGTGTTACTAATGTTGCACCAGATGTGCAGGATCTATTTATTGAAAAACTTAATCCTGAAAACCCCAATCAGTATGAATACCTTGGGAATTGGGTTGAAATGGATATGCGCAAAGAGATAATATTGGTTGCAGGTAAAGATCCTGTAGAAATTACTGTTCGATCCACTATCCACGGACCAATTATCTCTGACAGTTATGGACCTTTGCAACAACAGGTTGAAACTCCAGAAAACTCATTTTCACAAAAATCTGGAATCGACCTTCCGTCTGATTATGCAATTGCCTTGAGCTGGACTGCACTTGAACCAACAAAATTGTTCAACGCAATTTGGGGTTTTGATCGTGCAAAGAATTGGGATGAATTCCGTACGGCTGCACAAGATTTTGTAGCACCAGCCCAGAATCTGGTTTACGCAGACGTTGAAGGCAATATCGGCTATCAGATGCCGGGTAATGTCCCAATTAGAAAATCCGGGGATGGTCGTTTACCTGTTCCAGGTTGGACAGGTGAATTTGATTGGCAAGGATATATCCCCTTTGAAGAATTACCTTATCAGTTCAATCCAGAATCCGGCTATATAGCTTCTGCAAATAATCAAGTAAACCCTAGGGACTATCCATTCTTAATTACAACGGATTGGGATTATGGATTCCGAGCTGATCGTATCGTTTCGCTAATAATTTCTGCCACAGGACCAATTGATATCGCTTATTTTGAAAAAATTCAAAGCGATAATTTTGACGCCAGTGCAGCCCTTCTTGTCCCGATATTAATGAATATTAACCTTGAGGATCCTTATCTCGATCAACTCCGGGAATTATTTAAAAATTGGGATTACCAAGACAGAATGAATTCGGCACCGGCTGCTATCTATGCAACTTTTTGGAAAAACTTTTTATTGAACACTTTTGGTGACGATCTTCCTTCAGATATGCAACCGGCAGGTTCCAGTCGCTGGTTTGAAGTGGTGAGCAACATGGCAACTTCAGCAGATAGTCCATGGTGGGATTCTCAATTAACGACTGACAAAGTTGAAACCCGAGATGATATTTTCAGGATGTCGTTCAGTCAAGCTGTTTCGGAAATTCAATCTACCCTCGGTAAAGACCCCACAAAATGGAAATGGGGAGACCTTCATACAGCAACTTTCAGAAATCAGACTTTGGGTAACTCCGGGATCGCCCCCATAGAAATGCTTTTTAACAGAGGTCCATTTCCGACTAGTGGTGGTGCTTCGATCGTGAATGCAACTGGATGGAATGCGTCAAAAGGATTTGAACTCACATCACTTCCTTCTTTACGAATGATCGTTGATCTGAGTGACTTACGCAATTCCCTTACTGTCCACACAACAGGTCAATCGGGTCATGCATATAGCCCCAATTACATAAACATGGTTGATCTTTGGCGAAATTTCCAATATTACCCTATGCTTTGGAATGAACAGGATATTATCAGTGCATCCGCAAGTCATTTGGTTCTGACACCATAACCATCTTTTGAGAATTTTCCCGGCCAACGGCCAGGAAGGTTAAAAACCTCAAGTACTACCGCTAGAGCAAGAATGAGCTGAAAAGCCTGAATTTGTGCTAGCTGAAAGAGAGGCTCCAACAACTCTTGATGCAAAGGTGGAGATCTTCTTTCTAGTCATATCACTGCCGCAAAATGGACAAATCACTGTATTAATCTCGGAACTAGTTCGAACAAGATCTTCAAAAGCTTTTTCGCATTCTAAGCATTCAAATTCAAATAGTGGCATTCATTTCTCCTGATCTGTAATTTTTGATGATTGTTGTTTTTTTGATGCAAAAATTGAAAAAAAGTTGCTGATAAATATTTTTTTGGAGTTTCTTTTGATGAGCGAACAAATCAAATTAACAAAACCTCAAATATGGATCCTGGCTGCAAGACCGAAAACATTGCCTGCTGCTGCAGCATCCGTCATTCTTGGATGCTCATTAGCAATTAAGAATGGGAGTTTTTTACTGTTTCCGTCTTTAGCTGCAATCTTCATTTCGATTCTTCTTCAAATTGGAGCAAATTTAGCCAATGACCTGTTCGACTTTCAACGTGGTGCGGATACAAGTCATCGGCTTGGTCCTATAAGGGTTACGCAAGCAGGTTTACTTTCCCAGGAACAAGTAAGAAGAGGAATGATCGTGGTTTTTGGTCTGTCAATTGTTCTGGGATCTTATCTTGCCTGGATCGCTGGTTGGATCGTAATTGCCATAGGTTTATCTGCGATCCTTGCTGCATTGGCCTATACAGGAGGACCTTTTCCATATGGGTATCACTCATTTGGAGAATTCTTTGTTCTTTTATTCTTCGGATTCGCAGCAGTTTGTGGAACTTATTATGTACAAACCCACAATATTAACATGCCGGTTTTTTGGGCTGGATTTGCCATGGGTCTATTGGTTACCAATATTCTGGTGGTAAATAATCTGCGCGATATTGAGACTGATCGAACTGCACGAAAGATTACACTTGCGGTTCGATTCGGAATAAATGGAACCCGGATAGAATATCTGGCTTGTCTTTTGATCGCTTATGCTATACCAATCATCTTAACATTAACAGAAAGAACGTATTCTGGTAGTTTTTTTACCTGGCTCTCAATTCCACTTGCCATCAGATTATTAAAAGAACTAACTAATTTTGCTGGCTCAAATCTAAATCAAACATTGGCGGGGACAGCCCGATTGGCGTTAATGTATGCGCTTCTTTTCTCTTTTGGGATTATTATCATCCATTGAATTATTTTCATTTATCAATTTACGAACAACCATTTGCATGTTCGCTTTTCAATCCAATCGATTCCAAAATACATTCCCAGACCCAACAGGCTCATGGCAATTACTCCTGCATACATCGCTGGATAATTAAATAACGTACTTCCTTGAAAGTAAATATAATACCCAAGCCCTTTTTGTGTGGCAAATAACTCTGCAATATACAATACTGCAATTGCAGTCCCAACTGATTGTCGGATAGCTGTTAATATTGATGGCAGTGTTGCGGGAAAATAGACAAATCGGTATAGGGCTTTTCTACCTGCTCCCAGACTACGAACGCTGTTTAATAGTTCAGGTCTGATATTTGCTGCTTGATCCCTGACAAGAACCAATATTTGAAAAAAAAGGATAATGAAAATAATAATTATTTTTGCCAGATCTCCAATCCCAAATATCAACATGATTACTGGCACAAATACAACTTTTGGAATTGGGTAAAGCAGATAAATAAGAGGCGATAGAAATAAATTGACTTTCTTGGATTGTCCCAAGATCAATCCCGCTGGAGTCGCAGTCAAAATTGCCAATCCCATACCTGCAATAACACGCCAAAAACTTGCTAGGAAATGCGGAGAGAGTTTACCGTTAATCACCTCGGAAATGAAAGCTGCAAGAACCTTGATCGGACCAGGTATGATCGGTAGTTGAATTATCGTCGCAATGATCTGCCAAAGAAGCAAAATTACAAGTGTTGTTAATATGAGACCCTTACGATTCATACTCAGGATGCTCCCAGCTTTGCTCGTAAAACTCCACATAATCGTTTGTACTCACTTGTATTTCGAAACCCTTTTTCTGAACTTACAGAATTCTCAATTATGTACGCTTCCTGGTTAGGGAGACCTTTTAACAATAATATTTTCCTTCCCATTAAGACAGCTTCTTCAACAGAGTGAGTAACCAGAATAAGAGTCAAACCCTGCTCAGAAACCAGGGAGATTGTTAAATCTTGTAAATTTTCACGGGTTGGTATATCCAATGAAGAGAATGGTTCATCCATCAGAAGCAAATCGGGTTTGAGGCTTAAAGTCCGCGCAATCGCAGTTCTCTGACGTTGCCCGCCGGATAATTGCGATGGGTATTTATCTGATAACTCGTCCAATCCCAATTCATGAAGCCAATTATGAGGACTTAATGAAGATCGGAATTCACTAGGTGCATGTATCCCATCAGCTCCATAAAAATCTCGAATTCTTACGCCAAGCTCGCAATTCTGCTTTACTGTAGCCCATGGAAGCAACCCGTAATCCTGGAGAATCAATCCTGTTTGAGGCCGAGGACGCAAAATTTGTTGTCCATCAATCAAAATAGAACCACTGGCAGGCTGCAATAGACCTGCCAGTAGATAAAGTAAAGTTGTTTTTCCACATCCCGATGGACCAAGCACAGCCCACGATTCTGCCTTTTCAACTCCCCAATTAAATTTTTCAAAAATTGGAATCGAATTGGAAGCGTATTTTATCGATAAATTGTAAACTTTAATCATTTTTTTGAGTGATGAATATTTGTACCTTCCACCAATTACTTATAGATCACGGTAGAAAGCTTGCATTTACCGATTCGGCATATGAAATATTTTCTGTCAGCAATCCATTTTCTTTTGCCCATGATAGGGCGTCATTCCACTCTGCTTCACTTGTTATTCCTGCTGTAGGAAATTCGGGAACTATATAAGTCCCCAATAATGTAGCAGGAACCAATTGTTTATCACTTAGAATATTGGCATATTTCTCCGAGTTTAGATTCAGCTCCTTTGTTGCTTCTTCTATTGCTGCTAAAAATTCTGAAATAGTTGCGGGATTTTGGTCAATAAATTTCTTACTAAAAGAGATCACACTTGCACCGAAAGTGGGATATTGAGAATCGTCCAGAATAATAACAGCTCCCTGCTGAACTGATAAAGCTGCCAATGGATCCGGTAAAACACCAGCTTTAAGTTCTCCGGATGCCAATAAAGCCATTCGGTCCGGCATTTTTGGTACAGACAAAGTCTTAATTTCATCTGAAGAAAAACCATTCGCTTGTAATAATCGATCTGTTACATATTCAATTATCGTTCCTTGGGAGATTCCTATTTCAACATTTTTTAAGTCTTCCAATGATTGAAATCCAGAATTCGCTGATGCCAAAATAAAGAAATGTGCAGATTTTTTAGAAGCCATATGTGCATATCGAACAACTTGCATTTGTATCCCATTTTTATTAAAAAACATATCTGAAAGAATTTCATTTACTGTAGCATCCGCCTGACCAGCTTGAAGAATCTGATCTCTTTCTGGGGCAGAAGCGACAGGGATGAATTCAACATTCAAGTTGTGTGCCACAAAAATCCCTTCCTGATCCGCGACATACATGGGCAATGTATCAATTAATGGAAGGACTGCGATGCGAATCCTAACAGGTTCCACAATTGATGAATTGGTGGATTCCAAAGGTCCAACAGTTGTCGAAACTGATCCGCAAGCTGTCATAAGGATTCCGATCATCAGAGTTAAATAGATGAATTTTTTGTTCATTGTTATATCACCTCAAATAAATTGGTTAGGTTTTTCTAAATTCAGTTGATTTCGCTTTTCACTTTAAAATTATTCCGCTTTTTCAGATAATTTTTCAAAGCTTCAATTAACATGGGAACAAGTGATATAAAGATTATGGCTATAATAACCAATGAAAAATTATGTTTGATGAAGGGAATATTGCCGAAGAAATATCCCACAGATGTAAATAATGTCACCCATACGATTCCACCAAGAATATTATAGGAAATAAAATACCCATAGGGCATTTTACCAATTCCGGCTACAAATGGTGCGAATGTACGGATGATCGGGACAAATCGTGCCAGAAATATAGTTTTACCACCGTGTTTTTCATAAAATTGTTGGGTGCGATCAATAAATTCTTTTTTAATTAATTTTAGTTCACTTGTATAAACTTTGTCACCGATCTTGTGACCTATCCAATAATTAAGGGTATCTCCTAAAATTGCAGCAACAATCAACAATCCAACCAGCATAAATATATTTAGCGAACCCAATGCTGCAAATGCTCCAGCTGCAAAAAGTAGTGAGTCCCCTGGCAAAAATGGGGTCACCACAAAGCCTGTTTCCATGAAAATCACAAAAAAAAGGATCGCATAAGTCCAAACTCCATATGTGGAAATTATTTCACTCAGGTAGACATCCAAATGAATAAAAAAATCAACAAATTTTAAAATCAGATTCATGATATTTCCTTGTTTACGGGTATGAATTAAATTCTGGGGGATTATACATCATTCCAATAACTTATCCGATCAGGTTCGACTTATTTTGATTTAGCTCTCAGAATCAAACAATTCACTGACATTATCTTTCCTGACCCTGGCATGAGTCGTCAATTTTCAACGACGGTTACCTTTATCAATAAATCTCCCGATCCAATGTCAGTATCTTCTTCTGGAATTCTACTTGTCAACTTCTCTAGAACATCAAAACCAGAAATAACTTGCCCAATAATCGTAAAGCGGCCATTTAATTTTTTTTGAGGGCGTGTTGTGATGAAAAATTGACTACCGTTTGTGCCTAAACCTGAATTCAACATTGCTACCATTCCCGGTTGGTCAAAACTTAAGGTTTCATCAAGTTCAATATCATAAATAAAACCTGGATTGCCCAATCCTGTTCCACTTGGATCACCAGTATAAACAATCCCTTGAAAAGCCTTGAAAAATGTGATGTTATCATACCAGCCGTTTTTCACTAAAAAAATAAAAGCATTTACTGCAAATGGAGCTTTATCAGCAAACAATTGAAATACAATATCACCTTTTTCTGTTTGAAGGGTAGCCAAATATTGTTTATATGGATCAATATCCATTTCAGGACACGAAGTGAACTGGCGTTTTCCCAATTCTATTAATCCGATTATCTGTGCCAGACTTTTGTAATCGGTCGGTCCGTTATAAATTTGCCCATTAATTAGCAGGAATGGGGTGGAACGCAACCCAATCTTCAATGCTTTTTCCAGGTCAATGTTAACTTTGTTTATTATCTCGGGGCTCATCAAATTATTCTGAAATGAATAAGGATCCAATCCAATGGATGCTACCTGGTCCACCATCCAATTTGAAAAACTTTCAGGTGAAAGTGAGACCCATGATACAAAATTCTCAAAAAGCAGATCGTGCAATTCCCAAAATTTACCTTCAATACTCGCAGCTTCTGCGGCTTGAGCTGCTAATAAGGCTTTATCATGGATGTCATATAATGGGAGTTGCCTAAAGACTATTCTTAATTCAGTTGGAAATATTACATCCAATTTTCGTAATTCCTGCGCAAGCGCTGCACAACCTGGACACTGAAAATCACCATATTCAATGATCGTAACATCTGCATTCAATGCACCTTTTACGTGATCATCTCCATTAACTGCTGGAAAAATTGATTTCTCTTCTGGACCTGAAGTTGGAACCTGCGAGATACTCTGACAACCTGGCAGACTATTCGTTGAAGGGAAATCCTTATAAATAGTTGATGTTACTTCAACAAAATCTGGTGTCGGGCTAGAAGTTTTCGCACATGCCGTTAACAACACAAAAAAAAACAATATACCTAACCTGCCAGATGATTTAGTTCTGAACATTGATACCTCGTGATTTCGAGTACCTAGTTTGAAACTGCCATAATAAGCTCTTCAAAAGATGTCATTTGAGAGATTTTTTCCAGAAATGCACGGAGTGTCGGGCTTTGTGCTCGCAAGGATCTGACTGCAGGTCCAACTGGGTCCTCGCCGGCAGCTCCTCCAGGTGTATCCGCATATGCACCATAGAATGCAAAATATGCTTGATTTAATTTCCGAATTGGGTAACCGTTATCCCAGAATACTTGTCGTCTTGATTCCATGTATGATTCAGCAGCACCAATCTTTCCTTCAGACAACAGCCTGTCGACTTCTACACGAGTTTTATTCATCTCAGACCTGAAATCAAATTGAACGACAGGGATGTCGTTTGGGTCTGGGTGGCTTGATTCTGATTTAACAAATTGATACCCATTTTGTTCTGATAACAATTCCGGATAAATTTTTTCAATAACAATTCTGCCAATTTCTTCACCCCCCAAAGATGCAGTCGTTTCATTAATCGTTCTTAGATCATTATTAATGCTATATCTTATCCCCAATGGGCGAAAACTTAACCAATTATGTATCCATTCATGAGCAATCGTATTTGAAATCCAATTTAAGGATGAACTCCGTTCAACCATTGTTGGATAAGAACCTATTCCTCCCACAGGAACTACAAGAGAAGAGACATTCAAAGACAAATCTATTTTATTCTCAAGAACGACCTGCACATTAACTGGCAAATCAGAAATCAAAGAAATACTATCGCTTTGCTGAATATTACTCCTGGGTGAAATAACGATATTATTTGGCAACGGGGAAAAATGAAATAGAACCGGAGGGATTGGTAATCCCAATAGAGTTAACCCCTGAGATTGCAAGACTTCACTTATCTGCCTTTCCAATACTGACTCTGCAATTGGCGCAAGATGATTTTGAGAATCGTATAGTTTATCCAATTTACTGCGCAAGACTTCAGATTCTGCAAACGGATCCGATACTCCCGGATCACTAAAAATCATTCTAATCTGGTATTCCTTTTGAGCTATCTCGTCATAAAGTTTCAAATAATCCAAAACGATCTGATGCTGGTCAGGTCCATTAAAATAGAAAGGAGATGATATTGAAGCTTGTGAAATCTTTATACCAAGCGCATCAAGCGTCCAATTAAGATAATCAAATTCAAACGTACGCGTAAACAACCTTAATGTTGCTTTCTGATCAGAAATAATTAGAGTACTCCCGCTGAAGATCAAACAAATAATTAAACCAAAAACAATTAATTCTAATCTGGTCAATATTCTAGAGAACATTATTTGATTATACCTTTCGGAAACAATTAAAATTAAAGAACCTCGAATCACGCCAGGTGGTCACTTTTGACCAATCTTGTAGATCCAAGGTTCTATAAAGAAATATGTATTCTTATTTTGTCTTTAAATATTTATCAATTGCAATTCCAGCTTTATGACCTGAAACCATGGCCGTAACAACCAGGTCTGGACCAGTCACACCATCTCCACCTGCAAAAACACCATCCCGGGTGGTCGCACCTGTTTCTTTATCAACGACGGTTATCAATCCCCAATCGTGGGTCTCCAAACCCGGTGTTGTTTTACCAATGGTCGCATCTGGCCAGTAACCTAAAGCTTTTATTGCTGTATCCACTGCAACTGAAAAATTTGAACCTTCAACGGGGACCGGTTTTCTACGACCCTTAGCATCTGGTTCACCCAATTGCATTTCAAGACATTCAATGGCAGCTAACCGCCCATCTTCACCGGCGATAAATTTTACTGGTTGTGTAAGAAAATGATACTGGGCTCCTTCTTCTTTCGCCATGTGACGGTCCTTTGACCCACCTGGCATTTCTTTTTCAGTTCGGCGATATAAGCAAGTGACCTGGTCCGCACCCATTCGCAAGGCAGTCCGCAAACAGTCTGAGGCAGTATCGCCACCACCAATTACAGCAACGCGTTTTCCAATCACAGGGCGTTCCCGTTTATCTTCTGGTAAGAGATCAATATCTGTATTCGCACGGATTAGAAAATCGGTCCCTTCGTAAACCCCAGGCAAATCTTCACCAGGGATTTCCATTTTCGCATCAATACCAGTACCGTTGCCGATAAATACTGCGTCAAATCCTTCTTTTTGGAATAGATCTTCAATGGTGATATCTTTGCCAACGAACGTATTCCCAACGAACTTTGCACCGGCTTGCTCGAAATCCTCCCACCGACAAAATACCACTTCTTTGGACAGTTTAAAATTGGGTATCCCATAAATCAATAATCCGCCTGGAGCTGGTTTTGCGTCATAAAGAGTTACCTGATGACCCTTGATTAGCAAGTATTCTGCGCATCCCAAACCTGATGGACCAGCTCCAACCATAGCCACTTTTTTGCCCGTAGATGGACCAACAGGGATAGTCACACCTTGTTGTTTTCTTTCATAGCAAGTTACGAATGTTTCCAGTGGACCACAAAGAACAGGTTCATGAGTTTTGTTTAATACACAAGATCCCTCACAGAGCTGTTCATGTGGACAAACTCTTGAGCAAATTTCAGGCAGGGAACTTGTCTGACGGTAAAGATTGGAAGCTTCAATATATCTTCCTTGTTCAATAAGCCACATGGCAGAGGGAATATCATTATGGGTCGGACAAGCCAGCATGCAAGGAGCAGGATCAGGGCAATGGATGCATCGCGAAGCTTCCAACATTGCACGATTTGAGTCTAAAGGAATGACCACGTCGCCAAAATCGCAAACTCGCTCAGTTGGCTGCCTTAATGCTGAATGCTCAAAAGGCATGTAAACGCGGGCTTTTCGATCGATTTCCAAATTTTCACTTGGGATTTTTTGCATTGGCAAACTCCTAATGGATCATGAAACTTTCCTCTAAATCTGATGATACTCAAACTTTACACATACTTACAGGCGTAAATGTCATCAATGAAAGCGACGATAATCATAATGTATGGATATATATTTTTTATTAAATATCAACTATCATACCTTATACCCTAAGGTAATTTACAGTAAAATTAAATTATCTTGGAGGTTTTTATGAAAAAATATGGAAAGCTCATAATTGTAATAAGCCTTTTAATGATTCTTACAATTGCCATTTTCTGGATGAGAAATCGAGGACAAACAGCCACACAAGGAGCGTATCAAACCGTAGTGACTAAGCGTGGTTCTCTAATGGCAACAATCGGTGCAACTGGGACGGTTCGGTCAAATCAATCGGCAAATTTAGCCTGGCAAACATCCGGAACAATAGGAGAAATCCAGGTTTCGTTAGGTGAGAATGTATTAAAAGGTGATATTCTCGCTTCCCTTCTTCCCGATTCACTCCCTCAAAATATAATTCTAGCCCAGTCTGATCTGGTAAATGCCCAAAGGGCATTAGAAAACGTCATTAATTCAACCACCGCTCAAGCCCAAGCTCAATTGGCTCTTGCAAATGCACAAAAAGCTTATGATGATGCCAAATGGACCCGTCAAAATCTTGAGACTGGAAGAAATAATGCTGATGCTGCCGCAAATGCAGAAGCACAATATATTATTGCAAATAAAGCTCTCGAAAATGCCCAGGCAGCGTATGACAGGTTGAAGAGCCTGGCAGATGACAACCCTATTAAAGCACAAGCCTATAGCACACTTTATGCAGCACAACAAACCGTAAAAACCAGATTGAATGCATGGAACTGGTATAAAAATCAGGCCAATTCACAAGATATTTTTGAGGCAGATGCAAAACTAGCACTTGCAGAAGCTCAACTCCAGGATGCTCAAAGGGAATGGGATCGATTAAAAAATGGACCTGACCCAGCTGACATTTCTTCTGCACAAGCACGGGTTACTGCTTCTCAAGCTACTATTAAATCTGCATCGATACTTGCTCCATTTTCAGGAACAATCACTGAAGTTAGACCAATGTCTGGCGATCAGGTATCTCCGGGATCACTAGCATTTCGTATTGATGACCTTTCCCATTTGCTGGTTGATGTTCAAGTTTCGGAAGTGGACATTAATGGCATAAAGGTAGGTCAACCTGTAACCCTTTCCTTTGATGCAATCCTTGATGTCATTTATAACGGGAAAGTTGTATCTGTTGCCCAAGTTGGAAATACCAACCAGGGGGCAGTTACATTTTCAGTAACAGTTGAATTAACAGAAATGGATGATCGGGTCAAACCCGGAATGACCTCAGCTGTAACAATTATTGTCAATCAACTGGATAATGTCTTGCTTGTTCCGAATCGCGCCGTTCGTCTCGTGGATACTCAACGGGTTGTTTATATTTTGGTGAACGGTGTGGCAAAAGAAATCGAAATAACTTTGGGTGCTACATCTGGAATCGATAGTGAAGTTCTTTCAGGCGACCTGAAGGAAGGAGATTTGATCATATTAAACCCATCTTTAAATATTCATCCAGGAAGCGGCAATGGCGGTGGAATGGGAGGAATGTTCGGTGGATAACCCCGTGATTGTAGCAAATAATCTTGCTAAGATCTACAAGATGGGAAATTTAGAGGTACATGCTCTTGTGGATGTGTCTCTAAGGATAGACCGTGGGGAAGTGGTATCCATCATGGGACCATCTGGTTCTGGAAAATCCACTCTTATGAATATTCTGGGATGTCTTGATCTACCCAGTAAAGGTGATTATATGTTGGATGGGGAAATGGTATCAACATTAAATGATGATCAACTTGCCAGCATTCGAAACCGAAAGGTTGGTTTTGTATTTCAGAGTTTTAACCTGCTCAATCGCTCAACCGCCCTACTTAATGTGGAATTACCTTTACGTTATGCCGGCATATCAATTGGTCGTAAAGCCATCGCCCAGGAAGCGCTTGAAGCGGTAGGATTAGGTTCACGCATTAATCACAAACCATCTGAATTGTCTGGAGGTCAACAACAACGAGTTGCCATTGCACGCGCCCTTGTTAATAAACCAGCCATCCTTATGGCAGATGAGCCAACAGGCAACCTCGATTCGAAAGTTGGGCAGGAGATCATGGATCTATTATTAAAATTGAACAACGAAAGTGGTACCACACTCATCATTGTTACTCATGACCCAGAGATTTCAGCACAAACTCAACGTGTAATCAAATTACGGGATGGACTGGTGGAGAATAATCCATGAACTTTGGACAATCAATACTGGAAGCCCTTGAAAGTCTAAATGCAAATAAATTACGTTCCGGTCTGACAATGCTAGGAATCGTAATTGGAGTAGGTGCTGTTATTGCCATGTTATCGATTGGAGCTGGAGCTCAGAGCTCCATAACCGGTTCAATTCAAGATATTGGCTCAAATCTAATCTTTGTAAGCAGTCAACGGTCTGATGCTGTTCGAAACCCCAAACCACTAACAATCGAAGATGCAGAAGCAATATCTGATCCATTACAAGCACCTTCAGTTGAACAGGTTGCCCCAACCATACAAGGGAAAGTTGAATTATCCTTCGGCGGTGAAAGTTTTACAACTTCTTTATCAGGAGTAACTGCAAATTACAGCCAAGTTAATAATGAAACTCTTTATGCTGGAGATTTCATCACTATAGAACAAAATTATGAACGAGCATCGGTGGTTATTCTTGGACCAACTACTGCTGAAAGTCTTTTTGGTTACATTGATGGTGTGGTTGGGCAAACCATTCGTCTCGATGGTCAACCCTTTCGGGTAATTGGCATCCTTAATTCAAAAGGTGGCGGATCCTTTGGAAACCAAGACGATCGCGCTCTAGTCCCACTATCCACAGCCCAAATGCGCTTAATCCATCGCTCACCCAGTAATCGAGTGGATAGTCTGACAATCCAAGCAGTAAGTTCTGAATCGGTAAAAACCGCAACTGATGAAATAACTCAAATCCTTCAAAGCCGCCATCGAACCGCAATTGGCGCAGATGATTTTTCAATATTCACTCAGCAAGCCATTTTGGATATAGCCACCACAATTACAGGAGTTTTTACAGTTTTTCTAGGTGGGATTGCGGCTATCTCTTTACTTGTAGGTGGTATTGGCATTATGAATATAATGCTGGTTTCTGTGACAGAGCGCACACGCGAGATCGGATTGCGGAAAGCATTGGGAGGACGAAAGCGCGATATTACAATCCAATTCTTAACTGAATCATCTTTATTAAGTCTTTTTGGTGGTTTAATCGGCATTTTCCTTGGGTGGCTAATCTCAATCATTGTGGGGAAAATTGCTGCAGCAAATGGGACACCATTCACCCCCCTTGTAGGACTGGATTCAATCCTTCTCGCAACTTTATTTTCGACAGCTGTTGGATTATTCTTCGGGATCTATCCAGCAACTCGGGCAGCGAATCTTGAACCAGTCGAAGCTTTACGATCGGAATAATAAGGTTAATATGTAAGAAATAATAGAGATCCACCCAAGCCAATTAAATGTCTATGCGAAAATTCCTATTTCCTTTACCGTAACTTCAATTTTTAGGGTAAAGGTTCCAAAAGGGGGATTGGGTGGTATCCTTCTTCAGGAAGTGCCCATTTTTGATCCTTATATAAAAGATTATGATCAAATACCAGGTAGTAGCCCCTTGGAATGGGTATCCCAATTCGAATTAGAGAATTGGGGTTTTTTTTTAGTAAACGAAGATTCAAAACCTGTTGCCGCAGCTGCTGTTGCCCACAACACAAATGGGGTAAATATGCTTGAGGAAAGGATTGATCTAAGCGTCCTTTGGGACATTCGCGTAGACCCCGAAAAGAGAGGCAGGGGGATTGGTAAAGCGCTTTTTAAAAAAACTCTCGAATGGTCAGCTGGACGCGGATGTAAACAAATGAAAATTGAGACACAGAATATCAACTCAGCAGCATGTCATTTTTACACAAAAATGGGATGTGAACTTGGAATAATCAATCGAAATGCTTATTGGCAATATCCCAATATAGCACACGAAGTAATGCTAAACTGGTATATTGACTTATGATTTGGAGCATACATACACAAATAGATTTCAGATAATTATCTACTTCAAGGTATAATTTTTATAAACATTTTCTCAATAAAAAAAAACATTTTTCACTCTATAAGTAGGAGAGTTCAATGAAGGAACAATTAAATAAACTAAAGGAAAAACTGGCGGAAATCTCAAATATCTCCAGATCAATAGGATTGCTTGGATGGGACCAGCAAACATACATGCCCCCTGCTGCTGCAGAAAGTAGGGGAAACCAAATGGCAACTTTGGGCAAGTTTGCTCAGGAGATGTCCATTTCACCCGAATTGGGAAGAATTATTGATGACTTAAAAAGATTCCTGCCTGAAATTGATCCAGATTCTGATGAGGCTTGTTTGATATCAGTCTCATCAAAAGATTACGACAAAGCAACGAGGGTTCCTGTAGACTTTGTTGTAGAACAAGCAAAGATTACTGCCATCGCCCAGCAAGCCTGGGTAGAAGCCCGTCAAAATTCTAATTTTCAAATATTTTTACCTCATCTCCAAAAAGTAGTTGATCTTCGTAGGAGATATTCAAGTTTCTTCCCTGAAGTTGAACATCCCTATGATGCCTTACTGGATGATTTTGAACCCGGAATGAAAACTTCAGAAGTAAAAAATATATTCAACGCAATGCGCCCCAAACAAGTTGAATTGATCAAAGCCATCAGCGATAGACCACAAGTCGATAATTCATTTTTACACCAAGCATTTGATGAGAAAAAACAATGGGATTTTGGAGTGGAAGTTATCACAAAATTTGGTTATGATTGGAATCGTGGTCGTCAGGATAAGGCGCACCACCCATTTACAAGCAGCTTTGGTTTGGATGATGTCAGAATAACTACACGGGTTGATCCAAATTTCTTCAATACGATGCTGTTCGGTTCGATGCACGAATGTGGTCATGCCTTATATGGCCTGGGAATTGGTCGTAATCTGGATTACACAGGACTCGATGGGGGAGCATCCCTTGCGATACATGAATCTCAATCTCGAATGTGGGAAAATCTCGTGGGGCGCTCGCTTCCATTCTGGGAATATTTTTACCCACGCCTTCAAGAAGTCTTTCCTTCTCAGTTAAGTAATATATCTCTTAAGCATTTCTACAAAGGTATCAATAAAGTACAACCTTCTTTTATTCGTGTGGAAGCAGATGAGGCTACTTACAATCTACATATAATGTTGCGACTGGAATTGGAGATCGCAATGATCGAGGGTACGGTTTCCCTCAAGGATCTTCCAGCCATATGGAATAATCGAATAGAAGAATATCTGGGAGTGACACCTCCCAATGATGCGCAAGGAGTTCTGCAGGATATCCACTGGTCAGCAGGTGGTTTGGGGTATTTTTCTACTTACGCACTTGGAAATCTCATCTCGGTTCAGCTATGGGAAAAAATTAATCAGGATATTCCTAATTTAACAGAAAGAATTCGACAGGGTGAATTTGGTGAACTATTGGGATGGCTAATGTCGAACATTCATCGCCACGGTCGAAAATTCGAACCTCAAACCCTTGTGGAAAAAGCTACAGGTTCGACAATTAGTTCCGCTCCTTACTTGCGGTATTTAGAGAAGAAATTCAATCAAATCTACGATATTTGATTATTATGAGTAGAGACGCCTGTTTCGGCGTCTCTATTATTTTAATATCTTATAATATCTTTGATGAAAAAATTTTTTTACAATATTTTATTCATAAATCTGATCTTAATTTTTATTTCCGGATGTTCAGATTTTCCTATTTATATATCACAAACTCCATGGCCGACAAATTACTTATCAACTGCCATTGAATTGACTATGGAGGCATTATCACCAACCTCCCAAACCACAATAAATTTCCAAACTCAGATTTCAACTTCAAGTAAATTTGAAGGAACTCTTGTTACCGAAACTGAGACCTATAATATTCAACAAAGTGCAACACCTACTCCAAAAGCTCAACGAACACCTTCGCCAACTGTCACACCTTCGAACTTGGAAGCAGTTATCCAAATTGTATCCCCCGGGTCATTTTCAAAAGTCGTATCTCCGATCAAACTAGAAGCCTATGCGCAACCTGGAGCTGAGAACAAGGTCTTCATTGAATTGATCGGTGAAGATGGTCAGAAAATTTCAAGCGAGATACGTAATTACCAAAGTTTGTCCAGATTATGGGCTCCGGTCAACCTGGAAGTTCCTTTCCAACTCGATAAAGCTGCTGAATTTGCCCGTCTTCAGATACGTACCGAAGATGAATATCATCGCATAATAGCGCTCTCCCCAATTCACCTAATTCTTCAATCGAATGGAATAAATAAAATATATTCGAATTCTATTCTTTTTGACCGATGCTCCATAAATTCACCTGAAGCAAATGGGGTAATCAGTGGTGGTCTTTTAATAATTGATGGTGAGTTTCTACCATTTAATGATCAACCTATTCTCATGGAATTAATCTCTGAAACAGGTGTTGTCGTTAGTTCAAAGTCGATTCAACTGCATCCCTTATCATACGATCATTTCATACCATTCAAGATCGAACTGCCTTATCAGGTTTCTTCAAGTACACGAATCCGGTTAACATTAAGCCAAATTGACGAGCGAATTCCAGGGATCATGTATGTTTATAGCCAATTACTTGTTATCGAACCATAAAATTCAAACAACTGGTTGTTTGTAAATCCTGTTTGTAAATCCTTTCATTTTTATTAGTTTCACACTATAATTGGATAGAAAGAAAACAACATTATGCAATCAACGAGGGAAATTTATTACCTGGTGAAATAATCCGGGGAAAAGTTCATACTATCGAGGTTTTCTATGTTACGAAACTCGACCTTCACAGTCGTGGTCATCGCATTACTCATAATAGGGTTGTATTCGCTAGCGAACTATTCTTACAGAGTTTCACCACAAGAAGAAATTCCAGTCCAGGAAGTAATCGTTCCGACTACGGACCCTGTTCCACCTGTATCCCAAATATCACCTGTATCATATACCAAATCACTACCTGAACTAATTCCTGTCCAAACAACTTATGATCAACAGTTAATATCATTTATCGATTCTGCAACAGCCCCACAAATTGAACCTATAGTAATACTTTCTGCTTATTTTTCAGATGGTATTACGACGGGAAATATTAAGATGCGGGGAAATTTGTATGACAAATCTTTTTCTTGTGCTGAAACACCTTGTCGACTTTCAGTCACAGCAAGTTCAGTAATTACATTTCAAGCTTACACCGATTCGGGACTTTCAAGCAATATCGTTCAGGCAAATATCAATGTGACAAAGTCAGGTGAGCTTTATTCGGTAGCGATTGATGCAGTAAGTCAATTTTCAGTTTTTTCTGATGCCTGTTCTGGATTATGGGGACCTTCCACATCAAACTCACTTTCATGGGGAAATTTTGTCCAAATTCCTTCCCGCTTGAATACAGGAAAGAATTTGCATTTACTCGCCGGCAGGTTGATCTCTTTTGGTATCGTGGATGCAAAAGATTGCCCAGGTGGCGGATTGGATGCCACGGGAGCTCCTAATGCATGTGGATTGGAAAAAGCTTATCCAGCCCTTATCGAATGGCAAAACCAATTTGATTTTAATATATGGACGGCGAGTCGAGATATTCATGTTCCTCCTAAATTGATCAAAACCCTTATTGAAATTGAATCACAATTTTGGCCTTCCAATGAAAGGCTATATTTGGACGAGATCGGTCTCGGACAAATGAACCAACTTGGCATGGATGTAATCCTGAGAAAAAACCCTGACCTCTACTTCAGTCTGTGCGAAACCGTTCTTGGGAACTGTGATCGATCATACAACATGCTTCCTAAAGAATTACAGGCAATGATCCGAGGAGCATTGATAGAATCCATCAATGCGAGTTGTCCATCGTGCCCGTACGGAATTGATTTTGTAAAAGCGAAACAAAGCATTAATCTTCTTGCCTTAGTGGTCAGTTCAACTTGTAAACAAACCAACGCAATTATGGAAGATTTAAATGTGACTTCCAGCCTTGAAGATTATTGGAAATTTACTATTGCTACTTACCACAGTGGAATTGGGTGTGTACAAAACGCAATCGAGAAAGCTTCACTTACCAGCAAAAACCTAGATTGGGAATCTGTTTCAAAAAATTTAAATTGTTATGGTGGAAAATCTTACGTTGATAATTTCTGGAATAATCTTTATTCGTTCGGGACTAACACTCTGGAGCCAGGAAACCAGTATATTCCTTTGACAATTGCCAACTTAAGTTCTTCACAAACTTTATTACCGACCCCAACACCCATTGTCAGGAATATTCATGCTGTAGTTAATGTTTTTCAAGATACGAATAATAATGGGTTACCTGATCCAGTAGAATGGGTAAACAATATAGAAGTATTATTGACAATTGGGGAGGGTACCACCCTGTCAAAAATTACTGAAAATGGGAAGGCTGATTTTGATCTAAGCAATTACCGACCTGGCGTTACAATTATTGCGAGTTTACCTGGATATTATCAATATAAAGCCTTCACGCTTCCGGCTGAAGGCCAAATATCTATCGATTTTATCTTCAAAAATCCATAAATATTGAAAATGAATTTTCCTGATTAATTTTTTTGGAGATTTACATGCCAAAAGGCGGAGCTCAACATAACAAGAAAGAGAAATTAAAATCACAATCTGAAAAATCAAAAAAAAAGACTAATTCGACAGTCAATTCAAAAGGGGGTAAGAAGCAAGTTCAATCACTCGTGGATAATAAAATTCCATCATCCAGCGAGGAAATTATTGATATTAAACCAATAAACGATAATCTGAATGATGAAACTAATCTCAAAACGATAAATGGATCTGATCAAGGGGAAATAATACCTTCTCGAGATCCGAAATCTGATCTAAATTTCTTTATTGATGATGTTAGAGGGGCTATCAAAGAAAAAACATTAAGTGATTCTTCGAGCCAGGTTTTACCAGGTTCATCTAATCAAGAAAATAAGAAACTACCTAAATTCTTGCAAATTATTGATAACTGGTTGTATGGAAAAGTCAAGAATCCATTTACTTCATATCAACATGTGATCGGCTCCCCAAAAAGGAAACGTTCTCCAGTCAGAATAATTTTTCTAATAATATTGATAGTCTGTTTCGGTTATCTATTATTGATTGCCGCCAAAAACCTTAAGAATATAGCTCCAATAGAAATACCCACAAATACACCTGTTCCAACTTATTCAATCCCGACGCCTTTTTCTGTTGAATTCCCTGGGGGCTGGATCTTCTTATTAGGAACAAGTGATAAAGCATTTTCGGATTGGAAACCGAGTCAAGCCGAATGGTTTAAGGACACAGCGATCTGTAAATTGATTGCAATCCCTTGGTCGAAACAAATCGATGCTGTTTATAAAACTTTAGAACCTGGTGAAGATATAATTTTAACAATGAGCAATAAGGATAAGGCAGTTTACGAGATAGAGACTTTGGAAACATCACTTTTAGAAAGCATAATTAATAAACTCAATAGAAATTCACCTTGTATGGTGATCTTCTTATACAGAGAAGACACTTTGACTGCTCAAGTCATAATCTCAATTCCCCCTATACCATGAAAATAATATTTAATCGACGAATCTCATAAACACTTGATTCCCAAGTAAGCATCCATGTTTGGTCAATCTAATAGAATCACCAACCCATTCGATTAATTTTAATTCCAATAAATTAGATATCTCATTACCAAAAATATCGATCAATTGTTCTCCATACCGATCTCTAAAAGAATGGGCTGAAACTCCTTCAGATGTTAAACGTAATCCCAACATCAACATTTCTTGCATACTTGTATGCTTATTGATGGTTTTTATGGATACTGTAGCTGGTGAAATTGGAAAAACACCTCTATCCCAAGGTTCCGCTAAATTTATTCTATTCATATAATCATTGATCCTGAGAGCATTGGATACCCGCTTACTTCCAGCCATACCATGGGCACCTACTCCAAAACCCAAATATGGAAGATTATGCCAGTATTGCAAATTATGCTTACAAGTATAGTCACCTCTGGCCCAGTTTGAAATCTCGTATTGTTGAAACCCCAGCTTGTCAAGCTCATTGCTGGACCATTCATACATTTCTGCTGCCAAGTCCGGATCAGGCAATTTCATTAATCCCTTTTCAGCCAAAGTACCAAAAGAGGTTCCTTTCTCAATGGTCAGTGAGTACAAAGAGATATGTTCAACCTCCAAAGATGCCACATCTAAGAGACTTCTCTTCCAATTACTCATCACATGATCAGGGAGTCCAAATATCAAATCCAGGTTTAAATTATTAAATTCTGCAACTCTTGCAGCCTTAACAGAATTAAAAATGCCCTCCTTATCGTGAATTCGCCCCAGGAATTTCAATTCCTCATCATTCGTTGACTGGGCTCCCAGACTCAGGCGATTAAATCCGAGATTCTTCAAGCCAATCAGATAATCACTACTTACAGACCCTGGATTTGCCTCCAAGGTAATTTCTGAATCTTTTTTAATGTTAAAACAGTTATTCAAAATTGAAAAAATTTTCTCATACTGATCAATGGTCAATAAAGAAGGAGTACCCCCTCCAAAATAAATTGTCTTTGCTATTCGTTTTTCATCAACCAGGTCTGTTATGATCTTAATCTCATCACATAAAGCATCAACATATGCTGGAATCAACGAATCCTTTCCTGCATATGTTGTGAAGTCACAATAACCACATCGTTTTGAACAAAATGGAATATGTATATAAACACTTATGTGCTTTGATGCGGTCATTTTTTTAGGTGGAAATTATATTGATCATATAAATCTTTTCAACTATTTATTCCAAGCTCCTCCAAATACTTTTTTCGATTTGCCTGTCTGGCAATTTTTCCGGAGGACGTTTTTATCAACCATTTTTTCCCTACCATTACAACCTGTCTAAGGGCGATAGCCGAACCCCTTGTAACAGTCTGTCTGATGAGATCTGAGATTCGTTCTCTTTCTTCAGGATCTTCTGTGTGAACTTCAGCTATTAAGACTACATCTTCGGTCCCAAGCTCTTCATTGGTGACTCCAAAAACGACAACCCGGCCTGGATGAACACCTGAAACTTCCATCGCAAGCTGCTCGATATCCTGTGGGTAAATATTTTTTCCACCAACAATTATCAAGTCTTTTTTTCTACCTGTCACAAAAACCTGCTCCTGGACCGAATAACCAAAATCGCCTGTCAAGTACCAGCCATTAAGAAATGATTTTTCAGTTATGTCAGGTCGGTTGTAATATCCATTCAACATACAATTGCTGTTTATCGCAATCTCACCTATTTTTCTATCCGAAAGAGTCTTTCCCTTATTATTCACAATTTGAACTTTTACCCCTGCCAAAGGCTTTCCTGCTGACATGATCTTTACCGAAGGTTTTCCGGGAAGTGCTCCTCTGGCTATATTTTCCATCTGCAAACCATCTCGATCGATCTCATCGATCATGATCGGTTCTTTTATCCCACCTTGGGTAACCGCAAATACATTTTCTGCCATGGCATAACAAGTAGCCAACGCGCCATGTTTCAATCCAATTCCTTTAAACCTCTCATAAAAAGCCAAATGACTCTCCAAATACATTGGTTCAGAACAATTGATGACAGCCCTCCATGAGGATAAATCCACACCGTCAAGGTTCCGGTCACGAACTTTTTGCGCACAAAAATTATAAGCAAAATTAGGCAACCAGCTTAAAGTACCTTTATAATCTGAGACCGCTTGCAACAGGCGATACGGAGCCCGAATCCAATCGAAAGGAGACAATAAAACCAATGGTATTCTTAGGAGAACCGGCAAAATAAAACATGCTATCAATCCCATATCATGGTAAAGAGGTAACCAGGAAACAATTACATCTTTTTCATTTAATCCGAGTTCGGTACCATAACTTTCAAGTTGATTGAGAACTGCCTGATGAGATAAGGCAACTCCCTTCTGCAAACCTGTTGTTCCGGAAGAATGCTGCAATAATACAACATCACCTGAAATTCTCTTTAATCCATGCAATCTACCAAATTCTGGATCACATGGAGGATCTATTTCCGCTGAGATAAATATTTTCCGTACGGAATCTCCTGGTAGAAGAGCTGAACGCACTACATCATCAAATTCCTTATAAGTAACAATCCCCACTGGACGAGTTATCGAGATTAAAGATGCCAGGTCAGCACGATATCGCTCGGGTAAAAGTTTTTCTGTTAGAAAAGGCATAATCGATGGGATCGCACCATGCAAAATAGCGCCAAAATATGCATATACGAGATCAATTCCATGCTGGAGGATTAATATTATCACTTCCCCTGGTTGGATGCCATTATTTTCAAAAGTCTTGGCATACCCAGCGGCTCCACGAATTAAATCCCGATATGTTATAGGATAATCAGGTTGGTTCGTTTGGAGAATATATAAACAAACTCTATCAGGATCAACTTCAAAGTGATGTTTGAGTATATGTGAAAATGTCTGCATTTTCCAATCATGACCTTTTTTTAATAAGGTCAGTTAATTGATCAATACTATCAAAAGTTGATGCATTCAACTCTGAATCGTCAATATGGACACCGAATTCATCTTCAACATACAATGCAAGATCAATCAAACTAAAAGAATCAACCAAACCACTCGATATCAATGCCACCTGAAAATCTATATTTCTTTCAGGTTGTTTCAAAATTTCATTAGCGATATAATTCGCCAATTTGCTTTTTATCTCCAATGTCATAGGGAGTTCTCCTTATTAATAATATTCAAGCCATTTCTAATATCCGGATTCCTGCAAAGATCGCCAGACTTTATCCAAAACTTGCAAAGCTGTCAAATTCCGCCATGGCCATGCCATTTCCATAGCTTTTGGATCATCAAAATAATTCTTTGCCCAGGTAAGGTGAGCACCATCCGGCTGTAATCCCTTATTGGGCAAAGGCTGAACTACCCGCCAAAAATTCCATAATGGGATTTCATACTCAATTGCCAAACCAGAGATTATAGCATTAATCACGTGCCCCCCTTCTTGATCGTCCGCCTTTGTGGCCAGGATCGGCAAGACCCCTTGTTCCACAAGGCTATCTAAAATATTGCGTAAATTGCTTTCGAAACTATAGAGATTATAAATATCATTCGTTCCCAGAAGAATAAATACAAATGAGGGGTGATGCAAACGCAATTCACACTCAAGAGGCGATTCCCCTTTATTACAAAATTCCGGATCAGCCCAGAGCGGCGAAAGAACCGAAGCAGTATTAAATCCATTTCCGACAGCAAGGTTTTTTCGTTGAAATGAACCCTGGAATGCATCTATGACCAATTTCAGATCTGAATAATTTCCCAATGAATAATATGAACTTCCCCGATCAAAATCTCCAAGGAACCAGGATGGAGAACTTTCGCAATCTCCCACAACCGAAAAGGAATAAGGATTATTATGTAATTCCTGTCCCAACTTGTAAATATCCAATGCCTTCTGGCTGATCTCTTCTGGAACAACCGGCAAAAGCTTCCAATCTAACTCTATATTTTCAGGAGTGGCAGTCGCAGAAACCTGGGTAGCTGTTTGCGGAGTTGATTGGATGAGAAATTCTGTTGCGGTATTGATCTGTTGAGGAGTAGAAGAAATTTTATAAGCCTCTGTTGGCTCCAAGCCAAAACCAAGAGCAACATTTCCACAGGCGGAAAGAGAAATTAAAATTACAAATACATAAATGAGTTCCCTGCAAAAACTAATTTTTAGCATCCGAAATTTAGCGGATTTAAGGGGATTTCGGTCAAGAAATCACGAATAGCAGCCTTAAGAGAAATAAAAAAGAAACCAACAGCTGTTTTTACAGGCGTTTTAGCTCTATTTGCATCGCAATTTGTTGATTTTCCAGCTTCATAGTGGCTTCCAGGTAGCGTTGTATACGGCGAATGTTCGCTGTCATTGCCGATCCAATCACCATGCAGGTAACTCTGAATCTCCCTCGCACAGGCAGCTTGCCTGCTGGGAAAGGATGTTTTACCTGGCGCACCGTGGATTCAACCGCCGCACGAAGATTGCGGCCTTCTTCCTGGTGAATCAAACTCCTTTGTCGCCGCTGAGACATGTTGATCTGGTTCTGAGTAAAGCGCAGGTGAAAGCGGGTATCCCGTTTTCCTCTTTGAACCGGACATTTCTCTAAGAATGGACAATTCTCACAGACCTTGTCATCAAAGTGTGCCACAAAGCCTTTTTTCTGGCTGCTTGCGAGCACTTCTACCGTTTGTTCTTTTGGACAGGTAATCTGAGTTGGCTTTCCACTTTGACTCTGTTTCATTTTGAAATCAACCAGATTCAGCTTCTCGCTAGTGGGTATTCGCCCGCGTATAGCGGTTTGGATTTGTTCTACTTCCTGCTTTTGCAGACTATCATCTGCTTCAGAACTCCCATAACCGCCATCTGTATATAGCGTGTCAATCCCGGTGCGTTCTTTTAAATCAGGCAGGGCTTCAACCAGCATTTGCGCGTCATCTATGTTGTTCGAGGCAACTTGCACTTTGGTAATTAGCTGTAATTCGTTTTCAGGATCGCAGGTTTCTGTAATATTAGCAGCATAGCCTTTATAAGATTTTCTGTTCTTTTGTCTGTATGTGGATTCCAAATCATCCGGGGATTGTAGACTGCTGGCACTCAATTCTTTACCCAGCTTGGTTTTCACTGTCTTTTCTTCCACGCGAAAATGTTCAGTAAACACTCTGCATAAAACCATATAAACAGGTTCTTCTTTATAGGTAGCGTGAAGCGCTTCTACCAATTGCTGCATCAGTTCACCGATTTTTTGTAAATGTTCACTGGTGTCCTGCCCCTTGAGGTGATAGACATACTGTCCGGCATGTCCTTTTGTGTAGGCTTCAAAGACTTCCTCATACCGTGTCTGGTCTTCTTCTCTCAGCATTCGATGGACGCGCTGCAGCACTTCCACTAATAATTGCAGACGACCCATTTCGCAGATGTTGCTTGCGATTTGGGTGCTATCCATTCTCTGTTTTCCGGTTTTCAGTTGGTATGCCTTGATTTGTTCATCCGTCACTTGCTCAAAGGCTTTTTCCAGTAAATTGATCCCCTTTTCTTGCATGTACCGACTTAACCGTTCTCGAAAATAATATAATGTTCGTAAATCGAAATATCCTTCGCTCAATTGTCGATATCCCAGCGCATATCGCACTTGAATATCATAGCAATAGGCATCATACATTTCTTCGTCGCTCCAACCATTGCCTGCTTTCAAATATTCCAGTCCTACCAGTACATTTACCGCGATGTTGGGCCGAGAGGGACAATCCGCATACAATACACCAAAAGGTGTTTCGTTCAGCCTTGTAAACAATTCCCGGTAGAAGACTCCTGCCCAAGAGTTTTCC
>Ga0172370_10000839_pt1 | contig 47858 bp, 39 predicted proteins | sample LakKiv5m_FD_114538 | JGI IMG/M metagenome (GOLD analysis project Ga0172370, IMG submission 114538) | Freshwater microbial communities from Kabuno Bay, South-Kivu, Congo - kab_022012_11.5m | ecosystem: Environmental > Aquatic > Freshwater > Lake | place: Democratic Republic of the Congo...
CTTGACCATGAAATCGGCGAGCGCGGTCGTGTCGTCGGTGCTGCCCAGGGCGCCTAACAGACCCATCGAGAAATCGCTGGGGTTGAGGATGCGCAGTGGGCTCTGCAGCTCCAGCGCGCCCCACAACGCCAGATCGCGGCCGACGGTCAAGTTGCCCCAGCGGCTGCTGTCCCACTGCACATACGCTTCGCGCAGATCGGCGTACGGGTCGTAGCGCATGCCGTAGGACGGCCAATCGTTTCGGAATGCGGGCACATAGCGGCCGCTCTCGTGGCCCACCGACGCGCGGTGTGAGAAGCGCGCGGCCATGCGGGTCCGCATCGTGTCGCTCAGCGGATGGCGCAGGTCGAGGTCCAAGCGGTTGTAGAGCAGACCTACGTCTTCCTGCGGGTCTTCGGCGCGGGTGTCGATGCCAAGCAGCGCTGACCAGGAGCCGGAAAACAGGGTCGGCGATTGGGCTTGGGCAGGAAGGGCAAGACAGAGGCTCCATGCCACGATCGCGGCGGCTGCAACGCGGATGGGCATCTCTTGTTGCACCCGAAGCGCCCCACGGTGCATGCTTTCGGTCCCTCGACGCATCTGGCGTGTCCGCACCACCCGTTTCCCCCGCATCGGTGGCGGGCCGGCTTTGCCATGAAGGCGTTGATTTCGTCAAGGAGGAGAGCCTGCAGAACCGCTGCGTGACCGCGCAAGAATCGGTTTTGGGGATGCGCCAGGTGGCAGGAACGACTTGCCGCACGCCTTGGACCGCGGTAGTTTGCACGCGGTGCCGGACCCGAGCACCGGTGCGTTCGAGCCGACGCCGAGTTCGACAAGTTCGAACGATTGTCAGCTGTTCTGCGCCAATCGAGCGAGGGTAGCGTCAGGCCCAAGGATCGGGAGGATGTGCGGGTCTTGCGTGCCGTGATCGAAGCTTGGGGGCCAGACCGATGACCGCCACCACCCACGCAACCGTCCGCAAGCCATGGCTGCCCAGCATCGGCACGCCGGGCTACTACGTCCTGCTCGGCTGCGTGGCCATCTTCATCTTGGGACCCCTGGGCGCCGTCACCGCCGCCTACATGAACTTCTCGCTCGGCTTTTTCGTCGGTGGCCAGGTGCTCGCCGGCATCCTCGGCAGCGCGGTCACCTACGGCTACGGCGCTGAGGGCAAACACGGCGCCAACTACATGCAGACCATGGCCGCGTCAGTGGCGGGCATGGCGGGCATGGCCGTGCTCATCCAGGCGATGGTCTGGCTCGGCTTGCCCGCACCACCGACGTGGCAGTTGGTCCTGTACTTTCTCTGCATCGGCATGTTCGGCGTCGGCGTCGGGATGCTCTACACGCCCATCCTCGTCGACAAGATGCAGCTGACCTATCCGTCCGGCTTTGCGGTCGCCAACATCTTGCGCGCACTGACCGACATCCGCCTCCTCCAGCGCTCCATCCGCCAGCTCGGCAGCGGCACCGGCCTGGGCATCGGCATCGGCCTCGCCGCGTTGCAGTTCCCGTTCATCGAAGCCATCGGCCTGTCCAGCTCCACCGTCGGGGCCGGCATGGTCGTGGGCGCGCGCATCGCCATCTCCGGAGCGGTCGCCGGCGGCCTCGGCGTGTGGCTCACACCCTATTTCCGCGGCATCGGCTGGCTCGACAGCGAGTCGCCGTTTCGCAAGATCGGGTTCATCATCGCGCTGGGCATGATCCTCGGTGCGGCGGTGGTCGACATGGCCCTCATCGCCGGGCAAGCCATCGCGCGCCTGCGTGAAGCAGCCAGCGAAGTCGCGCCGCCCAGCGAGGCGTGGAAAAAGACCGATGCCAAGCGCCTCTTTGCCTGGGTCGTCTTCTGGGGCCTGGCGCTCTGTTTTACCGCCACCTCGGTCCTGCACACGCCGCTGCTGTACGTACTCATCGCCATCGCACTGGTCTTTGTCTTTGTGATGGTCAACGGCATCGCCACCGGGATCTCGGACTCCAACCCCATCTCCAGCGCCTTTGTCATCACCGTGTTCATCCTTGCGGCATTTGGCTTGAAGGACCCGGGCGTAGGTCTGATGGCCGCCGCGATCCTCCTCATCTCGACCAGCTCGGGCGTCGACATGCAGCAGGACCGCTCCACCGGCTGGCGCCTGGGCACCCACCGTGTCATCCAATTCCGCTTCCAGGTCATCGGCATCGTGATGGGCGCGGTCATGGCGGTCGTGCTCGCCAAGCTGTTCATGGAGGCCTATCCCGTCTTGCGCGTCGATCAATTCAGCCACCCCAGGACGCCCGGGGCAGAGCAGTGGGGCAGCGCGATGACCTTCAAGTTCGTCGGCGCCTTGCAGGGGTTGACGCATCCCAAGCCGTACATCACGACAGCCCTGTTCATCGGCATCGGTATCGGCCTCGCGACCGAAGTCTTGCGCAAGATCATCAAAGGCAGCGCGCTCTGGCAGCGCCTGGTCGCCAGCGGCAAGGTCGGCTTGTGCACGGACTTTGCCCTTGACGCGGTGATCCTGCCCAGCCCCTACGCCTCGTCGTTCGGCGGCTTTGTCGAATTCCCGGTGACGCTGTGGTTCGCCTTGGGCGGCACCGTCACCTCGCTGGTGCAGACCGTCAGCGACGGCTGCAAGGCCGGCCGCAAGCCGCGCATCGAGGACGAGGGATTACCCGAAGACATGAGCGCCACCAGCCTCATCGGCGGCGGCCTCATCGCCGGCGATTCGCTGGCGGCCCTCGGAATCGGCGTCTACGGCCTCGTGCAGAGCGGCTTGTTGCAGCGGTTGTTCGGATGACATCCGGGCGCTTGCCACCCGGCAGCGCGTCCGCTAGCCTCGCCAGACCATGCCTGAAGTCCTGCTCAGCCCTGGAACCCGCCTTGGCAGCAGCCTGTGCATCGTGCGCCATGTCGGCTCGGGCGGCATGGGAGCGGTCTACCTCGCCCGCGACGAACTGCTCGACCGCTTCGTCGCCATCAAGCTGTTGCACCGCGACGCCGCGGGACTCGAACGGCAGGCGCTGCGCACGCTGATCGAGGCACGCGCGGCGGCCCGTGTCGTGCATCCGCATGTCGTGGCCGTGCACGGGGTTGGCGATTTCGAAGGCGCGCCGTACATCGAGATGGAGTGGGTCGAAGGCCAATCGCTGCGCGCGGTGCTGCGCCGTTCGCCGCCGGATCGCGGCCTGGCCGCGGCGTGGATCGCCCAACTGGCCGCGGCGTTGCAGCATGCCCACGATGCAGGCGTCGTGCACTGCGACGTCAAGCCCGAGAATGTCCTGGTGCGCGGCCAGCAAGGCAGCAGCGGCACGGTCAAGCTGGCGGACTTTGGCCTGGCGCGCAGCCACGCCGATGGCAACGCCGATCTCGCGCTGAGCCAGGCGACCCTGGCGTACCTCGCGCCCGAAGCGGGCGTTGCCGCACCCACTGAACGTTCGGACCAGTTTTCGCTGGCCATCGTCGCGGCCGAGTTGCTGGGCTTGGGCCGGCCCTCGCGCGCGAGCTGGGCCGAAGCGCCCGTGCTTGAGGATGCGCACGATCTACCAGCCGCCGCCCGCGTCGCGCTCGAACGGGCGCTGTCGCTCGACCCGGTGGCGCGGTTTGCCAGTACATCTGCCTTTGCAGATGCCCTGTTGCGCGGGCTGGGTCTGGCGCACGCGCGCGCGCCCCTGGTCGCGACCATGGTGCGCCGTGCCGACGAGCCGGCGACGAGCGCCGAATTGCCGATTCCAGGGCTTGGCCTCGGGCTCGACTTGGATCCCGCGACTTGCGTGCTGGCGGCGCTCGCCGTCCTGCCGCCTGGCTACCCGGACGCGCTCACGGCGGTTCTCGGTGAGCCGCCCGCGCCCGAGATCCTGGCTGCGCTGCAACGCGCGGGCCGGCTACAGCGCGGCGTCGATGAATGGCGGCTCGGCGATCCGGATCAGCGCGACGTCGTGCTGGCGCAGATCTCCAACCGTCAGGCGCGGATGTTGTGTGCGCGCGCCGCGGCGGCCATCGAGACCACCGGGCCGCAACGCGAGTCGGTGCGCGAAGACGCTACGCGACTCTACATGGCCGCGCGCCGCTTGGATGACGCCGCCCGGCTCGCTCTGGAAAGTGCCGGTTGTGCGCGTTCGGCGCGGCAGCGCGATCACCATCTGGCGCGCGCGGCGTCGCTGCTGGCCTCGCCCGTGCGCCCGCTGCCGTGGCTGTCAGCCTTGGTGCAACGCTGCGAGTGGGCGCTGCAATGCGGCTGGTCGCAGATCGCGCGCGGCCCGATTGCCGAGGCCCAGGGCGTGCTCGCCGATGCACGCTTGCCGGGCGATCATCCCCTGGCCCTGCGCGTGGCCATCGCCGCTGCGGAACTGCGTGTCCGGCTGGGTGATCCGCGTGCTGCCGTGTCGGCGCTGCGTCGACTGCGCGAAGTACCCGTGTCCGGCGAGGAAGCGTGGGCGCTGCAGGTGCTGGTCGCGGCCCGCCTCGTCAACGCCCAGGCCAGGGCAGGCGCGCGTGCCCAAGCGCTCGAGCTGGGCGATGCCTCCGTGTTGCGTTTCGAAACGGGCGCCGCGCCCCGGCATCTGGACCAATGGCAGTTCGGCCTCGCGCAACTGCACGCAGCAACGGGAACTGTCGCACTGCGTTGCGGGCTGCAGGACGACGCCATCCGCCACATCCAGCGCGCGGTGGCCATCCACCAGGAACGCGGTGATCCCCTGCAGACCGCGGCCACGATGGTTGCCCTTGCCAATGCCCATTTCGATCGCGGTGCCGTGCCGCTAGCCGTCACACTCTACGAGCAAGCCCGCAAGCAGACGGCGCATTTGGGCGACACGGAACTGGCCGCCATCATCGAAGCGAACTTGGGCGATTGCTGGCTGCGCCTGGGCAAGACCGCGCAATCTCTGCGATCATTGCAGCGCGCACAACTGCAGTTCGAGGTGCTCGGCATCGATCTGCACAAGATTGAAGTCCTCGGCTCGTTGATCGACGCGTACACGGCTGGTGGCGATGTTGCCAATGCCGCTGAATGCAAGGAGGAACGGGATCGCCTCGTGGCGCGCCGCTCTGGTCAGCGACCGGCGTGAGCGCTTGGACTGGCACCATCGCGCAGCCACGCTTGCCGCACCTGCCAACTGGCGCTACTCTGATGCCATCTGGCGCGCGGTGCGCCGCGGGCGGCCCGACATGACCCTCATTCACAGCGATTCCTCTTGGCAGCGGCCGATCCGCGCAGTGCGCCACGGCCTGCCGTTCACTGCGTTCGAGGCAGTGCAAGGCGAACTCGGCCTGACCCGCGAGGACTTGTGCCAGGTGCTGCGCATCCCGCTGCGGACTTTGGCGCGGCGCCGCACCGAGCAGTGCTTTTCACCAGAAGAATCAGACCGTTTGTCGCGCGCGCAGCGCCTCTGCGACCGCTGCGCCGAGGTCTTGGGCTCGCCCACCGCCGCACGCGCCTGGCTCACCGACGCCAACCTCGCGCTCGGCGGCGAGACGCCCGTGTCGCTGCTGGACACCGACGCCGGCACCCAGGTCGTCCTCGATCTGCTCGGCCGCATCGAACACGGCATCGGGAGCTGAGCCATGCGCGTCTGGCGCATCTGCAAGGCGCAGCACGCCGGCCTCGATGGCGAAGGCGCGCGCCTCTACGGCGGTCGCTGGAACCCGCGCGGCCACGCGATGGTCTACACGTCCTGCCACGCCTCGCTCGCCGCGCTGGAGCTGCTGGTGCAGGTGCGCTGGAATCAGATCGGCCAGGATTTCATGTTGCTCGGCTTGGATGTGCCCGATGGCTACTGGCGCGACCTCGATCGAGGCCAGTGGCCTGATGACTGGCGCTCGAGCCCGGCGCCGCCGCCGCTCGCGCAGCTGGGGCTGGCCTGGCTGCAGCGCGGCGACACGTTGGCGCTGCGTGTGCCGGCAGCGGTGATGCCGCACGAATTCAACCTGTTGCTCAATCCGAAGCACTCGGCGATGCAGGATGTCCAGGTCGCAGTGCAAGAGCGGCTTGTGCTGGATGCGCGGCTGCGGGAGCGGTAGCCGCCCGGGCTCTCGGGACCAGCGATTGACGTGGGCGCGTGCGATGCACCCGCACGCTACCTCATTGCGCGGTAGAAATTCGGTACGATTTCATGACAATAGAAGAGCCGCACCTCCGCTGCCTTTCCGGTTTGCATCGCGGACATCTCCAAGTCGGTCCAGCCCGTCGCCCATTGCACGCCGCGCGCCTGGCCCATTTCCAGCAGGACCTGCGTGAGTGAGACGCGCGCGGCCTCCGTGGCCTTCTCGGTCGGGCACGCCGCTTCGAGCACGACGCTGCGAGGGCGCGGCCCCGCCGTCAGCAGCGTTCGAATCTCCTCAACCCGCGCCTCTGACTGGCTTCTCTGGGAGGGCGCTATCGCCCGGCTCAGTTCGCCCCATGGCAGGATGACTGGAACGACGAGAACCGCTGCGACCCACCCGCCAGCGCGACTGCGCGGGCAAGACCTCGTCATCAGCGCCGCCGCGATCGCTGCCAGCGGGATGTACATCAGAAAGAGGTAATACTGGGGCATTGCATACTTGGTCATGAACAGGAAGGGGCTCAGCCCCACAGCCGAGAGAATCGCCGCCGAACCGACAAGCGCCGCGTTTCGGCCATGGTGCGCCTGCACCGTGCTCGGCGACGCGTCGGCGTCGGCGTGGCGGCGTCGTGCCCAGCGCCACGCAGCCCCGACGGCCACGGCAGCGACGACACCCATCCCAAGCAGAAGGAGCCAGGGCGCGATCATGGAGGCGCCGGATCGCACATTGAGTGCGAGATTCGACACGCCTGCCTTGCCGATGTCGCCGCCGGTCGTAGGCAGATTGCCGAGGTAGAACGCGCCGATGATGACGCCGAAAAATGCGAGGTGGAATGCGTGCCAGCGGAGCGACGCCGTTGGGCGGTGCACGACGAGCCGGCACCAGACCCAGGAAAGGATCGGGATCACCACGCAGACGGCCAGCTTCACGAGCGTGGCGATCCCGGTGAGCGCCAAAGGCAACAGGATCCGCGCAGCGCGTAGCGCGGCCGGAGCCTCGGTCGAGGTGCGTGCGGCCGTGTCGACTCCAAGCAACACCGCTAGAACGATAGCTGTTACAGCGAGTTGCTGGAAACCGGCCGCCCAGGTGACCAACTCGAACGCACCGGGACCCACCATGGCCAAGGCAGCCGCCAGCACGGCCTCGCTCGGGCTTCGCCCCACCCGCCGCAACAGCAGCGCGACGGCGGTACCGATGGCAGTGAGAACCGCCAGATTGCAGGTCGCGTAGAACCACTTGGCGTGCCCGAGTTGCGCACCGACGTAGTAGAGGGTCGAAGTGCTGAGGACACCGAGAGAATCGTCGGCCTCCCAGGGGTCGCGCGCTGCACGAAGCATGAACCGGTAGTCCTCGGCTTGGAAATGCATGTGCGTTGCGGCCACAACCAGAAACGAGACCGCGCCGAGCGCGGCCAGGATTGCCAGCGGCGACACCGGCTTGCACGGCTCGCGGGCAACCGGCGGCATGGCGATCTTGCGCTTGCGCCAACCGACGAGGAACAGCGCGACGGCGAGGCAGCAGAGCGCCCCGACCGCGGCCAGCACGCGGAATTGACCTTGACTGTCGCCGATGCGTGATCCCGATGCGGGCCACTGCGCCTCGTGGCGGCGGACACTTGCGGCAATTGCGGCAAGCAGCGGCGGTGGGAATCCCACCCCAGGTCGGAGAAGGAAGCGCTCCGTGCTTGCGGCAGCCTTCACCTGCGCATCGGCGTTGAACAATTCGAGCACGAGAGGCGGGCCGTCGCCGCACAGGTAGGTCGCGCGGGCGGCCTGCGCCGTCACCGACGCACCCGTCCACTGGCACGTGCGCGGCAAGTCTTCCCCAAGCATGCGCGAGAGAAGTGCGTCCTGGCCCGCGGGAAACACAGAGACGGCGTGCGCGACGGCGGACGCGTGCAGCAACGACAGGAGGATGGTCAAGTGGAGCAAGCGGGGCGACGGCATTGCACGGCAAAGAAAGAACATTCAGGACGTCATCCCCGCTTGTCCGCCGTTCGTCGGCTGCGGCCACGCCAGCGAGCCAGGATCGATGCTGCACCTCTCGCGCACGCGAGTCGAGCACAATGGTGCGGTTCGCATCTGGCCGCGCCATGAACCACGAGCCCGCCATTTGCCCGAAATACGGCGTGGCCACCGTCCTGACCGCCCTGGCATGACAGGTGCGACAGATTCTCGGTCAGCGCTTGTGCGAAAATAGTTTGGCGCTGTGCCCGTTTGCTTCTTGTCTGGTCGCCAAGCTCGCCGATGCGGATTTGCGGCGACTTCTGTCACAGCGACTCGATCGAGTCTTTGCGTCACAGGCCCTAACGGCGGCAATGTCACGCACTTGACAGCCTCGCGCCACGGCGCGCAAGCTCAGCAGAGAAGCCGTTTTCGCGGCCGCTATGGAGACGCGAGGCACTATCGGCACATAGCGAGGCTGACACGTCGAGCATGGGGGGAAGAGGCATGGCACAGTTCCGATCATCGCGGCCCGCGAATCACGGTACAAGCCGTCATGCTCGTCCTCGTCCTCGGCTGCGCAAACCACGCACCGCGGGGGCCGGGCAACGTCGCGGCGCACGATCTGACCGCCGCGAACGATGCCGCGACGCTTGCGGACGCGCACGACGGCGCGCCACTCGACAGCCTGCCGGATGCCGATCTCGATGCGAGCGCGACCTCGTATGCCGGTTGGCTCGACGCCGTCACGACGGCCCGCTGCCAGCGCTACCTCCAATGTGAGAAGTTGCCTGCCTACGGCACATTGCAGGGCTGTGCCGCCATCGAACCACTGCGACACTACTGGGACCACATCATCGACGTCGCCGACATCGAGGCCGGCCACAACAGCCTGGATTTCAACGCTGCAGACCAGTGCGTAGCCGACGTCGCGGCAGCGCCTTGTGGTAGCTGGTCGTTCGATACCGCGTGCCGCAAGGTTCTCAAGGGCTGGCTCGCGCTCGGCGCCACCTGCGCAACCGACGGCCAGTGCACATCGCACTACTGTCGAAAGGCCTTTGAGGACTGCGCAATCGGCACTTGCGCCGAACCGGCCGCGCACGGTCAGCCGTGCGGCGCAAGCAGTACCTTTGCCTGCCAGCCAGGCCTGCAATGCGCTGGTGATACCTGCATTGCGGCGAGCGACAAGCGACCCGAGCAATATCCATGCACCGCCACTGAACAATGCGAGGCCGGCCTGCGCTGCTACGGACCGCCGGGGATCATGGCCTGCTACAAGCCGGGTGCGCCGGGCGCGGCGTGCAGCCTGTCTTCCTGCATCGACGGCGCGTTCTGCAACGCGAGTCTCGGCGTGGGGCCCGCGGTCTGCACGACCCAAGCCATCGACGGCGCGCCATGCGCAGGCCAGGACATTGCATCGTGGTATCCTGGTCCGTGTGTCGCGGGCGACACCTGCATGACAGTCGGCAGCAAGAAGACCTGCGTGCCGTTTGCCAAAGTCGGCGAGCCATGCACGAGCCAGAACCAGTGCATCGGAGCCGACCTCCTGTGTCAGTCGGGTGCGTCTGGCGTAAAGACTTGCACGGTGTTGCCGGGTGTCGGCGAGAAGTGCAATGAATTCCAAGATCCTTCGCTCAAGCCCTGGGCATGCCTGCCTCCGTTCGCCTGCGTGAGTGGGACATGCGCACAGCCCCCCATCGCCGACCAGCCGTGTTCTGGCACATGTGCACCCGGATTCTACTGCGATTTTGGGACGGTACAATGCAAACCGATGCCGGCAGCTGGTGAACCCTGCCTCTACAATAGCCAGTGTGCAGACGGCTACTCGTGCCTGGCACCCGCGTTCACGTGCGAGGCTCAGTCTAAATTCACCGACCCGTCGCCCAAGCCGACGGCCGCCTCACCGGCCAACATAACTGTCATCGACCCGGTCATCGAGGTTCGAGAACCGCGTCAGGCTGCCTTCGAAGTGCAGATCGACCTTGCCTGTCGGGCCGGCGCGCTGTTTGGCGATGATGAGCTCGGCCAGGTGCTCCGGCGCGTCTTTGTTGTAGACGTGATCGCGGTAGATAAAAGCAATGACATCCGCATCTTGCTCGATGGCGCCCGACTCGCGCAGGTCGGACATCATCGGCCTCTTGTCGGTGCGGCTTTCGACGCCGCGGTTGAGCTGACTGAGGGCCATCACGGTCACGCCCAGCTCCTTGGCCAGCCCCTTCAAAGACCGCGAAATCTCGCTGATTTCCTGCTCGCGGCTCTGCCTCGCACCGCCCGTGCCGCGCATCAGCTGCAGGTAGTCGACAACGATGAAGTCGAGTTTCTGTTGCACAGACAGGCGTTTGGACCGCGCACGCAGATCTGTCACCGTCAGGCCCGGCGTGTCGTCGATGTGCAGATTCAGCTCCGACAGCTCGCTCGCCGCCTCGCCCAATCGCACCTCGTCATCGGGATTCAGCTCGCCCTTGCGCAGCGAAGACAGGCCAATGCGCGACCGCGTCGACAACAGGCGCTGCACCAGCTCATTGCGGCCCATCTCCAGTGAGAAGATGAGCACACTGTAACGCTCGGAAGGCGACTCGCGCCGCTGGCGCAGCGCCACCTGCATGGCCATGTTGAGGGCCAGCGCGGTCTTGCCCATGGCCGGCCGTGCCGCCAGGACGATGAGATTGGTCGCGTGCAAGCCGAGCAGCATCCGATCGAGATCGCGAAAGCCGGTGGGGATGCCGATCACATCGCCACCGCGCTCGCGCGCCGCCAGCACTTCGTCGTAGACGTGGCCAATGATTTCGCTGACATGAACCGCAGTGCCGCGCACCGTGGCTTGCAGCGCCTGGCCCATCTCGGTTTCGACCAACTGCACGAACGCGTCGGGATCGACGCCGAGCTTGTAGCCCTCGGCGCTGACGCGGTGCGACGCGCTGAGGATCCGCCGCACGGACGCCAACTTCGACACGCGGCGCGCGTAGTGCTCGACCGACAGGGTGCTGCCCGCCGATTCCGGTATCTCAATCAAGTAGTTGAGGCCGACCTTGTCGCCGTCGCCAGCCCTTTGCAGCTCGGCCAGCAACGACACCGGATCTGCCAGGCGCGTCTGATCCATCAGGCGCCGCGCAGCCGCGAAGATCAGCTTGTGGCGTTCCTCGTAGAAGTCCTCCGGCTGCACGTGGTCGATGGCCAAGGCGATCGCGGTCGCATCCAGCATGCAACAGGCGAGAATGGCGCGTTCTGCCGGCAGATCGCAGGGGGCGACGTGCTCGGCCGAAACAGCCGCCGCCGCGCTCGCCCGCCGCGCCGCACTCGGATGTGCTGGCAGCGCCCGCGCCCGTGTGGCACTGCCCGGTGTGTAGATTTCTGAATCGCGCTCGCCGTCGTCTGGCGGTTCGGAAAGGCCGGCCAGCGCGAAACTATCGCCTTCATTCAAGGGACTTGGATCCTCCGGCAAGGGCGCCTCTGCGGCGCCGCCGCCGGCGGTGCCTTCGTCGTCGTCAAAGAAGGGTGCGTCGTCGAGTGGAAAAGGGGGTTGCGAATCGTCGCGCATGCGGCGAGTCTACCCCAACCGCGTGCTGTCGGCCACGAGTCACCGCAGCGGAGCCCCCCGAGCCCGGCACCGCGCGCGTCGCGAACGGGCCGTCAGCAGACCAACCCGCCAGGCTGATTCGCCTGGCTTTCGCCCGACCCTCGGTGCCCAGCGCACTGCGGACCCGACCCGGGCACCGACTGCCTCGTGCGAGGCGGGAGCTTCCATGCGCAAAGTGGGAGATGAGATCGACGGCTACTGTCCGCGTTGCCGCCTGAACACCTACCAGAATGTCGCCGCAACGGACGGCCGTGAGGTGTTTTCGGTCACCTGCCGGACCTGCCGCAACAGCTTTTCCTGGAAGCCGGAGGTGTCGGCGGACGAGCAGCGCGCCAAGGCCATCAAGAAGCTCGCGCGGATAGCCGGCAAGAAGATCGGCGCACCGCCGCCGGAGGTGGTCCAACGAGGAAAGCGCAAGGACGGAGGAGACTTGGACGCGCCGCTCAAGGCGCTGTCGGCCCTGCACGGTCGCGATGTGCTGGCCGAAGCCGCGGCGCGCCTGGCGCCCGTGGCCGCTTCGGGGGTGGTGGAGCCGGCACCGGCCGTGTCGGCGGGGACGCCGTCGGCGGCGGAGCGCTGGCGCAAGCTGACCGATGCCCTGAGCTGGCGTGATGGCAAGCCCTACCAGATGACGCGCACCTACAAGCCCGGCGACGTCGTGCTGCACAAGAGCCACGGCCTGGGCATTGTCCAGGAGATCGTTCACGAAAATGCGTGCACGGTCTTGTTCCGCGACCTCGAGACGACCCTGCAGATGGCGATGCCGCTCAGCGCGCTGGAGCGGTAGCACGCACCCGAGCCAGAACCCGAGCCGGAACCCGAGCCAGAACCCGAGCCGGAACCCGAGCCGGAACCGAAGCCTACACCCGGCCCATGCCCCAGTACTCAAACCCGGCCGCGCGCATCGCCTTGGGATCCCATGCGTTGCGGCCGTCGTAGACCAACCGGCACTGCGTCGCGGCGGCCAGGGCCTGTGGCGCAATCGCTCGAAGTTCTGCCCATTCCGTCACAAGGAAGATCGCCTCGGCCTGCGCCACCGCCTGCTGCCACGTGTCCGCGTACGTGATGCTGTCCTGCAGCTCGACAAACGCCGTGTGCCGCGCCACGGGATCGTACGCGATCACCGTCGCTCCGGCCGCCAGCAGCATCCGCGTCAGCACGATCGAGGGCGCCTCGCGCATGTCATCGGTGTCCGGCTTGAAGGCCAGACCCAGCAGCGCCACCTTGCGGCCCTTGAGATCCGGACCCCACTTGGCGAGCAGCTTGCGGGCAAGTGCGCTCTTTTGCTGGTCATTGACCGACTCGACCGCATTCAGGATCTCCATCGGGTGGCCATTGGCGCGGCCCGTCATGACCAATGCCTTGACATCCTTTGGAAAACACGAGCCACCATAGCCGATGCCCGCCATCAGGAACGGCATGCCGATGCGCGAGTCCGAGCCGATGCCGCGCCGAACTTCGGCGATGTCGGCGCCGACCTGTTCACACAAATTCGAGACTTCGTTGATGAACGAAATGCGCGTCGCCAGCATCGCGTTGGCTGCGTACTTCGTCATCTCGGCAGAGCGCACCGTGAAGAACAGCACCTGGCTGGGATCCTTGACAAATGGCGCGTAGAGGGCGGCCATGACGGCGCGCGCCTTGTCCGACTCGGTGCCCACCACGACGCGATCCGGATGGAAGAAGTCGTCCAATGCCGCGCCTTCCTTCAAGAATTCCGGGTTCGACACCACGTCGAAGTCGACCTTCGTGTGCTCCTTCAGGATGGCGCGCACCTTGTCACAGGTGCCGATCGGCACGGTCGACTTGACGACCACCACCGTGTATTGACGAATCGCGTCGGCGATGGAAGCGGCGACCTTCAGCACATGGCGCAGGTCTGCTGAACCGTCCTCTTGAGGCGGCGTGCCGACGGCGATGAACACGGCCTGGGCGTCGTGCACCGCGCTCGCCAGATCCGTCGTAAACAGCAGGCGCCCGGCGGCGACGTTTTCCAGCACGACAGCATCCAAGCCTGGCTCGTAGATGGGAATCTCGCCGCGGTGCAGGCGGTCCACCTTGTCCTTGTCGATGTCGACGCAGGTGACGCGGTTGCCGCCGTGGGCAAAGCAGGCGCCAGCTACCAGACCGACATAACCAGTTCCAATGACAGCAACATTCATGGAGACCTCAAGCGAAGGGGCGCAGCGGTGCTGCCTTGCCGAAAGCGCGGCGGCGAAATGGTGCCTCGCCGGCGCGATCGCGTCAACCGCAGTGGACTCCTGCGCCCGCCCGGCCTAACGTCGCGCCTACGATGGCGGAACCCCGAGCGCAAACCGAACGAGCCGCGGCCTGGCCGACCTGGCCCGACGCGTCCGTCCTGGCCCTTGCGCACCTTGCGACCGCGCTGCTGTTCGTGCTCGATCGCGCTCCGGGCACGGCCGCGGCGCGGACCGGATTCCCTGTCGATGACGCTTGGATTCACCTGGTCTATGCGCGCAGCTTCGGGCAGTTGCATGGCTTTGCCTACAACCCGGGCGTCCAGGAGGCGGGTGCCACCAGTCCGCTTTGGGCGGTCCTGCTCGCGCCGCTGACCTGGTTGTTGCCGCTCGGCGTGCCGGTGCTGGTGCTTGGCGTCAAGTTGCTGGGGACCCTGCTGGCCTGGCTGGGCAGCTTGATCGCCTACCGCCTTGCAGCGCGCTGGACCGGTAGCCGTGCCAGCGGCCTCGCGGCGGGCCTCCTGCTTGCCCTGGACCCTGCGCTGACCTTCGCCAAGGTCTCGGGCATGGAGGTGCAACTTGCGGGCCTGCTGGCACTTTGGGCGCTCTCCAGCCTGGACGACCGCCACACGCGCCGCGCCGGCCTGGCGCTTGGCCTGCTGCCGCTGGCGCGTCCGGAGCAGGCGGTACTCTGGTTGCCGGCCACGGCGTTCCTCGTGCACCAATTCGTGAGGAATCGCGCGCCTTTGCGCGACTGGCTGTGGGCCTTTCTGCCGGGGCTTGTCGGGCTCGGGGCGTGGGCGGCATTCTGCTGGTCGGTCTCAGGCCATCCGCTGCCGAACACGTTCTATGCCAAGCACGCTGTACAAGTAGGTGCGCCGCTTGCGGATCTTGGCGTGGTCTTTGGTCCCCTGCTCAGCAGTCTGCCGTGGGCCTTTGCCGGCAGTGGCCTCGTGTGGCTGGGTCTCGGTCTGTGGCAGGTGCGGCACGCGCGCGTCGCCTGGCTCATCCCACCGTATGTCCTTCTGTTTCTGCTGGGCATCGCCTGGGCCCATGACCTCTCCCAGTGGCAGCCCTTCTACTGGAATCGCTACTTCCAGCCGCTGTTGCCGGTGCTGCTGCTGCCGCTTGGCATCGGGCTGGGCTTCGGGCTCGACAGCGCGGGTCGCTGGTGGCGCGGCGCGCTAGATAGAAACAATGTAGGGGCGCCGCGCCCCTACGACCCCTGGCAGGTCCGCGTGCGCGGCCCCGGAGCTGTCCATGCGGCCAAAGTTTCGTGCAGTTCGCGTGCGCACACGACGCATGGACATCTCCTAGATAAACTCAAGGCAATTGCGGCATTGGCGTGCGTTGCGCTGTGCGTCGCTACCGTGCCGCAGCGCCTGTCCGGTCGCGCAGCGCTGTACGCGAGAAACTGCCAGAACATCGAAGAGATGCAGGTCGGCCTCGGCGTCTGGCTCCGGGATCATGTGCCCGAGGGCCAGTGGATCGCCTCTCAAGACGCCGGAGCGCTTCGCTTTTTCAGCGAGCGGCCGCTGGTCGACCTGGTCGGCCTCAACGACCACGAGGTGCTGGCCGGCCGCCGCCTCGCCGTGCTGCGCCGGCACGACGTGCGCTGGTTCATCGCCAACCCGTACTTCCTCAAAATCGGGAGCAATCCGCGGTTTCGACCCGTCCACATGGCCGAGGCGAAGGACTACAGCCTTTGCGACTGCCCGGATCAACACCGGATGTTCGTCTACGAGCAGACACGGCCAGCACCCGGCGCACCCTGAGGCGATCGGCTCAACAGCTTGAAATCGTGTAGCTTGATCCGCCGCCGAACAACGACCGCCCGCGGCCGCCCGCATTGACGCAAGGGGCCGTTTCGTCGTACCCTTCCGCGCCCTCGCCAGCGCCAAGGATGCCATGACCGACCCCATCGATCCCACTGAAATTTCCGAAGAAAGCCAGGCGGCTGACGACAGTCAGACGGCCGGCGGCGGCGACGAGCCGCACGTCTCCGTCCACGCCATCAACATCGAAGACGAGATGCGCTCGTCCTACGTCGACTACGCAATGAGCGTCATCGTCGGACGCGCGCTGCCCGATGTCCGCGATGGTCTGAAGCCTGTTCATCGTCGCGTGCTCTTCACGATGCACGAGATGAAAAACAACTGGAATCTCGCGTACAAGAAGTCGGCGCGCATCGTCGGCGACGTCATCGGCAAGTACCACCCGCACGGCGACACGGCGGTGTACGACACGCTGGTGCGCATGGCGCAGCCGTTCTCGCTGCGTTACATGCTCGTGGATGGACAGGGAAACTTCGGCAGCGTCGACGGCGATCCGCCGGCCGCGATGCGCTACACCGAAGTGCGCATGGCCAAGATGGCCCACGACCTGCTGGCCGACCTGGACAAGGAAACCGTTGATTTCCAACCGAACTACGACGGCCACGATCAAGAGCCGACAGTGCTGCCGTCGCGGGTGCCCAACCTCCTGGTCAACGGTTCGGGCGGCATCGCGGTCGGCATGGCGACCAACATCCCGCCGCACAACCTGGGCGAGATCATCGACGCGACGATCTGTCTCATCGACGATCCGGATGCGGATCTGCGCGATTTGATGCGCTTTGTCCAAGGGCCCGATTTTCCCACCGGCGGCACCATCTACGGCAAGCAAGGCATCGTCGATGCCTACGCCACCGGCCGCGGCAAGCTGAAAGTGCGCGCCAAGACGCACATCGAGACGGAAAAGAAGGGCGGGCGCGAGTCGATCATCGTCGACGAGTTGCCCTACCAGGTGAACAAGGCGCGTCTGGTCGAGCACATCGCCGATCTGGTGCGCGACAAGAAAATCGAAGGCATCAGTGACCTGCGCGACGAGTCGGATCGCCAGGGCATGCGCATGGTCATCGAACTGAAGAAAGATGCGATTGCCCAAGTGGTCTTGAACCACCTCTACCACCAGACCGCGCTGCAACAGGGCTTTGGCATCATCAACCTGGCGATCGTCGCAGGGCAGCCGCAGGTGCTGACCTTAAAGGAGATGCTGGAGCACTTCATCGATCACCGCCGCGAAGTGGTGACGCGGCGGTGTTTGTACGAGCTCAAGCAAGCCGAAGCGCGCGCGCACATCCTGGAAGGTCTGCTGATCGCTTTGGATCACCTCGATCAGGTGATCGAACTGATTCGCACCAGCCCGGATCCAGCGTCGGCGAAACTCGCGTTGATGCAGGCGTTTACCCTGTCGGAGATCCAGGCGCAGGCCATCTTGGACATGCGCTTGCAGCGCTTGACCGGCCTGGAGCGCGACAAGATCCGCGATGAGCACGTCGAGTTGATGAAGGTGATCAAGTGGCTCAAGTCGGTCTTGGAGAGCGACGAGCTGCTGATGGGCGTGATCAAAGGCGAATTGAAGGCGATCCGCGACGAGTACGCCGATGCGCGCCGCACCGACATCGTGGAAGATCAAGCCTCGCTGTCGATGGAAGACCTGATTGCCGATGAGGACATGGTGGTCACGACCACCAAGGCCGGCTGGATCAAGAGAACGCCCTTGTCCGCCTACCGTGCCCAGCGGCGCGGCGGTCGCGGCAAGAGCGGCATGACCACGAAAGAAGAGGACTTTGTCGTCGATCTCTTCGTGGCGAGCGCGCATCAGGATCTGCTGATCTTCACGTCGCTGGGCAAAGTCTACGGGCTCAAGGTCTACGAGCTGCCCCAAGGCGCGGCCACGACCAAGGGCAAGCCGATCATCAACATGATTCCGGTGGAGAAAGGCGAGGACGTGCGCGCGGTTGTGCCGGTGCGCGAGTTTACCGAGACCGGCTTCGTGCTGATGGCGACCAAGTTCGGCACCGTCAAGAAGACCGAGCTGATGCAGTACGCCAAGATCCGCTCGACCGGCATCATTGGCATCGTGCTCGATGACGGCGATGACCTGATCGACGCGAAGATCGTCAGCGATACCGATGATGTGGTGCTGGCGACGCGGCGCGGCATGAGCATCCACTTCCGCTCGACGGACGTGCGGGCGATGGGCCGGGCGACGCGCGGTGTGCGCGGCATCCTGTTGGCAAAGGACGACAACGTCGTCAGCCTTGCGGTGGTGCTGGGAACAGGCGAAGAGGCGGTGGCGGAAGAGGAAGCCGAGGCCCCCGAGGTCGAAGCGCCCGACACCGAAGGCGAAGGCGAAGAGGCGGCAGAGAGCTTCAAGTCCACTGCGCTGCTGACGATCTGCGAGAACGGCTACGGCAAGGCCACGGCACCGAGCGCGTACCGCATGCAAAACCGCGGCGGCCGCGGCGTCATCGCCATCAAGACCACCAAACGCAACGGCATGGTCGTAGGCTTGCGCGCCGTCGAACCCGAAGGCGAGGTCATCATCGTCACGACCGGCGGTACGCTTTTGCGCATCCTGGTCAGCGACATCCGCGTCATCGGCCGCAACACCCAGGGCGTGCGGCTCATCAACTTGGGCGATGACGAAAAGGTTGTGAGTTTCGAGCACTTCTGCGAGCGCGATGTCGGCGAGGAGGAGAAGGGCTGAGCAAGCTGACCTCCTGGCTCAAGGCAAGTCCCCTGCGCCTCGCGCTGCTGGCCGCGCTGCTGCTGTCGCTGCCCACCTTGTCCACTGGCTGGCTGCTGGATGACTGGGCGCACCGCGCCGCGATGCACGGGCAGATTCCCTCGCACAAAGGCGATCTGCTCGATCTGTACACCTTTGCCGACGGCATCCCTTCGCACAACGCCGTGCGCGCTGCCTATTGCTATGGCTGGTGGACGCTGCCGACGCTCAAGCTCGCGTTCTTTCGACCGCTGTCGTCGCTTGCGCATCACTTCGACGAGTTCGTGCTCGGCCCCTACGCCTGGCGTCACCATGTGCAGGGCATCTTCTGGTACCTCGCGTGCGTGCTGGGTATGGGCCTCTTGTACCGGCGCTTTTTGTCGGCGCGCACCGCGGCGCTGGCCGTCTTGCTCTTTGCCATCGACGACGCGCACTGGACGCCGGTGGCCTGGCTCGCGAACCGCAACTCGCTGATTTCCGTGGTTCCGGCGCTGTGGGGCTGGCTGGCGTGGCTGCGCGGTACGCGCAATGGCTGGAAGTGGGGCAAGCAGCTGGGCATCCTTAGTCTGACGCTGGGTCTGCTGGGCGGCGAGACGGCGCTCGGCCTCGTGCTGCTGTGGGGCACGGAGCACGTGGCCGCCAAGCGGCGCATGCGCGAGCTGTGGCCGATCGCGCTGCTTTTGCTCGTGTACATCGTGGCTTACAAGACGATGGGCTATGGCGCGGCGGGGTCGGGCGCCTACATCGATCCCGCAAAGGATCCACTGCGTTTCCTGTTGTTTGCCGCCACTCGCATGCCGACGCTGGCCGGTGGCCTCATCGCCTTTTCGCCCACCGAGATCGCGGCGGCGACCCTGCCGCTGCAGTTGGGTCTGGCGGCGTGGGGGCTGCTGCTGGCCATCTTGCTGGCCTGGCTGCTGCGGTGTGCCTGGCCGGACTTCGCGGAAAAGGACCGCCGCGCATTGCCTTGGCTGGTGATCGGCGGTCTCTGCGCCCTCTTGCCGCCGTCGGCGACCTGGCCATCGCTGCGCACGACCCTGGTGGTGTCGCTGGTGCCCGCGGCGCTGATCGCTATGCTTCTTGGGCAGTTGGGCGACAAGGTGCGGGCCGGCCTGGCACTGCGCTGGCAACGCTGGGTGCGCGGCACGCTGTGGTTCTTGCACGCCGGCCTGGCGCCCTTGATCTTTACCGGTGCGAGTCTTGGTGCCGCGACGCTGGCGCCCAGGTGGCAGACCTACATCGAAGCGCCGATCTTTCGCGACGTCGGCGGCAAGCGCGTCGTGCTGGTGACGAGCCCGGATCCGCTGATCGGCTTTTACACGCCGTCGACCCTGAGCGCCCAAGGCCTGCCGGAGCCGCGCGCCTGGTCGGTGCTGTCGGCGGCGATCGGCGATGTGGCGGTGACACGCAAGTCTGCGCAGCGGCTGGAATTAGAGACCTTGGGCCCGCCGTTGCTCGCCAGCGCGCCGGAGCAACTCGTGCATGATCCGCAGCACGCCTACCGCGCGGGCGATCGCGTGCAAGGTGCAGGTTTTGTCGTGGACATCCTGGCGACAAACGAGGTGGGCCCGACGCGCGTCGCCTTCACCTTCGACAAGCCACTCGACGACGCCGAGTACCTGCCGGTGTGGTGGCATGATGGGCAGCTGCGACGTTGGCCGTTGCCGGGGGTGGGTGTGCGGATGGTGCTGAAGCGTGAGGCGGGGGTGCTGGGGGTGTAGACTCACCGCCTCAGGCTCCGGTTCCGGTCCCGGCGCGGGTTCGGGTTCCGGCTCGGGCTCCGGATCGGCGCGAACCTGGAGGCTTTTTCGGTAGGGCGGGGGCTTGTCCCCCGCCGCCACGTCACCGGCGGGGGACAAGCCCCCGCCCTACAGGCAAACACAAAGGATCGCGATGGATTCTCCACGACTGCCCCCCGGTCACCGCGTCCTTCTCCACGCCTTTGCCGAGTCACCGCAGGAGGCGATCGACACCCAACTGACCCTGGAGCCGATGCCGGCGCCGGACCCGGCGACCCTCGGGCCGCGCGACGTGGTGGTGGCCGTCAAGAGCGCGGCTGTGGGCTGGGTCGATTTGCTGATGCTGAGCGGCCAGTACCAGCACATGGTGCAGCCGCCGTGCACGCCGGGGCTGGAGTGCGCCGGCGAGGTGGCGTGGCTGGGTGCGGACGTGCGCGGCCTGCAAGTCGGCGATGCCGTGTTGGTCGATGGTCTCCTGGCCGGGCCGCGCTCCCTGGGTGCCTACCGGCAGGGCGGTTTCGCGAGCTACATGGTGGCGCCGGCCGAGGCCGTCCTGCCCATTGCTGGGAATCTGTCGTTCGATCAAGCCGCAGGCCTGCTCGGCGCCTATGAAACGGCCTACCACTGCCTGGTGACGCGAGGTCGGCTGCAAGCCGGCGAAACTGTTCTCATTCATGGCGCGTCGGGAGCAACGGGCCTCGCGGCGGTCCAAGTCGCCAAGCTGCTGGGCGCCACCGTCATCGCCACAGGGCGCAACGACGCCAAGCTGGCGATCGTGCAGCAGGAAGGCGCGGATCACGTGATCAACACGCAAAGCGATCCGAACTGGAAGGACGCGGTCAAGCAGCTGACGGGCGGCCAGGGCGTGCACGTCGTCTACGACGCGGTGGGCGGTGCGATTTCGCTGGAAAGCCTGCGCTGTGTGCGTTTCGGCGCGCGCTTTCTCATCGTCGGCTGGACCTCGACGCCGGATGTCGCGCGCGGCAAGGGCGAGCGCGGCGCACCGAATGCGAACGTGCTGCCGACCAACCTGATCATGATGAAAAGTCTCGATGTCTTGGGCTGTCCGACGGCGATCTCGACGGCGATGGATCCTGCGAGCCGCGCGCCGCGGCTGCGGCAGGTGCTGGCGTGGGCACAAGGCGGGCAGATCCGGCCGCATGTCTCGCATGTCTTTGCTTTGGAAGCGTTTCGCGAGGCGCTGCGAGCGAAGTGGACCGGCGCAGTGACCGGGGTTTGCGTGGTGCGCCCGTAGCGTTGCCGGTCGGCGCAGGCGGAGGCCACCGCTTGCCCAAACCACCAATCCCGCCGACACTCCCGCCCCAACAGCAGCGCCGCTGCCGCCTCTTTCCCGCACCCTGGATCCCGCGATGCCTCGTCCGCCGTCACCGCCCCAGCGCTCGAATCGCTCCGATCGCCCGCAGCAGCGCGCGTCCGTCGCGCCTTTGCCTGCGAATCTGCCTTCCTGGCCCGGCGTGGCCCGCATCGTGCTGCGCCCTGGCACCGCGACGCCGGTGCTGTCGGGTCACCCTTGGATTTTCAGCGGCGCCATCGCCCACATCCTGCCGCCCCCCGAGGGCGAACTGGTTCCCGGCGGCGCCTGCGCGGTCTTCGATCCCCATGGCCGCTACCTCGGTTACGGCTACTACAACGCCGCCAGCCAGATTGCTGTGCGCGTCGTCGAGCCCGGCGTCGACGGCTTGGAGCCCAGGTCCCTCCCCGACGCTGCGGCCCTCGTGCGCGACCGCTTGCGCCGCGCCGCCGCCCTGCGTCGCGACCTCGGGCTGCCGTCCGCGACGACCAGCGCCTTTCGCCTCGTCAACAGCGAGGGCGATGGCCTGCCGGGTCTGACCATCGACCGCTTCGCCGATGGCGCTGTCGTGCAGATCTCCAGCGCTGGAGCGAGTCTCTGGCAACCCCACGTCGTCGCCGCCTTGCGCAGCCAAGAGCATGGCTGTGCCTGGGTCCACGTGCGCGTGCCGACCGACATCCACCCCTCCGAGGGGCTCATCGGCGGCAACAGTGAAAACAGCGGCGATGTGCCGCCCGAAGTCGTCGTGCACCACAACGGCCTTTTGCTGCGTGTCGAGCCGGCGGGCGGCCAGAAGACCGGCATGTACTGCGATCAACGCGACAACCATGCCCGCGTCGCCGAGCTGGCCAAGGGCCGTTTCGTGCTCGACACCTACTGCCACACCGGCGGTTTCGGTCTGCACGCCGCGCGCGCCGGGGCCCAGAAAGTCGTCGCCGTCGATGCCTCGCAACGCGCCGTCGATCTCGCCAACACCCACGCGACCGACAACGATCTGCCGGCGTTCACGGCCCAGGCGGCCGATGCCATCCACGTGCTGCGCCATTACGCCGATCTGCCCGAAGATGGCGAGCGGCCGTCGTTGATCGTCGTCGATCCGCCCAAGTTCGTGGCGCGCCATGCCGCGTTGGAGCAAGGCCTCAAGAAGTACACCCACGTCTTCACGGTCGCGATGCAGGCGATGGCCCAGGAAGGGTTCCTGGTGGCCTGTTCGTGCTCGGGGCTGGTCGATCGTCAGACCTTCCAGCGTCTCTTGGGTCAGGCGGCGCACAATGCCGGTCGCACGGTGCAGTTGCTCGAATTGCGCAGCGCGGCCGCGGACCATCCCGTGGCACCGGCACACGCTGAAGGATCGTACCTGAAGGTCGCCCTCTGCCGCGTCTCCGGGCGTTTGATCTCATAGAACTTCGCCACATCCGGGGTCCGCCATGTCTGACGTCATCCTCGCCATCGATCAAGGCACCACCGGCACGACCGCGCTGGTCATCGATCGCTCGCTGCGCATCCTCGGCAAGGTCAACGTCGAGTTTGCCCAGATCTATCCGCAGCCTGGTTGGGTGAGCCACGATCCTGAGACGATCTGGAACTCCGCGTTGCAGGCCATCGCCGCGGTGCTGCGCGAGACCGGCATCGACACGCGGCGCATCGCCGCCATCGGCATCACCAACCAGCGTGAAACCACGGTCTTGTGGGATCGCGCCAGCGGCAAGCCGGTCGATGACGCCATCGTCTGGCAGTGCCGGCGCACGGCCGATGCCTGCAAGGCGCTGGTCGCCGCCGGCCACGCGAGCCTGGTCCGCGCCCGCACCGGCCTGCCCATCGACGCCTACTTCTCCGGCACCAAACTCGCTTGGTTGCTGGATCAGCACGACCCGGATCGCAGCCGCTGCGCGCGCGGCGAACTGGCCTTTGGCACCATCGACACCTTCCTCGTCTGGCGCCTGAGCGGCGGCGCGGCGCATGCGACCGATCCGTCCAATGCCTCGCGCACCATGCTGTACGACATCAATCAGCGCGCCTGGAGCCAGGAACTCTGCGATCTGCTGCGCGTCCCCCAGAGCGTGCTGCCGGCCGTCCAGCCATCGGCCGCCCTCTACGGCCACACGCGCGGTGTCGCGGGGCTGCCCGACGGCATCCCGATCGCCGGCATGGCGGGCGACCAGCAAGCGGCGCTGTGCGGCCAGTTGTGCATCGAGCCCGGCATGGCCAAATGTACTTACGGCACAGGGGCTTTCCTCCTGATGCAGACCGGCAGCCAGCGCATCGAGTCGCGCAATGGCCTCCTGACCACCGTCGCCTGGCAGGTCGGCGAGGACTTCCACTATGCGCTCGAAGGCAGCGTCTTCATTGCCGGAGCTGCGGTGCAGTGGCTGCGCGATGGCCTGGGTCTGATTGAAAAGGCAAGCGATATCGAGGCGCTGGCGCGGTCGGTGCCGGATTCGGGCGGCGTGACCTTCGTGCCGGCGCTCGCGGGTCTCGGCGCGCCGCACTGGCGGCCGGAGGCGCGCGGCCTCATCAGCGGCATCACGCGCGGTACGACGTCCGCACACCTGGCGCGCGCGACGCTGGAGGGCGTGGCCCTGTCCTGCGCCGATCTGCTGGAAGCGATGGAGAAAGACCTCGGGCGCCGCCTGCTGGAACTGCGCGTTGATGGCGGCGCGGCGGCCAACGATCTGTTGATGAGCGTTCAGGCGGATTTGCTGCAGTGCACGGTCGTCCGGCCGCAGGTCATCGAGACCACGGCGCTGGGTGCGGCGATCCTGGCCGGCGTCGGTATCGGCTGGTTTGCCTCGCTGGCCGATGCGCGCGCGTCCTGGCGCGAGGAGCGCCGTTTTGCTCCAGATCTGCCCGAGAAAGTCGCCCATCTGCGCAGCCAGTGGCGCCAGGCCGTGGCGAAAGCGTGAAGGCCCGCCCGACATCCCCATGCGCCGCCGCATTCTGCAGCGCTTTGTCCTTGTTGGCCGCCGTCTTGTGCGCGAACCTGCTCGCCGGCTGATGGCCGACAGGCCCCCGCCGTTCACGCACAGCGCATGGCGTGATTCACGGCTCGATCGGTCCCAGACGCGCCGTCAACTCGTCCCACACCACGACCACGCCAGGCAGCACGGCCACTTCGGTCTGGCCGAGCAGTTCGCGCGGCTCATCCGCGACAAAGCGGCCGTCCACCAAGCGGTTGATGAACAAGAGCCGGTCGCCGACATGCAGCAGCCAGAACTCGCGCACGCCGGCCTCCTGGTATTTGCGGCGTTTCTCGATCTGGTCCTTGCTCGATGTGCCGGGCGACAGCACCTCGACGATGAACTGCGGCGCCCCGCGCGCGCGCCGGGGACCGACCTGGGCCGGATCACAGAACACCGCGATATCCGGTTGCACGACGGTGGCAACGGCGTCGTCGGCTTCCTCTTGCGCGGGCAGCAGCACGTCGAGCGGCGCGATGAATGCTTCGCAGCGCTTGCCCTTGAGCTGGTCGCCGAGCTGGCTGGCGATTCCCAACACGCAGCGCTGGTGGTCCGGCGTCGGCGCCGGCGACATCGCATAGGCGATGCCGTCGAGGAGTTCCCAGCGCTCGCCCGTGGGAAAACGCAGGTAGTCGGCGTAGGTGTAGGTTCGTTCAATCGGTTTCGGTCGCGCCATCTCGGCCTCCTGTGTCGCATTGTCGGCGGGGGGGTTGTGGTTCTGGCGATTTCGGGCTGCAGGTCGGCGTGCGGCCGGATAGTTGCATCGAGCTGCGGGCCTCGGACTCGCCGCGCAGGACGTTCACGCCGCATCGACCTCGACTTCCCATTGCCGCGGCGCACCCTCCGGCAAGCGCTTCTTGACCGACAGGATCTCGACGCCAACGACCTCGCCTCGCGCATCGAAATCGAGCACCACGCCGGGCCTCACTTCCTCCGACTCGACCACGGCGACCGGATTCAGCCTCAAGTACAGCGCATCCGCGTTGGGATCGTAGCTCAGCTTCACGCGCGCCTCCTTTGCGACCGGTCGAAGAAGACCGTGATGACACGCCACGGCTCGACGTTCGGATTGTACACCACGCGGAGCACGCGGCCATCGCGTTCTCGTATCGCACGCAAGGCGTGATGCAGGCTTGGATCTTCCCAGTCGATGTGGCGGTTGTCCGGTTCGGCGAGCGTTCGTGCGATCCACGACGGGTCGATGGCGCGCACAGCCAGCATCTCGGTAGCGTGAGCGGAGAGGGTGAAGGTCGGCGCGGTCATTGGCCTCCGTCAGGGTGCGAGCGGTGCGGGGAGGTGGGCGGCGCAGCGGAAGCCGAAGTAGACGTCCCAGGAGGACGGACCGTTGTTCAGGTACAGGGCAAAGGCGCCAGCGTCGGTACCACTGGCCCAGCCCCCACCGCGGACCGCAGCCGCCGGAATGCCCAGCGTAAACGCGCTGCCGTCGTGCGCCGTGCCGTTGACGTTCCAACTCTTGTCGCCGCCGTAGCCCGCCGGCCACGCGGCGGTCTGGTTCTGGCCGAAGCCGACGCCGACCGGGCCCGCCTGGCCCCACATGTCGACCCATTCCCAGAGGTTGCCGATCATGTCGTGAACCCCGGCCGCGCTAACGCACAGCGATTGCTCGCCAGTTGCCTCTGGCCCGCCAAGATTCGTAACGCAGTTCTCCGTGGCGACGGTTGAGACACCGCCAGGATCAGGCGTTCCTGCTACCGCAGCCTGCCACTCGCCATTGGTGATGAGGTGTTTGCCGCTCGCTACGCACGCCTGCTGCGCCTGGAACCAGGTCAGAAACCGAGAAGGCGAGATGCCCTTGATCGCGCATCCGTAGAGCTTGCCACCCGACTGAGGCTGGCCGCTATCGGGGAACCACGCCGGATAGTCGTCGCTGGCACTGCCGTACTGCTTGAAGTTGCACATCGCGAACGCGCCGGGGCAAAACTTCGCGTTGTAGCCGGCCAGAATGTCGCCTTTGGTCCAGCCCTTGGCCTTGGCTTCGTCGACCGCATCCTGGATCGCCTTGCAGCCCGGGTAGGCGCCCTCCTTGAAGTCCCAAACACTCGCCTCATACCGATCCACACACCCATCCCCGACCGGCACCATATCGCTCGGACACGTCGTGAGCGCCGTCACCTGCTTCTGCAGCGCATCGATGGTCGTCGCCTGCTTCGAAATCGTCCCCGCCTGCGTCCCCACCGTCGCCTGCAACTCCTTGACCGCACTGTAAAGCGGCGCAAAACGATCGTGCAGCGATTGCGCCGTCAGGACGTCTTTGTCCTTGAACTCCGTGTACTCCTGCAGCCCGCCCGCCCAAGCCGCGCCGCCCAGCACCAGCGCGCCGAGCGCCAGCCCCACGCCAACCCGATGCCGCGACATCCAGAACGGCACTTGAATACGGATGTTGATTTCGCGCTCCATGTTCCTCTCCTACAATCCCAGCTTGCAGAAACCGACCTTGGACGTTCCGACCACGCACTTCGGCCATGCGACGCATTGCGCCGACAGGCAGATCTGGCCGTCACCGCATACCGTGCCGTCAGCGACCTTGCCGGCGCACGGATCGCTGACGACATCGGACGCCACGGCATCCGCATCGCCACCCTTCGGACCTACATCCTGGCTGTCCAGACCTACATCCTGGTCCTTCAGACTTACATCCTGGTCCTTCAGACTTACATCCTGGCTGTTCGGACTTACATCCTGGCTGTTCGGACCTACATCCGGGCTGTCCGGACCTACATCCTGGCTGTCCGGACTCACATCGGCGGTGTTCGCATCGCCATCGGGCCCTGCGAAGCCTTGATCGGCCGTGATCGCATCCGCATCAGCCCCGGCAGCCACATCCGCCCCGACATCCTGCAGCGCTTTTTGCTTGTCCGCCTGCGTCTTGTACGCGAACTTGCTCGCCGGCTGGTTGCCGACACACGCCGCGACACTCACCACCAACATCAGCCCGAGAATGATACGCATCGGCGTTCCTCAGAATTGCCAGGCCAGCAGAATCGAATCCGGCCCGATCGCCACCTTGCCCGGCTGCCGCAGCAAGAGCCACGTGCCCACACCCGCCGCCACCACGCCCGTGCCCGCCAGCGTCGCGGATATCGCGTAGTTCGTGTTGAGCGACTCGCGCCGCCGCGTGAATTCGTCATATGCCAGGCCGGTATAGTGGCCGGCCGTGTCCTTTGGCTGCATCGCCGCATCCAGCCTGTCGCGCTCGCTGCCCTGCGCCAGGTAGACGCCCAGACCGCCGGCGAGCAGCCCGGCACCGCCCGCCAGCACCGCCCACGCACTCCACTTGCTCGGCGGCGACGCCTCCAGCTTGACGACCGGCTGCACGATCGGCTGCACGCGCGCCGGCTTGTCACCCTGGGCGACAACCACCGGTTTCGGCTTGTTCGGCTGCGTGACGGCCACCGGCTTTTCGGGCACCTGCGCAGGCGCCGGCTGCGAGAGCGACTCCAACCGCACTTCCGCCTGCTTGCGAAACTCGGCACCGGCCGGAGCCGACTGCAGATATTGCGAAAAATCGAGCCGCGCCGCCGCGTCATCGTGCCCGGCCTGCTCGGCAACCGCCGCCTTGAATAACCAATCGAGCCGCGCCGGCACCGCGTCGTACGCGTCGTGGTAGAGCTGCGCCGCCAGCTTGGCATCGCCGGATTGGAGCGCCTTGTCAGCCTCTTGCACCTGCGTCGCCGCGCGCGTCGCCAGCGCATCCTGCAAATACCCCTGCGCCTTTGCACGCACGGCATTCGGCAAACCTTTGGTCGCCAGCGCCATTTTGTAGTGTTCCAGCGCCCGATCCAGCCAGCCGGCCACATGTTCGGCGCGGGCAGCTGCGTAGATGTATTCCGGTTGCTGACCATCGGCACGCCAGGCTTCGAGGTAGAGGCGCGCCGCGGTGGCGTAATCGCCTTTTTCGTAAGCTTTGGCAGCTTGTTGCCCCATCGTCGCGGCGGCTTTTGCTTTGTCGAGGGCGTGGGCAGGCGCGATGGCGACTCCCAGCAGTAGGGCGGTCGCGAGAAACGCAAAGAATCGGCGGAGCATGGCAAACCCCCTCGGCGACGCAGCGGCCGGGGCCGTTGCGTAGGCAGCTTTGCCACGGAAGGGGTGATTTCGTCAAGAAGTGGCAACGTAGACGATCGGCCCCGGCCGTGACAGACGGAGCCGCACAAGCCGAAAGCGCGTTCCTACGCCGCCGGCCGCGTCGCTTGCCCTTGCTGCAGATAGCCCCACTCCACGAACTGCGCGCGCCACTGCGCATCGCTCGCGAACGCCAGGAAATACAGATACTCCGGTGCGTAGTCCAGCCCGTTTGGCCATTCCAGCGTGCCCGATTCGGCGTTCAAGCGCACTTGTGCGAAAAAATCAGGGTCTTCGAGAGGTCTTGTCAGCGGCCCGCCGGCCTCATCGCGCCACACGACTTCACCCTCACGCCCGTCGTTGAAGGCGAGCCAGAGCCGATGCCCACCGAGGAGGCGCATGGTCACGACGCGAAGAAACAGCGGTCCAATCATGGCTTACTCCAGAGGCGCAATTGGTTGTAGCGGCTCGCGGCGCGCCGCGCGCGAGAAGTCGTCAAGCAACTCCTCGCGGTGCAGTGCGGCCCAAGCAAGCACGAGCTTGAGGGCGCGCCGCGACATCTCGCCCCGGACACGCAAGTCGCTGCCCAGGAACACGATCACTTCGTCGGTGCCGTACCTGGCATGGAAGTGAGGCGGTGCGTGGTCGCCGACATACATGGTGATGATGATACCAAAGAAGCGGCTGATTTCAGGCATATGAATGTCCAACATCGGACGCCGCGGTCGGTGGCCGGTTTGACGCCGTTCTCACTGTAGCCGGGGAGGCCGACTCGTGCAATGCGGGTCTGTCCGTGGGCCAAGGCTATCGCAAAGTCGCCAAGGCGGGAGGCTTTGTCACCACGCTCGGGACACAGCGGGATGCATCCAAGCCTCCGTCTTCCTACGCTATCCCTCGCCACTGACCAAGGCTCGGCGGCCGCGCAGCGCCGCCGCCGGAATGCCCACCGAATGCGCGCTGCTGCTCAAGCAAACTCCGGGCAAATGCTCAAGTCCCCTTCATACGCGCCGCCATCGCGGTCGCGCCAGGGAAATGCGCGGCAGGTCGCGGGATAATAGGCGGCGCCGTGGATGCTGCAGCGGTTGTCGCTCAAGAAGACGCAGCCCTTGGCATGGGTGGCGGTGCGCCATTCGCCGCTCGTGTCGGTGACGCTGCTGGCGCCGTGGATGGCGGCGATGTGGCGCGCCTCGCTGTCCGTCAGCGAAGTGCCGAAGCGGCAGCACGCCGAGCCGTGCGGGCACGGCTGGCAAGGCAGCGGGGCGCGGTCGCGACCGCCGCGGATCGGGACGCGGCCGAGCATTGGGCCACCTCGCGGTTGTTGTCTGCAGAGGATACGGAGCGCGGCGGGTCGGCTCAAGGGACGAGCACATCGCCTGCGCTACTTGCAGGCAGCCGGCGCCGCGCCGCCCAGGCCTATCGAGAAACTCTTGTTGTCGTAGCACGGTGTGATGCACCACTTGCCTGTGCCCTGCCACATCTTGCCAGCCGCGGGATCCTTGGGTTTCGATTTCGCCAGGCACGCCGAGCCGCTCTGGTAGCAGGGCGTGAACGGGACGCCAGCGGCGCCCGCCATCTGGTTGGGCCAGTTGATCTTGCCGACGTACCACATGTCCCGAGGTTGCATCTCCACTTTGGAAAGCTGCACCGCCAGCGTGCCGAAGAGGTAGACGTTGACCGTCGCCCAGGACGCGCCGTATTCGTGGTCGTTCCAGTAATGCACTCCGACGGAATAGGCCACAGGCGCTGTGTCTGTTCCCTCTGGCCCCGCGAGGTTGATGTTCTCGGGACCCCAGCCATCCGTGTCATCGAGATCCAAGGTGGGATCATCGCCCGCAGCCGGATCCGCAGAGCCCCATCCAGGTTTCGGATTGAACCAGAACGTATCAAATGGCTGATGAAACCACGGATCGGCAGCGCCGTCGCAGTCGACGTCCAGCCCGGCCGCCATCGGGTGCGCAAAGTGCAGGTCCACGTCCGTTCCTGCATTCGGCCCGATGTCCGTCGCGCTCGGGTCCGCTGGCGTATCCCAAAGCAATTCGACATGAATGGCGTTGTCTGGCAGCACCGACACCGAAAAGAAGGCCGAAGACGAGGACTTGACGCCGTTGGCATTCCAGACATCGAGAGAGAACTGGTACTGGCCCGCAGCATTCGGCAGAAACGTCGGATTGGCCACCGTGTCGCTCGGCAAGAACAGCTGATAGGAACCTTCGGGTTGTTGAACCATCCACTTGTACGCCTTGATCGGCACGCCGCCTGGCACCGTGGCCGCGCCGCCTTTCAAGTGCAGCAGCGTTTGCGGAACGACGTGATCCCCTTCCTGCACGGCAATCACCGCGAGCGGGTCGCCCGACGCGGCAGCCACCGGCGCATCCGCAGCGCCGAGAACATCAGGGGCGCCAGGCACATCCCCGACAGCCGCAAGATCGGCCTGAGCAATTTCTGGCGGCATTTGCTGGATGTCCGCTGGCGTCTGCGCAGTGTCTGGCTCGGCAGTGGCGAGTGCTCCTGAACCGTCCGTGACCTTGCCTGTCTGCAGGGGCACCTCACGACCGCCGCCACAGGTTGTGCAGACCAGGGCTGCCGCCGCGAGGAACTTCGAAAAGTGCTTCATTTCGCAGCCCATCCAACCGACGCGGGGCGCGTGCAGTCGGGATGATGCGCCGGACATGGTGCAGCGTCCAGGGCGAAATGATCACGCCTACGGCAGCGCCACCTGCACCACTTCGCCGCCCGCCGCGCGCAGCCCCTGCACCGTCGCCTGCAGCGACACGCGTCCACGAAAGCTGTTGCGCTCCAACCGCACGACGGCATCGACGCAATCGCCGCGCTCGAAGCCAGCGAATAACGCCATTGCGCCGAAAAAAGCGATATTGGCCCGCGCCCACACCGCTTGGCGTCCCGGTGCGGCCAGTTTGCCGCGCACCCAGTCGCGATCCTGACCGACCGCCTGCAGTTCGGCCACTTCCACGCCGCGCAAGAGGATCGTCGGCCGTGCATTGCCTTTGCCAAAAGGCTCGAGCAGATCGATGCGCGCCAGGATATCGAAATCCAGCTCGGCGATGGGCAATTCCAGGTCAATTTGCACGTCGCGCTGGCGCGCGTGCGGCGGCAACAGCTCAGCGACATGGCGCTGCAGACGTTCGCGAAAAGCCGGCAGGTTCGCTTCTTTGAGCGTCACGCCGGCGGCGAAGGCGTGGCCGCCAAAACGCTCGGCCAGGCCATCGCCGCAGCAGGCGCGCAGGCCTTCGGCGAGATCATAGCCGGCAATCGATCGCCCCGAGCCGCGCGCAATGCCTTGCGCGTCGATGCCGAAGACGAAGGCCGGTACGTCAAACTCGTCTTTGAGGCGCGATGCCACGATGCCCACGACGCCGGGATGCCAGTCCCTGCCAGCGACGACCAGAGCGTGTTCGCGGCCTTGCTGGCTGCGGGCATCGGCGATTGCGGCGCGCACGACGTCGCCCTGGATGGTGCGGCGGCGGTTGTTCTCGGTCTCGATGCGCGCGGCGAGTTCCTGGGCCTCGGCCGGATCCGCGGTGGTGAGCAGGGCAAATGCCGTGCGCGCGTCGGCCACGCGGCCGGCGGCGTTGATGCGCGGACCCAGATGAAAGCCCACGCGATCCGCGCCCACGCCCTGCTGCGGCCCGGCCTGCGCCGCCAGCGCCTGGATGCCGGCGCGCTGCGAGTGGCCCAGTTGCTTCAGACCATGCCACGCCAGCGTGCGGTTCACGCCGCGCAGTTGCACGACATCGGCAATCGTGCCGAGCGCGGCGAACTCAAGCAGGTCTTTCAGATCAATCGCCTGACCCGCCTCGCCCAACGCGCGGCGCAGCGCCATCGCCAGCACCAGCGTCACGCCGACGGCACACAAGTGCTTGTCCGGGTACTGGCAATCGGATCGCTGCGGATTCAGGAGCGCTGTGGCATCCGGCCGTTCTGGTCCCAGGGCATGGTGATCGCAGACGATGAACTGCAGACCGCGCGCCCGCAGCGCAGCAATCTCGGCGATGGCCGTTGTGCCGCAATCGACGGCGATGATCAGTTCGACGCCGGCATCCGCCAGCTCGGCCAGCCGCTGCAGGTGCAGGCCATAGCCATCGCGGATGCGATCGGGCAAGAAGACCTGCGCCGGATGGCCGAGGCGGGCGAACAGGCCGTGCAGCAGCGCCGCGGCGCTCACGCCGTCGACATCGTAGTCGCCATAGATGCAGATGCTGGCGCGCCTCTGGATGGCGTCGGCGATGCAGATCGCAGCCTTTTGCGCGTCGGCCATCAAGTGCGGATCCGGGAGATCGCGCAGCGGCGGCGCCAGGAAGGCCAGCGCATCTGCGGCCGTCGCAATGCCACGCCCCGCCAGCAGCCGCGCCACGAGCGGATCGAGTTTGGCCTGCGAGATCAAGAGATCGACGCGCGCCTGTGCCGGCTGCTGCAACAACCAGCGCGCCTGCGCCGCATGCGCTGTCATCAAGACGCGGTGGCGGCCGATCCGGCGCCGCCGAGCTGCGCCTTGCGCGCCTCGAAGCGGTGATGCAGGGCGAGGAAGATCGGGGCGGCGACGAAGATCGACGAGAACGTGCCGACCACGACGCCGATGCACATGGCAAAGGCGAAGTCGCGGATGAGGCCGCCGCCAAAGAGGAAGATCGCGACCGAGGTCAAGAACGTGCACAACGACGTGTTGACCGTGCGGCTCATCGTGCTGTTGACCGCAGCGTTGATCAGCAGCTCGACCTTGGAATCCGGATGCTTTTCCTGCATCTCGCGGATCCGGTCAAAGACCACGATGGTGTCCGTCACCGAATAGCCCGCAACCGTGAGCACCGCGGCGATGATCGGCATCGAGAATTTCACCTGCGCCACCGAAAAGGCGCCGATGACCAGGATGACGTCGTGCACCGTCGCGATCAGCGCCCCCGGGGCATAGCGAACATCAAAGCGCAAAATGATGTAGAGCACGATGCCGACGATGGCGTAGAGAATGGCCACGAGGCCCTGGCTCATCATGTCGCCGGCGACCGACGGCGATACGGCGGTGGAACTTTCGACGCCGATGAAGGCCTGGCCGTACTTGGCGCGCACGCCGTTTTCCAGCTTGGATTTGAATTCTTCGACCACGACCGTAAAGCGCTGGTCGGTCTTGTCCTGCATCTCCTTGGCCTTCTGGTCGCGGAGGTTCTTCTCCTCGGTAGCCAACGCTGCCTGGTTCTTGCCGCTCTCCTGCTGCAGCATCTGCAACTGGCGAAAGAGGTTGACGTCCAGTTGCACTTCCTGGTCGCTCGACGCTTTGACGTTGGCAAAGCCTGCGTCGGCAAACACCTTGTTCAAACTGCCATAGGTGTCGAGCACTTTGGCGGTTTCGGGCAGCGTGACAAAGGCACGATCTTCGCCTTCTACAGCCCAGTCGACTTCGGCCTTGGGGAATTTCGCCATGATCTGCTTGGTGATCAAGTCTTTCTTGGCTTTGGTCACCCCCGAGGTCAACTCGGTGATGATGACGAAGTGCCGCTTGTCTGCGCCGCCGCCTGAGCCGGTATCGAAGTCCTGGACTTCCACCTGGCCGACATCCTTGCTGTCCGTCGCCTGGGCGAGGATGCCCTGCACGGTCTCGTGCAGACCGAGGCGATCCAATTTGGCGTCCTGCTTGAACGCCGCGATCAGCTTCGTGCCGCCCTTGAAGTCGATGCCCTTGTTGAAACCAAGGGTTGCCAGCGCGATCAGCGAAGCCAGGATGCCCACGCCGGTGAGCGCGTAGTAGACATGGCGCCGACCGACGAAGTCGTAGTTGGCATCCGGATCGAACAGGTGGAATTGACGCATTCTTGCACTCCAAACGGCAGAGCCGCGATCGCCTTAGACCGAAAGCTCTTTCAAGTGGCCGTGGTCGAGCAGGTAGTCGTAGACCAGGCGCGTGGCCACGATCGAGGTGAACATCGAGGTGCCGATGCCGATGAGCAACGTGACCGCGAAACCGTAGATGGCGCCCGTCGAATAGACCATCAGCACCGCACCGGCCATGCCTGCGGTGATGTGCGAGTCAAAAATCGTCCAGAAGGCGCGGCCATAGCCGAGATCCAGCGCGTTGCGCACGCTGCGGCCCAGGCGCAATTCCTCGCGGACACGCTCGAAGATCAGGATGTTCGCATCGACCGCCATCGCCGTCGTCAGCGTCAGGCCCGCCATGCCCGGCAGCGTCAGCGACGCGTTGAAGGCGACGAGGCAACCAAGTTGAAGTAGGATATTCAGGATCAGCGCTGAGTTGGCAATCATGCCGCCCTGGCGGTAGTAGACGATCATGAACGCGATGACGAGCAGCACGCCGACGATCATGGACGTCAGACCCGAGCGCACGGCGTCCTTGCCCAGCGACGGCCCGACTTCGATGTCGTGCACCTTGATGACAGGCGCTTTGTAGGCGCCATTGTTGAGGACGGTCACGAGCGAACGCGCCTCTTCCATCATGTGGTTGGGCGAGGTGCCGCGACCCAGCGTGATCTGCGCGCGACCGCCGCCGATGCGCTCGCGAATCTGCGGCGCACTGGTGACGTCGTCATCGAGCATGATGGCCATCAGGTTGCCGACGTTCTTCTCGGTCAAGTCGCTGAAGATCTTGCCACCGCGGCTGTCGAATTCGAGGTTGACGACCGGCTCGCCGCGTTCGCCGTAGCCGATGGCGGCGCGCGTCAGGTTGTCGCCGGTCAATTCGGCCCGCGCCGTGAGGTTGTAGGTGCGCCAGAACTGCTCCTTCAACTCACCGGACATCAAGTCTTTCTGCTCAACGAACTCGTAGCCGATCAGCACGTCGTCGGGCACGCCGAACGCCTTGACGGCGCGCATCAGTTCGCTCTTCTTCTCGCTGCGCAGGTACGACGCGCGACCATCGGGCACGATGGCCAGCGATTTCGACGCATCCTTGTTTTCCGCCTTGTACTTCTCCAGTTCTGCACCCTTGCCATCGAAGATCTTGGCATCCTGACGCACCATGCGGAAGGTCAGTTGCGCCGCCTGGCCGATGCGCTCGCGCACCATGCGCATCTGACGCTCGGAAAGCCCAGGCAGTTGCAGGTCGATGTCGGCCTCGCCCGATTGACGCACATCCGGCTCGACCAGACCAAAGGCATCGACGCGCTTGCGGATCACCTGCAAGGTCTGGTTCACGATGTCTTTCTTCAGCAGGTTCACGTGCTTGTCCGGCATGAACAGGGAAACCTGGGTGTCACTGCCGCTGCGCAACTCAAATCGATTGTCGAGCGTCGCGATCAGATCGCTGGTCAGCAACTTCTTGTCGGCGCCGTCCTTGAACACCACCTGCAAAGCATTGAACGCCGTGCGGGTGATGGTGAAGCGATCCGAGATCACCTTGCGCTCCGCCTCACCCAACGTCGCCCAATCCTTGCTTTTTTGCTTGGCATAGGCATCCGACAGGCGATCCACCAAGCCATCGCCCAGCTTGCGCGTGTTGTCGCTGATGGCCTTTTTGTAGTCGACCGTGTAGCGCAGCTCGAGGCCGCCTTTCAGATCAAGACCATAGCTGAGCTGCTTGTCGAACACGCTGAGGTACGCTTCGGGCAGGCCCGACACGAAGGTCGGCAGCAGCTGCAGGATCGCGATCACCGCGAGGCCGATGGTCAACCAGGCTTTCCAGTTACGCTTCTTGTCCATGTCCATTGCCTTTGGGGGAAGCGGCCGTGTGTGGCTCGTCCCGCTGGGATGGCCTGGCGCGCGCCAGGCTGCGGCTGCGCCTAGCGCTGGGTGAGGCTGGCGACGGCCTCGGCTGCGTTGGACTCGAGACCCGCGATCTGGGCCTTGAGCATTCGGATGTTGACGCGATCCGCGACTTCGAGCTTGACGTCGTTGCCCTCGATCGCGGTGATCTTGCCGTACAGACCGCTGACCGTCACGACGCGCTGGCCGACGGCCAGGCTATCGAGGAAGGACTTGTGCGTGCTGGCGCGCTTTTGCTGCGGGCGCAGGACCAGCAGGTAGAACATCAGGAAGATGCCGCCGAAAATGACGAGTTGGATCCAACCGCCGCCTTGGCTGGAGCCGCCGCCCTGGCTGGAAGTGCTGCCACCGCCCGAAGGCGCCGCGGCGTCGGCTTGGGCCAGCAGGCCCGCGACACGCAGCGCGCCACTCTGCAAAAGAGTGGGAAGTAGAGTCATCTTGCCCTCGACGGCGTCCGCTTGCCCAGGCGTCCGAGCAGGTAGACGAGACATAGCGCTGCAATTTCGCAGCATTCACCTGAGACCTGGATCGCCCGAGGCCCAAGGCCGGGCGGGTATAGCAAACGAAGGCAGGACGGTCAATTGGATCGGGGCAGCCCTCTGGCAGCCCACCACGGCTGTCGCCATGCGGTGCGCCGCTGGCTGCGCAGGGACCGGCTTCGCGTTGCACTGCGCGCCGCCGGCTTTCTAACGCGGCTTGTTCTCAGTGCTTCGCCCGTGTACCATCGCGCGCCTGACCGCTGCCAACTCGGCCCTAGGAGTCTGTCGGAGATTCGGTGATGCAATGTTCAACTTGCTGAAACTACATGATCGAGAGAGGGTCGACAGACTTCTAGGGAGGCCGCGGCTGCGGACTCTCATTCGCATGAAAAACCATGAATTACTTCATGGTTTTGTCGTGCGAGTGCCCCAAACAACAAGCACCGATGGAGCTTGGACGGACGATAGTCCGACACGCTCCTAGGCGGTCCTGTTCGTTCGCGATCTGGGAGCAACCACATGTCTGGACGGCGAGACTTTCGCCCCCTCGGGGCACGACTGCCCATGCTCGCAGCGGCGTTGCTTCTTTGCGCGACCGGCTGCCTGACGGACAGCAAGTATGCCAACTTCCCCGCTGTGCGCTTCACCTGCAAGGCCGACAGCGAGTGCACAACCGGTTTTGGGTGCTACAACGGCACCTGCACGCGCAAGGCCGCGCTCGCGCCGATCCTGCAGGAGGAAGGCGCGCTCGCCCTGGGCCAGAGCCACTCGTGCAGCATCGGCCAGGATGGCAAGTTGCGTTGCTGGGGCCAGAACGACCAGGGTCAGTTGGGCATGGCCACGACGAACGACGAGCTCAAGCCGCAGATCGTGAGCCTCGGTTTCGTGGCCAAGGGTGTCTATGCCGGCGGACGCCACACTTGCGCGCTGAACGCCGCCGGCGAGCCTTCCTGCTGGGGCTACAACGGCTGGGGCCAGCTCGGCGATGGGACCACCGGCAGCGCCAACAAGCCCGTGAAGATCGTGGGGATGGGCGCAGTCCAGTCATTCGGCGCGGGCGACAGCTTCACGTGCGCGGTCGACACCGCCGGCAAGGCAAAGTGCTGGGGTAACAATAGCAGCGGACAACTCGGCATCGGCGCGACGACTGGCAACGTGTCGATACCGGTCGAGGTCTCCGGCGGCCGGGTGTGGCGGGCCATTTCCGCTGGCTCCAGCCACGCATGCGCCATTACGACAGCCGGCAAGCTCTTGTGCTGGGGCGCAGGCAACAGCGGCCAGTTGGGCAACGGCACGAATACGGGCAGTGGCGCTCCGGTCGAGGTCGCCGATCTGTCCGATGTCGCTGCAGTTTCGGCGGGAGACAGCCACACCTGCGCCGTCACGGCGCAGGGCAAGCCCTACTGCTGGGGCGAGAACGGCAACGGCCAGTTGGGCGACGGCACCACAGCGCCGCGCACCAAGCCGGTGGCGGTGACCAAACTGGACAAGGTGCTAGGCATCTACGCCGGCTCGGCCACGACCTGCGCCATCGACGACCAGGGGCACGCCAACTGCTGGGGCCGCAACGACAAGGGACAGGTCGGCGACGGCACACGTGTGACGCTGACGGCACCCCAGGTCGTGGCCGCGTTGACGCAGCCTTGCGACAAGATCGCGCTGGGCGCGGCCCATGTGTGCGCGCATTTGACGGACGGCAGCGTGAAGTGCTGGGGCGAGAACAAGCATGGACAGATCGGCGCGGGCGTCTTCGGCGACAGCGCGACGCCGCAACCGCTCAGCGGCACGTTCAACAGCCTGACAGTGGGCCTTTTGCACAACTGCGCCGTGGCCGCCGATGGCAGCGCAAGTTGTTGGGGCGCCAACACGGGCGGGCAGTTGGGCGACGGCACGACCAAGGACAGCGTGGCGCCCGTGGCCGTCAAGGGCCTTGCCGATGCCCTGAGCGTGGCCGGTGGCGAGCAACACAGTTGTGCGTTATCGAACGGTCACAAGGTCTTGTGCTGGGGGGCCAACAACTTCGGCCAGCTCGGCAATGGGTCGACCAAGGACAGCCTCGCACCCGTCGAAGTCGCCGACCTGGCGGCGGTGAGCGGCGTGGCCAGTCGATCACGGCACAACTGCGCCGTCGTCGACTCCGGCAAGGTCTGGTGCTGGGGCGACAACTACAACGGTCAACTCGGCAACGGCACGTTCAACACGACGAGCCCGTTGCCGGTCGAGGTCAGCGGCGTGACCGACGCCAGCGCCGTGGCGGTCGGCGTGGGCCACAGCTGCGCGTTGCTCAAGTCCGGTCAGGTGCGCTGCTGGGGCATCGGCACCATGGGCCAGCTCGGCAACGGCAACACCAACAGCAGCCCAGTCCCCGTCGATGTGGTCGGTGTCGAAGGCGCCGTGGCCCTCCAGGCCGGAACATCCGCAACCTGTGCGTTGGTGACCGAAGGACACCTCATGTGCTGGGGACGCAACAACTACGGCGAGATCGGCGAGGGCTCCTACACCAATGTCGCGACGGCCGTCTGGATGAAGAACGTCAAGGGCGTGACCGGCATGGCTGTCGGCGACGGACACGTGTGCTTCATCACGGCAGAGGGTCTGGCGAAATGTGTGGGCGGCAACAGCGACGGCCAATTGGGCGACGGCACCTTCAGCAACTCGGCTGTGCCGGTGGCGGTGCTCGGCTTGACTGACGTCCAGTCGCTCGGCGCGGGCACGATGCACAGTTGCGCGCGAGCGGGCAACGGTCAGATTTCGTGCTGGGGCTCGGCGGAAATGGGGCAGATCGGTTCAGGTCGCGGCGCTTTCCTGTTGCCGACGAGCGTTGTGCCGAACAAGTGACGGGACCCTTCGCCGCAACCTGCTGTGCTCAAAACGCGCCGCACACGGCCAGGCCTTCGCCGGCGGGCACGACGTGCCAACTCGCTTGGCTGGTGGCGGGCAGCCTGGACGACATCCATGCGCCGACGCCTGCCGTGACGAGGCCGACGCCGCCGACCACTGCGCCGGTCGTCCACAAGTGTCTGGCAGCCGTCTCGCGGTCGCGCGCGTCGACCTGCGTGACGCCGGAAATGCGGCCGTTCGCGTCCTTGGTGGCGAGATCGTCAGCCAGCGAAGACGCATTGAGCCACGCCTTGACCATCAGCGCGACGCCGCCGACCGCCGCCGCGGCGCCCACACCGAGCACGATGCGCGACGGCCAGCGCGACGGCTCGTCCGGCGCTTTCACCTCGGCAGCCACGGTCGGTCCGGCCGTCGCCGGTTGACCGCCATCCGGCGTCGTGCCCGCGGGCGGATTGGTGGCGGCCTTCTGTTCGGCACGCTGCGCTTCCAGCAGGACGTTGAGCCGAGCCGTCGCATCCTCGCGACCTGCCACGTCCGGCTCGATGTCGAGGTACAACTTGAAGACGCGGATCGCTTCATCGCGGTTGCCCGCCATTTCGAAAGCACGCCCAGCATTGAACAGCAGGTTCGGGCGCTTGTTCATGTCGAACGCCTTCTGGTAGAGGCGCGCAGCGATCTCATGCTGGCCCTCCTTGAAGCGCCGCGCCGCCATCTTGGCGACGGATTCGGCCTCTTTCTCGGACTTGGACAACTCCGCGGCATGGGCGCTGCTGGCCGCTGCTGCCACGCCACCGATCGCTGCGAGGCAGCAGCACGTTGCGAAGACGCGGAAATGGAACAAGGTTCGACCGAGGATGCAATGGCTCACGACGCTCCTGCGGCGGTCGGCTCGGACGGAGTAGAGACAGCGATCGCGCAAAGTTCGCCCGCCGCCACGGACAGTACGCCGGACGCTGCGCAACCGCAAGGTGGTCAAACCGTCGACATCTATTGCACAGTGCGGCGGCGGCGTGCCCGAGCTCGCAGTTCGATGCGCCCACCGCGGCAATCCCCCGGCCGCAGCGGCGCGGCGACCGGCGCCAGTCCCAGCCAGCCGTCCGCCAGCGCCATGGCCCGCAGGTCGCGACCGATGGCGAGGCGCTCGCCATCGCGCAACACCAGTACACCCCTCAGGTTCCGGATCGGTCGGCCTTGCAGCGCGGCAATCGGCAGTGCGGTGCGAATGTGTCCGTCGCGCCAGGTGATCGCGGCCACGAGGCACAAGCCGCCGCCCTTGATGGCGAACGCGACCCAGCCCGGGCCTTGGTCTTGCGTCACGGCAGCGCCACCACACGGGCAGGCGGCAACGCTTGCACCACCGACTCGTGGGGCGTCTTGGCCTGACCCAACAGCCTCGCGTTCTCACGCACATGCGCGGCCGACGCCATACCGCACAGCGCCGTTGTCACGCCCGGCGCCGAGCGCGCGAACTGCAGCGCAGCCTGCGCCCGCTGCGGTTGCGGCGTCAGCGCCACGGGCTGACCCGGCGCCGCGCGTGTCAGCTTGCCTTGCAGCAGCGCGGCACTCGTCATCACCGTCAAGCCCAGCTCTGCCGCTGCATCAAGGACCGCAAGCGCACGACCCTGAAGCTGCTGGTTTCGCAAGGTCAGCGCCTCCGGCATCGCCAGGTTCAGGGGCAGTTGCACGGCGCGCAGGTGGTGGTGTTCACCCGCGACATCGGCGGCCAGCCGGCACAGGTGCGCCAATTCCAAGTGATCGCGCTCGTGCGGTTGGGCGCGCAGTCCCGACCAGGTCGCCACGCCGTAGGCGGCGATCTCGCCGGCTGCCACGGCCGCCTCGAGTGCCGCGAAAGCCGCGCGCAGCCGGTCGTCGAATTCCCGCCGATCCAGCGTCTGCAACTGCGTTTCCGGATTGTGCAGGTAGTAGAGATCAAGGGTCTGCAGGCCGAGGTTGGCACGGCTCTGGCGCAACATCGCGCGCAGGAAGGCGGGCGCCAGGCAGTGGCAGCCGGCGCACAGTTCGTCTTCGCGGCACAGACCCTGGCCGATGGTGGCGGCTTGGATGGCGCTGCTCGGGGCGTCGGGAAAGGCGCCGTCGAATGGCACGAAACCCGCCTTGGAGGCCACGAACACCTCACTGCGCGCGACCACGCCCGCCGTAAAAGCGATGCGCAGCGCCGAGCCGATGGCGCGTTCGGAGCGTTGGCAACGGTAGTTCGACGCCGTGTCCAGGACGTTGATGCCGAGGCTCAAGGCCTCGGCGATGGCAGCGGCGTAGGCGGCGTCGGTCGCGTCATCGGCGGGGCCGAGGTAGGTGCCCAAACCAAGGCTCGACAGCCACAGGTCTCCGGCGCGGCTGTAGGCGTCGATGGCCGTGCCGGCGGCGCGGCGCTCGACGAATCGGCGCGTGCCCGAGGGCGTGGCGGTGGCGGCAAGGTCAGCTGGCGTGGGCATCGCTGGGCTCGGCAACCGGGGACGCGTCTCGGCGTGGAGAGTATAAGACGGCGGGTCGGCCACTCGCCAATCCGGCGGCCGAACTACGCGGGAACAGGCGCCGCAGCGGCTGAACGCAACGCCGCCACAGCCGCGCCGCGATCGGCCTGCCCGAACACCGCCGAGCCGGCGACGAACCAGTCCACGCCCGCCGCGCGCGCCTCGGCGATGGTCTGCGTGTGGATGCCGCCATCGATCTCGATGCGCAGGGAGGGGTTGTGCTCGCGGCGCCAGCCGTCGATGGCGCGCACCTTGTCGAGCGTGGCGCGGATGAACGTTTGCCCGCCAAAGCCGGGGTTGACACTCATGACGCAGACGAAGTCGACATCGCGCAGGATCGGCTCGATCGCCGAGAACGAAGTGTGCGGATTCAGAGCGACACCCGGCGAGACATCCAGGCTGCGGATGCGCTGGATCGTGCGGTGCAGATGCGGACAGGCCTCGATGTGCACGCTCAGCCAATTCGCGCCGGCCTTGGCGAAGTCGGCGAGGAGGTGATCCGGCGCCTCGACCATCAGGTGACAATCCAGCTGCAGCGGCGTCGCGCGGTGCAGGCAGTCCACGAGCACCGGGCCCAACGTCAGGTTCGGTACGAAGCGGCCGTCCATGACGTCGACATGCAAGAAGTCGGCTCCTGCGGCCAGTACCGAGGCAGCTTCGTCGGCAAGCCGAGCAAAGTCAGCGCTGAGGATCGAGGGGGCGATGGCGACAGGGTGCATGATGGCTCACAAGCTTCAAGGACTGTTTGGCTTTTCAGGGGTGGCAAGTGTGAAGGTCTTCCAAGGCAAGCCGCCGTCCTTGGCGCGCGCCCAGCTGCCGCCGGCCGGGGCCGCGCCCGCCACCCAGGTCGTCGTGTCGACCAGCTTGCCGTCCGGGGCGAACACCGAGGCCGATCCGGGGCTGCTGATCCCCTTGTCGATGACCGGCGTGCCGATGCCGCTGTGGTTGAACCAGACAATCAGGTAGCCTTTGGCGGCGATCTTGGTGCCAGGTGGCAGTTGGCCCGCGATGTCGAAGCTCTTCTTGTCGACCGTGACATAGCCCTTGAGGTCGATCGCGGCATCGGTGCCGTTGTACAGCTCCATCCAGTCCGAAGCTTGTGGATTCCACGAGCCAATCGGTGCGCCTTTGGCTCCCACTTCGTTGAGGACCAGCGCGCCCGGTTTCGCGGGTTCCGCGTCCGCAGCCGCGTCCGCCGGATTGGCCGCGTCGGTCGGCATCGCGTCCGTCGCCGCGACATCGCCCGTCGGCGCGTCGGTCGCCGTCGCATCGATCGCCAGGAAATCGGTCGCCGAAACATCCTGTGCGACAGGCACATCCGGCGTCGCCGCATCACCACCAGCGTCTGCGCCCGCGCTGTCGGCGGCATCGGACTTCGTCGCGGTCGTGGCGCCGCTGCTGCAGCCGGTGACCGCCCACAGCGTGACTGCCACGAGGTTCATCCACTTGCCGTGTCTTGCCTCGCGCATGATCGCCCCCGGCGCGCACAGTGTCCCGTGATCGTTGCTGTTGATAGCCTTCCAGGTGCGCGTACCGTTCAGTATACGGCTCGGGCCGGCGACGGCAAAAGGGTCAGCGCCCAAGACTGTCCGGATCAAAGAGACCATCGGGCAACACCGCTTTGGTGTCGATGTCACGCGTCTCGACCGTCGTGACCGAGCCGCGCCCCAAACCCAACATCCGAAATTTCTTCAGCGTCGCCTTGCCATCGACCTCGCCGACGACATCGACGATCAGCGTCTTGACCAGCGCGCCGTCCTTGCCGAAGAACTTCATCTGGCGTGGCACCCATGCCTTGTCGTCGATCCACAGCTCGACATGGCCATACACGTCCTCGGGATCGTCGCCCGTCACATCCAGGTGCGCACACGTTACACCGCCGATCGCCTCGTTACCCAGCTTCTTGGCCTGGCCGTTCTGCAGACCCTGACTCTCCAAGTCGCCGAATGAAAAGTCGGTTCCCATGAACGCCGTGGTCTTGTCCGAGCCACCCATGCGCCGCAGCCGCCGCGTCTTGGGCAGGTAGAGGTACTGCGCCGTCTTGCCCTTTCCTTGTTCCAGCATCAGCAGTTCGGTGCCGACGCTCTCGGCCGGTTCGAGGAACGTCACGCGCGTGCGCAGCTTGCCATCCTTGCGCGCCACGCGCGCCAGCGTGACCCAGGTCTTCTCCTTGCCATTGGCGAGCTTGAGCGTGATCAGCGTCTTGGATTGACCGGTCTGAAAGCCCGCCGAGTTGTGCGCCACCATCGTGTCGATGATCTTGCGTGCGGCAGGATCGTCGGCGGCGCCGGCCAGACCCGGCAAGGACAGCGTCACGGCGGCAAGTGCAGCGGAAAGGCGAATCCACATAGCTGGTTCTCCTCGTGTCACATCGGCGTGCGTGTGCCGAGCCAGGCCTTGGTGCGCGCATGTTCGGGTTCACGCTCCGTGCGGCGCACCTGATAGCCGCGACCGCGGGCGATCAACTGTTGCGTGTGCGACTTGCCCGGCAGCGCGGCGGTCAACTCGGCGGCGACGGCATCGAGATCGAAGAATTTGCAGGAGAAGATGTCGAACCAGGCCTGGCGCGTCGTCTCGTCGATGTGCAGCGCGATGTGGCTCTCCGCGATCATGGTCATGGCGCTGAGCACCGATCCGCCGTCGGGCCGCCGCGAGCGCAGCACATAGGGCCGCATGATCGGCGTCATGTCGATACGTTGCGGCAGGTTGTCGAACAGTGCGAACAGACCATCCATGTCCATCGGACCTTGGTAGCCCGCGATGTTGAGCAGCAGGTGCGGGCCAAAATCGGCGTTCGGGTGCACCTCGACCTCTGGAAAGAACTTCGTTCTTTCAGCGGCATGCACATCCATGTGGCGCACCGGCAGGGCGGTCTGCAGTGTCTGGCGCAGCTCGCCGGCATCGAACCACTCCGGTGCCACCAGATCGGCGAAGAAGCACTCGCGAAACGAGAAGGTGTGCAGCGTCAGGTGACCGCCGGCCAGGAACAGGAAGGCCGAGATACCGCAGTCATCCGGTTCGACGCCGTTGTAGTAGGGTAAAAGCATTGGTGGCATCGCCGGTTGCAGGCCGAGGCGCAGGGGCAGCTCTTCCAGCAACTCGTGAACGAGGCGAATGTCGTCAAAACGCGAGCGGTGTCCGCCAAAGCCATCCATGGTAAAGTGCAGCATCGTTCACCAGATTCGGAGGGGCAGGTGGTCGGGACACGCCGGGTGCGGCGAGGGGTCGCAAGCATGCGCCTTGGAGCGCTCCGGGTGCAACAAGAGATGCCCAGCAAGAGAAGACCCGAGGAGGCAAAGTGGCGACGGCGCAGCCCAGCATCGACCCAGGCAGCACGGACGTTCCCTGGTGGAAGCGCACCACGACCTACCAGATCTACCCCCGCTCCTTTTACGACTCAAACGGAGACGGCATCGGCGACTTGCGCGGCGTCCTCGCCAAACTCGACTACTTGCAGGCGTTGGGCGTCGAGACACTCTGGCTTTCGCCGTTCTTCGAGAGCCCGCAGGCCGACTTCGGCTACGACATCAGCGACCACTTCGCTGTTGCGGCGGACTATGGCTCGCTGGAGGATGCCCGCGAACTGATCGGTGCCGTGCACGCGCGCGGCATGAAGATCGTGCTCGACATGGTGCTCAACCACACCTCCGCGCAACATCCTTGGTTTCTTGCCGCCAAATGCGACCGAAACGACCCCAAACGCGACTGGTTCATCTGGCGCGACGGCGCCAAGCCCGGCGGCAAGGCGCCGCCCAACAATTGGCGCTCCATGTTGGGGGGCAGTGGCTGGCACTACCACGGCGCGACCGACCAATGGTATTTCGCCAGCTTTCTCGACTTCCAACCGGACCTGAACTACCGCAATCCGGCGGTCAAGGCTGCGATGTTGGACGTCGTGCGCCACTGGTTTGGCGAAGGCGCCGACGGATTGCGGCTCGACATCTTCAACGCCTTGTTCAAGGATGAGTCCTTCGCCGACAACCCGTTCTCCTGGCGACCGATGCCGTCCGAAGCCAATCCGCACGGATTTTTCCAGCGCCACATCCACACCATCGACCACGCCGACACGATTGCATTTGCCCGCGAATTGCGTGGCGTAGTCAACGAGTTCAACGATCCGCCCCGTTTCCTGGTGGGCGAGGTCTTTGGCAATGCCGCGACACTCAAACGCTATTGTGGCGAGGCGGCCGACGGACTGCACCTCGTGTTTCTGTTCGAGACACTGAGCGCGCGGCTCAACGGCCCCAGCGTGCGCGCCCTGGTGCGAGGCTTCGAGCGCGCCTTTCCCGAGCCGTTCTCGCCCACATTCGTCCTCGGCAACCACGACCGGCCCCGTGTCCTGCACCGCGTGCGTGGCAGTCGCGATCGGGCCAAGTTGCTGGCTGCGCTGCAACTCACGGTGCGCGCCGTGCCATTTCTCTACTACGGCGAAGAGATCGGTATGGAGAATCACGATGTGCCGCTGCACGAAGGCCTCGATCCCATCGCGGCGCGCTTTCGACACATGCCGCAGGTGCTCGTCGCGTTCTTTCGCCGCTACGGCGTGCTGCTCAACCGCGACGAATGCCGCTCGCCCATGCAATGGACTGCTGGGCCCAATGCCGGCTTTGCCCCCGAGTCCGCGACGCCGTGGCTGCCCGTGCACCACAACGCCCAGCGCATCAACGTAGCGGCGCAGGAGGCGGATTCCGAGTCGATCCTTTGGTGCTATCGCCACCTCTTGGCGCTCAGGCGCGAGCAACCGGCCCTGCAAATCGGCGCGCTGACGTGGATCGAAGCGCCATTGCCGAGCAGCGTCGTCGCATTTCGACGCACGTTACCCTCGGCCACCGCGCGGCCCGTCGAGGTGTATTTGAACTTCTCGAACCGTCGCGTCACGCTCGATTTGCGTGCGCAGGCCGGACGAGACTTGGTGTCCAACCACTGCGGCGAGCGCCTGGCCGTGCCGAGCCGTTACGTCTTGGGCGGTTACGAAGCCGTTGTGGTGGTGGATCGGAGTTGAGCGCTGCAGCGCGCCCAACGCCCGTTGGCCGGTTGCACAGCACCCGTTGATGGGTTGCACAGCGGCCGTTCATCGGTTTCGGCCGCCCGAGCCCGTTCATCGCCGCCCCAACGAAAACGATATGCCGCGGATGCGGTCGAGCCGCGCGCCGGAGGCGGCGCGGCGCGAGTTCAGGGGAGGGCTTGACCCGCGGTGACAGGTGCGACAGGGGGCGCCCAGGAAAGGGCCTGGGAAGACCTGCGGCAGGGGGCGGGACGCGCCCGAGAGCCGGTTTTCCCAGATCAAGCATTCGACGTCGCCCTCCTGTCCCGCTAGACTCCCGCCACCGCGCGCTGCGCCGCCGCGCGACCCGGTGCCGCGAATGTCCCAGCCCCGCCTCCTGATCGTATCGGCCACGTTCCCGCCCTCGCTGCTGATCGGCGGGCGGCGGCCGGCGCGCATGGCGCGACACCTGCGCCACCTGGGCTGGCAGGTCACGGTGCTGACGGTGCACCCGTCCTACATGCCGCCCAGGGATCCCGCCGAGGCGCCGCCGCCGGGCGTCGAGATTGTCGCCACGCATGTGCTGTGGCCGCGCGCTTGGGCGCGCCAGTTGCGCCGCCGGCAGGAAGGGCAGGCGCCGGGCCAGCCCACGGCGACTGTGCCGACAACGGGTTGGCGCGCGCAGGTCCACGGTGTGCTGCATAGCGCGTTCAAGGCCATCGAGTTTCCGGACGAATTCGCCGGGTGGAGGCCGCTGGCCCTGCGCGCCATCGCGGATCGGACATTCGATGTCGTGCTCGGTTCCATGCCGCCCTTCTCGGATGCGGTGGTGGCGCATGCCATTGCCCAGCGCTGCGGCGCAAGGTTGGTGCTGGATTACCGCGATCCGTGGAGCGAGGTGCTCAGCGAAGATGCCAGCTACGGTGAACGTCGTGCGTATTCGCAGACCGAGCTGCAGCGCCACCGCGCACTCGAAAAC
>Ga0172370_10000841_pt1 | contig 47815 bp, 53 predicted proteins | sample LakKiv5m_FD_114538 | JGI IMG/M metagenome (GOLD analysis project Ga0172370, IMG submission 114538) | Freshwater microbial communities from Kabuno Bay, South-Kivu, Congo - kab_022012_11.5m | ecosystem: Environmental > Aquatic > Freshwater > Lake | place: Democratic Republic of the Congo...
AATGCGATGGATATATTGCGCGAAGGTATTGGTCTTCGTGGTTATGGTCAACGCGATCCCTTGGTTGAGTATAAGGCTGAAGCTTATAATTTATTCCAACGCCTGATGAGTAGTATTGATGGTCAAATCGTGGAAATTCTTCTTAAAGCGGAAATCAAACCCCAACCTTTGTCTATTGAGCGAGAACCACAACGACGCATGCAAATGCAGGGAGCGGATGAGAATTTGGCTGGTGGGGGAATCGCTAAAGAAACTCAAACTTCACGGCAAGCCCCAGCTCAAACCCAAGCCAAAAACGGTGTTTCGGTCACAGTCAGAACAAAATCCGGGGATAATTCCAGTGCTAACAAGTCAAATACCCCATCCCCTTTTGGCGAAGTGGGGAGAAACGACCCCTGTCCATGTGGATCGGGTAAGAAGTTTAAAAAGTGCCACGGTAAGTAAGTTTGATAAAATTTAATAAATTATATAATTCTTTTGTAAAATGATTGAAAACAATAATCGTTTCAAAATGGTTGCTTCGGCTTATCTAATTCTGATAAAATCGGGGAAAGTTTTGTTGTCAAGAAGATATCAAACTGGTTGGCAAGATGGTAGTTATGGTCTGCCAGCTGGCCATGTTGAAGATCAAGAAACGGTGAGTATGGCATTGGCAAGGGAGGCAAGTGAAGAAATTGGTATTAAAATCGATCTTAAAAATATAAAATATTTACACACAATGCATCGGGAGTGTGGCGGATACGAGCGAATAGATATATTTTTTTCAGCTAAAAAATGGGAAGGGGAAATAATTAATAATGAACCAGAAAAATGTGATGATTTATCATGGTTTCCTTTAAGAAAATTGCCAAACAATACTATTCCATATATTCGATCAGCTATAATGAGCTGCGTTAAAGGCGTTAATTATAGTGAATTTGGTTGGAAAAAATAAACTATGAACAATAAAATTAATATTATCGAAGAATATGTTTTAAGTTTGCCGAAAGGCTTTAATGAGCAGGCACATAATGCCGACCACGCCTTTCGCGTTCGTAATTGGGCGGTTAAAATTGCCCAATCGGTAAATTATAAGAATTTGGATTTGGTCCAAGCTGCTGCTTTAATGCATGATATTTCCAAGTCTGGCGAACTAAAAATTTCGCATGGCGAAGCTAGTGCTCAAATGGCTCGTAAATTTTTAAGCGACAAAAATATTTTTTCAAATGAAGAAATTGATGAGATTCGCGCCGCAATTTTTCATCACAATAGTGTTAAGTATCCAACTAACAAAAACCATTATCAATTATTAGATATTTTGCGGGACGCTGATGTTTTAGACTTGAGTGGTGCAATTGGTGTTGTTCGTTCAGTTTTAGGCGCACCTCATAAAATTGTCTTTGATCAAAAAAATATTCTTGGCAAATATAATGGTAAAACTAATCTAGAGTATAATGAAATCTTTGCTCATGAAGGCAAAGTTAATATCGGTCCGACGATAATTGATGATTTGAATTTCCAATTAAGTTGCTATGAGAATCTAAAATCCGATTATGCTAAAAATACAGCCAAGCCGATGCAAGAGTTTATGAAAAATTTTGTTTTAGAAATAGAGCGCGAGGCTCTATTGAATAAGGAATAAAATGAGAATAGGCGTTATTGGTAGCATGCAAATGACGGAAAAGATGATTGCTTTAAAGAATGATCTAAATTCTTTAGGTCACGTCGCCTATGTCACATCTTTAGCAACTCCTTTCATTGGCAAAACTGATGCAGAAAAAGAAAAAATTAAGATCTATCAGAAAAATAATCTCGATGCTATTAAGGAATTTTGGCGAATGATGCAAGGTGGTGACGCCGTTCTTGTAGCAAATTATGAAAAAAATGGCATAAAAAATTACATTGGTGGCAATACATTTTTGGAAATGGGTTTCGCTCACATACTGAACCAAAAAATTTTTTTATTAAACGAGATTCCTAAAAATGAATATTATGAAACTGAAATTATGGCAATGCGGCCAATAATTTTAAATAGAGATTTATCGAAAATTAAATGAAAAAAAATAAAATTCCCCAAACAATTTGCTTAGTATGTGAAAATGGAAAAATTCTCTTAGGTATGAAAAAGCGGGGTTTTGGTGCAGGCAAGTGGAATGGTTTTGGTGGTAAAGTTAAGCCCGGTGAAACAATTGAAGAAGCGGCAAAGCGCGAGATGCGGGAAGAGTGTGGCATTGAAGTTAAAACGTTAGAAGAAAAAGGTCTAATACTTTTTGAGTTTGAAGGTTCGCCCGAGATGCCGGAAGTGCATATTTTTCAAGTCACTGAGTATACTGGGGAACCCGAAGAAACTGAAGAAATGCTACCGAAGTGGTTTCCGGTTAACAAAATTCCTTTTACTAAAATGTGGCCGGATGATAGGTTTTGGTTACCTCTATTTATAAAAAACAAAAACTTTAGCGGCTATTTTCTTTTTGGCGAGAAAGATGCGATTCTCGAAAAAGAACTTTTTGAAGAAGTAAACTACAAAAAACTAATTCGCGATAAAATCCCGGAAATTACCTTAAAAGATAATTGGGTTTCTATGACAAAATTTTTAACAGACAAAGAATTTCTAAAATATTTAAAACTAAAAATTTTAGAAGAAGCACGAGAATTGAATGAAGGAAAGGGGAAGGATAACTTGATCGAAGAGTTGGCCGATATTCAAGAAATTATTGACGCAATTCTGGAAGAGGAACAAATTAAATTTTCGGATTTTCGTAAAATTCAAACAAAAAAACGAGAAGCGCGCGGTGGTTTTAAAAAGAAATTCTTTTTAATCAAAACGAAGAAGAAAATAAATATCAAATAATTTAATTTTTAGAGGACTAATGGCTATTGAAAAATTTACTACAAGAAAAAACAGAATTGTCGAAATCATTGAGCCACGGCTAGACTTGTTAGATGAAATATTAGAATTCGTTAACGAACTTGGCGAGGAAGATACTTTTTTAAGTTTTTATCCCGGCAAAAAAATTACACGCGAGGAAGAAGAAGTTTGGCTTAATAATCGTTTAAAGCAAATCGAAAACAAGTCACAACTTATTTACTGGGCTGTCTTTGATGGAAAAATCGTTGGCGGAGTGGACATCACACGCGGGGCAACCGTTAGAGAGTGGCATATCGGTACGGTCGGATTAATGGTGAGAAAAGATTTTCGTGGCGAGGGATTAGGGAAGTTTTTACTGGAATTCGTGCTTAAAAAGGCCAAGGAGTTGGGTATCAGAACAGCAAATTTAGGAGTTTTTTCCGACAATGATATTGCCAGAAGACTTTACTGTAAAGTTGGTTTCGAAGAATATGGCAAACTTCCAGATGGACTTTTTAGAAAAAATAAATTTTCCGATCATATTTATATGTTCAAAAAAATAAATGACTAATAAAGAAATCGCTCACAATTTAGCCCAGATTGGTAAAATTCTTGAGCTTAAAGATCCACAGAAAAACCGTTTTCGATATTTAGCATATGAACGCGCTGCTCAAACAGTCGGCAATTTAACTGAAGAATTGAAATATGTTTATGATAGAGGCGGCCTTAAAGCCTTGGGGGAAATCGAGGGCGTGGGTGAGTCTATTGCCGCATCAATCGAAGAAATGCTTAAGACTGGTAAACTCCAATATTTAGAACAGTTAAAACGTGAAAATCCGGCGAATGAAGTGGAATTTTTGTCTATTCCGGGAGTTGGTCCGAAAATGGCGGTTAAAATTGCCCAAGAATTAAAACCAAAAAACATCAAAGAACTAAAAAAGATTTTGGAAAAAGATAGGTCAGAAACAGTTTTTAAAGAAAAAACTAAACAAAATATTCTTCAAGGCATTGAAATAATGGGTAAGCTGACCGGTCGGCTCTTAATTACCGAAGCCTTACCGATTGCCGAAGAGGTTGTGAGTTTTGTTAAAAATATAAAAGGTATTGGCAAGTGCGATTATGTTGGTAGCTTAAGGCGCTTTAAGGAAACTGTTGGCGATATTGATATTGTTGCTACTAGTACCAATTCAAAGGCAGTAATTGAGGAATTTATCAAAGCTCCTTTTATCGACCATATTATGACCCAAGGAGAAACTAAGTCGACGATTATTCATTGGCAAGGTGTCCAAGTAGATTTGGAAATCGTGCCGGAAGCTGAGTATGGTTCACTCTTACAACATTTTACAGGGAGCAAAGAGCACAATGTAGCTCTTCGCACTTTCGCCCAGACTCAAGCAAAATCAGTTTCCGAGCACGGCATTAAATACAAAAACAAGTTACATACTTTTACGACGGAAAAGCAAGTTTACGAGTTTTTAGGGATGGACTTTATTCCTACGGAATTAAGAGAGGATCGGGGTGAAATTCAAGCGGCCTTGGCTCATAAATTACCAAGATTAGTTGAACTAACTGATATAAAAGGGGATTTGCATGTTCATTCTACTTGGTCAGACGGTTTTATGAAGATTGAAGAGATTGCTCAAAATGCTCAAAAATTGGGTTATGAATATATTGTTGTTTCTGATCATACGGTTGGTCTAGGGATTGCTGGAGGGCTGGATGAAAAAGATTTGGAAAAGCGTCAGGAAGAAATTGACTCTGTACAGAAAAAATACCCGAATCTTAAAATTCTCTCCAGTGTGGAAGTAAATATCAAGGCTAACGGTGATTTGGATATAAAAGATGAAATGCTGGAAAAACTAGACATCGTCACGGCTTCAGTTCATACGAGCTTCAGGCAAGACAAAGAAACCATGACTAAACGAATTCTTGGAGCAATCAATCATCCACACGTTGATATTATTGGGCACCCGTCCGGCAGAATTATAGGTGAGCGTGAATCTTATAAAGTTGATTGGTCACAAATTTTTGAAAGCTGTGCTAAAACCGGTACAGCTTTAGAAATTTCGTCTTTTCCTAATCGTCTTGATCTGGCAGATTACTTAGTTCAAGAGGCTAATATATATGGGTGCAAATTTGCCATTAATACGGACTCTCATCACGAGAATCACCTGGATTTGATGCGTTTTGGTGTGGCAGTAGCTCGTCGTGGCTGGTGTGAAAAGAGTGATATCATCAATACAAAAAATCTTCATGAACTCGAAGCATGGCTTAAGCGTTAGATTTGAAAAATCTTTTTTAAAGGACTATTATATAAAAGAGGGGATACTGTTTTCGTATTAAAAAGGAGTTTTATTGATTGATATAATTGGACTCACAAAACAATATGGTAGCATTTTAGCCGTTGATAATTTGAATTTAAAAATAAATCGCGGCGAATTTGTTTTTTTAGTTGGTCCATCAGGGGCAGGGAAATCAACGTTTCTTAAAATGCTAATTTGCGAGGAACGCCCAACCGCTGGAAAAATTATTATTGCTGAACGCGATATTGTTAAGTTAAAAATGAAGGAACTCCCGTTTTACCGCCGCAAAGTCGGTGTTGTTTTTCAAGACTTTAAACTTTTACCTCAAAAAACTGTTTATGAAAATGTTGCCTTTGCTCTAGAAGTCTGTGACGCCACCATGGTGGATATTGAAAACAAAGTCCCCAAAATTTTAGATTTGGTCGGCATGCTTAAGAGGCGCAATAACCTGCCTCACGAACTTTCTGGTGGGGAGCGTCAGCGTGTTAGTATCGCCAGGGCTTTGATTCACAATCCCAAAATATTAATTGCCGACGAACCAACAGGTAATCTTGACCCAGTTAATGCCTGGGAAATTGTGGACTTACTTGAGAAGATCAACAGTTTGGGTACGACGGTTATTTTTGCGACACACAATAAAGCAATCGTCGATCGCTTAAAAAAGAGAGTTATCTTGATCAAAGGTGGCAAAATTGTTTCTGACCGGCTTAAGGGAGGATATGCCATATGAAAGCAGAATCTGCAGCTAGAATCGTAAAATTAGGTTTAATTAATTTTTGGCGCAATAGGTGGCTATCTTTTGCAGCCACCCTTATTATGACCATGACACTTTTAATTATTAGTTTTTTTGTTGTCTCGACTTTGGCAATCGGCAGAACAACTGATTCTATTCGTGAACGCATGGATATGAGCATTTATTTCAATGATACGGCCTCAGCTGAACAAATTGCCGATTTTCAGAAAGATCTTGCCTCTAGAACTGATGTAAAACAAGTAAAATATGTTTCTAAAGATGATGCTCTGGCGATTTGTAAAGAAAATCCACAGTGTGCTAAAGCTATAGCTTTTAGCGATCTGAATAAAAATCCTTTGCCTAGAAGTTTGGAAATTAAAGCTAGTCAGCCGGAAAAACTTCAAGAAATTGCGGATTACGTGAAAAATAGTCAGTATAAAACTTATGTTCGAAGTATTAGCTATCAACAAAATCAAGTGACTATTGAGCGATTAATCGCGATCACTGCTTTTATGAGAGAATTTGGTTGGGTTATTTGTTCGATTTTTATTTTAATCTCCATCTTGGTTAGTCTAAATACTATTGGTTTGACTATTTTTAGCCGTAAGGATGAAATTGAGATCATGAGGCTCGTAGGTGCGAACGATGCTTTTATCAAGGTTCCTTTTATTATCGAAGGTTTTTTACAAGGATTTTTAGCAACGATTATTTCTATGGGTGGCGTTTGGCTTGGGATTGCCGTTCTAACTCCCCGCATCAAACATTATCTTGGCGAAACAACTACCACGCGCATGATAGACTTTTTCTTTAATCATTTTGCCATGATGTTATTTATGGAGCTAGTTGTTGGCGTAACAATTGGTATGATTTGTAGTCTTATTAGTATAAGAAAACATCTGAAAGTTTAAATGTTTAAAAAAAGATTCAAATTAATTATTTATTTTCTTGCAATCTCGCTATTTTTTTGGCCTCTGTCGGCCAATGCTAGTCAGCTATCAGATTTACAAGCCGAAGCTAAAAAGAAGCAAGCGGAGCTAGAAGCAAATCAAAAAGCAGCGGAGCAAAAAGCGCAAGAAGCGGCTCAATACAAAGACGAAGGTGCCCGCGTCGCAGCTTTGATTAGTCAAACGGAAAATGCTCTTAATCAAACTAATTCTCAAATCGAATTTACTCAAAGAGAAATTGAGCTTCTTCAGGAAGAAATCGATAAAAAAACAGAAGAATTAAAAGTTCAAAAAGAAAATTTAGACGAAACAATCAGGATGGTTTATGAGGGTGGTAACCCTAGCATGCTTGAAATTGTCGTAAGTTCCAACTCTTTATCTCAAATTATTGATCAGGCACAGTATATGGATTCCATCAATCAGCAAATTCAATCGAGTATCGACAAAATAAATCAAATCAAAACTGAACTAGAAAACAACAAGACCGAACAAGAACAGAAGAAAGCCGATCTCTCCGATCTAAAAGCACAGCAAGAAGCTCAAAAACGCGGGCTTGATTCACAAAAGGCAGAGAAGGATCGTTTATTCTCCAATGCCAAAACTTCCCAAGCAGCTTACGAAGCAAAGGTTGCAGCTGCGCGCGCGTCAATAGACGCTTTAAATAGTAAGATTTCTGAGTTGTCTGGCAATAATAAGAGAGTTTCGTATGGAAAAGTAACTAAGGGTCAAATAATCGGTTATGAGGGAAACACGGGTTTTTCTACTGGTCCACATTTGCATTTTGAGGTTAGGGTAAATGGAAGTCATACTAACCCCAGGAATTACCTTGGAAGCAAGTTAGCTTGGCCAATGAATAATTATCGTATTACTCAGGAATATGGTCGAGCACAGTGGGCGTCACCGTGGTATAGTTTTCATTCTGGTATAGACTTAGCTTCTCTGAACGGTTATGGAGCTCCAATTCGTGCGGCCGCATCTGGAGATATAATTTTGCACCAGTATTATGGCGGTTATGGTAACTGTGTTATTATTGATCATGGTGATGGCATATGGACACTTTATGGTCATATGATTGACTAGCTAAATCTTAACTGATAAATTTAAATTGTATGATTTATTTTTTATTTTTCTATTTTATTTTTCTAATAGCCTACATTGCCTTTAATATTTATGCGGCCTTCAAAATTTGGTCCATGAGACTAAATCACGATGCCACGCAGTTAGTTCTAACTTCTTATTTAATTATTATCGGAACCATTATAGTTATTTCACTAATTATTATTTCTGGGCTCAATTGGCCTGGTTTTTCAAAGCAGGGCGTATAGCAAAACTTCGTTTCGCTGAAATTTTAAAGGATTAAAATTATGGAAACTTCGTTTCGCTGAAATTTTAAAGGATTAAAATTATGGAAACTTCGTTTCGCTGAAATTTTAAAGGATTAAAATTATGGAAATATCAAAAATACCAGTTGCAGGTCACGAAAATGATAAAGTAATTATTAGTACTAAGAGACACCTCGCTTCTTTGATCGGGGCTATTATCATGATTCTGGTTATGATTATTCTTCCGATTATAATCATAACCTTTCTACTGAAAGTTAATCCAGAATTAGCTAAGGGTTTAGTAATAAACTTCATTGTCATTCTTACAGCAATATATTATCTAGTAGTGGCCACAATTGCTTTAACAATTTGGGTGAGTTATTACTTTAATATTTTTATTGTCACAGAAAATGAAATTTTAGATATCTCTCAAGAAGGAATTTTTGATCGACGAGTAAGCGAAGTTTCCTTGCTTAGGATTCAAGATGTTTCCGCTCGAATTAAAGGTTTTTGGCCGACTCTGTTCGGATATGGTGATGTAGTGGCGGAAAGTGCCGGCGAAAATACAAGAACATATATTATCGATAGTATCCCACATCCGGTTGAGGTGGCTAATAAAATTTTAGCCCTTCACAATGAACATATTCAAAGGGAGGAAAGAGCAGCGGAAGTGATTACAGCGGAAGGGGATTTGCGTGCGCATAGATTAGACTGGATGCAAAATAATAACCAAAATCAACAGCCACAATCAACTGCTGAGAGTAATCCTTGCGAACCATGCCCACCGTGCGCACAAAACCAGACCGAAGTTATATCTCCGGAAAAATCCCAATTTGTTAATCCGCAACAGGAGCAATTACCAGAGACTCAAGCCGAACCGAAATTTGATAATAATTCCCAAGGTGAAATAAAAAAAGATGATCTAAATAGTGGTGGCGAAATAAAGCTATAAAATGGTAAAAAATTGTTTAGCTTTTTTGTTTTTAGGGATTTTTTTAATTTTTTTATGGACTCCAAAGGTTCACGCTAAAGATGTGGCTCCACTTTTAATTAATGAGATTTTATCTGATGCTCCCACTGGAAAACCGGAATGGATAGAACTATATAATACAAGTACTAGTGATATTGATTTGACTGGCTTTACGCTTGAAGACGGTACCGAAAAGCCAAAAAGTCTCGAGACTTGTACGATAAAAGCTGGTGCTTATTTGGTGATAGAAAAAGGATCGGGAGAGTGTCAATTTGGCTTTTCTCTTAATAATGATGGTGATGTGATAAAACTAAAGCAGGACAGTACAGAAATCGATAAAGTTATTTATGGAAATTTATCTGGGAATGCCCCAGTGGCGCCAAAAGGAAAATCGATCGCGCGAGTTCCAAATGGGCTTGATTCAGACATTGACTCAGAAGATTTTGTTGTCCAAATTCCAACCCCTGGAGAAAAAAATCCCGATTCACTACCAAATAATCCGCCAACGGCACCAGAATTAATTCTACCTGAAGATGAAACAGGTTTAATATCAAAAAATATTAATTTTTCTTGGCAAAAGTCTGATGACTTGGAACAAGATGAGATTTCTTACAGTTTGTATTTGGGTTGTAGCTCTGATTTTACCACCGAGAACCTAATTGTTGATGGGCAATTAGAAAACAATTATGAACTCGAGTTAACTACTGAATGCACCAATTATTATTGGCAGGTAGTCGCTTTTGATGGAAAAGATGAGACCTCATCTGATGTTTATTCTTTTCATTTAAGGCCGAAAATTACTTATTCGTCAGAAATTTATATTAATGAGCTTTTGCCAGATCCGAGCGGTGATGATGGTGTATATGAGAGAATCGAACTATTTAACAATTCCGATTCGTCGGTTGATTTAGATGGCTGGATGATCGAGGATGCTAAAGGGGCGATAAAAAAATATACAATTCTTAATACAATTATTTTACCTAAAGACTATTTAGTTCTTAGTCGAAATCAAACTACTATTACTCTAAACAATGATAGTGATGGCTTACGTCTTTATCAACCAGATGGAAATCTTTTACAAGAAGTTTCCATATATTCAGACGCAAAACAAGATTTTGTTTGGGCTCGTTCAGACAAAAATATTTGGCAATGGTCTATTAAACAGACTTTTGGAAGAGAAAATATTATTGAGAGTCCTCCAGAAAATGTTGGCGGAGATGACGAAATTCCGGTTATCAACAAAGTACCAATAAAGATTAAAACAAAAAGTTTTAAATCATATGAAAATAAATTAGTCCAAATCGAAGGAGAAGTTGTTGAGACAAGTGGAAATACTTTTTACGTAGATGATGGTTCTGGTAAAGTAAAAGTTTATATTCAGGCTCAGACGGAAATTACTAAGCCATCAATGCACAGGGGTGATATTTTTAGAATTATTGGTGTGGTTAATCTCTATCGCAATACTTGGCGAATTTTACCGCGCGTTCAAGAAGATATCATAATTATTAAAGAAAAACAAAAAAGTCCTACGGTTGCAACTGCAGCCAAGACAGTTACTAAAAAGTCTTCAACTACCACTAAGGCGGTAAGCTCAACGACCCAGGCCCGAGCTCCAACTTTGGAGCCCCTGATCAAAGAAGTAAAAGCAACGACAGACATGACTCCGCAAGCCAAGGGAGGTAAGACGCCATGGTGGCTACAGTTAATCAAGCTCTTAACTGGACTGGCGATAGTTTTTGTGATATTATTGTTTATTAAAGTACGAAGTATGCCCAGAGTAAAGATAATCGGAGGACATTTTGGTCGAGACGACACATGATGCTTTAGAAAGTATTGAGTTTGCTAAGAAATTAGCAGCAAATTTTAAGGGTGGGGAAGTGCTTGCTCTACATGGTGATTTAGGTGGTGGCAAAACCACTTTTACCAAGGGTTTAGCCGAAGAATTAAGGGTAGAAGAAAATATTACTAGCCCTACTTTTGTTATGCTTAAAGTGTACCCAGCTAAAATTGAGGATAAAAAAATCCAATTTGTGCATATCGATGCCTATCGCTCTGAATCAATTGAAGATATAAAATCTGTCGGTATAGAAGATTATCTTAATCGCGATGATGTTGTTTTAGTGATTGAGTGGGCAGAAAAAATAAAAGAAATCTTGCCAGAAAACAGTATTCATATTAATTTTGCTCAAGTTGACGAAAATACACGCGAGATCTCTGTAAAAAATTGATGCAAATAAAAAAGCACCCATTTAAAGGTGCCATTATATATTTTGAAAAACTAAGAAGTGGTATCGATCAGGCCATTCGCCACCGATGCCCCCTAAGTAAAATCTACGTCCATCAAACCATCTGCCGATGCAAGGTACTCGACGAATTTTGTCAAGCTCAAAAATCGTCTTAAGGCCAACAACCGTGTAATCTATGCCAATGCTAGAATATTTTGCCCCAAACTCCAAAGTTTCATAAATATCAGCTGGAACCAAGTTTAATTTGTCTAGCTCTTCAAGCACTTCATCCGTTTTAAGATAAGTGCCGAAACAAACAAGCAGTGGTTGCCTCGGTCGCTCAATCATATTAATATTTCCAGATGAAAGATCCATAAAATTGATGTTTGGATGGACTTGGCTATAGTGTCCAGCCATTATCAATTCATCAATTCTCATATCATAATGTACAACAAGTGGCGGAAATTCCGTTATTGACGGATGATTCAAACTCACGATCCTCTCCTCTCAGAATTGCTAAGTTGCAGAATTCTTAGCAAATTATAGCCTTTTTTGAGTTAAGTGTCAAGGATTGATCTAAATTTAATTTCCTGTTAAAATTATATATATGATTTTAATAATTGATACAACAGAAAAATTTAAATTGATCATCGGTTTAAAAGATAAAAAAACCGAGTTATTTGAGTGTGAAACAAAAAATCAATCAGACGATTTGCTTGTTTTTATTAAAAAAACACTTGAAAGTAAAGATATAACTTTACAGGAAATTGTTAAAATTTTTGTTAATATTGGTCCTGGGTCTTACACTGGAGTTAGGGTAGGGGTGGCTATGGCTAACGCTCTTGGCTGGAGTTTGGATAAGCCCGTCATCGGTTATAAATCTGGAGAGCTTGAAAAACAAAATTTTGACATAAATTCCAACGATAAATTTTCCGGTTCTGTACTCCCCTATTACGATAATTAAAAAATCCCCAACTTTCGAAGGGGAAATATTTAGCTCTCTTCCACTAGGAGCATGCGCAGTAAAGCCATTCTGACAGGTAAGCCATTGTGTGATTGTTCCATAATTATACAATTACCGTTTTTCAAAGCCTCTGGCGTAATTTCATTGAAATTAATACTATCAATCGGTTGCGGATGAAGAACGAAAACACCTTTAGACTCTAAATACTCCATGGTTTGCAAATCAACTTGGAAATTTTTGAATTTTTCAATTGCTCCAGGGTTATCTGTGAAACGTTCTTTTTGAGGCCGAGTCATATAAATAAATTCTGCCCAATCGCCAGCTTCTCTTAAATTATTGAATCTAGCTACAGAAGTTCCAAAAGCGTTAATTTGATCAACTAGAGATTGAGGCAGGTTTGCTCCCTCCGGCGCACAGACGCCAATTTGGGGAATTTTAAAGTTTGCAGATAAAGCGTAGGTTAAAGAGTGGATTGTTCGACTTTTTTCCAGATCGTTACAGACTACTAGTTTGAGATTATCTAATTCGTGATTTCGTCTTTTCCAGATTGTATATTGGTCGAGTAGCGACTGAGTTGGGTGTTCGTTGCTGCCATCTCCTGCATTAATAATGTTGATGCCATATTTTTCAGCGATTTTGGCTGCAATCATGGCAGAACCGTTTTGGGGATGGCGAATTACTATGGCTCCAACGGTATCGTAGCAGTGGTTTTCGACAACACTTTCAAGTGACTCGCCCTTTTTACTAACCGCACCGTCATAGCTGGAAAAAACACCTTCTTTCTGAATGTCAAAAAGAATTCTTCCACCCATAGAAGTAACAGCAGTGCTAAAACTGTTGTGAGTTCGGTAACTTTCCTCAAAAAATAGCAATCCAACTCCTTTTCGATTCCTTAGCAGATCATGATAAATATTTTTTTCAATTTTATTTTCAATGCCAAACGATGTATTGAAAATTCGAACAAGATCCTCCCGATTAAAATCGGAAGCCGCAAGAATGTGTCTAGCCATAGTTGTCCTCCCGAACAAGATTGTGAAGGTACTGTTACCATCTTAAACTAGTCTAAACTTTTGTCAAGCAAGTCAAAATTTGCTACAATATTTATAGTAATTATCAAAGGGGGATTTTTGATAGTTTACCATTTTATACATATGATTCAGAAAACAAGAATTAGCAATTTAACTAGCTCCAACCGCAAATCACTGAAATGGATTATTTTTAGCGTTGTTGTGTTGGTGATTGGGGTCTGTTTTTGGCTGGGTTACTCCGCTCTCAAAACAATCAATAAAATTACTGCTGATTCCGGGACAAAAACGGGTTTGTTATCTATATTTGATAATAAAAAAGTTGATCTCAAGGGGCAGTCTGATGGTAGAACAAATATCTTGTTTCTGGGAAACGGTGGAAGTAAGCATCCCGGCGGTGGTTTGACCGATACTATGATGATCCTTTCTATAGATTGGCAGACCAAAAAAGCCGCTCTTATTTCACTTCCCAGGGATTTATGGGTGAAAATTCCTGGCTATGGCTACACGAAGATGAACTACGCATTTTATTATGGTAATCAAAAACCTAAGGAAACTGGAGGCGGCGGAAAAGTTGCTTCCACGGTCGTTTCAGAGGTGGCGGGTATACCTATTCATTATTATATTAGTTTGGACTTTGATGGTTTTAAGAAAACTGTTGACTCTCTTAATGGTATCGATATATATGTTGATAAAGCACTTTACGACCCTTATTATCCCGCTGCTGATATGATTCGTTATGATCCGTTTAAAATTACCGTTGGACTTCATCATATGGATGGTGATACTGCCTTGAAATATGCTCGATCCAGGGAAACAACTTCTGATTTTGATCGATCACGTCGTCAGCAACAAGTGATGGCCGCAATTAAAGAAAAAGCCCTTTCGCTAGAGACTTTATCTAATCCTAAAAAAATTACAGATTTATTAGCTATACTCGGTGATCATATGAGAACTAACATGTCGGTTTCAGAAATCCGTTCTCTTTGGGACGAATTCAAAGTTGTGGATATGGAAAATATGATCAATAAAGTTTTTGATACCGCTCCAGGAAGTGTTTTGACCTCAACTCAAGATGAGCGTGGTTATATCATCATCCCTAAAAAAGGAATCGGCAATTATACTGATGTACATTCTATGATCAAAAATATTTTTACTACCGAAACCATTAAGACCGAAGAAAAGCTTTCTATCCAGGTTTTAAATGGCACAAAAAAACAAGGTGCAGCGACTCAGGTCTCCCAGTTATTAAAAAATTACGGTTATAATGTGGTTAGTGTTGGCAATGCCACTCAAATGATTGATGATACAACTGTTTACAACTGCGCTGGTTCAAAAGGCGAAAAAACCGCCAAGAGTCTTTCAGAAACGCTTGATGCTATATCTGCTAGTAAAAATTCGTGCGGCAATGTTGACATCCAGATCATTATTGGTCAGAATAATCTTTAGGAATATAAATTCCCAAAGATGCTGAGTTTCGGTATGCCAAACATAATCTTTAGGAATATAAATTCCCAAAGATGCAGAATTTCAGTATTCCAAATATAATCTTTAGGAATATAAATTCCCAAAGATGCAGAATTTCAGTATTCCAAATATAATCTTCAGTAATAGGAATTGCTAAATACGCGTAGATTTAGATATAGTTAATTCTAGGATAAGCATGAAAAATTTATCGTTATATGGAAAAATAATTTTAGGATTTTTACTCCTTATCTCAGTTCTGGGATTTTTTTATTTTGAAACCTCTTTATTTTTAAGAATTACCGTAGTCGCTCTTGGTTTCGGTAGTTTTATTTGGGGGATTGGCCCAAATCGCGGAGATTCACCGCTTTTAAGCCGACGCGAATTATTAATTTTATTTATTCTTTATTTAAGTCTTAATTCGATTTATAACTTACTTTATAGCTTGGGAATTCCCTTGGCTGTTGTTATGATCTCAGTTTGTTTATTGGTTTTTGCGCTTTTTGGCGGTCTTTTGATTATTGACCGTTTAAATGATCGTTTTGCCGGCCCACAGTTTTGGGTTTTTGTCTTTTTGGCCGGGATTGTTCTTTTGGAAATTTTTCTAAGTTTAACCTTCTGGCCGATCGACCCAAAGTTCAAAAGTCTTTTTCTTGTTATTGTATTTTATTGCTTGGCTAATGTAATTTATCTTTATGCTCATGATATGTTAAAATTAAAGAAGATTATAAATCTATTAATCGTTTGTACCGTCATATTAGCTCTAGTAATAACAGCGGTTTTTCATCAAGTAAGAGGAGGATAAATGAGTAAAATTTCTCGATTTTTTTCCGCCATAAGACCGAAAGCAAATATTAACTGGTTTCTGTCGGCCATCTTAATTATTTTATTTTTAACTTATGTCGGCTTTGGCGTTTATTTTGGACTCCAAGTTTATAAATATAAGGCCAATAAGATTATTGAAAAGCGTTTTATTTTTATTGAAACGCCAATTAAGATTAATGTTACTGCTCTTTCAACACATATTTATCCTTTTCCGGCGGCTATGGTCAATGGTAAAGTTGTTTGGGCGCGGGATTACTATCGACAGTGGAACTATATCCAAAACTTAAATGAAAAGTCAAAAGAAGTGGCTGAGGAGCCGGCAGTTACTAGAGAAAAAATTATAAACCTTTTAGTTAAAAACGAAATTATTGAATATCAAGCATTGCGTTATAATATTCGGGTTACAAATGGTGAAGTCAATGACGCTTACGAACAGTTAGCGGCCGGAGTTGGGGGCACAGACAATGTCAAAAAAACCTTACTCGATATGTATCAAATGAGTGAACGAGACTTTAAGAAAATGGTTCGCGAAATAGTTCAAGAAGAAAAAGTGCGTAGCGAAGTGATTGCTCAAGTAAAAGTTGATCATATTTTTGTCAAAGATGAAGCTCGCGCCAAAGAAATTGTTGAAAAGCTAAAAAACGGCGAAGATTTCGCGGCTTTGGCTAAACAGTATTCCGAAGATACCAAATCTCGTGATAATGGAGGGGATATTGGCTGGGTAGCTAAAGGTCAACTAGTTTTGGCAGATAATCCGATTCCAGAGTTTGATAACGCGGCTTTTAGCGCCAAAATTGGAGAAATTATCGGTCCGATTAAGATTTCTGGAGGTTTTGAGATTTTTAAAGTCGAAGCGAAAAAAGGCTCAGTCCAAGAAAAATTCGATGATTGGCTCGAGGGCTTAAAGAAAAAAGCAACTATTTGGCGCTTTATAAAATCATAAATTAAACACAAAAAATGACCCTTCGGGGTCTTTTTTGGTTAACGGGTTACTTTACATGTCGTCTCTAACCCGATCGTTTTTAGCGAAAAAGGCGAACTCGCAATCTGTACAAAGCGGGGTTGACGGGACTCGAAGGACGGGACCCTGCCCGTCTTTATTCTACCCGCCTACTAAAACTCTTTAATTTGTGAGTGCCATTAACAAGTATTTACATCAATGTTTGTTTCGGGCTTGCGGGTTCAAATCCTTAAAAATCTCTACCAAAAAACCCACCTATACACGAAATGCACAAGTGGGTTTTCTGGTGGCGGGGTTGACGGGACTCGAACCCGCGACCTCCTCCGTGACAGGGAGGCGCTCTAACCAACTGAGCTACAACCCCACGCCATAATTTATGTTTACTTCTTTATTTTAACATAGACTCGAGTTAAATTCAACCGTTTACCTAGCGGCTTGATATTTGTAAAAATATTGATTATAATATATGCACCCTGATGGGAATTCGCGAAAGAGGTGTAGTTATGGTTGAAGTTCTCCGCGTCTCAGCAAAGTCTAACCCAAATTCTGTCGCAGGCGCCCTCGCCGGAGTAATCCGGGAACAGGGGAAAGCCGAATTGCAAACGATCGGGGCTGGTGCTATAAATCAGGTAGTTAAGGCTTTGGCAATCGCCAGAGGCTTTCTTGCTCCATCGGGCATCGACCTGATTTGCAGGCCGGCATTCACTGATCTTACCGTTCAAGGTCAAGAGCGAACAGCAATTCGTTTAATGATCTAACCGAAGTGAGATCAGAGAGTTGATCGAACCGAAGTGAGATCATGTCATATTAGTAGTTCTTAAAGCTTAAGACCTATCTCTAAAAATTCTACCGGACTAATCGTCCGGTTTTTTTAAATAAGCTAGTTGAAAACTAAAGTAATTTAACCTAATATGAATTCATGACCGAAGAAAACAAGTATTTACCTGAAACGCAGAAATTTTTAAATGAATGTGTTAGATTGGCTCCGGCTAATCGTAATGTGCGCGGTGGCAACGAAAGAATTTCCCACGCCGCTTTTTTATATGAAAAATTTCGTACCGCCATTGAGTATCAAGAAGACCACCTGATATTTAAAAATGCTGTCAGCCGTATTGCTAGACGAAAGTTTGCCCTCTCTTTTTCCGTGACTTCGGAGTCTCTTTTTAATGATTTGATGAATGAACTGGCTTGGGCAGATTATCTGAATCTTGATAGTCTCTCTGATGAAGAGTTGAATAAGATTAAATCTATTGTCGAACGCTACCTAATTCTAATTCATCATGTAAAATCTTCAGCAATGAGTCGCTACGAAGCGCAAAAAATTGTGATCGGTTGGATGGCTTCGGAAATCGATGAAGTTCTATTTAGCCATAAACAGCAAGACACTTTAGTAGATTTTACTTACCATAATCTTATTCACAACCTTCATTTTGATGATCCCAAAGAAAAAGAAAAAAGTCATCTACAATTAAAGTTGGCTATTTTAACTCAATTATATCGTCCCGATTACTCATATGCTCAGTATTGGGCGATCAAAAAGCTTTTTCCTGCCTTTGACAAATTCGGCGCTAAGGAAGCGGAAGATATCGCTTTGCATTTTGACAATATCATTAAACACGCCAATGATTATCTTCATAATCCTTTATCAAAAAATTATTTATTTTATACAAAAAAATATATTGCTCCTTTTGTTTTAATGAAAGAGTTAATTAATTCGCGTCGCGATCTGTCACCAATTCTTACCGATTCGGAAAAATTTAAATTTTGGTTGATGGAGCTTTATGACTTACAAATCAGAAAAAATCGTGCGCGTATCTGGCGCGGTACTCTTCGAGCCTTAATTTTTATCATTATCACCAAAATTTCGCTCGCTTTTCTGATCGAAATGCCTTTTGATCAGTATTTTAAAGGTTCGGTTGATTATTTTTCACTCCTTGTAAATGTTTTATTGCCTCCAAGCTTAATGTTACTTGCAGGTTTGTCGATCAAGAATCCGCCGCTTAAGAACAGAGATGTAGTATATCAAGCAATTAGTAATATTGTGCTTTACGAAAAAATTGATCAAAAACCGTTTATTATCGGTTATAAACGAACTAATTCCACAGAAATAATTTTTAATAGCTTGTTTACGATTTTTAATCTAGCAATAATCGCTGGTGTAATATATCTACTCGATCGCCTGGGATTTAATTTTGTTAGTATCACTTTATTCTTTATTTTTGTTTCTGCTGTTTCATTTTTTTCATTCAGAATTCGTAATATTGCGCTCGAAATGATGATGCAGTTTTCTAGAGAAAATCCGATTATTTCTTCGATCGAGTTTATTTTTATGCCTTTCATATTAATCGGCAAGTATCTTTCAGCCGCAATCACTAAATCTAATCCTTTTACGATCACGCTGGATTTTCTAATTGAAGCTCCGCTCAAAAGTATAATTACTATCACCAATTCTTGGATGAGGTTTATTCGGCAAAAAAAAGACGACATCGACATTTAGATCTTTTATTATCAGGTAAAAATTGATATAATCTAGCTAATAAGCACGAAAATGCTTTTTATTTTGCAGATATGGTTTAGTGGCAGAACATATCCTTCCCACGATTCCTATGAGCGGGATTAGTTCAGTGGTAGAATGCGACCTTCCCAAGGTCGAGGTGCCAGTTCGATTCTGGTATCCCGCTCTTAGAAATCGGATGGCAGGATAGGGTGCGGGTTCGTTTCCCGCTATCTGCTCTTTCTTACTTATTTCGAAATAAACTAATATTTTACACCGAACGTAGTGAAGTGCCGATGTAGCTCAGTTGGTAGAGCAACACTTTCGTAAAGTGGAGGTCGGCGGTTCAAATCCGCCCATCGGCTCCAGAAAATAATCATCATGAAAAATATATTTAAATTTATTTTTGATCGAATCCGTAATTTTTTTATAAACCCTTTTTGGAAATCTTTACCAAGTTTGGGTATCTTGATTGTAACTTTTTTGTTAAACGGATTAATTTGGTATTTATATTTAAAGTTTTACAAAACTTTAATCGGTTACGAACCAATTGTCTTTTCTTCGGCTGTTCTAATTCTAAATCTTTGTTTATCAGCGGTGGTTTATAAAAGAGAAGCAATTGCTAGTTATATTCTCCTTTCAACGGCTTTCACGGTACAAATTATTTTTATAGTTTTCTTAAAGTTTTTAGCATCAACACAAGCTTTTTAGTAAAAGCAGGAGTTTTACATGAAAAAAAGATTTCTCTGGCGATTATTAGAAATTCTTCCCGGGGGTTTAGTTTGGGCCTCTTTTATTTTGCCAATTGTTCTTTCTTTTTTCATTCCCACGGCAGTAGCCATTTATATTTTACTTTTTGATCTTTTCTGGCTTTATCGATCGCTTGTTATAGGTACTAACTTGGCGATAGGCTATAGAAGACTTAAGCATGACTCTCACATAGATTGGATGGGCCGTCTGGAAGCTCTAGAGGCAACCGAGATTATTAAAAATTGGAAAAATATTTACCAAGTTATTATTCTGGCGACCTATAAAGAAAGTATCGAAACACTTGATGCTTCTCTTCAAGCTATTACTGAATCAACCTTTCCACTTAAAAAAATTATTGTTGTTTTGGCGACCGAGGAGCGGGATAAGACAAATGCTCGAGCGATTGCCGCAGAGTTAACAAAAAAATACGAAAATAAATTTTTTAAATTTCTAGTGACCGAACACCCAGATGGAATTCACGGCGAACACAAAGCGAAAGGTGCCAATGTAACTTGGGCGGCAAAGAAATTGAGACTTTTCCTTGACGACAATCAAATTGCTTATGATAATGTTGTGGTCACAACAGCTGATGCAGATACCAGGATTCACAGGCAATATTTGGCCTGTTTAGCTTATAATTATTGTCTTGAGCCAAACCGAGATCGCAGAAGCTTTCAGCCAATCACGCTTTATTCAAATAATATTTGGCAAGCGCCGGCCATTAGTCGAATTATTGCCTTTGGTAATTCATTTTGGCAAATGATTGAGGCAAGCCGCCCATGGCGTTTAATTAATTTTGCGACTCATGCTATGAGTATGAAGATGCTCATCGAAATAAACTACTGGGAAGTAGGTGTGGTTAATGAGGATTCTAGGCAATTCTGGCGCGCTTATTTCGCTTTTAATGGTGATCATAAGGCTATTCCTTTATTCATACCTGTCTATATGGACGCGGTCTTAGCAGATAACTTTTGGTCAACTATGAAAAATCAGTATTTGCAAAAACAACGTTGGGCCTATGGAGTTGAGCATGTGCCATATGTTGTGATCGAAAGTTATAAAAATAAAGCCATTCCTTTTTGGGATAAAACCGTTAAAATTTACCGTTTATTAGAAGGCAATTATAGTTGGGCGACAGCTTCAATATTTATCGCGGTTATGGATTGGTTTCCGCTATTGGTTGGGCCAGGTTTTAGTCAGACCGTTTTGGGTGTAAATATTTTAGGCATGATCCGTACACTGATGGCCTTTACTTGGATAGGTATTGTTGTTTCTGTTTGGATATCACTGTTACTTTTGCCAAAACGACCACCACAATACGGTAAGAGTAAATTTATCGAAATGATCGCCCAGTGGCTTTTAGTTCCGATTCAAGCAACATTATTTTCGAGTTTTCCGGCTATTGATGCTCAAACTCGTTTAATGTTTGGCAAATACTTAACTTTTCGCGTGACCGAGAAAAAAGCCGTTTGAGTTGATTAAGATCATTTTTTCTGGTATAATAATTTAAGTTCGGGGATTGGCTCAGCTGGTATAACAGATTATCTTCCGATAATCATAGAGCGTAGTTTTTATCTTGTATCTGTCGGGGAGTGGCGCAGCTCGGTAGCGCGCGTCGTTTGGGACGATGAGGTCGCAGGTTCAAATCCTGTCTCCCCGACAGATACAAGATTGAGGTTGTGACGATTGCGTAAGCAATCGGATAGCATTCGAATCTCGCATCCCCGACCATCTGCGGGTATAGCATAGTGGTAATGTATCTGCTTTCCAAGCAGACCAGGCGGGTCCGATTCCCGCTACCCGCTCCAAAGTTTCTTCTAGTTGCTAAAAGATAAGCCCCAGTAGCTCAGGGGACAGAGCAAGACGGTTCTAACGTCAAGGCCGGGGGTTCGAATCCCTCCTGGGGCGCCATCTCACTTCGTTCGATGTAAACTTAAACAAATATAAATAGGGGATTTTTTTGTCCCCAGAATAGAAAGAAAAAATGCGTACGAAAATTATTTGCACCATCGGTCCAAATACTGAGTCAGAAGATAAAATCAAATCTTTAATTGAAAATGGTATGGATATTGCCAGACTTAACTTTTCTCACGATAGTCACGCCAATCATGCCAATCGAATAAAACTTATTCGGAAATGGGCTCAAAAACTAAATAAAAAAGTAGAAGTTCTTTGTGATCTACAAGGACCTAAAATAAGAACTGCGGAATTTGATAAGGCGCCAAGAAATGTTAGAGATGGTCAGAAGATTATATTGACTAGCTCTGTTTGCATCAATTGTAAGCCAAATGAAATCATGATTATGGATCCTTATATTCATACCGATGTGAAGCCAAAAGATCTGATTCTTATTGATGATGGCTCTATCGAATTAATTGTTGACAAGGTCGTTGATCATCAAATTTTTTGCACCGTTCTTCACGGTGGAGATATTTATCCTAAAAAAGGTGTTAACCTTCCATTAACCAAGACCACAACTTCTTCATTAACTGAAAAAGATATTAAAGATCTAGAATTCATCCTGACTCAAGAGCCGGATTGGATTGCTATTTCTTTTGTCCAAACTGCTGATGATGTTAGACATCTTAAAAGCTTGATGGGCAAGTCAAAAGCCAAAGTTATGTGTAAAGTGGAGACGGCTGTTGCTTTTGATAATATTGATTCAATTATTAAAATTGCCAATGGAATTATGGTGGCGCGAGGTGATTTGGGCGTAGAAATGCCGATTGAGCGATTGCCAATTATTCAAAAGCAAATTATCAAACGTTGTAATTATGATAGCACGCCTGTGGCAACGGCTACACATATGCTTTCCAGTATGACACATTCACCGTTTCCTACTCGAGCGGAAGTAACAGACATTGCTAATGCTGTTTTCGATGGAACCGATGCGGTTATGCTTTCCAACGAAACAACCATTGGCGAATATCCAATTGAAGCACTTAAAACAATGCGCAAAATTGTAGAATCAACAGAAAATTACATTTATCATCGAGAAAACCGTCTCTAAAACCTTGAGAAAAATTCCCTAATATGGTATAATTTAGATGTGTGGTGGCTGTAGCTCAGTTGGTAGAGCGACAGGTTGTGGTCCTGTTGGTCGCCGGTTCGAGCCCGGTCAGCCACCCCATTATCAACAAATCAGCGTTTCACGCTGATTTGTTGTTTTACTTGACATTTTTATGGAATAGATGTAAACCATTAGTAAGGATGGCAATTTAATAACATGGATGTGAAGTCGGGGTGTGACTATGGAAGCACGTAAAGATCCGAACGCTGATATTTGTCCTAGTCGCGATGAGACGAATATCTCTTCGGTAAAGATTGATTCTCCGCCTAAAAAAGTCTATCAATTATTTTTTGATACAACTGGTGAGCATCGTCTAGCAACTGGTCCCAGGGATATGATCGGCTCAAGAATGTATCGTGACGGCGATGAGGTTTATCACGAATATTTTAGCTATGATTCAGAAGACTTTCGAAGCTATAATTTGTCTATCCGTCTTAGTCTTGAAGTCTATAAATCCATGCTTGACGAGCTGACTGCATCAGGAAAAGCAGAGTTGGAAATTAACGAAACCAGCCTAACCCTTAATTTGGATGGAGAAAATGTCCATCTATCTATAAGCGGCTGTGCTGGCAATGATCCCGGAGGTCGCAGGGTTTACACGACGGGTCCTTCAAATTGTAAACTCGAAGACCTTTTAATTAAATAAAATATCCGTTTCGAAAGAAGCGGTTTTTTTGATATTTTTTATTTAGAATTTAACTTAATTGAAATAAAACCAGTGAGAACCATCAAAGAATAATTTACCCAAATCTCAAAGTTTTTGAATAGATCTAAACCGGCGAATTTATAAGTTATTAAGTATAAAACAATTATCGAAATAGCTATCCAGATAATGAAAACTGGAAAATAATCTGCCATTTTTTTAATTTTTAAAAACTGTACAAAGTACCAGCTTAATCCGATAGTCATCAACCAGGCGACTGGCCAATTTATAAAACTATTGTTGATTCCTAAAATACCGACAAGAAGCGTAAATGTCAAAAAAAATGTTAGACTAAGAATTAGTCCATAGACAGCGATTTTAAACCAACTATTCTTTAATAAAAACGTTTTTTTCATAATTATATTTTAGCATATTTTAAAAACTATTTTTTGAAATTTTTTAATAACAGTGAGCTCGTAACGACAGAAACAGAGCTTAGAGCCATTGCTAGTCCTGCTAATTCCGGTCTTAAACTTAAACCAATTCCGGCAAAAATGCCGGCGGCGATCGGTATACCTAATGTATTGTAAAATAAAGCAAAAAATAAATTTTGTTTGACTTTTGAAAAAGTCGCTTTTGATAGACGAATGGCTGTGATTAAGTCCAGTAAATTGTTTTTTATGATGACAATTTGACCTGTTTCCAACGCAACATCAGTGCCACTACCCATGGCAATACCCAAATCAGCTTGGGCTAAAGCTGGCGCGTCATTTATTCCATCACCGACCATGGCGACTACCCGCCGTGGGCGGAAATTTCTAATTTCTAATTTCAAATTTCTAATCAAATCCCAATTTTTTAATTTCAAATTATTCAAATTATCGTACTGAATTGCTTTGATCGCTAAGGCTTTTTGTTCCGGTAGGATATCGGCTAAGATATTTTCAATCCCAATTTCCTGGGCTATGGTTGCAGCGGTTCTTTGATTGTCCCCTGTAATCATATATAAATTTAAACCCATAGATTTTAGTTTTGCCACGGCTTCTTTGGTGGTTTCTTTAATTGTATCGGCTACGGCGATTAGTCCTTGAACATTGTTATCGGCTAAAATCATTACTGTTTTGCCTTCGCTTTCCATTTTTTCAATTTGGGAGGCAAATTTACTAATATCGATTTTTTGTCTAATCATTAACTTTCGGTTGCCAAAATAATAAGTGTTATTATTAATAATTCCGCTGACACCATGACCCGGAATAGCTTGAAAATTTTCAACTTCATCCGGCTGAATATTTTTTTCTTTGGCTTCATTTACAATTGCTTCTCCTAATGGATGCTCAGAACCATATTCAAGCGATGCTGCTATTTCTAAAATTTTAAATTTTTCATTGTCATTTTGATTTTTGAGATTTGCATTTTGAATTATTCCAATGTCTGTAACTTTTAATTTTCCTTCGGTCAAAGTGCCAGTTTTATCGAAAACAATAGTGTTAATTTTTTGAGCAATTTCCAGTGGTTCCCCTCCCTTAATTAAAATTCCTTGTTCTGCACCCTTTCCCGTACCAACCATAATCGCTGTTGGCGTGGCGAGTCCTAAGGCGCATGGGCAAGTAATGTCATATATATTGACTTTTTGTTGGAAATGGATTCGTTTGTTACAATAAACATACAGTCAGTGATCAAAATAAGGAGAAAAGTGAAAAAATATTTATTAATTTTATTATTAATTGTTGGTGGACTTTTTATTACCGGCTGTACGGCAGAGCCGACCGCCCCGGTCGAAAAAAGTCCAACAATAGAGGAAAAAACTATGTCTAATCTACAATTTCCGGGAGTTTTACCAGACGAAAAAATTAAAAACAAAAAAGCAGTGATTAAAACCGCTAAAGGCACTATCGAATTTGATCTTTATGCTGATAAGGCGCCAAAAACCGTCAGTAATTTTGTTTATTTAGCTGAAAAAGGTTACTATGATGGCCTTATTTTTCACCGAATTGTACCAGATTTTGTTGTTCAGGGTGGTGATCCAACCGGAACTGGTATGGGCGGCCCTGGTTATAAATTCGAAGACGAGCCGGTTGTAGGGGAATATGTTGAAGGCTCAGTCGCTATGGCCAATTCCGGTCCAAATACCAATGGCTCACAATTTTTTATTTCCACGGTGGACAATTCAAAAAATTTAGCCAAAGCTTATAATTTATTTGGTCAGGTCACTAGTGGCATGGATGTGGTTAAAAAATTGACTCAAGGTGACAAGATGGAGAGTGTTACTATAGTTAATAAATAAGAACTTAAAAAAAGGGGGATTTTTTGGAATTTAAGGAGAAAAATGGATCTTTCAATTATTCGAGAACGTATGGGACAGATGGAAACTTTTAAAAATGAAAATAAAGTTGCTCGCGATGCTCTCAAAAATGAATTAGAAAATGATACGGATTATTTGGCTGCCTGTGAAGAACTTAAAGCTGCTAAAGATAAAGTCAAAAGAATTAAAGATGCCCTTTGGGCCAAAACTGAAACTCAAAAACTTATTAGTGACATCAAAGAAAACCGCGAAGAACTAACGACGATTGAAGAAATATTGTCTGTAGAATTAGCTGAATATTGCAATGAAAAAAAGGTTGACGAGATCACCGATAAAGATGGGGAAGTTCGAAAAATTAAGATAATTGCCAAACTTTTACCTAAAAATAAATACGATGATCGCGATAACGAAGGTAAGTACGCTTCCAAGGTTGAACCAAAATTACCAGAATAAAAAAATGACCCCAAGGGGTCTTTTTTTAAATCAAAGAGAGTAAGACTTTAGAAGACAGGTGATGAAAGCAATCAATCTTTAGAGAGTGATGTACGTTCATCTATTTGCGACCAGTTCGCCGGTCGACCGCGTAACTGTCTCTTTGTCTCGCCCCCAGCAATTAAAATATAGGTCTAGAACGCATGTTTGTCAAGATCTTGAACCTGTAAAATAAGATTATTGACATGTTTTTAAAAAATTGTTACGATAAATATTCCTACGAATATTGTACTAGAAAGGAGGAAAACTAATCGACACACAGCACTCTTACTAAGTTTTAATTAGAAAGGTTTTTGATGAAGAAAAATATATTTATTATTTTGGCTATCATGACGATAATTCTCATGCCGGTCAGTGTTTATGCTAAGGCGTCAGATGATTCTCATGGAAAACGTCAAAATATTACCCGACACGAAAAAAACATTAATCGCCAAATAACCAAATTAAAGTCCCGTGCAGATCGAAAAATTAGGAAGAATATTGATATGCTAGAAAGTCTCATTGACCGCGTTAGTACTGCGCGTAGATTAGAAAGTGATGAAAAGAAGGCTCTAATTGATGAGATCAAGGCTGATATCGATGGTCAAAAGTATTTGAAAATAAAAATCCACGAAGATAGTGATTTAGCTTCTCTAAAGTCTGATATTCGTCTTATTATGAGCCGGGGATCAATCTTAGGAAAATACTTACCGAGAATAAATGGCAATTAAAAAAGGGCCGAAAGGCCCTTTTTTTAATTCTTTGTTTCTTGACGAATAAACTTTATATAACCTAAAACAAAAGCCGCTAGTAGCCCCACAGTAACAATCAAAAATCGGAATTTATTGTCACTGGACTCAAAACCCCGAATGATGCCATAAATCAAAGTTAAGATACTACCGATCAAGAAGCCGTCTGGAAAAACGCTCGAAAGTTTTTGCAAAACTGTGAGACTGAGCGCCATAAACAAAATACTGGCAGCAATGGCGATCATGGAGATATTGCGGGCATGTTTTTCGTTTCGTTCCTGGTAGGCTTTAATTTTAGCATCTTGCTCTTTTTGTAGGTCGAGTTGTTGTTGAGTTGGCTCACCTTTTTGGTATTGCAGTTCTGAAGGTGCCTCAGGAAATTTTTCTGTTGGGTAAAAAGCCTCGATCCCCAAACCAATAAAAAAAGCTAAGAGTACGCCCAAGAGAATTGAGAATAAAATTTTAATCATTTTTTCTCCTTTCTTTTAATAATTATTTTACTCTTCTGAGCTTGTAGCGGAAACTTTCCAGCATTAAAACAAGGAATAAAATATCCACTATTACTAAAATAATCTGCAAAGCGTTTAAATCAGAACCAGAAAAAAGAAAATAAATTGGAATAATACTCGGTAAAACAAAAGGAAAAACTTTGGTGACACTTTCATATTTAAACGGTTCTTTGTCATCAGCAAAGTATTTTTCCCATTCTAGGATACTGCCATATTTTTTGTCGAGTTGAGGTTTTAAATAATAAAAATAATATCTGGGAATAGATTCTAATGAATTTTGGTTCGATTGATAATTGAAAGCCAGCAAATCAATTACCAGAGGTATTAGTAAAAGATAGGTGATGAACATTTCCTTGTCCAATCCAATCGCCAAGAAGAAAAATGTGGCAATGAGGAAAACCAGCCAAAAAATGACAGCTGTGGTTATGGATTTATGCAAAAAATCTATCCGGTTATTTAATTCATGTCTCGAAGCCTTGAACTCTAAAGCTTGCCACTGTTCTTTATCCATATTCTCCTTTCTTGTTGATATATTTATATTATGGCATAAGGTTTGAAAATAGCAAATTATTTGACTTGTTGTGTATTAAAAATAGTGTTATATTGTATATATAGAGCGAACGTTATGAGAATTTACCACCATGTCCGCTCTAGAAGATTTACATTAGTTTTTTGTAAAAAACTTAATGTGATATCTATAAGATGGACTTATCGAAGTCAGAAGAGGTCGATCAAGACTTTAAATTTAAAAAGGAGAAAAAATGAAAAAAATTATTTTAGCCTTAGTTATTTTTTGTGTTCTATTGATACCGGCTGTATCTTTGGCTGCTGTCGCCAAGAGTTCAGTTAACGGTTATATGAATTTAGTTAATCGCTATACCGAATTTAAGGCCCCAATTGATGCTGATGCTGCCAAATTTAACGCCAATATTGATAAAATCACCAATGTTAGCGTTAAAGCAAAAGCCCAAAAGAAATTGACCCTATTAAATCAATATTTGACCTATGGTCAAACCAATCTAGATCGAGCTCGAACTATTCTAGAAAAACCTAGTATTACTAAATCCCAGTTTAAAGTTGCGCGTAAAAATATCGCCGCAGCGAAAAAGTATATTAATCGATCATACGCTTTACAAAAAGAACTGAACCGGATTTTTGCCGGACAGCATATAGGGTTATAAAGTTAGTACAAACTAAAAAAGACCCAAAAGGGTCTTTTTTAGTTTTTCTCTAATCTCCGGTTGACTTTGGGCTCAAAAATTGCTATAATAAATCAGTTAGTCTAAAAAGGAAATTATGCAAATTCGAAACGTTGCTATTATTGCTCACGTTGACCATGGAAAAACCACCTTGGTTGACGGGCTGTTAAAACAATCTAAGACTTTTCGCGAAAATGAAGCGGCCATGAGCCAGGTTTTGATTATGGACTCAAATGACCAGGAGCGAGAAAGAGGTATCACGATTTTGGCAAAAAACACGGCCGTCAATTTTCAAGATGTTAAAATAAATATTATTGATACTCCTGGGCACGCTGATTTTGGTGGTGAGGTTGAACGTACTCTTAATATGGCCGACGGGGCTATTCTTTTAGTCGACGCTCAAGAAGGTCCCATGCCCCAAACAAAATTTGTGTTGAAAAAAGCACTCGATTTGGGCCTAAAAATTATGGTTGTTGTTAATAAAATCGACAAAAAAGACGCTGATATTGAAAAAACCATCTCTAAAATCCACGATCTATTTTTAGATTTAGCTACAACCGATGATCAGTTAGAATTTCCAACTTATTTTTGTATTAGTCGTGAAGGTAAATGTTGGAAAGAGCTCCCAGAAAATACCGAGGAAAAAACCGATCTAACGCCTCTTTTTGAGGGAATACTGGAATTTGTGCCCGCGCCAACACAGAACAACGACGAACCTTTGCAAATATTAGTCAGTGCTTTAGACTGGGATAATTTTAAAGGTAAATACGCTATCGGCCGAATTAAAAGGGGAGTGGCAAAAGTTGGACAAAATGTTGTGCTGTTAAAGAAAGAATCTAAAGAGCAAGCGCGCATTGAAAAAATCTATTCGAGCCAAGGGTTAAAGAAAATTGAATTAATTGAGGCATTTTCCGGCGATATTGTTTCAATAACGGGAATTGCTAATGCTCAAATTGGCGATACAATTGCTGATGCTCAAAATCCGGAAGCGCTTCCGGTTATTGAAATAGAAGAGCCGACTTTAAAAATGGCTATTTCGGCCAATACTTCTCCTTTTGCCGGACGCGAAGGGCAGTTTGTGACCGGTCGCCAAATCTTAGATCGTATTAAAAAAGAGCTTCAAACCAATGTTTCGCTTAAACTAGAAGAAAACGGGACGGAATTTATTCTTTCTGGTCGTGGCGAATTGCACTTATCTGTTTTTATTGAAACCCTACGACGCGAAGGTTTTGAGCTTCAAGTTGGTAAACCTCAAGTTATCATTAAAAATATTGATGGTGTGCTTTCCGAACCAGTTGAAGAGCTGACCGTGGATGTCGAGTCTTCCTACGTTGGTGCGGTTGTCTCGGAAATTGGCCGTCGCCGCGGTGCACTTATTTCTCAAGAAGAAAACAGTGATCAGACTACCAGATTATTGTTTGAAATAACTACTCGTGGTTTACTAGGGCTTCGAAATCAGCTACTGACTTTAAGCAAGGGGACAGCTGTTATGAATTCTTTATTTTTACGTTTCGAACAAATTGGAACCGATATTCCTAAACTTCGTAATGGTGCTTTAGTTTCTTCGGACACAGGTAAAGCGGTCACTTATGGGTTAAATGTGGCTCAAGGACGCGGTATTACCTTTATTCCTCCACAAACTGAGGTTTATGAAGGTATGATCGTGGGATTAAATTCTCGTGAAGATGACCTGGAAATTAATGTAACTAAAGAAAAAAAGCAGACCAATGTCCGCTCTTCGAACTCCGATTTTTCCATAATCTTGACCCCGCCAACATTATTAAGTCTTGAGCAATCACTGGACTTTTTGGAAGACGATGAACTCTTAGAAGTCACTCCTAAAAATTTGAGATTACGTAAAAAAATTCTCAATAGCACCATGAGGGCTAAACAAAGAAATAATTAATTATTCGGCTGGGTTAAAACTGGCAATGATTTTGTGAACAAGTTCTTTTGCTTGAGCTTTAGTCATTTGATCATCATATTTTTCATTAACATTGATAGTATATACTATAACTTCTCCTGATGCGGTAACAAAACTATAGTTATCTTGATAATATCCGGCTGAAGCTGACTCTGTTTTCATACCCTTGGCCGTATACTGAACTCCGCTTGCCATTACTTGTTCGTCTGGTGCTTTACCCCATTCTTGTCCAAAGCCGCCGCCGATACAATCAATATCCGGTTCTGTGTTTCTAGCCTGAATGGTGACGGAAGTATATTTCGAAGAAATTTTGATACATTTGGCATTTTCGAGAGACAATTTTTTCTCTGCATCGTCAAAAGTATAATTTTCAATTGTTTGATTTTTAGGGTACTCGATAAGATAAGAATATTTGTAATTCTTATATATTGCCCAATCGTCACCGTTTTGGGCCTTTTCAGTTAAACTCTCTGTGGAATTGGTAACACTTGATTTAGATGGACTAACAGTGGCGCTAGCTGCTGGTATCGAAGCACTAGGGTTGCCGTGTTTTTGCCAAGAACCGTTATCGTCCTTAATCCAAGTATCTTCATTTCCTCTTAAGAGAATTAAGATGCCCGCAATTAATAAAATAATTATTAAAGCGATTAACCAGCACCATGTTTTCCAGAAGTTTTTAGTTCCCATTTTTACTCCTTGCGTTTTTATCAAAAGTTCTTTTTTTGATGATTAAGAAAACTGACAAGCCCACGGCTGCTAAAATTAAAAGTCCTCCGATAATTGGCCATAGAATGCTTGGAGTTTTTGTTTCGGTATTTACTTGTGCTTCGTTGGCGACCGACACCCCTTTTATTTTATTGGAGTTTTCCGATTGAAAATCGCCCTTATTTGCTCTTACAAAGTAATAAAAGGTTTCTCCGTTTTTGGCAAATTTATCAACAAATTCTGTTTTATCACTTTTAACTTCACCAATTTTAAAAATATCGCCATTTGGATCGGTCTGTCTAAAAATGGTGTATGTTTCCACTCCATCAGTCTTAGATTTTTTCCATGTTAAGTTTAAAGAGCCGCCATTGTCGTTTGGAGTGTCTAGAACAATTAAATCAGTTGGCGGTAGGATATCTTTGGTTATATTAGAAGTTAAGGTGGTCTGGTCAACTAAAGTTTGTTCATTGGAAATATTGTCAATTTCTGCACTAGTAGTAACTGTCGCTATACTTGTGGTGGTTACCGTGGCAGTTGGAGTTCCTTGATTAGTATCTTCATCTAAATCAAGGGCCGAAATAGGGGGCATATCTTCTTCGCTCCAGCCGTAAGTTGCAAAATCAAAATCATAAGTTTTAGCGTTATTTCCCATATAGGCAGCACCTCGATCATAACAAGATTCCTTATAATACCAAAATAGAACAGTATTATCAGTTGAGATTCTGGGCCAAATCTTATACTCTTTGTCTGGAGTGAGGGCTAAATCTTTGAAAGTAAAAGTTACAGTTTGTTCGCTGCCATTTGGCTCTGCCATAGCACCCTCGTTATTCCATGCGAGAATGAAGTTTCCATCGGCAATACCTATTCCCAATTTTCCATTGCCGTCGCCCTTAATTTTCATGGTTACTTTACTCAAATGAGTTTCTTTCGGTTTGAAAGATTGTGCTACATGATTTTCTTCTTCACGAATCATAGTAGTGTAGCCTTTATCGGCAACACAATACTGGTCTGGTGGACTAGCGGCTTTAATTGTGCTAATTGGTACAAATAGATTGAGAACTAAAATACATGAAACCAACAAAAAATTATTTTTCATAAACCCTCCTTAGTTAATTATAATTTAATATCTTTCTGTTTACTATACTTAAGTATTGTTTCTTGAGTTCAAGATTACTCGGAGAATTTATTTTTCCACACTAATTAGTTCTAGTTAACTGGTTTGGCAATAATTATTAGTCGATTCAGACTTGTTCCGACAGGAGTGCAAGTCATAAGTGTTAATTGTTCACCGTTACCGGTATCCATCAGAACGTCAGTTTGGGTTGGTTTGACAATTTTTTCTTCAACAACTTTATATTTATAAATTTTTCCTTGATACAGGACTGTTATTTCATCATCTACAGATAATTTATCGAGATTTTTAAAAATATCTTTATAGTCCCCTGGAGCCCAAAAATAATTAGAAGAGTGACCAAAGATAAAAATATTTCTTCCCTCGCCAGGTTTCCCTGTGCCCGAAAAATGGGCTACACCGCTTTCGAGTGATTTGTCATAAGTCTCTTTGTTGCTACCTGGTACATCAGGAATAATTGGCGCGGCGACGGATATTTTAGGAATTTCTAAAATAAACCTGTCATCTACGGGAATTGAACTTTCAATCTCAACTCCCGTAGATGCTTGTGGTTTTTGATATTCTTTAAAAAGATCAGTTGCCCAAACAATCAGAATTATCAGTAATGCTGGCAGTAATACTTCTACAAATTTATTCTTTTTCATTCAAAAGTTTTGAAAACAGACTCGTTGACTCGGAGCCAATGGCTAAGGCAAAGATGAAGATTAAGCCGAATCCAATACTTGAGATAAGAGCAAGCATGTCACCACCACCAACCGGAAGAGCTTCGGGTGTTTCTGGGCTGGTTGCCACACCTAAAACCTGAGGTTTAACTGGGGTTTTGTGTTTTCCGTTGGAGACTCTTGAGCAGTTACCTTGATCGTCAATAAAATAGTGATTTGGAACAGTTAATTGTGTGCCATCAATATTTGGGCACAGATCTTTTTCTTCGCTTGGTTCGACACAGTTACCGCTATCATCTTTGATCAAACCTTTAGGGACTTCCGTTTGAACACCTTCAATATTTGGGCAGACATCAACTGGAATTAAAGTGCAGACACCGTCCTTATCAGGGTCTTCGTATCCAGCAGGAATGGTTTTTTGGACACCTTCTAAGTTTGTGCATAGGTCGCAGACTTTAACAACTTTAACTTTCGCACAGTTAATTTCATCTCCCGGATTGGGGTTAAATTTAACACCGTTTACTACAGGGTATGTGTAATAACCCGTATGTCCATCGTTATCTACGTCGAGCTGAACTGATACTAACTCGTAACCTGTTTTGGCGGTAACTGTTATAGCTCGATCATTGTCCTGGAGATCAATGTTTACACGAAAATCATTGAAGTCAAACGACTTTGTATATTCGGTCTGTTGGTTACAGGATTCAACAGAGGTAGCTTTAACAACTGACGCAATAGAGATAGTTAGTATTAACATCGCAAAAAGCGAGATAGCTGAAATAATGATTTTTTTCATTTTAACTCCTTAATAATTGTTTTAATTTTAAATAAGTGATCGACCTTACGCTCAATTTTACATTAGCACGAATATGGTAACTAAAAAATATTTTTGTCAAGGTTTAGTATAAAAAATATTTGAATAATTGTATCTAATTAATACTAATTATATTATCATATATCTATGAAACCAGTCTTATTACAAGGGAGTTGGGTAGTAAAAGCACCCATGAGTGAAATTTATAAAATTGTCACTGATTTTGAGAACGCGCCAAAATATTTTCCTAAAGTCGCGCATTCTTTGATAATTACCAAAGAGGATGGGAATTTTCTAGAGATCGATGCTCAGTCTAAGACTTTTGGTCTTACTTTTAATGTCAAAATGAAAACAGAACTTGTGCCAGTCAGAGGTTTTAAATCTATCAATGAGTCTGCTTTGGCTATCGAAGACGAAAGTTTTTTAATGGAAGAAGTTTCGGAAGGCACAAAAATTAATTATATAAATAGTGTTACCATTAAAAATAATTTTTTGAAACCTTTTGCACGACTGATGATTGGTAGACCAGCGTTGAATTTTTGGAAAAAATTGTATATTGATAGGTTAAAAGAGATGTTAGAAACTAAATAGGTTTCAAATTATTACTAAAAAAGACCCGATTGGGTCATTTTTTATTTGGCAGCGCCGCTGCGACAGTGTTCGAACATGTATCAAAAGTTTTGATCCTGATATTAACTAGAGTCTTTTGTCCAGTCTCTGTGAATAACTAGATGAATTAGTATTAAGGCTATAAAAACTAAAGAGAAATAATAATTGAGATTTTCCCAGGATCTTTTTTCTAAACTTGTATAAATGATCTGACTGCTACGTCATTGTCCCTCGAGGAAAGCAAACTTATGAATTAGTCCAATGATTAGATAATTATAAAACTGATAAATCTTAGCCGGTTTAAAATAATGTTTTTTGCATAATATTTTTTCTTAATTAGCGCATCTTTGAAATGCCGGTAGGTGATTTTGCTCAGAGGCGTTCTTTAATTGCGTGAAAACTGCCGTAATATCCTCATATTGAGTTACTTGTGGTAATAATTCGTTTTTATAAAGATTAGCGTTTGCGATTTCGGCATCCACACCAATTTTACAAGCGCCTGCCACGCTGGTTAAGCTTGGAAAATCTTTCGTATTATCTGTCGGAATAGGTAGCCCGTACTTATCAAATAAAGCTTTAAGAGAACTAATATGTTGTTCCTCCGCTCGGATAATCATAATAAAGGGTCTAACACTTCCAAACTTATCAATAACTGCTTGATAAACTGCACGAGCCTTATATTCGTCGTTAATTGCACTAGTTAAAGCAGTTTTCGCTTCATTAGTAAGAGTCCCGGCCGGATAATTTAGATCGCTTACTTGTAAACATTCTTCTGCTACGCAATTTTTCTTTGTAACAGAATTGTTTTGTCCTTGATTACTATAAGAATTTACCTGTAAATTCCGGTTAGTATTTCGCGATTGATTAGTCGAATAGAAAAATCCAAAGCCGAAGATTAGAACTAACAAGATGAGCCCTCCGGCTAAAAGCCACTTTTGATTTGTATTCATAATATTCCTCCTTTATTAAAACTATCATAATCTTTTTAAAGCCAAAATGAAAGCAGCTTCCCTTAAATCTGAATTATGTTCTTGTGAGATTTTATATACTTCATCTACAGCCAGCTTCATTTTCTTCTCTAGTTCAGCGAAAACTTTCTCTTTAGTCCATTTCCCCCCATTCTTATTTTGAAACCATTCAAAATAACTTACAGCTACTCCACCAGCATTGGCAAGAATGTCTGGAATAACCAAAATACCTTTTTGACTTAGTATTCTATTCGCTTTTGTGGTTGTTGGTCCATTAGCCATCTCCAGAACTATTTTAGCATTTATTTTTGATGCATTTTTCTCGGTTATTGCGTTTCCTAGGGCAGCTGGAGCAATTATATCAACTGGTAACTCTAAAACTTCGCTTGGTCCAATATTAATAGCCCCAAGCTTCTCTTTATTTTCTAAATCACAAACTGATCCAGCACAATAACAGCCAGCTATCAGACCTTTCTTTTTCTTGCAAGATTGCAAAGCTTCAATATCATCGATGCCGTTGGGTATATAAATACCGCCGTCCTCTTCAGCTATTGCTGCTATCTTGAATCCTTTTTCTCGTAAGAATTTTGCCAAATAAAAGCCGACATTACCAAAACCTTGAATAGCGACTGTTAAACCTTCGGGCTTCTTGTTTAGTTTTCTAGCCACTTCTTCTAACACAAAGCTTCCGCCCAGGCCAGTCGCCTCAGTTCTACCTTGTGAACCTCCATTTCCGAGTGTTTTGCCAGTAACAATCGCCAGGTCTTTTTTACCTGTTAACTCGGCATAATCTTTGGTGATCCAATCCATAATTATTGGATTGGTATTAACGTCAGGAGCCGGTACGTCAACATCGGATCCTATAATCGGTGCTAGCCTTTTAGTAAATTCTTGAGTTAAAGCTTTTAATTCATTTTCGGAAAAGCTTTTTGGATTAATGGCAATACCGCCTTTGGCGCCGCCGAATGGGACATTTACCACCGCATTTTTCAGCGTCATAAGCATGGCCAAGGCTTTAATTTCAGTCATATCAACATGTCTATGATAGCGGAGTCCACCTTTGTATGGTCCACGTAAATTATTATGTTGTACCCGGAAACCTTTAAATTTTTTTATTTGGCCGTTATCCATTTTTATGGGTATAACGGTTTCAACAATTCTATCAGGATTCAATAATTTAGACAGTAAAAATTTGTCGAGAGAAATTTTTTCGGCCGCTTCAATAAGCTGTGTTTTTGTCCTCCGCCATGGGTTCGCCATATTTATCTTTCTTTTTTAGATTTTTAGTAATTGATCAATTTTATTTTTATCAAAACCGATGATTACTTCATTGTCAATCCAAAGTTGAGGCACACCCATTTGGCCCGATTTTTCAATCATCGCTTTAGCCGCTTTGTGGTCGAATGAAACATCTTTATTTTCAAATTTGATATTCTTTTCGGTCAAATACTTTTTAACCATTACGCACCAGGGGCAAGTGAGTGTTGAAAAGACAGTTACCTTTGTTTGAGTTTTGTTTTCCATTTTTCTCCTTCTAAATTAAATTTTTTATATTTTCAATCTGTTTGTTAATTTTTTTTCCTTTGTCGGTGACGGAATAATTTTTTCTTTGCCCGCACCGCCTTTCCTCAATTAAACCTAATTTTTCTAATTCTTTTATATGATAGCTTAATAAATTTTTAGCAATACCAATTTTTTTAATTAAATCGCAACCGCATAAATCATCGCACGTCAAAAGAGCCGCTAGTATTTTTAAACGGTTAGGATTAAAAATCTGGATCAAATTTTTAATTAGGTCATTTTTTTGCATTTAATTCCTTAAATAGTTCAATATAATTTGAACTATACACCAAGCTATTTTTTTTGTCAACAGCATATTTAAAAAACCGGCATATAACCGGTTTTTTAAACTATTAACGTTTGATAATCAGTATTTATTTATCCAGCGGTTTAGCCAGCCGAATAAGCTGAATCCCGAAACATCTTTTTTTAATTGTTCGCCCAAACTAGTATTTTGTGCTTCTAAAATCTGAATCTGATTGCGTAACTCTGTCTGGTCGGAAGTATTATTGATTTGAGCTGCGATTTGATTGAGTTTTTGAATCTGAACTTGATTTTGATCCATAGCTTGTTTGACATTGCCGAGCTCCTTATAATTAGGTCCGACGAAAAATTTAGCGAAACCACTTCGAGATTCTGCCTTGTCTAATGATTGGTTCACTTGATCTTGAAACTTAATTTGCGCTTGGGCCGCTGTTTGAATCTCGTTGCTTAAGGATTGATTTTCAGTTGCTACTCGACTTGCAACAGTCAACATGTTTTGACAAGCTGTTGAAACTGCGTTTAATCTTGCTTGGTTTCCGGCTCGCGCAGGGGTGTAGGTTGGTTTGTTTTGCTCTAATTGTGTTTGCAGCTCGGTTCTGGCTTGCTCTTGAGTCATAGTCCCTGCGCCAGGATTATTGGTTTGTGTCATAGTGGACGTTTGACTCTGGTTCTGGATTGAACCAGGGCTAGTGGAAGTAGAGGTGCTTGCTGATCCTTGAGTAGTGTTAGCTTGACCTGTTTGGAAGTTGGTGCCGTCAGGCTGACCATTTTGGGCAGCTACAACACTCAATGGTGATAGCAACGAAAAAATTGCTACTAAAATGAGTATTTTTCTCATTTCTCTCCTTTCTTAACTTATATTATAACACTACTTATATTTTAACACTACTTATATTTTAACACTACTTATATTTTAACACAAAAAGAGTTAAAGGTCTTGACAAATATGAACATATGTTCTAAAATAAAATTGAGGTTATTATGCGTGGAAGAAAAAAAAATTTGAGAAAAATTTATTTTAACCCTGAAATTACCTATTTTAAGCCGGCAGGTATTCCATTGAGAAATCTTCAAGAGGAAATTTTAACATTGGACGAAGTCGAGTCTATTCGTTTATCAGATTTAGCGGGGTTGGATCAAGAAGAGGCTTCTGGCAAGATGGGGATTTCACGAACTACTTATTTAAGAATTCTTCATAGTGCCCATCAAAAAATAGCAAAAAGTTTAATTTATGGAAAAGCAATCCAAATAAGAGGAGGTGAAAATACAATATTTGTTAATATGGACACCGACCGAAGGGAGGTGATGTAATTATGCCAAATTTAGATGGAACTGGTCCATTAGGAAAAGGCCCAAGAACGGGGCGTGGCCAGGGTTGGGGACAAAAACAGGGGCAAGGTTTGGGTGGAACTGCCGAATGCGTTTGTCCCAAATGTGGTGAAAAAATACCACATCGTAGGGGTATTCCTTGTAGTGAGATAAAATGCCCAAAGTGTGATTCGCTGATGGCAGGCGTATTCTGTCGCCCGAATTAAAAAAATAGAGGGAAATAAACCGTCAGGCATTTCCCTCTTTTTTAATTTTATCATGAAAAAATATGTTCAAGCTATTTAATTATTCTTTAATAGTTTGAAGCCGTTTGTTCGAATCCTTCAAATCAAACATTGTCACCAAAAAACACCACAATCGTGGTGTACTTTGGTGGCAGCGCGGACGGGAGTCGAACCCGTGAATCTCTTGGATGAAAACCAAGTATCCTGACCACTAGACGACCGCGCCACGTATAAATATCTTATCACATTTTTAAGTTTTTGTCCAGGTATCGGAATGCTCCGTGGGGATCTGGCTCACGATAAATTGCTGTATCTGAAAATCAAAGTGTCCCATGGAGTGCCCGGTGGGCAGCTTGACATGTCGCCTATTGGCTCGATCGCTTCCCGCGAAAAAGGCGGACCCACGACAAGTTGCTGAAGAAAAAATTAATCTAATTGAGGGCCTGGTGAGGATCGAACTCACGACAGACTGCTTAAGAGGCAGTTGCTCTACCACTGAGCTACAGGCCCTCATTTAGATTAATTATAAGAGGCAATGCTTTATGATGATTTACTTTGCAAATCATCTGTTAAACCACCGAGCTATAGGTCCTTATTTAGCTTTTAGTTGTTAGCTTATGGTTAACGACTAAAGATAAAAGACTATTCTTTGGCGCCCCCGGCAGGAATCGAACCCGCACCACAAGCTTCGAAGGCTCGTGCTCTATCCGTTGAGCTACAGGGGCAGAAATTTATTTTTTAGCATTTCTTGCCATTTCATAATTTTCCAGAACACCTCGCTTCCATTTTTTAATTCAATCCGGCAACAACCTTTGTATAAAGGATTTTTCTTGATTAAATGAATTGTTGGTTTGTAAACGGTTCTAAGCAAATTTTGATTTGGTAATTCAGTGATATTTAACCAGTATTTTTCACAGTTTTCGTTTTTATAAACTTTATGGATATATAGCCTGATTTTAATATCACTTTCCTGGGTTTTCAAAATTTTTTTAAGCCAAACAATGATTAATTTAATCATTTCAGGATCAGAATTAATAAATTGGAAAGAACGACTTTTTTTTGCGCCTTCGGCCCAATATAGGCATAAGCCGCTAATGAATAATGGTTTTTTGGATAAAATTTGAAATTCTTCTTCTGCTTTTTTCTGGATCTTCTGTATACGCTCGATAGCCTTTTGCTTGTTTGTCCATGCTCCCCTTATTCTTGACGTTTCTGAGCTAGCCAACATTTTTGCCAGAATTCTTTCTTTATCATGGGTGGAAAGAGGAATATTTTTCAACCAACCTGATAGTGTTCCCTTGGAGAGATTGGGGATTATTTGCTGAATTTCACTATAGGTGTATCCGCTTTTCCGCAAATCGATCGCTCTATTTTTATCATGCAATCTTAATTTCATATTAACTGCCAATATTATGTTATATTTATCATAACATCGGGAGTTTATATATGCAAAGTGATTCTGACGCCCTGCCTGCCATCGCCTTTACCCCTAACAGGACTCGAACCTGTAACCTCCAGTACCGGAAACTGGCGCTCTATCCTTTGAGCTATAGAGGCATAGGCATTGGCGGCCAGGTCTAATCCACTACAGGGACATCCTCAGGAACTTTTCTTATTCATTATAACAGAAAACTTCTTCTTAGTCCAGATATCTATTCGTATCTCAAGGCATCAATCGGATTCAATTTAGCCGCGCGATTAGCCGGATAAAGACCGAATATGATACCGATTAAGCTGGAGACTCCCACTGCCAAAATTATTGATGAAGGCGTCAAAACAAAAGGAATATTTATAAGTTTACTTGCCCAGTAGGAAAGTAGGGCGCCGATAATCATACCGATAATCCCGCCGACCATGGTGAGCATGACGGCTTCAATTAAGAATTGTTTGAGGATGTCTTTTTTCTTAGCACCAATCGCTTTTAGTAACCCAACTTCTTTAGTGCGTTCCGTCACGGTCACAAGCATAATATTCATGATTCCAATTCCACCCACAACAAGAGAAATGCCAGCAATTCCGGCCAACATGGCAGTTAAAAGTCCGGTAATAGTATTTAAGATACTTAAGGCGTCTTTAGCGTTCTGAATCGAGAAATCAGCATCTTTAGGGTTATCTATCTTGTGACGGCTTAAAAGCAGATTGCCTACATCATTCATACTTGTTTCCATCAGTTTTGTGTCTTTAACGGTCACAAAAATTGCCATTATTTTGGTATCGCCAAAAACCATTTTCATGCCGGTTTTTAAGGGAATAAAAATGCTTTTATTGTAATTACTTTTACTTTTTATAACCCCTATGACACGAAATACTTTAGAATTAATTTTAATACTTTTGCCAACCGGATCAGCTCCTTCTCCGAATAAATCTTTAACTACGTCTGGTCCAATAACGGCTACTTTGGAAAGTACTTCTTCGTCGTCGTTAGTGAAAAATTCTCCTTTATCAATTTCAAATTTCATTACATCGAACATGCTACGGGAAACTCCCAGTACATTATAAAAATCTTCCTGAAGATCAGTAGAAACCATCAAAGTTTTGGAGTTATAACCGCTAACTTGGTCGATGTTGCTTAAATTTCCTGTTTCAATTGCCTCAGCGTCTTGAAGTGTAAGATTGGAGACGGGTGGTCCTTGCATAGACCTAGCGTTAACGCGAACAGGAGAGACTTCCATCCAGTTTGTTCCAAAAGCGGCAACTTGGTCGGTGATAGACTGACTGGCACCTTGTCCAATGGAAATAATAATTATTACTGAGCTAATACCAATAATAATTCCCAGCATTGTTAAAAGTGTACGTAAGATATTGCTTTTTAAAGCGGAAACACTAAGTTTGAAAAGCCCAAAAATATTCATCTGACTCCGTTCAATGCGAAATTTCTACTTGCTGAATCGGAAATGATTTGCCCATCTTTTATAAAAATTTTTCGATCAGCAAATTCAGCTATGTCATGTTCATGGGTAATTAGGACTATGGTATGACCTTTTTTATTTAATTCGCTAAAAAAATTCATTATTTCGTTAGCCGTCGCGCTATCTAGGTTTCCGGTTGGTTCATCGGCAAAAATAATAGACGGATTCATAACTAAAGCGCGAGCAATGGCAACTCTTTGAATTTGTCCGCCAGAAATTTGATTAGAGAGATTATTGGCTTTATCGGCAATATTGACCAAATTTAAAGCCTGAAGCGCTCGGTCTCTTCTTTCTTGGGCGCCAATTCCAGCATACATCATTGGACGTTCAACATTGGCCAAAACGCTGGTCCGAGGGAGTAAATTAAATGATTGAAAAACAAATCCGATTTCTTTATTCCTGATTTCTGCCAATTGATCTTCACTGTAGGTGCTGATGTCTTTATTTTTAAAATAATATTTTCCAGATGTGGGTGTGTCTAAGGCGCCCAAAATATGCATTAAAGTCGATTTTCCACTTCCAGAAGGTCCCATAATGGATACAAATTCGCCCTCATTAATAGTTAAAATTATACCCTTAAGAGCACGATAAGAGGAATCGTCGAGTCCGTAGTCCTTGATTATATTTTCCAGTCTAATTAATTCTTTGGAGGCAGTCATTTAACCTCCAAATAAATTGCTTTTGAATTGATTAGCCGTATTATTAATGATAACTTCTTCACCCTCGCTTAAGCCTTCGGTGATTTCTGTACGGTCCGATCCCTTAATACCAGTTTTGACGGGGATATATTTCAGTTCCGGCATATTACCTTTTTTAGGTTTAGAAGTGTCTATAACTTGGACAGCTTTACCATCTTGATAGGGCTTAACCGCGGCGTTAGCGACGGTTAATACATTCTCGTGACGCAGGACTTCTACCTCCACATTGCCAGACATACCCGATCGAAAGTTCTCATCGGCTTGGTTTAAGGAGAAATAAACATTAAAAGTTATTACACCGGCAGTGTTAGTGCCTATTTCATCGATATTTTTAATGACCGCATCAAACGTTTTATCTTTTACAGCGTCAACAGTTATTTTGGCGGTTTGACCAATTTTCATTTTCGGAATTTCGTTTTCGTTAATTTGAGCCGTAAAAAGAATATTTTTTGATCGACTGATAATTAAAACTGATTTTCCACCACTCACAGCTGGTGAAACTTTGTCTCCGGGATTAACCGCAATATTAGATACAGTTCCAGACGAGGGAGCAGTAACTTTAAAAACATTTTTATTATCATAATTAATTTTTGCCGCTGTCTCAGCTTCTTTGGCCGAACTAATAGCCGCGTCAGCATCAGCTAATTTTTGCTCAGCGACAGCTAGATTTTGCTGAGCTGCGTCCACGGCTGCTTGAGCACTAGCGACATCTTTTGAGGTATAAGGTCGACCGGTCGTCGAATTATTTTGATGAATTTTATACCAGCGACTGATATTGTTGTAGTTAACTTGGGCGGCATAAAGCGTTTGCTTAGCGGTATCTACTCCAGCCGAATAAGTTCCTTTTGTTTGTTCAGCGACCAAAGTATTGTTTTGAGCAGCCAAGAAACTACTCAGGGCAGTGGCCTTATCTTGTTCGGTGGCAGTGCTTTTAGCGGTAAAAAGTGTTTGGCCGGTATAAACGAAATCGCCATTTTCTACATATATATTGTCAACTACTCCTTCGGCAGGGGAGGCGATATTAGCCTGGCCTTCAATTTCCAAATTTCCCGATTCGCTGACCGAATCCACAATTGTTTCTTTAGTGACTCGATCAAAAGTAAGGTCTGGTTTGGCAGTGGCTTTTTTGTACATTGAAAAACCAACTATCGCCAAAATAATTAAAGCAATAATGGTGTAAATTTTTACTCGCCACAAAAATTGGAAAATCTGTTTCATAATATTCCCTATAATTACTATACTTCAACTTACTCTATACAGCAATCAACGGCTTTTTTGACTAGACCGCCGAGTTTAGCGAAAACGCCTTTTTTGTCTGAGTCCGTATTATTGAGTTTTCCATCCTCAATTTTTTCAATATTTTTTATGTCTACCACTTTTAAATTTAAGCCCCAAAATAAACTGTATAGATTGTAAGCCTTTTCAAACATTTCTTTTGCTTCCTTATCGTTACCGCGGCCCAAGGCTTTTGTACCTACTTCCATTAAACGCATAGAACTGGCGAGTAAATGTTTGGAAATGCACCAAACTTCGCCTTCGTATTCTTTGATAATTTTCTTTAAAAGATCCTTGCGCATCTCGCGCACTTCTTTAAGAAGATCGAAATATTTGTCGTTGCCAGTTTTTTTAGCGGTGAAAAAGAAATGCTCTTCAATTGAAACCAAGTTCATGATGGCAATGGACAAGTCTTCGTCGCTCGAAAGATCTAATTTATTTTCTTTTTTAGAGTCTTGAACTTTTTTAATAAATTCGTCGATTTTATTTATTTCTTTGGCCATATTACCTCGTAAGAAAATAGAATATTACACTTAATAAACTCAAAATACCGACTGGCAAAACCACTTTTTGAAATGGAAATTGAGCATGATTATTATTTTTTCTTTTTATATCTTCATATTTAAGGGTTATGGCCCAAAAGAAAATACTTCCGACCAAAACGCCCAAAACCAATTTATCCATATTCCAAAATGTATTATAGGGGTGTCCAATTATTTTATAACTATAGAGAGGAATAATGGTGGTTAAATAGTAGAAAACAGGAATGATTATTTTGTCTTGCCCAAAATTCCATTTTTTCGATCTTAACCAATTAAGAGTCCATAAAGAGACGGAAACTAAAAGTCCGCCGATCCAAAGACCAGTAATGGTATCGTCGATTTTAAGCCATCTGGCTAGACCAATTCCGCCAATTGCCGCAACAGTGCAGACTTGGCACTGGGCCTGGGCTGAGGCAGTAATAAAAACTGAAAGCCCAGCTAAATATAAAAATATTTTTCGCATATACTCCTTAGATATTAATCTGGTAACTCAAGTGTTTTCATTGTAGAATAAGTTTATAAGTTAGACAAGAGTAGGTATGAAGAAAAAAACGCAAAAAATATATTTACTTAAGATTTTGGCGATTAGCTTTGCCCTAATTGCGCTTTTGGGTGCGGGTTACTACCTTAAACCGAAGGGTGACTTTATCTCAGTTCAGCAAAAATCAAATGACTTTTTCAAAGTGGGATTTCTTCCTTCAACAGAAAACTCAGAGCCACAAGAAAATCTGCCAAACTCTTATTTAATCAAAAATTTTCCTTTCGCGTCACAAGCGCCACTTACAAATTGGGATGAACTGCACGACGAAGCATGCGAAGAGGCAAGCGTAATCTTAGTAAATTATTATCTGAATAATTTGGCTATGACCAATGAAAATATGGAACAAGAAATTCAAAAAATGATCCAATGGGAAATTGCTAACTGGGGAACGCATAAAGATCTAAGTGCTTCCGAAACACTGCAAATGGCTAAAAAGATCTATAAACTAGATGGCAAAGTTAAGAAAAATGGTAGTATCGAACTCTTAAAAAAAGAGATTGCATCAGGTAATCCCGTTATTGTGCCGACAGCCGGTAGACTTTTAGGAAACCCAAATTTTCGTTCTCCGGGTCCCGTTTATCATATGGTTGTAGCGATCGGTTATTATTCTAACGAAATCATTGTTCAAGATGTGGGAACAAGAAACGGCAATCAATATAAGTACAATAGTCAAATATTTCTAAACGCTTGGCACGATTGGACGGGGAATTCTGAAGATATTTTAAGTGGCGAAAAAAACTATTTGGTTTTAAATGATTAAATGCAAATATTTTGACAAAACCAGTCAAATTTAGTAAAATTGTGATAGATATCAACAGAGAATATATCTAATAAAATTGAACCTTAGTTCAATTTACGGAAATTTCTTAAAACTATGGAGCTGTATTATGACCAATTTAATAATTTATGTGGGAGTCGCACTGTTAGGTGGGGCTGGTGCTGGTTATGTTGCAAGAATTTATATTGCCAAAAATCAACGTGATCAATTTGAACAAAAACAAAAAGAATTGCTTTTGGAAGCCAAAAGCGAAGCGTTAAAGATTAAAGAAGACGCTAAAAAAGAAGAAGAAAAGCAAAAAAAAGATCTCCAAGAACTTGAGAAAAGTTTGCGCCGTCGTGAAGAAATGATCGACCGTCGACTCGAGTCTGTTGAAGATGAAAAGAAAAAAATTGTTGATAAAGAACGAGAAATCGGGGATATCAAAGGCCAGATTGCTGATATCCGCCGCCGCCAGCAAGACCATCTGGAAAAAATTGCCAAATTAAAAAAGGAAGAGGCGCGTGAGATTTTGCTCAAAAATATTGAGCGAGAGTATAAAGACGATTTGATTCGTAAAATTAAAGAACAAAAGGAAATTGCTAAAGAAGAAGCGCAAAATATTGCTCGCGAAATTTTAGCGACCGCTGTTCAACGCCTATCTAGCGACCACACCGTTGAAACTACTACTACGACCGTGAATTTACCAAGCGACGAGATGAAGGGTCGTATCATTGGTCGCGAAGGCCGTAATATTCAAATTTTTGAAAAGGAAACAGGCACAGACTTGATTATTGACGATACTCCGGACACGGTCGTGATCTCAGCTTTTGATCCGATCCGCAGACATGTTGCCAAAATTGCTTTAGAAAAATTAATTGCCGATGGTCGTATTCATCCGGCTCGTATTGAAGAACTGGTGAAGAAAGCTCGTGAAGAAATTGCTCAACAAGTTAAGGAAGCGGGTGAGCAAGCTGCCTATGAAGTTGGTGTTGCTGGGCTCCATCCTGACTTAATTAAGATTTTAGGGCGATTAAAATTCAGAACTTCATATGGCCAAAATGTGTTACAACATTCGATTGAAGCGACCTATATTGCCGGAATGCTCGCGGCGGAACTTGGTGCCGATGTAAATCTGGCTAAAAAATCAGCGCTATTGCACGACTTAGGTAAAGCGGTTGATCATGATGTGCCGGGTGCTCACCACCACATAAGTATGGATATTGCTAGAAAATATGGTCTTAGTGAAGACATAATTCATGCTATTGGTGCCCACCACGATGATATTGAAGCCAAAACCGTGGAAGCGATCATCGTTCGCGCGGCTGATGCCATTTCATCCAGCAGACCGGGTGCGAGACGGGAAACTCTGGAAAACTATGTCAAACGTCTTGAAGAATTGGAAAATATTGCCAACTCTTTTCCGGGAGTGGACAAAACATATGCTATTCAAGCAGGACGCGAGGTGCGCATTTTGGTTAAACCGGAAGAGATCGATGATTTAACTGCTTTGAAATTAAGTAAAGATATTGCCAAAAAAATTGAAACCGATTTGCAGTACCCAGGTACGATTAAGGTTAATGTTATTAGGGAAACTAGGGCAATAGAATTCGCCAAGTAAAACTTGGCTCATTCGCGGAATTTCAGTATTCCGAAATATCGAGTTTGCTAAATAATATATAAGTTGGAGGGGATATGACAAAAGAAGAACTTATTACTAAAATTGCTAAGGATTCGCAGATGTCTGAAAAGGAAGTTAGCCAGGTGATCAGTTTGTTTATTGAGCAGGTGAATAAAAAGTTGCAAGAAGGGGAGACGGTTGATATTCCCGGATTCGGTAACTTCACCATGAGTGAGAACAAAGAAAAATAAAAAATTTTTGAAATAGATTTTTAAATAAAATTGAAACGAGCCCCGTCGAAACGGGGCTCGTTTTGCGTCACTGCTGCGACGCAAGATAGTTAATACCTTCCTGGTAGATTTTTTTATACTTTTCCACGGCACGCGGGTTAAGCGCTACATGGATCGCATAATCGCCTTCCTTGGCGTAACAAATATCTCCAGAGTCTCGGAGGTAATCCAAGGCATACTGGAAACCACTACGTTGGGCGTCGGAATCGTACTGCTGGCGGGAGAAGTCAATGGCTCGACC
>Ga0172370_10000843_pt1 | contig 47796 bp, 57 predicted proteins | sample LakKiv5m_FD_114538 | JGI IMG/M metagenome (GOLD analysis project Ga0172370, IMG submission 114538) | Freshwater microbial communities from Kabuno Bay, South-Kivu, Congo - kab_022012_11.5m | ecosystem: Environmental > Aquatic > Freshwater > Lake | place: Democratic Republic of the Congo...
CTCTTCTTTTACTCGCTTGAGAATTTGCTCTTTCATCTCGTTTGAGATTTTAAACGCTTTTTTCATATGTTTCTAGTTTAGTAACACATGGAGAAAGTGTCTAGTGTTTGGGGTACCTTCCACTCTCTTTTATCCTTATATCCTTGATATAATTCCGCAGAATGATATTTTTGGAGATAAAAGTAACATTCGGCGTCCTTTATTTTGAAGGATCTAATATTGTTTGCGCTCAATTCCTGGTTAGTTGAGAGAAACCAGCAAAAACATTTATTTTGGTGGTGGAGGTGGCGGTTTTTCCGAGACATAATTTTGATAAAATTTGCCGAACAGGGAATTTTTTCTTTTTTTGATTGACTGACTTTAATTGTATTGATAATTTTTTTAGCTCTAGCGACAGAGACGCTAGGATAGTACTCTCGGATGTAAATATAATTAATCAGTACTGACAACAATAATCCAAGCCATAGATAGCTCAAGAGAATTGAAATTATGATTATTGAAAATGTTAAAATAGTTGCCGTAACTAAAACCACCTTTTTAGTGGGAATACAGACTTCTTTAAATGCTATAATTTTTTCCGTCATATTTTAGGTTTTTTATTTTTAAAAGAACTAGACCATTGTAGGACTTTTTGGCATATTTGTCAATAACTAGATATAAATTAACCTTCATAGCTCAATGACTGTTGTTTTGCTAATGAATTTAGCATATAACAAAAAGCACCAGATGGTGCTTTTTGCAGTTTTTATTTGATTATGGTAAATATTCCGTAGGATCAACCGGGATGCCGTTTTTACGAACTTCGAAGTGTAAATGGGCGCCGGTACAGAATGGTCCTGATCCGGGGGAACCTGGGATGCCGCCAGTTCGGCCAATAATCTGTCCTTGGGTGACGTAGTCGTCGGCCTTGACATTGACTCCGGAAACGTGACCATAGACAGTTGACAAACCATCGCCATGGATAATCATGATATAAGCATAATTCTTAGTACCGTCGAATTTAACACGAGCGACATAACCGTTAGCGGCGGCTCGGAGGGTTGTGCCGTAGGAAGCTCTAATATCTAAACCGGAATGTTCGCCGAGGGTGCGGCGGAAAGGATAGTCGGGATCATGGAAAGTGGCGGTGATATAGCTTTTACCTGTTGGCCAAATGAAGCCGGTATAATTTAACTCCGGATTATTCTTTAACTTATCAAGTTTTTCGCGCACACTCTTTTCTAAATTAGAAATTTCAGCGCTGGTTCTTTCCTGCTCTTTGCGAGCGGCCTCCAAGAGATATTGATATTTTTTTTCGGATTGTTTAGTCTCCTCCAAAACGAAACTCTTGTCTTCTTGTTGGGAATTAAGTGCTGCTTTCTGCTCTTCTAAGGTAGTCTTTAATTTGGTCAGTTCTTCTTGTTTGGCGATTAACAAACGCTTGTTCTCTTCCAGAGTGTCCTTAGCATCTTTTAGATTCTTGACGCTATTAGAAATTTCTTCATTGGTGTTTTCCAGATATTGCAGTTGATTAATAAAATCAGCCAGCGAGTTATTTAACAACAAAATCTCCAGAGCGGTAACCTGGTCTTGTTTGTACATTAATTTCAGCATGGTGGCAATATGTTCTTTCTCTTTAGCAATTTGGTCATCTTTGTCTTGAATATCTAGAGAGGTTTTTTTGATTTCCAAATTAGTTTTATCAATCTCTAATTCACTAGCATCAATTTCTAATTGAGTTTTGGCGATTTGGGCGTTTAAGATCTCTAAGTCGTTGCTCAAGCTACCCTGCTCGCTTCTCTTTTGGGTGATGAGGTCGGTATATTCTTTTTGTTTGGTCTGGATATCATCAATCTTTTTCTTGCTGCCGGAAATCTTGTCATTTAGGTTTTTAATTTCCTGGTTAATTTCCTCTTCGTAGCCGGAAAAGGCCAAATTGGGCCGATTGAATAATAGGCAGAGGGCGAAGATTAGGATGGATGTTTTGAGGATTTTTTTCATCTGTTTATAATAACACAATTTTTATTTTTTGTAAACATTATTATTCCAGGGCGGTTCCTACTCGCTTTAGAGTTTCAGTTTTACCCAGGGTGTCAGCCACCTCAAAGGGTCCAGGACTGTTTTTAAGGCCGGTCAGAGAGACTCTCAGGGGCCAGAGGTAATCTCCCACCTTTTTGTCGTGGGACTTGAGATAATCGATAATTTTGGCTTCCAGAAAGCCTTTATTCCAATTCCCTCCCTCGACCTCTTCCAGTAATCCTGTTAGCTCTTTCAGATTGGCCTTTACTTCCTCCAGGCTAAGACTTTTCCAGATTAAGAGATTGGGATCATAGTCTAATTTCTTGGTGAAAATGAAGTCGGTCAGCTCGGAAATATCGGATAATTTTTTCATGCGATCTTGAGCCAGACCGACCGCCTTCTCCAGATAGGCTTGCTCGACCTCGGGGTTATTCAAATATGGTCGGCAGAGATTAGCCAATTCAGTTAATGATTTCTGGCGCAGATAATAGCCGTTGAAGTAATCCAATTTTTCCAAATCAAAGACGGCCGGCGAAGAACCGAGCCCCTTAATATCAAAGGCGGTCAAAAGTTCAGTCAGCGAATAAATTTCTTTGTCGTCTTTGCTGTGCCAACCCAGAAGCACGCAGAAGTTAACCAGCGCTTCCGGCAAGTAGCCCTTAAGGCGATAGTCTTCTACGAAGACATCGCCTTGGCGTTTGCTCAACTTCCCGCCGGTCTGGTTGAGAATCAGTGGGAGATGAATATATTTCGGTGGTGTCCAACCAAAAGCTTGGTAGAGTAAAATATTTTTAGGAAATGACGGTAACCATTCATCACCGCGGGTGACATGCGTAATTTCCATCAAGTGATCGTCAACGATGTTAGCGAAGTGATAGGTGGGGACGCCGTCGGATTTAATCAGCACATGATCTTCTAAATCAGCGGCCTGGAATTTAATCTCACCGCGCAATTCATCATAGACAGTCACCTCTCCGGTCAGTGGCATCTTTTGGCGAATGACATATTTTTCCCCCTGAGCGATTCTCTTGGCCACTTCTTCTTGGGATAGGTCGCGACAATGACGGTCGTAGCGCGGGGCTAATTTGTTGGCGGCTTGTTCGTTGCGCATACTCTCCAGTCTTTCGGCACTGCAGAAGCAGTGATAGGCTAAACCGCGGTCGAGTAATTCCTGAGTGTATTTTTGATAGATATCCAGACGCTCCGTTTGGGTATAAGGCGCATAGGGTCCGCCCAAATGCGGTCCTTCGTCGAACTTAATGTCAATCCAGTTTAGGATGTTGAGTAGCTTGTCTACGGCATCGTTTACTTCTCTCTTTTGGTCGGTGTCTTCAATGCGTAGAATAAACTTGCCGCCCAAATTTTTGGCGATTAGATAGCCAAAAAGAGCGGTTCGGAGATTACCGACGTGTAAGAAACCGGTGGGAGATGGCGCAAAACGTAGTCTGATTTGATTCATATTTTTAGATAATATCTTGAAACTTTTTTAAATAAATACTATAGCCGTCGCGGCGGACAGGATGAGCCGTCTGGAGCATTTTGTCGACTGGCACCCATTGATAGTTGAGATGATCCCAGTAGTTAATTTTGATATCACTATCCTGGCCGGTAAATTCGGTAATGGCCAGTCCTTGCTTCTGTCCTTTGTAGCCGGCGTGCCGGTCGCAGTGATCATGGCTGGAGTCGATGCGGTAGCGGTAGAGATTTTTGTAAATAGCATTAATTGTAAATTTGTCCGTTCCCAACTCTTCTTGCAGCTCTTTGGCGGCAGCCTCCTTGAGAGGTAGACCGTCAGTTCCGCCCTGCGGAAATTGCCAGTGGCCAGGATCGTCAGATCTCTCTACTAAGAGAATCTGGGCCTTTCCCCCGACCATTTTGTAAACCAAACAGGCAACATTGGGGCGGTATTTAAGTGGTAGGATAAAACGCCAACTAATTATTTTGGCACCGAAGACCATGGTCGCTTGATAAATTCGCTGGAGTCGTCTCTTTCGATTTTGCGGTTGACCGATAACGCGGTACAGCCATTCCAGTCCCAGGCGGCGCATAATTTTTGGCGCGCGTTTTATTTTGCCGGTCAAGAAATCAAATGACCCGCCAATTCCGAGGGCCACTTTGACACTCGGTATTTTAGCTAATTGATGGAAGATAAATTTTTCTTGATAAGGAGCCCCGAGAGCCACAAACATTATTTTAGCCTTGGTGCTTGGGGCGGACCATTCCGGCTTTAAGGCCTCGTCCCGATTGATGTCCCAAATCTCAAATGACAATTGGGGGTAAATATTTTTCAGGGCCAGGCTGATATCCGCCTGGCGGGACAGTCCCTTCTCCCAGTTGATAATCAAAACAGAGTCGTGATTTTTTTCCGCCGCGGTCAGCAGGTCTTTGGTCAGATCGCTTCCGGTGATGCGCGGTATATTTCGTCCCAACAAGAGAGCGGCGAATTTTAGGCCGATGCCATCCGGCAAAGCGATGTCGGCCTCGTTCAGGATATGAAAATACTCTTCGTCGTTTTGTGCCAAAAGGACTATCTCTGGGTTGGGGGTAACAATATAATGCTGTTTCTTTGAACCTAAAAACGACCGAATTTTGTCTAGAATTTCGGTGCGGCGCTCAGTACTGATTTTTATCCCCAAGATTTTAACCATAATGATATTATATTAGTATTTGAGGCCTTTGGCAATATTGCTATTTCTCAATTTCGGGAAATTATGTTATAATTATTTTATCTTTTTAAAACTATATTTTTCTAATTTTTATGACCCATTGTAAAAAAATTTCTAACAATATCTATGAGATTGATATTCATCGTCCCAAGTCCAAGACGGACCTCAAATGGGTCAATATTATCAATGCTCAAAATACCGAAATTCAGTACCTGGATAAGAACTATAGTTTTAATCTCAAACATCTAAATTCTTCCCTCTCCACGGTCTTTTCTCAGCGTCCGATGATCTCTCAAGAACCGGGTTATGTCTTTATCGTCCTGCATTTCCCGATTTACGTGAAAGGCAAGATTGTCGCCGGAGAAATCGAGTTCTTTATCGGCCACGGCTATCTGATTACCGTTCATAATGGCAATATTCCGGCTCTCAATGAATTCTTTGCCCTTTGCCAGCAGAACTCCGATTCCCTCCTGGCCTATAATTGGGAGTCATCTATTATTTTGCTCTATGAGTTACTGAATAAACTGATTCACGATTGCTATGATTTAATCGATGAAACTAGTGCCGGTATTGCCAAGGTTGAAGACCTCATCTTTGCCCGCAATCAGAATGAAGCCGTTTCTTTGATCTTAAATCTCCGCCGCAATATCATTAACTTGCGTAAAATTCTCCAGAACCACGAGAGCATCCTCAAGGCCCTAACCGAAGTAAAAAGTACTCTGGTGCCTCAGACTGAAATCCATAAGCACTATGATCTTTTGATTGAACACTCCAAACGCATTTGGAACATGCTGGATAATCAAAAAGAAATGATTGAGGTTCTAAATAGTACCAACCAGTCCCTGCTTGATAATCAGATGAATAACGTGATGCGGACTCTAACAATCTTTTCCGTGATTGTCTTCCCGCTCACTCTCTTGGCGGCTATCTTCGGTATGAATACCAAGAATATGCCCCTGGTTGGCCATCCTTACGGCTTTTGGATTATCATTTGCATTATGTTTGCTTGTTCGATGGCCATGTTGCTCTATTTTGAAAAAAAGAAGTGGCTTTAGACTAAATATCCCTATTTATCATAAAAATAGCCTGTTTCCGGGCTATTTTTTGTTTGTCCCATCTCCTATTGACAAATCATATACTTTATGCTATCATACTCAGATAAATATTAGATATAAAGATATGAAAATCGCTTTAATCGGACAAAAAGGAATTCCTGTAACTCATGGCGGCGGCGTGGAAAAACACGTCGAGAACCTGGCCGTGCGTCTGGTTGAACTTGGCCATGAAGTGATTGTCTATACTCGTCATAGCTATACTGATAAAAGCCTGAAAGAATATAAGGGCGTTAAGTTGGTCGGTTTACCTAGTGTGCCTACCAAGAACTTAGATGCCATTTCTCATACTTTTTTAGCCGCTATTGATGTTATCTTCCGGAAAGTTGACGTGGTTCACTTTCATTCTATTGGCCCTTCTTCCCTGATCTGGCTGGTAAAATTGTTTAAACCACGCACTCCGGTCGTCTCTACTTTCCATAGCCAGTGTTACCATAACCAGAAATGGGGTTTCTTCGCTAAAAACTACTTACGTTTCGGCGAATATATGTGCTCTCAGAAAGCCGACACTGTCATCACCGTCTCTAAATCCCTGTTAAGTCACGTGATGAAAAAATACCCGACAGCTCACGCTCGTTATATCCCCAATGGTGTTAATATTCCAGAAATATTGCCCGCTCAAGAAATCAAAGACAAGTGGGGTTTGGAGCCAGGTTCATACATTTTGAATGTCAGCCGCTTAGTAGCTAACAAAGGTATTGAATATCTAATTGACGCCTACAAACAACTGAAAACTGATAAGAAGTTAGTCATCGTTGGTGACGGCGTGATGGAAGAGGATTTGAAGCGTTTCGCTGGAAATCATCCCAATATTATCTTTACCGGCAATCAAAACGGCCAGACCTTGGGAGAATTGTTCTCGAATGCTCAGATCTTCGTTCAACCATCAGAGTCTGAAGGCCTCTCCATTGCCTTGTTAGAAGCCATGTCCTACCGCAACCCGTGCTTGGTCAGTAATATTCCAGCTAATTGTGAAGTGGTCGGCGACAGTGGTTTTAGCTTCAAAAATATGGACGTTAGCGATCTAAAGGCCAAATTAGAAGAACTATTAGCTTCACCGGATAAACTAAAAGCCAATCAAGAAACTATGTACAACAAAGTTGTACAGGAATATGACTGGTCTAAGATTGTTAACGATATTGTGGCTGTCTATGCCCAAGGCAAGAAAAAAATTAATTAATGCTTAATTATATTAACCATAATAGATAGCCACTGGCTATCGCCAAAATACCCCCTTTCTTCGGAATGAGGGTATTTTGTTTTTATTGGAAGCTCAGGGACTTGACAAATAAATGTAAATAATGTAAGGTGGTGACATCTGTTGTCCTTTGATAAAACCTGTAAAACATTCAAACAGGCCTAGTCGAGACTTCAAAGTAAGAAAATTCAGAAATCAGTATTAATTTAAATTCACGAAAAATGAGAACAACGAAAGTTATTTTGACGTTTTTGATTGTGACTATGTTCGCAGTCGTATCCTGTAAAAAGTTTGATGATGTAAAGCCTATTCCCGGTAGCCATGACAACCCGGTAACAACCGGTGGCCCAACTTTAAAGATGGGTGGAGGACCTAAAACCTACTCCAACGGTGACAGCCTATGGTGTGTTCCCGGTATTCAGAATGTGTTCAGTATTAACAATCCGACTCCAGGGTCGTATTACACCTGGGATTTTTGCGGCACGGTTTTCACCGGTTCGCTCGCTAATCCGCAGACTAATATTGTTTACATGTTCCCGACTGCCACGACCTGCGTTTTGACGGTAACTGAAATGCCATCCGGCGCCGTTAGCACTTACACTATTTTTGCCGCTAACACCAATCCGCTAGTTCCACCGCTCTATTTCTTGGGCTCAACTCAAAACTTGGACGGTACCTGGAATTATCAATGGGGTGTTCGCAAGGATCGTATTTCTGATTTAGTTGGAACTCCGTTCCAAATCGGTGATCACACTGCTTGGGTGCAGGTTTTCACTAATATCACTACGACTCCGACCGATTCCCTGTTGCGCTTCAATTTTAATGCTTACAACCAGATGTTAAAGTTCAATGCCGGAAGAGGCACAACTTTCTCGGATGTAACCGGATCAATTTGGGCCGCTCTGGCTTGGCCGGCTGACAACAACTACCAGGTTTACCTGGAAGATGGTGTTGTTCATTTGGCTACCTATGCTCCTACAATTGTGTCTCCGGGACTCGTCGGCGACAATGCCGGACCTTTCCGCATGACGATTGACGTGGTTAACACTTCAATGTATTTCCAGGTTTCTAACTTCGTAGCCGGCCTCAAAACCAACCCGTATTGCAATTACCAAATTGGAACCGGAGCTTGGTCAGGCAACATTGCCACACCTTGGTTTAACGGTTATGGCTGGACCGCAGCGCCTGCGCTGTCAACTCCAACCATTCCTAACGGATCAATTGTGAGTGTGGTTTACGGTGCTGACGGTGGTCAGGCTCCAATGGCGACTTCAATGTTTTATGTTCCTAGTGCTGGATGTCTGCAATTCCAGGTAGTAGGCGTTAGCTTAATGGCTCCAAGCGGTGGTCAAAACCCACAAATTTTGCGAGTAAAACAAGCTGATGGCACTTACTACAACAACGCCAATGCGCTGCAGGAATATAACGCTAAGAAGCAAGCTGAAGCCAGTAAATCGGCCGCGAACAAATCGCTCAACAAGAAATAAGACTTTCTAGTCTTAAACTCTTAAAAAGGGTTCCACAATAGGAACCCTTTTTCATTGGTATTGACAAAAATAGCTAAATAAGTTAAAACTATCATATCTTCAAACAATCTAGTATAAACTCCAAAATTGAACATATCATGAAGAAAAATGCTCTTTTTATTCTGCTCATCATATTTCTTGTCAACTTCGCTATCATTGGCGGTTGTAAAAAATATGAGTCGGTCATTCCTAGTGCCGATACTATTGTTCCCGTGCCAACACCTGTGCCGGATAATACCTGGATGGGTAATGGCCCCTTCTTTGTCAAAGTTAGCGGCAACACTATCATGCTGCTCTTTGTCAACAGTTATGTGCTTGATCCGCATGCCCCTTTCTATGAATACAAGATTGGGAATGGAGCTTGGTCGGCGCCCATTGCGCAAGCCACGCCTTATTCCGGACACGCTCTTTGGGGACTGGGAACAATACCGATGACCATCGTTATCCCGGAAGACGCCACGATTTATGTGCGTTTTGGTTCTGGACCGAACTATGCCAATATTACTACTTCAATGTTTAATGTCGGCGGCGTAATTTGTTTCGGTTTGCCTCAGATTAACCATTAATTGGCGGAAAAAATTTTATGAAAAAGCCTTGAAAACCAAGGCTTTTTTTATTTTCCTGGGAAACCGTAATCCCTTGACAATATTTAAGCTATATGCTATGATGAGGTCATAAGTTCTTTTATATCTTCCTTGTCTACGAGTCCCTACTCTTTGTCTATTATTCAAGTCTTTTTGTCTCAAGAAGCTTTGAAAGATAGACAAATAGTATTAATTTTAAAACTCGTAAAGCAATGAAAATAATAACTGTAACTTTGGCAACGGTTCTAACCGCTTTGATATTTACATCATGCGGCAAGGAACCCAAAATGGTCGTTCGCCACGATGGCACGATCAGTGGAAATAACAACAACAACGGTGGTTACACCTGGACCGCCTGCAGCCCTAAACCTTTAGCTTTTGATGAGAGCGAATTCGTTGAGGGTGGCGGCGTTAACGCCGTGTACCAGTATTACTTCCACGTTAGCTTGGATAACTCTCAGGCTAATGCTAACGGTATTACTTCAGCCGATGTTTTCTTCCCCCATGTTGGACCCGGTGGCGTTACAATTTTTGGTAATGTCAGCAACGATGCGACCTACGAATTACTTAAAATCGAAAACGGTTTTCTGTACTTCCGTATTAAGACCGCTAACGTTGTCGCTGGTGGTTGTCCACTGAAATTCAATGTGGCTCTCGATGGTGCTACTGCCGGAACTTATGTGTGGTTCTCTGCCAACGGCTCAATGACCCAAAATGTGGGAATTGATGACGGTGTGCATAACTACTATTTTATAACGTTCAATAACGGAAGCGTCACTAAAGCCTTCTAAAGAAGCGCTAACGCCTTAAAAAACAAAAAAGCCCTCAGCAATGAAGGCTTTTTTTATTTGTCTCTAAATTATTTTATTTCTTTTTCTTCCCTTTTAAATCTTTGCAGACTTTTAAGAATTCCACAAACAAAGGATGCGGGGCCAGCGGGCGGGAGATATATTCCGGGTGGAATTGAGTGCCAATAAAAAACGGATGCTTAGTAATTTCAATCGCTTCCACAATCAGGCCATCAGGTGAATTACCGGCAATAGTGATGCCGTTCTTTTCAAAGATAGCACGATAGTCGTTGTTGAATTCATAGCGATGGCGATGTCTTTCGGAAACTACTTTCTGGTCGCTGAATTTGGCGTAGGCTTTGGCTAAATGAGTGCCGGGGGTAATCTTGCAGGGCCAACCGCCGAGGCGAATAGTGCCGCCGTAGCCCCTTTCTTTGATGAGCTTCTCTTGGCCGGGCATAATGTGAATCACGGAATAAAGGGTCTCCTTGTCGACTTCTTCGGAGTTAGCTCCCTTCAAATTGCAGGCATGACGAGCAAATTCAATCACGGCCATTTGCATACCATAGCACAAACCAAAATATGGAATATTGTTTTCACGACAATATTTAATGGTGGCTATCTTGCCTTCGGCTCCGCGGCTGCCCCAACCTTGAGGGACAATAATACCGGCTAATTTTTTCAATATCTGGGTGCCCTGTTTTTCCACGTCCTCGGCGCTAATCCATTCCAGTTTGACGTGACAGCGGTTGTGGGCGGCGGCGTGTTTGACGGCTTCAATAACGGAGATGTAGGAATCGGTCAGGGAGAAGTCGCCGGTGGCAAAATATTTTCCGACAATACCGATACTGATTTCTGGTGATTTGATCTTGGTGTTTTGGACCATCTTTTCCCAGGCGGCATTGTTGTCGCTCTTTTTGTTGCGTGGCTTGAGTTGCAGTTTCTTCAAGATATTTTCGCCCAAGCGATCCTTCTCAAAGTTGAGCGGAATGTCATAAATGGAATCAGCGTCCGGGGCGGCGATGACGTTCTCCGGGAAGATGTTGCAGTTAATGGCAATCTTCTCGCGGCGGTGTTGGTCAATGTTGACCTCGGAGCGAGCAATCAGGAAGTCCGGTTGAATGCCGGCGCTGTTTAGGTTACGGACGGCATGTTGGGTCGGCTTGGTTTTCATTTCCCCGATCTTGTTGGGAATAGGGAGATAGGAGACCATCACAAAAACAACATCGTTGGGATTATATAATTTCATGACGCGAGCGGCCTCCAAGAACAAGAGATTCTCGTATTCACCCACGGTTCCGCCAATTTCAATAATCATGATTTCAGCTCCGGTCTTTTTGACTGCTTTGTTGATGCGATCTCTGATTTCCATTGGAATGTGCGGGACGACTTGGACACACTTCCCTTTGTATTCCAAATTACGTTCTTTGTTGATGACCGTCTGGTAGATGCGGCCGGTAGTCATGTAATTCTCTTTGTAGATATTTTTGTTTAGGAAACGTTCGTAGTTGCCGATATCTTGGTCGGTTTCATCCCCATCTTCAGTCACAAATACCTCACCGTGTTCAATTGGATTCATGGTGCCGGCATCCACGTTGATGTAAGGATCCATTTTAATGGCACTGACGCTATAGCCTTTAGCTTGGAGAATTTCACCGATGGAAGCGGTAGTGATTCCCTTGCCGACTCCGGACATGACGCCACCGACGACGAAGATGTATTTTGTGGGGATTTTTTTAGTCATATTATTGACAAATTATTAATATTATTATATGATGTTTTTAGTACTTTAACCTTAAATTTATATACCATGATATCAATTTTAGTTAAATCGGTTACCGGCACAAACAGCAATAAATACTGCATACTGGTAGGCGGAGAATTATCTTCCACACATCGGGATTTCGATTCCTTAGTGAGGAGAATTTATGAAGAACATGTCGAATGTGACCGAGTCTACGAAAGTAGTGATTATCAGCGGAAAAAAGGTTACCAAGAACTAACTGTTGACGAGAGAGCTAACGTTGAGCGTCTGGTACTCAATTTTCAACGTCGTGAAGGCGGTTCTATCGGTGGCGAAGTTTTCTCTGATAATTATTAAACAAATTTCTCAGGATGGTGTTATTTATTTAACACCATCTTTTTTATTACTCAAAATACTAATCGCTCGGTCCATTTGCGGATCTCTATTCTTGTTGAAGTCTTCGGTTTTGTTAATAACTTCCTGGTCGGGAGTGATGCCATGATCATTGATGGACAATCCGTTAGGGGTCAGCCACTTGGCGATAGTCACTTTTAGTGAAGAGCCGTCTTTAAGCGGGACTAGGCTTTGAACCGATCCTTTGCCGTATGATTTCTCGCCGACAATCGTCGCCTTCTTGGTGTCTTGCAAGGCACCGGCTACAATTTCTGAGGCGGAAGCACTACCCTTGTTAATCAATACTACGGTTGGGATATCTTTTAACTTACCGGAACCGGTACTGAGATATTTATCCTGTTTGGTTTCACTAAATTTTTCAATCACTACCGGACCATCAGTCACCCATTCGCTTGACATATCAACGGCGGTATCTAAGTAGCCACCCGGATTATTACGTAAATCTAAAACTAAGCCCTTTGGTTTTTTGGCTACGATATCATCAACGGCTTTTTTGAACAGTACCCAAGTGTCGTTGTTGAAAGCGCTGACTGAAACGACATAAATGCCGTCAGGACGCATTTCCGTTTTGACGCTTTTGACGACGATTACGCCACGAGTAATAGTATAATCCTTGGTGGCCTTTTCCCCGTTTCTAAAAACAGTCAGAGTAACAGAAGTATCTTTCGGGCCACGGATTTGGCGCACCGCTTCATCGACGGTCATATTGACGGTCGAGGTGCCATTAATGGCAAAGATCTGGTCTCCGGCTTTTAATCCGGCTTTGGCGGCTGGCATATCATTGAGGGGTGAGATAATGGTGATGATATCGTCTCTGAGACCAATTTCCGCTCCGATGCCCTCAAAAGTCCCGGCCATATCGTCGGCAAACTGTTTATTGTCCTTGGGGTCCATAAAGACGGTATAAGGGTCGCCAGAAGCCGCTACCAGGCCTTTTAAGGCCCCATAGAAGAGGGTTTTATCGTCTAACTTGCTTCTGTCGACATAATTGTCTTTTAGAGTGTTCCAGACTTCCCAATAGAGGTTAAAGTCAATATCGGAACTGATGGCGCTGGCGGTATTTAATTTATCCACACCAAAATAACTGACTTCCTTTTGAACCAGTTCCCCAAATGAATTACTGTTTTGAGATAGGTAGGCGCCGGCGCTGAAAGCGCAGAATAGCGACAAGATGCACAGGACAGTTACTCCAGAATACTTCCAAAAGCGTTTGTTTTTATCGGTCATATTTTATAATTATATTATTTTCTTAAAATTTTAATTTGAGGATATTCCCTTAAATCTAGCAAGCGAGAGGCTCTGGTTTTTAGGCATTTGCCCCCATCAATGATTAACTGAGGCTTTTTCTGCCCCAGCGCCGACTTGATATCTTGCGGGTTCTTGATTGGTTCTTGGCCACTCAAGTTAGCGCTAGTGGAAACTAGCGGAACGCCCGAAGCTGTTATTATTTTAATCAAAAATTCACTTTTTGGCAACCGGACGGCCAGGCCATCTCGGCGTTGATTCAAATCGCTCGGCAGAAGTCCGCGATCTTTGAGAATAATGGTACTGGGACGAGATTTTTGGTTCCAAATTTTTCGCAGATAGCTTTCTTGCTCTCGGGAAATTAAAAAATACTGCTTCAACATCCGGAAACTGCTAACCAGAATCAGAAGTGGTTTGTCGTCGTCCCTTCCCTTGAATCGCCGGAGCTTTTTTATCACTCGAGATTCATCCGCCCGGACGCTTAAGCCATAAACGGTGTCTGAGGGCAGAAAGACTATTTGTCCGGAGAGTAAAGAGTCGGTAATTAACTTCAGCTCCGTCTGCCTTATCTTCTGCGGATCTAATTTGATATATTTCATGACCGGAGATTTAGATTTGGACGACTGACTTTAGAACTTTCAAGGCTTCCGGGAATAAGGGGGTCAGGATGTTCACTAAGTTCATCAAGAGTGGTGATATTTTGGAAACCGATAATTGATGACCAATAAAGCTGTCAATAATGGCATAGCGTGAAGCCACGTAGATGATTAGACCAAAAGTGAAAGTACCTTCGACAAAACCAAAGATGGCTCCGGCTAGTTTGTTAATACTCTTGAGGAACGGGATGGTGGAGAGCAGATTAAAGATTTTTTCAATTAAGTAGAAAGCGATGCCCACCAAGCGGCTGACAATAGTCAAAACTAAAATGAAGGAAATGACTTTGCCGACATTCTCATGTCCGAAGAAGAGCCATTTAAACCATTCATAAAAGACTAGATAGAAATGACTGGCGACCCAGGCGCCGACAATCATTCCGGCTAAGTAGCCGACCATTTTTATCAAACCGAAGAACAGGCCGTAGAAGACAAAACCGGCCAGGAATAAGAGAATGACGACATCAATAATGGGGACCATATTTTTATTTTAATTAATTTTTGAGACAGCGAACGGAATAACCGTTGGTTTTATAATAATTGCCGCGGAGAACCGACGAGTTGCTGTTACCCAAAAAGCGATGCCAGGCAGATGAGACGTTGTAGGCGCTAGACGACCAGAGATAGGTTTCTAAAGTGTTTTGGCCCTCAAACGATCCGCCGTTATAATAACGTGAGCCGGCCGGTAGGGCGGTAAATCCGGATGAATTATCTCCGGAGCTAGGATTATTCCAATGATCTGTGCCGCCTTCTTTCAATTTGGAGCCGGCCGGATCGCAATCCCACAAATTATCTCTTCCCGCGTTACAGAGGCCGGATTCTTGCAGGTAGTTTTCTAATGTATAAAATTCGGGGTCGGTTGGAATGTGCCAACCGCTGGGACAAACACCTTGGGTGCCCGGAGAGCTGGAATATTGCATCGCCTCATCCCATTGATACAAAGCGCCGTAGACATTGCATTTCCAGGTTTGATTGTCGTAGCAATATTTTTCCAAAATACTATTGTTGGCTTGGTCAGCAGTTCCAGCGACCATTGCCCCGGCATTTAGGTTGTCCCTTAACCAGCATTGGGTGCCGATTTGTACCGTGCGGTAATAGCCACTGTCATCATTAATTAAGCCGGTAGAATCATAAGGACCGCCATCATATTGAACGACTGACACTCCCGGACAGGAAAAACTATCCCCAATTGTGCAGGTTTCATTCTTTATCCCCATTGGTGTCAGACATTTTCTGCCGGCGGTCAGATTTCCGACCGTTTCCGACAAACAAAAATCTATTTTGTAGTCAGTGCCGGTGGCCATCGCTTGATAAATATAATCGTCGTTAGGACAAATTCCATCATTTCGCGGACTGGGATTTTGGGGAGTGATGGTCATGTAAGTTCTGCTAGTGCTTGATCCGATTAGCTCTGAGCCAAAAGTCATCGTCTCGGGATAGCGACCCTCATCGCGGAAATAAACACTGAGAGCGTTTTGAATTTGAGTCACATCGCTCAAGCGTTTGGTATCGCGCGCTTTTTGACGAGCGTTACTGAAAGAAACAAAAGAGACAGTCATAATCATGCCGATGATGGCAATGACTACCACCAGTTCTATCAAAGTAAAACCTCTAAGTGTTTTTTTGTTCATATCATGTTAGCTTAATCGAGGAAATAATATCTCCCCTTTACTTATTTGCTTGGCACTAAATTGTTTTTGAATCTTCTGGGCAGTCTCCGGCATAAACGGTTCGAGCCAGTAGGCGATGTTCAAAATATTCTGGGCGACCGGTCGTAAGATAGTTTCAATTTCTTGTTTGTCATCTAATTTCCAAGGAGTGGTCTGACTCAAGAACTCGTCACTCTCTTTAATCTTGTCCCAGAGAGTTTTAAGAGCGTCACTGAAAGCATAGTCGTTCATCTTGTCGATAAAGGCTTTGGCTAAATCTTCATCGCTGTTGGCTTTTAACTCCAACTCAATCTGATTTTTTTCTAAAAGATTGGAAGTGCGCGCTGCCAAGTTTCCCAGGCCGTTAGCCAGGTCGGCGTTATATAAAGTGCTCAGATTTTCTTCCGAGAAATCACTGTCTTCAAAAGCTTGGATTTCTTTGAGTAAATAATAGCGGGTGGCATCCACCCCGAATTTTTCCACCAGACTGATGGGATCCACTACATTTCCCAATGATTTGCTCATCTTCTGACCGTTATTGGTAATAAAACCAAAGATTAGAATTTGGGTGGAATTAGGCAGATCGGCGGATAATAGCATGGCTTGCCACATGGCGGTTTGTTGGCGGAGATTGTCCTTGCCACAAACTTGAACGCCGGGCCAGAAAGTCTGGAATTGTTTTTCGTTGTTAGGCCAACCCAGACAAGAGATATAGTTAACTAAAGCGTCAAACCAGACATACATCACCTGCTCCGGATCATTCGGCACTTCCACGCCCCAAGGCATTTTGGTTTTGAGGCGAGAAATGGAAAAGTCTTGCAGGCCGCCTTCCACAAAATTTTTGATTTCGGTGAAGCGATGGGCTGGGACCACCAATCCGGGGTTATTGTTATATAAATCTAAAAGTGGTTTTTGGTAATTAGAAAAACGGAAGAAGTAGTTCTCTTCTTCGATAATCTCCAGGTCTTTGTCGGGATGGAACTGGCAGCGGCCGTTGATTAATTCGGATTCGGTTTTTTCCAGTTCGCAGCCGACGCAGTATTTGACTTGATAGTTTTTTTTGTAGATATCGCCCTTAGCTAAACAACGATTCCAGAATTCTTGAGCCGCCTTCATGTGATGCTCGTCGGTGGTGCGGATGAAATTATCATAGCTGAGATTGAGGAGCTGTTTTAGGTCTTTGAACTTGACGGCCAAGCTGTCACAATAGTTCTGTGTGTCCATATTAGCTTCTTGAGCTTTACGGAAAATCTTGAGGCCATGTTCGTCGGTGCCGGTGTTGAAAAAAACTTCTTGACCTAAGAGGCGCTTGAAACGAGCGATGACGTCAGCGCGGATAATTTCGGCGGCAAAACCGATATGTGGTTCGGCGTTGATGTATGGCAGAGTGGTGGTGATATAGAACTTCTTGTTATCAGACATAGGATTAATTATTGATTATTTTTGATAATGACGACAAATTCTCCCTTTTGAGCATTGGCATCGGCTTTAATTTCCTCGAGAATTTTGTCGACTGAACCGCGATAGGCGGTCTCATGCATTTTAGTCAGTTCGCGTCCCAGCATCAGTTCTGCTTCCGGGCTAATGGTGACTTTTAACTCTTCCAAGAACTTGATAATGCGATGCTTGGATTCGTAGACGACTACCGGATACTCGCTGGCTTTAATCTTCCCTAAAAACGTTTGACGGCCTTTCTTGTGGGGTGGAAATCCCAGGAAGAGGAATTTGTCGGTGGGCATGCCGGAAATAGACAATGCGGTTGCTAGAGCGCTGGGTCCGGGAATAGCCTCAATTTGGATATCGGGAATAGCTTGGAGTACTTGGTGAATCAATTCCCCGCCCGGATCGGAAATACCGGGAGTGCCGGCATCACTAACCAGAGCAATTTTTTTATTTTCTTTCAATAACTCAATGATGTGGTTAATCTTGCTGACGCCGGAATGGTGGTGATATGACAAGAGCGGTGTTTTGATTTCATAATGGCTGGTAATTTTTCCGGCAACCCGGGTATCTTCGCTCAAAATTAAATCCGCTTCCTTGAGAGTTCTTAAGGCGCGCAAAGTAATATCTTCCAGGTTCCCAATGGGGGTGGCGACAATGGATAAAGGCATAGAGTTAGGCGAGGTCTTCCTTTCTTTCTTTCAAGTACTTGGTCCAATCTTCGATGATGCCAATAATAACTTTGAAAGGAGCTTCGATAATAAAGTCTAAGACGAAAACGAAGACGTTGATGCGTGAGATGTTGTTGGAGAGCCATTTACCCACGGCCACAATCGGCATGTAGAAAAAGTCGAAGATAAAGCCAAAAATGGTTTCTCGCTCTTCAATGATGATATACTGCTTGACATCTCGTTTGATGCGGAAGCTGAAGAAACTAACAAAAGCCAAGAAAAATAAGAAGATGGTGATACTGACCCAGTTAAAGTTGACAATAGCCAGCAGTCTGACTAACAGATAGACCGAGAGAGTAAAGGCGGTGGCATAAATCAAATTAAATAAAGCGTTCATGAAATAATTTCGGCGTGTGGTGCGACGCAGATAAATCGCTTGGAATTTCTGATTTTCCACGAAAGTGATTTCTTTGATGCCCTCAATGATTTTCTCGGTATTTTTTTTGTTGGGGGTTTTGGTAAAGATGATGATAATCAATAACAAGATGGCCGGAAAAGTCACGTTAATCGCCAGAGATATTGGATTTAACTTTTCTCCGAAGAATTTAATGGCTGGAACTTCCAATAACAAAGCAAAAATTGATTTAGTCAAGAAAATGTAGATAATACTTCTCAAACCCGAGCGCCATAATTGGGCCTTGACCTTGGCATATTTCTTTTCACAGCGCTCCTTAATCAGATTCAAAAAGGCCTTAGTATTACCGGTGGCATTTTCATATACCTTGTTGGGGTCGTCGCTAATCACCTCGGTCAATAAGGAATAGAACAAAGAATAGCGGCGGACAATCTTGTCGACTTGTCTGGTGGCCGGGTGCTTCAACTGTTTCTCCACTAAAAGATTGATGTCGTTTAGATTCTGAGCGATATAGTTAATGTCATCGCTCCCGGCTTCTTCCCAGTTATTGTAGTACTTGAAAGCCACAAAGCTTTGCATCTCGGTGTCAATCTTCAGGAAGTTGCGAGCGATACTCAGGTAAATCTGGATGTCGATGTCTTTTTGATAAGGCAGGTCGTTAGGGACTTTAATCACCTTGGACAGAATTTCAAACATATTGGCCATAACCAACAGTTTGACTTCATCGCGGTTCAGATTCTCTTCAATTTCAGTGGCGGCCAAAACGATAATCCAATTCAAAACATGGGAGCGCTCCTTGCTCTCCGCTTCTTTCAAGTCGAGGGTGTTGGGATAGATCTTTTTGTAGCGATTGCGGAGTTCAATATACTTCTCCAAGAGATCGGCCACCTCCTTGATTTTTTGCTCCGGGATTTTGTCGTTGGGTAAATAACCGGCCTGAATTAACTCCGTTAACAACTTCACGGAAATTTCATTGCTATCGTACTCCATCACCACGCCCTCAATAAAAATATGGCGCTTCAAGATGCGCTTGATGGCATTCTTTCGCAGCAAATGATCATCGTCGTAGTCCACCGCATTACGAATTTTTTCGTACAGGAAGGATAATTGTGAGACAATGTGGGAAACGTGAATCTTAGGAACTTCGTCATCGTTCCCGCCGGAGTCGGATTTTTGCTTCTTGCCGTAGATAAACTGGAAGAGTTTCTTGGTATTGGGCGTCAAAGTCAAAGAAACCTGATTTTTTTTGATTAAGTTAGGGCTAACCATAAGTATAATTGGTAATTATTATTCCTTCTCATTTTATCTTTTTTCCCATTAAAAAGCAAATAAAAGCGGGCCAAAGTTCCTTGACAAGCCTTTTTATATCGGGTATTATATAAATGTATAAAAATAATGGCCGTAAAAGGCTATTTTTAATTACTAAAATAGGAATATGAATAAAATCTCCAATTATATCAAGGAGGCTATCGCGGAAATGAAGAAAGTCACTTGGCCGACCAAAAAAGAGACCTATAACTACACTTTGTTGGTTATCGGCATCTCTTTGGCTACCGCCCTTTTCTTGGGTGCCCTCGATTATTTCTTTAGCTGGGGCTTAAACTTAGTTATCACTAAATAGTTCATAAATTTTAGGCCTAAATGGCCCAAAAAAACAACAATCATTATGGCTAAACAAATTTTAAACCAGGGGCGACGCTGGTATGTGCTTCACACCTATTCCGGGTATGAAGAAAATGTGGCCAGGAATTTAAAACAAAGAGTTGATACCTTGGACATGGGAGACAAAATCTTCAACGTTCTGGTACCAACTGAGAAAAAGACCAAGATTAAGAATGGCAAGCGTAAAATCGTTGAAGAAAAAGTCTTCCCCGGTTATGTGCTAGTGGAGATGATCGTCACTGACGAATCATGGTATGTGGTTCGAAACACCCCTAACGTCACTGGCTTTATCGGTGTGGGTTCAACTCCAACTCCAGTCGGAGATGAAGAGATTAAGGGCTTAATGAAACGCATGGGTCAGGAAGATCCGAAATTCAAGATTGACGTAGCTGTGGGTGACTTGGTGCGCATTACTGAAGGACCGTTTAAGAATATGGAAGGTAAAATTACCAACATTGATGAGGCTAAAGGCAAGATTAAGGTTAACGTCTCCATGTTTGGTCGTGAAACTCCGGTCGAATTAGATTTCTTACAAATTAAAAAAGTATAATATAGCGATTTTTTCGTTGCTTCTACGAAAATGTCGATTAAATTAATATGGCTAAAAAGATAAAAACTTTAATCAAGTTGCAAATCGTTGGCGGTCAGGCCAATCCGGCTCCACCAGTTGGTCCGGCTTTAGGTCAGCATGGTTTGAACATTCAAGAGTTCTGCCAACGCTTTAACGAAAAAACTAAAGATCGCATGGGTGATGTCGTTCCGGTGGAAATTACCGTTTATGAAGACCGCAGCTATGACTTTATCACCAAGACCGCTCCGGCATCAGAGCTGATTAAGAAATTTGCTAAGATCGCCAAGGGTTCGTCTAAACCTTTGACTGACAAGGTTGGTTCACTGACCAAGGATCAGTTGAAAGAAATCGCTCAAATCAAAATGACCGATTTAAACGCTAATGATGTGGAGGCCGCTATGAAGATTATTGCCGGTACTGCTCGTCAGATGGGCGTAGAAATCAAATAATATAAATTAATTTGTGGGACAGTTCCCCGTGAGCTGGATTGAACCACGAACAAAAATTATGCCAAAAGCAAAAATTGTGAAGAAAGAAGAAGTCAAAAAAGTTACCAAGAAGGCTGCACCTCTCTTTGACAACACTAAGTCGTATGGTATCGCTGAAGCGATTGAACTCATCAAGAAGATCAACAAAGCGAAATTTGATGCCTCAGTGGAAGTTCACTTCCGTTTAGGTATTGATCCTAAGAAAGGCGATCAACAAATTCGCGGTGCTATTAGTTTGCCTCATGGTACCGGTAAGACCGTCAAAGTAGCGGCCTTCGTTTCTTCCGCCAATGAAAAGGCGGTTAAGGCAGCCGGAGCCGATTTTGTCGGTGGTGATGAATTAATCGCTGAAATCAAGAAGACCGAAAAAACCGACTTCCAAGTGGCCGTTGCCGAACCGGAGATGATGAAGAATTTAGCGGCTATCGCTAAAATCTTAGGTACTCGTGGTTTGATGCCTTCCCCTAAGAATGATACCGTTACTCAGAATCCGGCTAAGGCCGTAGAAGAGTTGAAGAAAGGTAAAATCAGCTTCAAGAACGATGATACCTCCAATGTTCATGCCGTTATCGGCAAGGTTAGTTTTGACACTAACAAGTTAGTGGAAAACTTCAACGTTTTCTTGGAAACTATCAGAAAAGCTAAACCAAATTCTTCTAAAGGTGTTTACCTGAAGAACTCCAGTGTTAGCTCCACTATGGGCCCTGGTATTAAAGTTAGTTTGTAATTAGTTGAATAAAGATATAAAAAAATAACCCCTGAGGGGGTTATTTTTTTTGCTCTAATTGTCGTTTATTGATTAAAAAGTTTGGCATGAAATCCTATCCTTAATAGTAGAATGATTATTTCCCTTTTTTCTATTTTGTAAATAAGCAGCACATCTGGTTTAATATGGCACTCAAAGCAAGCTTTAAATTCGCCCACCAAGGGGTGATTTAAATTTTTTGCCGGTAAACTTTTCCCCTTAGCCAAAGTATCTAAAACTTGCTCCAACTCCCTTTGAACGGATGGGTTATTTTTATAACACTTTATGTCCTTTTTGAAATGATTAGAATACTTTAGCCCGAACATAATTAATCTTTTAAGGCCGCTTTAATTAAAGCTGCCCCGGTTTTAAATGAATTATTAGATTTTTTAGCATCGCCGATTGATTCCCTCAAAATTTCAGCGCTTTTAAGGGTAAATCCATTGGCATCTCTTAATTCGCAGGGAAAATTTCTGGTATTTATTACTTGGCGAAAAAAGATTTTAATCGCCGAGCTCATATCCATACCCAAATCTTCCAAAATCTTTTTGGCCTCATTTTTAGTCTTGGTGTCAATTCTAATTTGTAATTGCTCGTTGTTTTTGCTGGTTATCATATGTTTTGTTAGATTTTATCAATTAATTATATTGTATGGCATTTTAAATGATTTGTCAATACATAATAATGGTAATAAAAAAGACTCATTGTTTGAGTCTTTTCAACCTCGCGTTTATAGACTGTTTTTATACTAGAAATAGCAATAAAGCCAGACCAATGGCGACACGATAAACACCGAAAGGTACGAAGTTGTATCTTTGGATGTATTTGAGGAAGAATTTGACGCTCAGTCCGCCAATAATAAAAGCGACTAAAAAACCAAGGCCGAGTAGTCCAAACTGAGAGGATGAAATCGTGCCGGCATTTTTTATCAAATCCAAACCGGAAGCGGCTAGCATGGTGGGAACGGCCAAGAGAAAAGAAAACTCCACGATAGTTTTGCGCTTCAGGCCCAGCGCCAAACCACCGATGATGGTGGCGGCCGAGCGCGAAACGCCCGGGACAATTGCCAGTGATTGGAAGAGGCCGATGTATAGACATTGGCGGTAGGAGATTTCTGCTATTCCGCTTCCCTCGCCCGTTTCCTCTTTATCTTTATGCAATTTTTCAAACACGACGAGTATCAAGCCGCCGATAATCAGAGACCAGATAATCACCGTCAGGTTTTCCATTAGGTAGGATTTAACCAGTTTATATAAGGTGAAACCGATGATGACGGTCGGAATAAAGGCAACTACTAGTTTTTTGATGTTAGCGAGATTAAATAATTTTTTGAAATACAAAATAACCACAGCCAAAATAGCGCCGAGTTGAATAACGATTTCAAAAGTTTTAGTAAAATCATCGGGCTTGATGTTCATCAGCTTGGAGGCGATGATCATATGGGCCGTCGAAGATACCGGTAAAAATTCGGTCAGACCTTCAACGATGCCGATAATTATAGCTTGGATAAAATGCATATCAATCTAGTTTAGCTGATTATCGATTTTTTGACAAATAAAAAAAGTATCCCTTAGGATACCTTTTTAATTTTTTGGACGTGGAGGAATAAGTCTTGAACTGTTTTAAGCGTCATGATGTCTTGCAATTTGATGGGAACATTAAAACAATCTTCCAGACGTACTAAAATAGTCGCAAATTTGCTGGCGTCAAATTTTAGTTCTTCAAAACTGGTTTCCGGTTTAATTTGCTGTAATCCCAAATGACTGACATCGGCTACAATTTGGCTAATTTCCTGAATATTAATTATCATTCGGCTATTGGTTTTAAAGATGTTGATAAAAAGAACACCTCGGCTATCATAGGATATAAGTGGCTATTTGTCAATACAACCAAAAAAGAATCCCATCGGGAGTCTTTTTATAGTAATTGATTATTGAGCTAAATCCTTAATTAATCCGCCGATGGTTGGTTCGCCTGGTTTGACAGCGTTACCCTTGCAGAGCTTGATTCCAGTGTTGTATTTGAGCCATAAAGCCTTGACATCGCGTTGATAGGTCAGATTAGCCTTAGTCTCTACCGCTTTGAAGTTAGCCTGAGCTTTAGCAATTGTGGCTGTAATTTCGGCGGCAGTTTTAAGATCATAAGCCTCCATGATAGTGCTATAACGTTCTTTCATTGCCATTCCAATGGTATCATGTTTAACGCTGAGAGCTTTTATAACTCCTTCACTGCGAACTGCTAATGATTTTTTAACGCAATCACGATCAAAAGACACGGCTTTGGCCTTGACATTATATGTCTGATTTAGTTTAGAGCTAACCATTTGAGCTTTGGTTACACTTTTGGTGTAGGTAGCGGCTAACACTTGGACGCTGAAAAGCAGCGAGAAAACTGTTAGGGCTAAGATAATTTTTTTCATAGTCATATGTTTAATTTTAATTATTCCTATTATAGCATAAATTTGATAATCTAGCAAATCTATCTGAAAGCATCCCAGGTATAAAGGTTTTTTGGGTCCCAAACCAGATAGCCGTAGCCTTTAGCGTCAGAAATAGCCTTAATCTCCTTCTTGATCATGCCGGCGGTGTAAGTCGCTCCCAGGTCAAAATCTTGAATCCAGGGCCTAATTTTAGCCCTAATGTCGGTTGTGGAGGCGATTCTCTCATTAGCTGTCTTAGTGGCTTTGTAGATGATTTTATAGGGGTAATCGGCCGGATTTTTGTAGCCCAAGTAGCCATTGGGATAATGTGAAGGATAAACCATCGGGCAAACATAGTCGAAATAAGGGGTGGCGCTTTCTAGCAGTTGGCCGATGTTCATATCGTTTCTGACAGTAGTTGTCAGTCCGAATAAATCAACTGAGGTATAGGCCGGCTCGCCACCTAATTCTTTAGCAAAAAAGGTAAAGAATTTTTTAATTACCTCTGCTTTGCTGCCGACATTATTCCATTTTGGAAAAACCATGGCAGAGATGGAGCCGTCAGACGGAAAACGAACGTAGTCTAAATTGATTTCATCGAAGCCGAGATTAATGGCTTCTTTGGCGATGTCGGTGTGATATTTCCAGACGGCGGGGTTGGCCGGATCAAGCCAACTGAGACCCTTGCGGTCCTGCCAAATCTTTCCGGTATTTTTGTTCTGTACCGCCCAAGTCGGTCTTTTGTTAGACAGGGCCGGATCTTGAAAAACGGCGATGCGGGCAATGACGTATAAATTATTCTTATGAAACTTTTCAATCACCTCTTTGATGTTTTTGATTTTGATTTGTTTTAGTCTCAGCTCTGTCACTAGTGGAATTTGACTGTCATAACTTAGGTAGCCGGAATAATCTTTGATATCAATAATCACGGCATTAATTTTGGTCCCCTTGATACTGTTAATAATTTTGTCCACCTTGGTCGGACTGCCGGCAGAATAGGCGGTGAGATAAATACCGCGAATCTCTTTCTCTGGCGCCTTAGTTTTTTTAACTGCCACTGGAGCTTCAGCTGAAGTGCTGGTGACCGCTTGACTGGGGTTACCAGCCTCGGCCATTTGCAGCTTGTCAATCTTATTAATCGGCAGCAAGGTAATTATCGCCAAAGAAAAGACCACCGCACCAAAGAGAATGATGAGAGGTAGAAGCTTGGGGTGTCGTTTTTGCCAGGTATTGTCTTCCATACCATCAGTGTATCACTTCCCCGCCTCTTTGTCTAAAATGAAAAAGGAAGACCATTTTGATCTTCCTTTTTTATGGTTGGGTGTTCCCAACTGCTTCCTCAATCTTTTTACAAATTAGCTCTATTTTAGTTTTTTCCGTTAAATCAGATTCGATGATTTCAGAAAAATCTATTGGTTTGCCGATGATTATTTTACCACGGTGACCAGAACTAATTTTGCGATAATTGAAACCGACATTAATTGGCATAATTGGAGCTATTCCTATCAAGTTAATGGGGACCACATAATTTGGCCTGGCCCTCAAGATAGTTATTGCTACGCCCTTCTTGCATTCTCCAATGGAACCATCTCGGCTTCTTTGTCCGGCGAAGAAAATTAGCAGATTGCTAACATCCAAGACCTGACAATAGCTGTCAATCTGATGATCCAAGCCGGCCTTGGTCTTGATATCCCTGTCGGTAGGAATATTTTTTAACAAGCCAAAGAAGAATTTAGAGAAACCATGATCCAGAAAATTTTTTCTATCTGGAGCGTTCCAGGCAATATACCTCTGTCTGAAAAATAATTGCCACAGGTTGGTAGTAGCCCAACCAATCAGCAAAGAGTCAATCAGGGTTTCGTGTTTTGATACGAGTAAAGTGCGTAATCGGCGCGGTAGGTTTTTACGCCCGATAACTTTTACTCGATTTCTAATCTTGAAGACATAACCTGCCAGATAATACATGAAAATCAAGGCCAGGTACCTTAAAATAGCTTCTATTATAGTTTTCATAAGGACAATTTTTGGTTGCTAATACTTTAAAGCATAATTATCTTGACGTCAATAGTTAAAAATTGTCACTTTAGCCAATGAAAAAGGACTTATTTTTAAGTAAGTCCTTTTAATTCGTTCATTAGTTTTTTCACCGTGGTAATCTCGGTAATCCTGTCGGCTTGAGCTCCGACCGTGTAAAGATCGTCGCCAAGTTCGTCGGCCACTGCGTCCAGTAGTCCATTGCAGATGCAAAAATAATCTTGCGGATTATTTTTAGCAGCGCAAATAGTGTGATTTCCATCTTTGTCTTTTTGGAGTAAATAACCCTTGTCACAGATGTTTTTTTCGGTGCTGGTGATTAGTCTTTGATACTGTGGCGCATCAGTTATCACTCGAAACGGAAAACCGCAAGGCGAGTTTTTGACGACAGCAATATTCTTAGCGCTAGAGTTTACCACCGCTAATTTATATCGCTCGGAAGCGCCGGATTCTTCGGTAGCCAGAAACCTGGTTCCCATTTGGACGGCGTCGGCTCCAATGCTGAGAAAGCTCAAGATGTCGTCGCGGTCATGAATTCCGCCAGCCACAATCACCGGATAGTCGCCATTTTTCATGGCAAAATCCTTGATGGGTAGGAGCAAATTCTCCAGACGATTTTCTACCTTCTCAAGGTCTTCAAGCTTAAATCCCAAGTGGCCTCCGGCCAGTGGTCCCTCAATGACAATAGCGTCCGGTCGGTACTTTAGTTTTTCCCATTTGTCCTGGATAATTTTTAATACCCGGAGAGAGGAGACAATCGGGATGAGAGCGGTGTTGCGCGGATTGTCAATCGCTGGTAGGTTGATGGGGATGCCGGCGCCAGAGATGATAAAATCAGCCCCGGCGGCGATAGCTCCCTTCACTGCCATTTCCCAATCCCGCTGTAAGAAGACCATAATATTAACACCGATTAAACCGTTATGGCTAAACTCTCGAGCCTTGGTCACTTCAATATAAACAGCCTCATAGGTATTAACTTTGCGACCAATTTCTTGGCTCACCAGGCGGTCTAAGCCGGCGGTGGAAATAATCCCCACTCCGTCTTGTAGTGCCACCCAAGCGGCCAGAAACCAACGGGAAACCCCAACGCCCATTCCTCCCTGAAAGATTGGAATTAGCACTTTTTTTCCCTTAATAATTACTTCACTGTAGCCAAACATTTAACCCTCACTTTCTTTATTTTGGTTTATAAAAGAAACAATTTACTAATACCCAATATTATAACAAAATTGGCCGAAAGTCAATGTTTATTGACTTGATTAACAAAAAACCACCCAGATGACTCCGGGTGGTTTTGATAAGGTGGTTGTTAGACTGCAGGTTGGTCGTTCTTTAGATTCTCTATTTCTTTCTTAAGTTCGATCATCTTATTTTCTCTATTAATCATGAATTTGTTTAAGCGCTCTAATTCAGCCACTCGTTGGTCTAGCTCGGTGGTTCTTTGGACAATTAAATTTTCCTGATTCTTTTTAAGTTTTTCCAGCTCAGCTGTACGCACCTTAACCTTTTCTTCTAAATCCAGGTTGATAGTTTCCAATTGTTTCTTAGCTTGACCCAAATCCTTGGTTTGCTCATCCACCTGTTTAGCTAATTTTTTATTATAGTCTTCCAACTCTGCCCGAGATTTTTTTAAATCCTGGGCCATCTCATTGAAGGCTTGAGCCAAATGACCGATCTCATCTTTGGCAGTAACTTTAATTTTGTAATCAAAGTTGGACTTTCTGACAGCATCCACGCCACTGTCGACAGCTTTAATGGGGTTAATTACTATTAATCTGAAAATGAAAAACATGATAATGATAAAGACGGTAAAGATAGCTCCGTAGCCCAGCACTTCTTCCTTAATGGTTTCGTTGATCATTTTATTAGTTAATGCAAAATCCAAATCAATTTGAACGGTGCCGACTATCTTTCCGGAAATATGAATCGGGGCGACGACTTTTACAACTTCGGTAGTATTATTTATTTTATCCTGGCTGATAAAAATGTCATTATTGAAAGAGTTAATATTATCGGCATCGGCACTACGACTCATTTTTTCCGGCGTGTCGGAGATATAGGTGGTTAATTCACCCCCCTGGATAATATTAATATCAATATTAATAATATCGGAATCGAGCCACATATTTTTTTGGATCAGAGACAGGAGTCTTTCTTTGTCCTTCAACTCCTCCTCATTTCTGATACTGGCCTCCATGGAGTAGGCGATAGCTTTGGCTCTTTGAATAAAAAGAGGCATAATATTCGATTTGCGGCTATAAATATCATCAAAGGAAATAAAGATAAATAGTCCCAAAGAGAACAAAATCAAGATGCCGGTAATTTTTAGAGATAGTTTTAGATTCATATTAATATTATGATTTAGTCCATTTATCTTCAATGTTCTTCAGGACTCCCTCTTTTTTAATATCGCGTAAAACATTATCAACGGCGTTCATCAAAGTTTTGTTATCTAGGTTGGTAACAGCGCCATAAAATTCTTGGGTAAATGGACTACCCACAATTTTAACTTCCGCATCCTTCTCGACTGAGTCTACGGCCTGGATATAATCAACTATTACCGCGTCAGTTTTTCCGTTTTTAAGGTCGTAAATAATTTTTCCTTTGTCTTCAGGATTTTCCCAAGAGGCGTAGGTGGTGACGAGGTTGGCAGTGGTTATCTTTTTAGCCTGCTCTTCACTGACGGTGTCAACCTGAACACCAATTTTACGATTCTTTAAATCATCAATAGTATTGATATCTTTATTGTCGGTTTTAGTTAAAATTACCTGCCCCCCGTTAAAGTACGGGGTGCTAAATAAAGCTTTAGTGGATCTTTCTTGGGTAATAGTCACACTGGATAAAACTAAATCAACTTCTTTGTTTTCAATCATCGGGAATAAATTTTCCCAGTCAAATTCTTTAATTTCAGCCTTAACCCCTAAACGAGAGGCAATTTCTTTAGCTAAATCAATATCAATTCCGACCGCCTTATTGTTGGAATCATAAAATTCCATCACACCGTAGGAAAAATCAACACCCACTACCAGCTTGCCGGATTTTTTGACATTATTAAGAGACGGATCGGTATTATTTTTTTGGTCAGTTTGATTTTTGCTCCACCAAATTAGGCCCAAGATTAGACCGCCGATAACAATTATGGCAGAAATATAAATAACGATTTTTTTCATAATTAATATTAATTTTATAGCTATTCATATTGTACCATATTAGGTCTAAAATGTGAACAATTGAAGTAATAAAAAAACAGACCGTTTAAATGGTCTGTTTTCGGCGTCCGAGCAGCTCTTCGGCGACAGCCAGTTCTTCTTGGCTGTTGATTCCAACTGCCTCTTGCGGGTCAATTTCTAAGGAATTAATTCTAATCTTCTGGGCGGTGGCTATTTTGATGAGATCGGTTAGATAATATTCTTGTTGTTGGTTGTTGTTTTCCAGTTGTTGGATGTTTTTCCAGAGCCAGGTGTTATCAAAACAAAATAAGGCCGGATTAACTTCCTTGATTTTCTGTTGTTCCAGCGAGGCATCTTTGAATTCCACAATTTCTTGAATTTCTCCGTCGTTTCGAATAATTCTACCCCAGCGAACGAAATTTCGATGCCAGCCCTCAAAGTTAGCTACTCGGGTAGTCATAATGGTAATTGGGTCGTAGTGATTGACGATGAGTTTTTCCATGGTCTCGGCCTGGATAAAGGGATGATCGCCATAGAAGACCACTAAGTTCTTAATGGGTGAATCAATTAATAGTTCTTTGGTGCAACTGACGGCATGACCGGTGCCAAGTTGCTGGTCCTGGATGATATAATCCAGGTCATACTCCGCCAAGGAGTGCTTGATAATTTCTTGATTGTCCGGAGAAACAACAATAACTGGCTTGGTGCAGATGCGTGATTTGATGACTGACTCGATTAGATATTTAATCATTGGTCGGCCCTGAAGCGGTGCCAACACTTTAGGTAGTTCGGTGCCCATGCGGGTGCCCTTACCGGCAGCTAAAATAATAACTTTGTTCATAGTTTAGTGGATTATAAGTTTCCCAAATCAAGTTCATCGTTGAATTTTATCTCCTTGATGAACTCCGGCATATGACTGACCATGATAATGGTACCGCGGTAGTCGTTAACGGCCTGAGCGATGATTGGGATATGGCGAAAATTAATATGGTTGGTTGGTTCGTCTAGAATCAATAACCCGGGCTGCATCAGAACCAGGCGAGCAAATGATAATAAACCTTTTTGACCCTCGGACAATTCTCCGACTTTGTTCTCCATTAAATCACCGGTAATCAAAAAACCGGCAGCGACTGAGCGCATTTGTTGTTCGTCCAGACCGTCAGCCATAACGCTTTTTAGGGAGTCAAACACCTTTTGATTGAAGTCAAGGGTAGAAAAATCCTGGCTGTAATAACCGACTACCACTTGCGGTAGGATAGTAACTCCTTCTTGAGTCTGGGATACGAGTGATCTAAGCAGAGTGCTCTTGCCGATACCATTGGGACCGGTAATCAACAATCGATCCTTTTTACCTAAAACTTTGTTAATATCCTTGAAAATCGGTTCATGGTTTTTAATCACCCGGACTTGCTTGAGGGTCACGATTTCGCCGGAGATGTCTTGATTTGGAATTTTAAAATCGCGGATGGTCTTGTCTTCTTTGCGCACTTCAACCTTATTCTCTTCCAAATCGGCAGTTTCTTCTTTTAATTTCTGTGCCAGTTTTCTCATCTTGCCTCCTTTGTTGGCAAAGAAGTTGACCTTCTCCTTGCGGTCTTGAATTCTTTTTTCCAATTGAGCATTCTTCATAACTTCTCTTTCCACTCGTTTGCTGATTTCTTCCACCACAGAATAGTAGTCGCCCACGTAAAGCTCGGTCTTGTGGGTAAAGACATCAAGATAGACCACGCCCTCGGTAAAGCAATTCAAAAAGTCGGCATCATGGGAAATAACAATTACCGTTTTGTCATACATGATTAAAAAAGTGATGAGGTGGTCAATGCCCTTTTTGTCCAAGTTGTTGGTAGGTTCGTCTAAGAGTAAAATATCCGGATCCTGGATTAAGGCGTAGGCTAAAAGAAGACGAGCTTGCTGACCGCCGGAAAGATCGCCCACAATTCGGTCGAGTGGAATTTCAAAATCCACCGCCTCTAAAACTTTGCTGATGCGACTGCGGATATTTCCCGGAACAATCGCGAAAGCTTTAGCAAAATACGCTTCAACTGTTAAAGGTAAGTCTTCGCGGGCAATAGTTTGTCGAGCGGTACCGATGGTGGCTCCGCCGGTAATTGAAAGTCGACCGCTTTTGGGGGTTAGCTCACCCTTAATCAAACCAAAAATAGTGCTTTTCCCGGCACCATTTTGGCCCATGAGAGTGATTTTTGATCCTCGACGAACACTAAAATTAGCCTCATCCAGAATGGGTTTTTTATAAACATATTCAAAACTGACTTCATCGAATCTTAAGATTACTTCTTCGGCCATAGGACTGGTATTTAGGGTAAATTATTTTTTATTATTAGCTAAAATAAATTTCAGATTGGAGGCAAAGCGACAAGGCAGGACTTGAACGGAAAAACCAATGGGGCGCAGAATCTTTTCCAGTGATTGATAATAGCCGTCAGCGGTTTCATGCACTTCCAGAAACAAGTGATCAACCAAAGCCAATTCTGCCGGACTCAAATTCTTGATAATCTTATGTTCACCGCCCTCAATATCCATCTTCAACAAAGAGATGCGGGAAATTTTTTGCTGCCGGCAGAAATCACCCAAAGTGACACCGGAGACAGACAGTTCGGCAATTGTGTCATTCCCTTCCTTCAACAAAGAATGATTATGACTGTCGGCTTTTAAATATAAAGTACTGGGTCCGGTCTTAGAACTAAGCGCCTGTTGAAAAATTTTGATTCGAGAAAATTCCGGGTTGAGACGAAGGTTTTCTCTCAGGGCCAGAAAATTCTGCGGCTCCGGTTCTAGGGCGTAAATTTTCGCTGACGGATTAAGACTGGCGGCGTAGAGCGAAAAAAAACCGGCATGAGCTCCGACGTCGATAATAGCCCCTGTTGCGGTTTTGATTATTTCTTCGCTTTGACGATATTCCCGGTATTTAAAAATTTCATTCACCACACTGTCGTCCACTTCATCTCGGATATTACAGTTAATAATCTTTTGGTTAAAATTAATTTTAGCCATACAGCTCAGATTATTTTTCTTCAAAGTGATAGCCGCAAGTGTCTGGGGTCAGTAGTTCGCTTTTTGCTCGAGGGTATTTACGGCAGTTCAGGGGTCTGATTTTATAAATAGAGCAATAGCTTTTATCACCCTTAGTCTTTAAAAACAGACATCTTTTTGGTAGATGACAGCACTTCCCGCAATTTTGACATTGGCCGCGGCGAGCCTTGGAGACCGGTAAAAATGAGGTGATAGTTCTGACAATTTTAGCAAAGTAGTTGTTCTTGAGGGACATTTCTTTAAAGTTTAGCTTATTTTTTAACCCTTCTATCTTAATTCAATTCCTTTCTTTTGTAAATCCTTGCGAATTGCTGGATAATTAGTAATTTTTTGGGCGACTAATTTCCAGAAACGGGGTGAATGGTTCAATTCGCGCAAATGACAGAGTTCGTGAACTATGACGTAATTGATTAGTTTATCCGGCAGAAAGACCAGTTTGTAGTTAAAACTCAAATTACCGTGACTGGAACAACTACCCCATCTGGTCTTTTGATTACGGATGCTGACCCGAGAGAATTTAAATTGATAGTGATTATTAAAGTAGTCGATTTTCTTGAGCACCAATCTTTCGGCCGCTTTTTTGTAGCTCAAATATTCCTGATTGCTGCTGCGCCAGACGTTTTTACTGGCGTAATTTTGCCAATAGTTCAGTTTCTCAATTATCCAAGCGGCTTTGGATTGAATAAACTTTTCAATCGCTCGCTCGCTTAAATACCAGGGATTAGTCGCCGTTAAACCACCCTGGCTGTTAATGGTTAGGCGCAGGTTTCGACTACCGCGGCGTTTCTTGACGGAGTAAGGTATTTTTTGTCCGGCAATAATAATTTCTTTTTTCATGGTCTTATTATATCAGAAATAATTAGGTGGAGCTAATTTCGCCTAAACCATGATTTGTGATATAATTAAGTCAAGCGGTTTTAAGCGCTATAATTAATATTAATATGCTTTATAATCTAACGCCCATTTCCGGCATCCTTTTTTTGAATTCTTTTTTCTTAATATTCTTAGGCGTTTATCTCTGGCGCCGCGGTACCTATTATTTCTTTTCGCTGTTGATGTTTGCGGCCGCTCTTTGGGCCTTTTGTGCCGCTTTCGGAAATGGCGCATTGAATTTATCCGATAATATTCTGTGGTCTAAAATGGCCTACGTTGGAATCAACTCCATTGCTCCGACTTGGTTTTTGTTTTCTTTGCAGTACGCTCAATTTCAGAAGAAGCTAATTCGTAGATTCAATTACTTTATCTGGATTGTTCCCGCCATCCTGTTTGTAATCACTATTACCAATGAGTGGCACGGTCTATTTTGGACTAAAATTGAACCAACAGTCGCTGGAGTTATTTATACTAGGGGTATGGCGGTTTATGCCTCCATGGTTTATGCCTACATCTTAATCCTCTTGGGCATGGCGGTTTTAATCAACTATGCTTTAAAGACTACTAAGAATCAAAAATTCCAGATTTTTACCCTGCTCTTTGGTATCTTTTTTCCTTGGTTGTTTAACTTCTTTTATTTAAGTTCCGCTTCAATCGTTACCCAGACGGTTGATCTGACTCCGGTCGCTTTTGCTGCCACCGGTATTTTTGCTTCCCTAAGTATTTTTAAATACAAACTCCTGGCTGTTGTTCCGGCCGCTAAAGAATTGGTCTACTCCAGCTTGGAGGCCGGCGTGATTGTTGTCGACAACGAAAGTATGGTGGTTAATTTCAATCCGATGGCCAAGAAATTAATCAAAGACAGCTTGGTTAACGGCGTGGCCGCCGACCAGGTTAGTTTGACTAATAAGCTGACTTTGAAAAAGATTATTGATGACAAAAAAAACAGAATTATTTGTTTTTTGGAATCCAATATTTGTTTGGACATTCGTACCAATGATTTGAAAGATCAATTCGGTCATCTGCTTGGCCGCACTATTTTGTTATATGACATCACCGCCCAAAAAGATATTGAACAAAAATTAGCGGAATCCAGTCGCTTCTTTTCCGATCTGACTGATTTCTTGCCGGATTCGATTTTTGCCATCAACGTCGAAAGAAAAGTGGTTTTCTGGAATAAGGCTATGGAAAAACTAACCGGAGTCTTAGCTAAGGATATGTTGGGCAAAGGTAATTATGAATATGCCCTGCCTTTTTATGGCGAAAGACGGCCGCTACTCTTAGATTTAGTGTTAAACAACAATCCCAACGATGAGGCTTGGAAATTATTTAAAAAAGAAAAAATTGAGAAGCTTGGCGATTTGATGACCATGGAAATTTTTAATAAAATTGTAAAGAAAGAAGGAGCCCATTTTTTGGTTCTGACTCAGCCGATATTCGATAGTAATGGTAAAATTATTTATGCCGTGGAATCAATTCGTGATGTCAGCGACACCTACCAGCATCAAGAAGAACTAAAAGCTAAGATTGAAGAATTGTCGGCGATGAATAAAGTGATGGTCAATCGTGAATTGAAGATGATTGGACTGAAGGAAGAATTAAACGCCATTAAAGCCAAAAAAACAAGTAAATAGACAAATAAAAAAAGCTTCGAAGATTATCGGAGCTTTTTTTGTTGCTTAAAGATATTTGGCAATGATTGCTTCGGCCACCGTCAGTCCGTCCAGGGCTGAGGAGATTATTCCGCCAGCATATCCTGCCCCTTCTCCGGCCGGATAAACCCCGACGATATTAGATTCATATTTTTCATTGCGATTAAGGCGCACGGGCGAGGAGCTTCTGGTTTCTACTCCGGTTAGAACAGCTTCCGGATGAGCAAAACCACGGATTTTCTGATTCATTAGCGGTAGCGCCAATCTGAGGCTTCTCAATACATAATCCGGCAGACAGGCGTCTAGAGAACCAGGTTTTGTTCCTGGGCGGTAGCTGGGTTTGATACCTTTGGCCTTGAGAGAACTTTTTTGCTCCAAGAAGTCGCCCACTAATTGAATTGGTGCTGAGTAGTCACTGCCACCAGCCACAAAAGCTTTCTTCTCCCACTCTTGCTGGAATTCAATACCGGCTAAAGGATGTTGAGAGGAAAAATCAGCTGGGCTGACTGGCACTAGGATGGCGCTGTTAGAGTTTAAACCATCTTGAGCATACTCGCTCATGCCGTTTGTCACCACGCCACCTACTTCAGAAGCGGCAGCCATAACATAACCGCCGGGACACATACAGAAAGTATAAACCGAGCGCTCGCCTTCCAGATGTTGTACCAGTTTGTATCTGGCGGCACCCAGTTTAGGATCTTGATATGATGGTCCGTATTGGGCTTGGTTAATCATTGCGGCAGAGTGCTCAATTCGTAAGCCAATAGCTAAAGGCTTAGCCGTCATTTTAATATTTCTTTCATAAAGCATTTGATAAGTGTCACGCGCCGAGTGGCCGGTGGCTAGAATTAAATCATCGACCAATATCTCTTCCTGATTATTAACAATAATAGCCGTTAGTTTGCCGTCTTTGATTTTTAAGTCGCTAAGGCAAGTTTCAAACCTAATCTCGGCCCCTAGGGCAATTAATTTCTGGCGCATATTTTTAATCACTCCACGCAATTTGTCGGTTCCGATATGCGGTGTGCCGCTCCAAGCGATTTCCGCCGGAGCTCCGGCCTCGATTAATTTGCTAAAGACATATTTAGAGCGTGGATCGTTGATTAAGGTATAGAGTTTGCCGTCGGAGAAAGTTCCCGCGCCGCCTTCCCCAAATTGGATGTTTGATTCTGGATTCAGGCTTCTGTTTTTTTGGAAATTTTCGACATCTTTAACTCGCGCCTCAATTTTTTTGCCACGTTCAATCAGAAGCGGCTTCAAGCCGGCCTGAGCCAGCAGGAGGGTGGCAAACAAGCCACAAGGACCGGAACCGACCACAACAATTCTCTTTTTAATTTTTTTGCCAATCTTTTTTTCTTGGTAGTCAAATGGTTCGTGAATTCGGACGCGATGGCGAGCACCCCAGTTTTTTATCTTTTTCAGATCCCTGACTTGGACATCTACCGAATAGACAAACAGTAAATTTCTCTTTTGGCGCGAATCCAGATTTTTTCTGATGATGACATAGCTTTTGATTTCAGTTTTTGGCAACTCTAAAATAGCCGCAATCTTGTCCGGCAAGATTTTTTCTGACTCATCTAGTTTGAGGGTGATTTCTTCAATTCTAATTACTTCTTTCATGTAAAATGATGGTTAGTTTTTCGGGGCGCGATAGTTTCTTGAGTCGAGCTTCTTCTTTGGAGGCCTCGGAACGACTCTCAAACTCTTGCGAGTAGACCAGTTTGACCGGCCGACGGCCACGTGTATATTTGGCCCCGAGGTCGGAGGAATTATGTTCCGTGAGTCGGCGTTTTAAATCGGTGGTAATCCCGGTGTACAGGGTCCGATCGCGGCATTCTAGGATGTAGAGATAATAGGAGCTCATTTGATTTTGCGTCGACTTAACTCTTCAATCTCTTGGTTTTTTTCTTGTAAACTCTGTGAAATAAAGATAGTTTCAAAATTACCGCGCAGGAAATCGTCGGCTCTGACTACCCGTTTAATTCGCCAAAAGATCCAAAGAAAATCCCGTCGAATCTTTTCTTTGATACCGACGCCGGTGGCAAAACCGGCCTTCTCGAAGGACTCGACAATCAGTTGAGTACAGAAATAACGGTCGCGGCTTTGTTCCAAATAGAAGTCATATGGCTTGCCTATCTGTTTCTGGGCAAAGGCAATTACCGCTGCGATAGTTGCTGCATAATTTTCTTTGATTTGCGACCGCAGAATAGTCAGATTGTCGTAATTGCTAAACAACTCTTGAAAAGAAATGGTGTCGACACCATCAGCATCGGCATGGATACATTCGCCGTTTCCGATGTAGAGCAAGGAGTGGGTAAAGAACTTTCCCATAAACAAACCGGAAACCGACCGAAAACCGCCGACCAGAACTATATCACCGGCCTGGATTAATTCGCTGGCGCTTAAGTAGTCGTGGTCGCGCAGATGATTGCGACGCAGAGTTATTTTGGTGACAAGAATGATAAACAAAACCTGGCTCAAGATTCTTTTGAAGATGGAAATTCTCTCAGGAAAATTATTAATCCGGTGATAGTTGTTTAGGCGGTCAATTTTAGCCATGGGTTTAATCAAGTTCTTGTAATAATTCTTTCAAGCCCAGATGCTTAACGGCGGAATACGGGATAACCTTGTGGTCTCCGACGGTAGTACTGATTTTCTTTAGCTGCTTGTCTTTTTCCGAGGGCTTTAACTTATCAATCTTGTTAGCGATAATTACCACCTTCTTCTGATATTCATCGAGAGCGGTCAGTATTTCTAGGTCGTCAGCGGTCGGACCGACCTTGGCGTCAATGATTAAGAAAACTTTTTTTTGTTCATAGGGGGCGACAAAAAAATACCAATTAATCAATTTCTCAATCTCTCGTCTCATCGCTTCCGGCACTTTGGCAAAGCCATAGCCTGGTAAATCGACCAGATAGAAGGAGTTGTTGATTAGAAACAAATTAATTTCCCTGGTGCGGCCCGGGAAAGAGCTGGTCCGCGCCAAATCTTTTTGGCCGCTTAATGAATTAATGACGCTAGATTTTCCGACGTTAGAGCGACCGATAAAAGCCACCTGGTCTTTGCCACTTACAAAAATAGCGTCTGGTCCGACGGCTCCCTTGATAAATTGGGCGGAATTAATTTTCATAATTAGATTTTATTTAACTTTCTAGCCAGTTCTTCAGTGGCTTGTAATAAATCGGCCACTTCCCTGACGCCCTGTTGCCAAAATTTTCGATCATTGATATTAATCCCCAAATTACGGAAAATATCCTGAGGTGGCTCAGATAATCCGGCTGAGAGGAAATACTTAAACTGACCGACGAATTTTTGGTCTTGGGTCACTTTACCCTGCAAGTACTTAGAAATCAAGAGTCCGCTGGCATAGGAATAGACATAAAAAAAAGATCGGATGTGAATCCAGTGCAGCCACCAGTTTTTGGAATTTTTCGGTTGTTCTACTGCTGGCCCCATATAAGCCGACATGTGTTTCTGGAATAAGGCTCCGATTTCGTCAGAACTTAAATACCCCTTCGCCCTAAAATCCCGGTGTAGTTCTTGTTCAAAGAGATAAAGGGCGCTTTGACGGAAAATAGTATTCATATCTTGATTCAGTTTTTCCATCATAATTTCCAGTCTGGTTTCTTCGTCAGCTTCTTCTAGGATGCTCTTCAGGATAAAATCTTCAAAAAAGGTGCTGGCGACTTCGGCTGTGGCTAAAGTAGTGCCGAAGTTTAAGGCGTTTTGAGTGCGGCGCATAAGCTCATTGTTGATACCGTGCCCGACTTCATGGGCTAAAGTCAAGGCTCCATGCAGTTTGTTGTCATGATTAAGGAGAATAAAGGTGGGACGAGCCAGAGATTCGGCGACACAGAAAGCTCCAGAGCGTTTGCCAATTTTGGGGTAAACGTCTATCTGGCCATTCTGGTCAAAGTTGCGGAAGATTTGCTGAAATTCCGGGTCCAGTTTTAAGAGGACTTTTTCGAGGAGCGCTTTAGCCTGGCTATAATTATATGGTCGATCTACTGTTCCAATCGGCACACCCCGTTCGTGGTATTTCAATTTTTTGACTTTCAAAAGTTTGGCCTTTAGTTGGTAATATTTTTTGGGTAAAGAAAAGTTAGCGGCGACCACCGATAACATCGAGTCAACAGCCGAACTGCTGATATCGTCATGGAGATGCCGAGATAGATCTGGTCGCTTTAGACCGCGCAATTCATCATCCACTTTTTTGTTAGCTAAAATCGAATTTAATTCGTTTTCACCTATTTTGATGTTTTTTTCTAGAATATTGTTGGTAGCTTTAGCGGCCTTATCTCGGACTGATTTTTGGCGACTATTCAAGATGCTGTAGATTTCTGAAAACGGTTTGACCGCCACTTGACCATTTTCCAGAAGCACCTGAGCTTTTTCCACTGCCAAAAAACTGGAAGTCAGCTTGACCCAGTTAGCGTAACTACTCTGTTCTTTGAGACGAATAATCTTTTCTTCTCGGTCGCTTAAGAGATACGGCGATTGAGCAAATAATTTTTCCAAGAAATGACGATAGTCTTGCAGTTTGGGGTGGCTAAGGAATTTGTTGTGCAGTTTTTGGGGCAAGCGGGCCAGACTCAACTCAAAAAATTGCAATTGGTTGCTAAGCTCTAAGCTAAAATCGTTAATCTGGTTATACTTAGCTTTAACCTCGGTATTAGCTTCTTCCAACTCAGAGCGGAGCCAATAGTAATAGGCTTCCGGTCCGCCACCAGTGTAATTAGTGCTTAGGTCGGCAAACTCATCCAGGGCCTTTTTTAGGATTACCGGATTTTTTAACCAATCACTTCTCTTCTGCCATTTTTTGATAAAAAGCTGATGGGCGGTGCTGATTTGTTTTCTCTTTTGGGAAAAATTCTCCCGGGTTAAGGGACTCAAATCCCATTCGTTTTGGTTCTTAATTTTTTTTACTGTCATGGTTTTAGGTTAATTTGACAGGCACATTTTTTATCTCTTAATCTCTGCTTTTGTTCGGCGATAGTATTGATTAATACGTCTTGTGTCGCTTTTCCTCGGGCTAAAGATCTATCCAGAGGACTCAGGTGTCGATAACCGCGACGAAAAAACTCGGCCACTAGGGCTTCATGGCGATTATATAGAGCTTTAGTCTTTCCTACCCAGCGGAGAGTTTCCGGATGGCGCGAATAGCCGTCACGACCGCCATGCTTGGTTAGGATATTCCACAGACCATGAAGTTCGCGATGCTCAGCCAGTAGATGCTGGCAGCAGAGACAGTTTGGCTTTAAGTCCCAGATACGCATAAGCTATTTATTTACTAGTCTCAATAATTTAGCGATTAATTCATCCAGATTTTCCACTAAAGGAATTTTAAACTTCCGACAAACAAATTCCACATTACCATGGCGCCAAAATTTCTTGGGACAACAACAGATAGTCTTATGATGACGCGCAAATAAACCTAATTCCAGAAGTGAGATGGGGCTTTTAGAGCCGGGGGCGAAATAGAGTAAAATGTAATCACTCTGACTTAAGCCTTTGAATTCCCATTCCACCTGTTCTTTGAAGCGCGGGTCAGCAATGCTCTGTTGCCAATCATAACCCCAATGCTCGCGCCGGGGGTTGAGGAGAGTGCCGGAATAGGCCGTGAGGCGTTTAGCCACTTCCGATTGCCAATCAAGGGCTTTGCCCATTTCAATGCTGCCAGCCAGAAAGATTGCCGGCCTCACCACCTTAGATATCTTTTGGGGGGGCGCTAATTTCTTTCATATTATTGGAGTTCAATAGTCTTTATAAAGTCGGCCACTTCATTGATGACAAAATGCAGGATGCCCAGAATAAACTTAGCCTCGTCTTTGTCTTTGAGTGATGCCAATTCATCAATCAGCCAAGCTTCAAATCCCAAAGCTTTACCGGCTTCAATTTTAAGGTCCTTGATATCACCGCGGTAAACATAAAGATACTCCGCTTTGAAGCCGCTGTTGATTTTACCTGTTACTTTGTCGTGGGAACTTCTTCGGATCTTTTTGATAAAAATTAGGTCTTGGGGATTAACCTTGACCCCGGTTTCTTCTTCGGTCTCTCTGATAGCCGCCTCTTCATAACTTTGACCGATCTCCACGTGACCACCGACGGTTGCATCCAGTAAATCAGGATAGGTATCTTTGTCTTTGGCGCGGTGCTGGAAGATTATTTTTCTATCGGGGGTAATAAAATAAACGTGGATTTCTCGATGGAGAAGCCCCTCTTGATGGATCTCTTCCCTGGTTCTTTGACCAGTGATTTCGTCGTTTTCGTCGACAATGTTTAATAGTTCTTTCATAGGTATATTATAACCCATATCCTTTAAATTTTAAAGCTCCGGCCAAACAAAAAACTCCCCGAATTAACGGGGAGTTTTTTGTTTAAAAGATATTAAGCAAGCTGTACATTAACAGCGTTCATACCCTTTGGAGATTGTTCCTGTTCAAAGCTAACAGCCTGACCTTCGCGCAGTTCATTGAATGAAACTCCGACTAAAGCATTGCTGTGAAAGAATAAATCTTTGTCTTGACCTTCAATAGCGATGAAGCCAAAACCTTTGTCAGTTAACTTTTTGATAACACCAGTCATTTATTTTAGACTTAGTAAATAAAAGTTTGCAACTTTTAATACGTTTTTGAAATTCGACGACTTTTCTAACTCATAAAATTTTGCCCTCTTATAATAACACATATTATATAAATAAGCAAGCACTTTTAGGGCTTGTCTAGAAAGTGGCCATTTTAGGGCTAGTATTGACAAATTTATAGTATTATGCTAATATACTGTTAACGATTCAATTCCTAATCCACTTCAAATTTTATTATTATGGAAAGTCCACAGATTGTCGCCGTTGTCATCAGCTTGGTATTCCTGGTATATCTAATCATAAAATATCGGAAACCACGCCAATAAAAAACGCCATCTCTAAACCAAAAATAAAAAAAGCACCAGCTAAAATAGCCGGTGTTTTTTCTTTTATAACCCAACTACCTCTTTAATTGATAAAGGATAATGCCGCAGGCCACAGCCACATTTAGCGATTCGATATCAGAGCTCATCTGGAGACGAATAAATTTATTGGCCTCAGCTAATATTTCTTGACTGACACCAGAGGCTTCACTGCCAAAGACTAAACAGAATTTTCGGTCTTTGATTATTTGCGGATCTTGGCCGTTTTCAAGATTGGTGGCATAAATCTTCATTTCTTTTTTTATCTTTTTCAGAACCTTAAGCTTTTGGTCAAAAACAATATTTAATTTGAAAATAGCGTCCTTGCTGGCGTTAATGGTTTTGAAATTATAAATATCGGCCGATTGTTCATCAATGACAATATTATGATAGCCGAGGGCCAGGGCGGTTCGCAGCATAGTTCCCAAATTGCCCGGATCATTAATACCATTGAGGTAAATATTAGTTTTGGTAGCGTCTAAGTTCCCAAGCGATTTTTTAAAGACAGCGGCAATACCGGAAGGAGTTTCCAGATTAGAAAATTTGGCATTGATTTTGCTGTTGATGAGATAAACTCCGGCAACCTGGTTTAAGAGTTCTTCGACTCTCAAGTCTTTTGATTCTGCCACTGGGGCAGTCAAAAAGATTCGTTGCGGTCGAAAACCGGATTTGAGGGCGTCAGAGATGGTCTTGAGGTTCTCCACAAAAAACTCCCCACTCTCTTCCCGCTCTTTCTTTTGATTGAGTTTAGTCAGGTGTTTGATTTTTTCATTGTCGATGCTGGTAATAGTGGTCATATTTATGATGTTTTCTTATACTACTAAGATACCTCTTTGTGGGGATAAAATCAATCGCGAAGCTTAATCGACAGATTTTGAAATTAGTGCTATTATAAAATAGTGAGCAAATCACTCTTATAAATTAATAATAATCCCATGGGAGAAATAAAAAAAGATAGATCTAAATCCAAACACGAAAGCGAAGCTTGCTGCAGTCACGGTGCTTGTGGCTGTAAGGGCAAAGCCGGTAAAATTTTTCTTGTGATAGTTTCCGTAGTCGCTATTTTTACAGTCGGCGCTTGTTTTGGCAGTAGAGCCGGCCTTGAACGCAACGAACGTCTCGGTAAATCTTTTGACAATAATCGCGGTGCTTGCCCGGGTTGTGCTTGGAATCAGGCCGCTTGTCAGAGAAATATTTTAGACTCTACTTCAACCACCTCAACCACTTCAATCAAATAGTTTCGACAGATATTAAAAACAGACCTTGCGGTCTGTTTTTTTGTATGGTCAATTTTAGAAATTAGTATAAGCCGTGCTCATGAAAACAGTCGACATATTTCTGGTCTTGGTCCAAAATGTGCTTCACTAACCAGTCCTCCAGAAAATCAATTAACTCTTCGGAAAGATCTGACTCGCCAGCATTAAACCTGGTTTGAAAACTCATGACCAGTTCTTTTAATTTGCGGTGCTCTTCTTTGTGAGCGGCAGTATCACTGTAGTTAAATTTGTCAAAGTATTTTTCTTCGGTAGCAAAATGGTTGCCGGCATAGTTAACCAAGTCATCCAAGAGAATCTCTTGTCGGGCGCGAGGAGCCGCACTCAAGAAAGCATCATAGACTTGGTCCAGAAGAGAGACAAAATAATGGTGTTGTTCGTCAATTTCCTTGATGTCTAGGGTATACTCTTTCAACCAGGTAAAATGTTTAGCCATATATTTTATATTAGCAAAACAACCTATTAAGAATAGGTTGTTCCACTATTGGTTTATTTTTTACCGCGCTTTTTTGCAGCTTTCTCTTCCAGCATCACTCTTTTAGCTTCCAAGCGTTTGGCGGTTTTGTGAGAGCTAGATTTTTGTCTCTTTCCCACTCCGGATAGTCTTTTTGACATATAGTTATTTTAATTTAATAAGCGACACCAAGATTATAACACATTTAAATTTATTGGGTAGACTCTATGGTATTATGGCTGATTTTAGGTAAGAAGTACGATATTAGGACTTTTTAGCCCATTGCTTCTTTAAAACATAAATCAAAAAGCGATAGATTAAGAGACCCGAGAAAACCAAGCCAGTGACTCCGTAGACGACTTGCATGACCGGGGTCGGGGTGTCAGTACCTATAAAGACTCCATGGACGAAGGAAAAGATGAATAAGGGATAGGTGGCATAGTGAATTCCCCGCCAAGCCCTTTGATATTTTAGGCGATAAAATAAGGAGCTGAAAATAATGATCAGTATCAGATAAAAACCAAAAATTCCCAGACTCAAAAATAGTGGCTTGAAGTTTGAGCTAAACGGAATCAAAATATCCGCCCAGCTGAAATTGATAAACTTATCAAACAGTAAAGAGCTGATATGAAGCAATAGAGTTAGCCCCAAAGCAATACTGAGATATTTATGAATAATCCAAGTTTGAACCGGATTGCTGTATTTATAAACATAGCCGGTGGTCATGCCAGTTCCCAGAATAATCACCAGAAACATTAGAATGTAGGCCGAGAGAGCGGCGGCTCTGGTAATATACCAAGGGAGACTGGTAGTGGTGGCAGCACTGCTCGTGGGCGCAGTAATAGTTACCGGGTCATTGGCGTTTAAAGGATCGGTCCCCGTCAAAATTTCGGTAGCATCCAACCAGCCGTCAGCGTCAGTATCGCCATTATGAGGATTGGTATGATAAACAGCACTTTCCGTTTGATCGGTTAAGCTATCGTAGTCGCTGTCTTTTAAATTCATGGTTTGGGCTTGAGTTGTTTTGACACTAAGTCCAAAACAAAAAATCAGCAGGAGCAAAATAGCACTCAAAGTAATGGAATTAATTCTTTTTGGTATCATATAAATAATCTTTAGCTCTTTTGGAAAAAATTGGATCTTGATTTTTGGTAAAAATAATCGCTGCGGCGCCAACTTGTTTTTCAATAAATTTAAAGCCGGACTCAATTCCCAGAATTAAAACAGTTTTGGCAAAAATATCGGCGCGCAAAGCATCGGGAGCAATAGCCGTTACTGATAAAATATCGTTAGTTGTTGGCAGTCCGGTGCGCGGATCAATTAGGTGGTGCCATCCCATCCCCGCCCTTTTAATAATTCCCGAAGTGGCAACTCCTAACTTCTCTCCTTTGGTATCAATAATAAAAATATCTGCCTCGGGCCGGCTCGGATCTTGGACGGCAATTTTCCGACCTAATTCACCCTGGACTATTAAGTCGCCACCGGCTGAAATCCAATAATTTTGAACCCCCGCTAAAACTGTTTGGCTTAAAACATCAACCAAATATCCTTTTCCCAAACCACCCAAATCAACCTGAAAGTTAGAGGGGCATTCAATTGAGTTATCATTGATTTTAATATCTGACATTAGGGCCCGGGAGAAAAAAGTTTTATTCAGCTCTTTCCGCTCGACATGACTGTCGGAATTAGTCTTCTCAAAACTCTGTTTGTAGCCTAAGGCTTTTAGATTACCAATAATAGTCGGATCAAAAATGCCCTTAGTTTCAAAATAATAGTACTGAGCGACTTTTAAAAGCTCGCGCAGATTAATACTAACTTCCCGTCTCTCGCTCGTCGAATTATTGAAAGCGGCTAATTCATTATTATTAATAAAGCGACTGAATTTTTGCTCAAAATCACGCACCATTATTTCAGCTTGAAGCAGAATATTTTTTTGTTCCGGTGGGAGCTCAGCACTGATAATAATATCGGTCCCCAGAGCTTTAAATTCATGCCAAATCACAAGTTTATTTTAATAATATTTCTAAATCATCCGCGATACCGTTGCGATTAACATCGACTAGGCGGTAGGAAAAATCATCTTCGCCGGGGTGTTTGTCAATAACATCTGGCAGGCCGTCTCGGTCGGAGTCTTTAAATATTGCTAACAATTCACCGTTCTCAGAATTAACTACAACCGGAGTTGGAATTGGTGCCACCACTGGACTGCTTACTACCTGTGGTGCCGGATCTTGCCAGTCTTCACTCTCATATTCTATTTTACCTTCGTCATCTTCAGCTCGAGTGAAATTGATAAAAACAGCCAGTGAAACGACTAGCATTAAAATTATGGCTACTAAAGTAATTTGTTTAGAAAAAATATCTTTTTTCATCATAGTTTTTAGGAGACTCTAGTTCTAGGGGTTGGAATTGGAGTTGGAGCTGGTGTCGGATTAGTGATAATTGGGACTGAAGGATTGGAGATTGCTGAACTGGTTGAGGTTTGGCCGTTAGCGACATCTAAAATCTGTTGATTTAGATCTGCCAGCGCTTTGTTTTTAGCTTCATAAATAGCAATCATTCGATCATAGGCGGCCTGATTCAGTTTTCCGGCCGCTATCGGGTCATAGGTTTTTTTGGAATTGGCGCTAGTTGCCGAGCGACTAATTAGGGTAAAAGAAACCACCAAAAAGAAAACGGCTAAGGCTAACGACACTGAAACGTTTCGGAGGCGAGACCAAAGATCCTTGTCTGGAATCATAGAAAATTCTTCCATTTTAATTTGTTCCTTTTTAACCCCCAAACTCAAAAGATTATTAATAATGGCGGCCATGAAAGGTGGTGGACCACATAAGAAAAAAGTTTTACCCTCAATCGGACCCAAACAGTTATTTAACACCTCGGCGTCCAAGCGCTGATGGATAATGTTTTTGTCGATTGGTTTACCGGTTTCTTCGGTTAATGAGCAGAACAAGGAAATGTTGGGATTAGTTTTGGCTAAGGCTCTTATTTCTTCTAGAAAAGTAGCGCCGGCGGCAGTTCGAGCGCTGTAAATCAATTGCAGTTTGTTGTTGAGTTTTAGGTCAGTAGCGTATTGCAGAGCGCTATAAAAAGGGGTGATACCAATTCCACCGGCGATCATCACTGACTCGGGATATTTTTGTTCATCATAAATGAAATTACCGAAAGGACCGGAAATCAATAACTCATCCCCGACTTTCAAATCTAGGAGGCCCTTGGTGAAAGAGCCTTGAACTCGGATACCAAAGCGAATGAAATTCTTTTGAGTCGGAGAGCTGGCCATAGAAAAAGCGTGTTTGTCTTCGGTTTTACCTTGTTGATTACGATAGGAAATCATAGCGTATTGCCCGGGTCGATAAGCAAAAACCGGTGTGCCATTTTTGTCGCTGGCTTCTATCACCACCAAACCAGGTGTCGGTTGGTAGATATTTTGGATAATATATTTACTCTCAGACATAATTTATTAATTATTTTTTAGTTTAAACACTTTTACTAATTTAAAGTATAGCAAGAATATAGGCTTCCTTCAATTATTTCCTTAAAGTATTACGAAAAAAGCTGGTGCTTTCTTTGTTTGACAAAAGTATATTAATATGCTAGTGTTAGGCATTAGTTCTTAATATTATAATCCAATAAATTAGCCACCTAAATAGATAGAAAATGAAGAAAATAATGCTTGTTTTAGTTATACTACTAACTAGTACGGTGATGTCCTTTGGCCAAATCCAGATTTTCTGAAAATATACCCCCAAAGGTGAAGTTGAACCCGATATTAATGTTTTTGGCTACGGTTCCAAGCTAGATACCGCCGGCAAAATCAAAATCAGCTATTTCGCTTTAGTTGAAAAAGCCTGGGCCGAAGGTCTAATTGGACTCAGTTATTCGCCCAGTAAATGGTGCGAACTGGGCCTGATGTTCGGTCTGGAAACTGCCCCAAGCATCTATCGCCTCTCCGGCAGCGTTTACCTGGGAAACGACCATGTCTTCTTCTCCACTTGTTTGGAAAAGGGCGACGGTCGGAATAACTGGTGGTACAAGAGTGCCCTGGGATATTCTCCTAGTAAAAAGTTCTCCCTGGGTTTAATTTCTTGGCGCTACAATGGCACCGGCATCTTTCTTAAATACAATGCCACTAAGCCCGGAGTCAGCTTCTGGATTAACCCCGCCTATGATTTGGAGTTCAAAACTCAGAGATTAACGATCGGCATGGATATCAAAATCTGACCCGACAAAAAAAATGAACCTCCACGCCCTTACGGATGTGGTATCCAGGGCTTACGCCCAAAAAAACCATGATTAATCATGGTTTTTTTATATTTCAAGCTTCGCTTGTCCGCTATCTTCCTTTTCTTGCA
>Ga0172370_10000844_pt1 | contig 47787 bp, 29 predicted proteins | sample LakKiv5m_FD_114538 | JGI IMG/M metagenome (GOLD analysis project Ga0172370, IMG submission 114538) | Freshwater microbial communities from Kabuno Bay, South-Kivu, Congo - kab_022012_11.5m | ecosystem: Environmental > Aquatic > Freshwater > Lake | place: Democratic Republic of the Congo...
TAAATCTCAAATATGCACCCTTTATTCGAAAAAAATCCGTAGTGCCCAAACTGACTCCTGAAAAAATTAAAATACCCGAAAGTCAGGCATTTATAACCTAATAGCTGCAAAGTGGGTTAAATAGTTTTTGTACCCTCAGAAAAATCTTATTTTGAGTTTCTAATTCCTGTAAAGACAAATCAAGTATCTCTTTCTGATGTTGTATATCTTGGGGCTTTTCGCCGGTAGCGTAAAATTCATAGAGTTTCTTTTCTGTAGCTAATTTTCCTTCAAGTTCAAGCAATGTGTATTGATCAGAATTAGAATAAATATATCCCACTGTGTCTCCTTGCTGAATTGCTGAATTTGAAAAAATAGTCTTTTTTAAATAAAAATCGGAAGCATCACCCCTTACAAATTCAGTTACTGAGTAATTACTGATACAATTGGTGCTGTTATCTTTCAATTCATTTATCAGATTGCCATTTACAGTTTTACAAAGTGTCCATTCTTTGTAGGGATAAACAAGGCCTCTCGAATTAATACTGTAGGGTATCTTAATAAAAAAAGAAAGCACAAAAATTATAATGGCAAGGGCTGATAAAACGACTATTAATATTTTTCTGTTCATTTATTCGACTTTATTGATATTTAGAATTAGTCTTGTCAAACAAAATTATTTTTTGCTCACTTTTACGTACTTAAAATGAGGTAAAGTAAGTAAAAATAATGGTTAATAAAATTTATACGAAAATTTAAGTATTTGGTTATGTTTTATTTAAAGTTCTATTTCTCCTTTGTAAACCAAGGTTGCCGGACCTTCGAGAAATATATTGCTGAAGACTTTGTTTTTAAACATAAAACTGACTTTAAGATCACCACCCAAAGTTTTAATATTGAATTCGGTCGTTTTGCCATAATGTCCATTGATAAATGCCGATAAAGCAGCAGCAACAACCCCTGTCCCGCACGAGAGTGTTTCGTCTTCAACACCTCTTTCGTAAGTTCTGACAAAAAGGTGGTCGGGCTTGAATTCAACAAAGTCAACATTGCTTCCTTTTTCTCCATAGAGTGTACTGTACCTTATTTTTCGACCTTCTTCAACCACATTAAAGTTCTCTGTGTTTTCAACAAACTCAACATGATGCGGCGAGCCTGTGTCAAGGAAAATATAAGCATTCTGTTTGTCAAATGTTTCAACATCATTCATTTTTAAACGAACTAATGTTTCGTTATTTTTTTTCATGAGAACAGAAGCCTGGTATTCTTTTCCATTAGCCCAGAATAGGGCTTTGCTGTGTGTGATGCTTAGAAAATTTGCAGCAGCCACTGCACATCTGCCACCATTTCCACACATGCTCCCTACATAACCGTCGGCATTAAAATAAACCATTTCAAAATGATAACCCACCTTGGTGTTGAGCAAAATTAGACCATCAGCTCCAATGCCTAAATGCCTGTGACACAGTCTGTATATCAACTGCTGATTGTCAGTGTATTTTTGAATGTAATGAGGTCTGTTATCAATAATTATAAAATCATTACCCGTGCCATGCATTTTGTAAAATGGGATGATCATTTCTCTTTTAATTGATTGATTAACTGTTGGTTATTTATAGGTATAAGATTCTTGAAATCTGAAGAGTTTTCTAATAAGTAATAATTATCGGAATAACACAGGTACAAATCGTTTCTAATGTATTTTAAATCAACCAGGTCAAATTGCTTGATGCCATAAAGTACGATGTAATTTTTGTTTTTCTTATAACCTTTGTAATTAAGGGGCGACTCCCAAAATTCGACATTTAATTTGTTCTTTTCTTCTTTAGTCTGTTTGCCGCCTATCAATAGAGAGTCAATATTTTTTTCATTAGAATTGGCAGGACGTGATACGACCTCTGCTTCAATTTGTTTTTTAAAAAGGAGTCTGTCTCTTGCCACTTCCTCCCCATCATTTTTATTTAATGAGGCATAGACTTCAGAATATCCATCATACTCCAATGTGTCATTGGGGTCAATATAATAATTGCCAAGTGAGTCCTGAGATACCAGAGCCAATGTCGTGTCAGTAACTGCATTTTTTGTTTTTTTCTTTTTGTTGGGTTTCTTTTTGACAATTATTTTTTCAGACGGAACTTCGCTGTTCTTCGAATCAAATAATCCTACAATAAATTTTTTGGTTTCATCAAATGCCTTTTGAGTCAAATTCAGACTTTGTTGCCAGAACAATATGCTCACACCCAATGCAAAGCCCAAAACCAAGCCCATCAAAACAAATATAATTTTTTCTTTACCTCTTTTCACTTTAATGATTTGTTTGCTGACAAAATGACATTGCTTTTCTACGCAAAATTAAGTATTTAAACAATACGACATGGCATTTTGTACTGAAAAATCTTTAACAATTATTAACACACAATGACAAAATACGATTATAACTGTTCCGTTTATATAAATCAATTATAAAAAACCATTGCTCAATTTGTTCTGATTATCTAAAATGGTAGTAAAATTGTAAACGGGCTCAACCAATTTTTAAAATTATTATATTATGAAACGGATCAATTTTTTTCAGTTTATTTTATTGTTTGTTTTCTGTAGTGTACTAACAGGCTTTCCTTTAAAGTCGTATGAGAACGTTGTGACTAAAAGTCCGGTTAAAAAATTTTATCTTACAGATGAAAGTTTGACATTTAAAAATGACTTATTTAAACCGATGTCGCCAGCTATTGATCTCGATTTTACCTATGCGGCAGAAAAAACCATTCACTCTGTTGTAAATATCAGAACCGAGTATCAAAGAAAAAGCAGTGTGTATGATGATTTCTTTGGGAGTTTTGACCCTTTCAGAGATTTCTTTGGCGGAAATCAGGGCGCTTACGGTAAGTCGCAACAACCTATCATGGCCACAGGCTCAGGTGTCATTATATCGCCCGATGGTTACATTATTACCAATAACCATGTGGTGCAAGAGGCTGATTATATAGAAGTGACGCTAAATAATAAAGAATCTTTTGCTGCTACTTTGGTCGGTGCCGACCCGTCAACTGATCTTGCACTGTTAAAAATTCAATCGGTTGATTTACCTTACATTACTTTTGGCAATTCCGACAGTATCCGCATTGGAGAATGGGTGTTGGCAGTCGGCAATCCCTTTAACCTGAATTCTACAGTTACTGCGGGAATTGTGAGTGCCAAAGCCCGAAATATTAATATTTTAGGTCGAAAAGATGCTATTGAATCTTTTATTCAGACCGATGCTGCCGTTAACAGTGGTAACAGTGGCGGCGCTTTGGTCAACACCAAAGGGGAACTTATAGGTATTAATGCTGCAATTGCTTCTAATACAGGCTCATATGCCGGTTATTCTTTTGCTATTCCTGTCAATATTGTACGCAAAGTTTCTAAAGATATTCTCGAATATGGACAAGTTCAAAGAGCTTATATAGGTCTTGAAATTTCGGAAATGACCAGCAAATTGGCCGAACAAAAAAATATTCAGAAAATTCCCGGAGTGTATGTTTCGCGTGTTATCGAAAATGGCGCTGCTGCTGATGCAGGAATAAAAACCGGTGATATTATTATTGAGCTTGAAGACAAAATGGTTACTTCTCCTGCTGAATTGCTCGAAATTATTGCTACAAAAGCTCCCGGAGATATCGTTAAAGCAACACTCGTAAAAGATGGAAAACAAAGCGAAGCCGAGGTTAAATTGAAAAACAAATACAACAATTTTGATATACTCAAGAAAGAAAAAGAGAGTATTATTAATTTGTTGGGTGCTACTTTCGAAAACATCTCTGCCGATGAAGCACAAGAACTGGGCATTAAAAATGGCGTAAAAGTTATAAGTATTGAAAGTGGTAAACTCAGAAGTTATGGTGTGAGACAGGGTTTTATAATTACATATATCGACAAAACCCCTGTAAAAAACACAGACGAACTTTACAACATTATTAAAAACAAAAATGGGGGCATTTTAATCGAAGGCATCTATCCCAATGGCATGAGGGCTTATTATGGGTTTGGATTGTAGCAGTTAGCAGTAAACAGTTAGAAGTGAGCAGTGAACAGTGAGCCGTGAACCACATCATCAAATAATCACATTTCCCTTATACCTTCATCTCATTACCAATTTTCAAATTGTCTCATTTTTAAATTTCATCATTTCCTTATCCCTATATTCCCCTATATCCTTATACCTTTATACCTTTATACCTTTATACCTTATACTTTTATCTTTTGTCTTTTTCCTAAATCTTTAAATTTTCACAAGATGTCTGCAACAAATAGTATAACTTTTCGTATGCCCTATTTTGAAAATAATTTTATAAATTCTTGTTATTTATAGCAAAAAGTATTATAATTTTTCGTATCTTTGCATTTTATTAGAATTCATGAAGAAAATTTTGTAACGTATTCAATACTAACTAATTATATAAAATGAGACAACTCAAAATTACAAAATCCATCACCAATCGCGAAACAGCATCTTTAGACAAGTACTTGCAGGAAATAGGTAAGGAAGAGCTGATTTCTGCCGAAGAGGAAGTAATATTAGCTCAAAAAATTAAAGCTGGTGATACCAGAGCACTCGAAAAATTAACCAAATCTAATTTGCGCTTTGTCGTTTCTGTTGCTAAACAATATCAGAATCAAGGTTTGAGCTTGCCCGACCTTATCAACGAAGGTAATTTAGGCCTTATTAAAGCCGCTCAACGTTTCGACGAAACCAGAGGTTTTAAGTTTATCTCTTATGCTGTATGGTGGATTCGCCAGTCTATTCTTCAGGCTCTTGCTGAACAGTCTCGTATTGTTCGTCTTCCACTCAATCAGGTTGGGTCTCTCAATAAAATTAAAAAAGAAGCGTCCAAACTTGAACAAATTTATGAAAGAGCTCCTTCTGCTGATGAGTTGGCAAAATCTCTTGAACTCTCTGAAGATAAAGTTAAAGAATCACTCAGAATTTCTACCCGTCATATTTCTGTTGATGCACCTTTAGTACAAGGTGAAGATGGCTCCTTACTCGATGTGTTCGTTAATGACGACTTGCCTGATACAGATGATAGTCTGATCTACGAATCCTTATCCAAGGAAATTCAACGTTCATTGGCTACTTTATCCGAAAAAGAACGCGACATAATTAATCTCTATTTTGGCATAGGCATGAATCATGGACTAACTCTTGACGAAATTGCGATCAAATTTGACTTGACTCGCGAAAGGGTTAGGCAAATCAAAGAAAAAGCCATCAGAAGATTAAAGAAAAACTCCAGAAGCAAGTTGCTGAAATCTTATCTCTGCAAATAAGATTGGTAATTTATCTTTTAAAAACTGCTTTGAAATAACTTTAAAGCAGTTTTTTTTATTAACAAAATTTAACAACCACTTCTTATTTTAAAAATGACATTATAAGTAACTTTGCATAAATATTATCAAATATTAATAATTAAATTCTTTAAATATGTTATCGACAAGATTAGAATCTATTATGAATGAGCAAATTGGAAAAGAAGCTTATTCTTCAAATTTATACCTTGCAATGGCCTCTTGGGCCGAAACTAAAGGATATGAAGGCATTGCCAACTGGTTTTATGCCCAGGCTGAAGAAGAACATCTCCACATGCTCAAATTTATTCGTTTTATAAATGAAAAAGGAGGTAAAGCTATTATCCCTCAATTAGAAAAACCACCTGTGGATTTTACTGATGTAAATAATGCTTTCAGTGAAACTTTAAAACACGAAAATTTTATTACAAAATCTATTAACGAAATATTGCACATTGCCGTTGAAGAAAAAGATTTTTCTTCTCAAAACTGGTTGCAATGGTTTGTCTTTGAACAAACTGAAGAAGAAGCTTCTGTGAGACGCATTATTGACAAACTGAACCTTTTAGGACCACAGAATATGTACCTCTTCGACAAGGATATCATGTCACTTAGAACTCCTGCCGCTTCAACAGGTACTGTTGCATAGCCAAATTATTAAAATGTTTCTAGAAATGGTTGTTCGTTATTCGAACAACCATTTTTTTTTAAAATATTAAAAATCTATTTGTTTTATTAAAAAATTATAATTATGTTTGTAGATTGAAATAAAATAGTTTAACATTGCTTATATAAGTAATTGTAAATCAAATAAATATGAAATTTTACAAAAAGTTTTTATTACTTTCCTTTTCCGTTTTTCTATCCAATTCATCTCTTTTCTCAGGTAATATTAGTAATACTGACACAATAAAAGATGTATCAGTTGTGAAATATTTCAGCGATGATTTGGTTGCTGCCCGTTTGGATGAATTAGCCACATCGGTGCTTTTCGCAGGAAAAAATTTTTATGCAGATACTGCTACTTTAAATATCTATAAGTTCAAATCTACCGATGTGCCCCAATATACTGATGAACAGTATAAGGCTTATTTCAAAAAAATGAGTGCCAACTCTCCTTTTCCTTTTGTTTACAATGAAGATGTAAGAAAATTTATTGATTTATATTCTCAAAAGAGAAGACCTTTAACTTCGCGTTTGTTGGGTTTGGCTGCTTATTATTTTCCATTATTTGAAGAAAAATTAGACAAATACAATTTGCCTTTGGAATTAAAATATCTGGCTGTTATTGAATCGGCTCTTAATCCTGTTGCAACTTCAAGAGCCGGCGCATCGGGTTTGTGGCAATTTATGTACGGAACCGGAAAAATGTATGGACTGGAAGTGTCTTCTTACGTTGACGACAGATGCGATCCTTACAAAGCCACCACAGCTGCATGTGAACATTTTGTCGATTTGTATAAAATATACAATGACTGGGCATTGGTATTGGCTGCCTATAATGCCGGAAGTGGCAATGTCAATAAAGCCATCAGAAGAGCAGGCGGTGAAATGGATTACTGGAAAGTAAGAAAATTTATGCCCCGCGAAACTCAGAGTTATGTGCCTGTTTATATTGCTGCTGCTTTTGTACTGTCGCATGCTGCTGAGTATAATCTGTATCCTGTTTACCCCGAATATCTCTACATTAAAACCGATACTGTTACCATAAGTGAAAAAATTTCATTCGAACAGATTTCTGAAGCTTTAAACATTCCTGTGGCCGAATTGATTTCTTTAAATCCGTCATTTAAGAAAAACGTCATTCCTGCTTGCAGCGAAAGACAATATCAGATCAAGTTGCCTTATGAAAGAATAGGAGAGTTTATTGCCAATGAAAATGAAATATATAACTTTAAAACTTTAGACCAGCTTATTAAAGAAGATTATGCGGCGAGGAATAATATCAAACCTGTATATACTGAAAGTCACACCGTCAAAAAAGGGGAGAGTTTAGGCCAGATTGCCCGCAAGTACTCTTGCACCATAAGTGAATTACAGAAATGGAATAAAATAAAAAACTCCAACATACATCCCGGTCAAAAACTTATTGTGAGTAATGCACCTCCAGCCAATCAGGTTGTTTTGCCTAAACCTCCTGTAAACACAACTACTGAGTCTTATACTGTTGGCGCTAATGAAACTTTAAGAGATATTGCTAAGAAATATGATTGCTCAGTCGATAATTTAAGACTTTGGAATAATATTTCAAATCTCAACCTTACTAAAGGTCAGTTACTTACCATTCATATTCCTATAATAGAACCGGTTAAGGATATTAACATGCTTGAAACTACTGCTAAAGTTGAACCTGTTAAGGAACAAAAGACTCCAGAAGTGAAAGCAGATGTTCATAAGGTCCTGTCTGAGCAATTAACAGTCTCATCTGTTGACACACATGCAACATCTCCCGATACTGCTTTAGTTGTTGAGGAAGTGAAAAATAAGGAAATTAGTAAGGAACCTGCTCCAAAGTATATATTTCATGTCGTACAGAAAGGTGATACTTTATGGAATATTGCTCAACGCTATCACAGTGTGACAGTTGAAGATATTAAAAGAATCAACAGTCTGAAAGGTTCAAACCTGAGATTGGGTCAGAAACTCAAACTCCCTGTAAAAGACAAAGGTTAATTGTATTATCTTTATAACAATATTTTTTTTAATGCCAACCAAAATTAACGCAGCTTTATTTGTTATAGCTGTTGTTTTTTTATTGTGTTCATGCCAATCAAAAAAAGAAAGTCTGCCTGCATCCTCAGGTAAAACAGCTGAAATTTTATTTCTGATAGACAAGTCTTATTGGAATGGCAGAGTAGGGGATAGTATCAGAGCTGTTTTTAAATCGGATTATTTGCTCTTGAACCAACCCGAACCTAAGTTTAACCTTGCGAATATCGAAGAAAAAGATTTTTCAAATATCTTTGAATCTCATCATAATATTTTTATTGTTGACATAAATCCCCAAAATACAAAACCAAAATTTGAATTAAAGAAGGATGTATGGGCAAAACCTCAAATGATTTTTAAAATTTCTGCAGCAAACACTTCTGATTTCTTAAATGTACTTTCAACACAACAAAATCAAATTTTAAATTGTCTTCAGGAAAATGAAAGAGCGCGTATAATAAAGTCTTTAATACGTGATGAAGATGTCACTATTACTAATACATTGAATAAACTTTATGGTATTGCTTTAACTTGTCCCAAAGGCTATTTTATAGCCACTAAATCAAAAGATTTTTGCTGGATTAGAAGGGAAACAGAAACCACAAGCACTGGTATTATCCTAAACTTTTATCCATATACTGATACCTTGAGCTTTAATGAATCCATTATATTAAATCGCAGAGACTCCCTTACGAAGAACTTCATCCCCGGTCCCACCGAAGGGTCCTACATGCAAGTGTCTCAAAATGTAGTATTGCCTGTGTTTAAAACGATTAACTTTAAAGGACATTATGCCATTGAAACACGTGGATTGTGGGAAGTGAAAAACGACTTCATGGGTGGCCCTTTTATGAGCTTTACTTTTGTTGATGAAACAAAAAATAGGGTGACGACTTTGGATGCCTTTGTTTATGCCCCTCAGGAAGAAAAAAGAAATTTTATGATGCATGCCGAATCAATACTTTATACTTTTGAATCCTGCAAAAATAAATAGCAGACAGAATTTTAACTTCTTTTCATCATAAGCTCTCCATAATATTTATCATTTTTTTATTAACCATTTTAATTCATTTTACAAAAAAGCATCTTTGTTTTTTTAGTATTTTTGTTTTTTTCAAAATTTTAAATGAGTATGGAAAGTATCAGTAAGATAAAGCCCGATTATATTTTTGAAGTATCGTGGGAGGTGTGTAACAAAATTGGTGGCATTCACACAGTACTGGCTTCAAAAGCCAGAATCATGTCCGAAGAATTTAAAGATAATTATATCGTTATTGGCCCCGATTTAAGACAGGAAACGCGTATTAATGGAGAATTTATCGAATACCCTTCTTTATTCAAATCGTGGCAGATCAAAGCCAAGAGTGAGGGGCTTAACTTTAGAATTGGCAGATGGAATATCCCCGGAAGTCCAATTACTATTCTTGTTGACTTTACAACCTATTTTGCCTCACGTGATCAGATTTTTGCCCATTTCTGGGAAACTTATAAATTAGACTCTCTGTCAGGTCAGTGGGATTATATCGAACCTGTAATGTTTGGTTATGCCGCAGGAAAGATTATTGAGAATTTCTATCATTTTAACCTTTACACCAGAGACAAGGTGGTGGCTCACTTTCATCACTGGATGTCGGGCAGTGGCATCTTATATTTAAAAGAAATGCTTCCCGAAGTAGCTACTGTATTTACCGTGCACGGAACTTCAGTTGCAAATGTTTATGCCGAAAGTGGCAATGAACTTTATACCAAAATAAATACGCTCGAAGCTGCTGCTATTGCAAGAGATTTTGGCGTTACCTCTAAACACTCTTTGGAGTACAATGCTGCGCAATATGCCGATACCTTAACATGTGTGGGAGATATCACTGTACTCGAATGCGAGCATTTTCTCAACAGACGTCCTGACTTTATAACGTATAATGGTTATGATAATATTCTGAATGATAACAATGCGCTGAAAGAAAAACATAAAGCTGCCAGAGCGTTTTTAATCGATTTTGCAGAAAGCTTTTTTAACGAGAAATTTGATGATGATACAACTATTGTAGCTCACAGTGGCCGTTATCAGATGCGTAACAAAGGTATTGACATGTTTGTTGATTCACTCGATAATATCAATAAATCAGAAAGTCTCAATAAACCGATGCTTGCTTTTATTGTAGTGCCGGCTCATCAAACAGGTCCTCGCTACGAATTATTATCAAGGCTTGCAAATCAAGACTTTTCTAATCCTGTCTCGCATGAATATCTCACGCATGTGCTCAATAATGAAGAAAGTGATCCCATCATTTTGATGCTCAGAAACAGTTCTTTGCAAAATACATCTGATGATAAGGTAAAAGTTATTTACATTCCTTGTTATCTGGATGGCTTTGATGGCATTATGAATAAAGCGTATTATGATATTATTCATGGTTTCGATTTGACTGTTTTTCCTTCTTACTATGAGCCATGGGGCTATTCTCCTACTGAAAGTCTGTCATATCATATTCCATCGGTTACCACTTCTTTAACGGGATTTGGTCTGTGGCTCAAAAACAATGTGTCTAATTCTTCAAATGCTTTATTTATTGCTGAAAGAAGCGATAACAGCTATAATGATACAATGAAAAATATTGTGGGCTTTATCGAAAATTTTAGTTCTAAAAGCAATGAAGAAAAACATATTTTAAGAGATGAAGCATTTAATCTCTCTTTAAACTGGCAATGGGCAAAGCAGATAGAAAATTACAACAATGCCTTTGATGCGGCATTAAAAAAGTTAGAAATTAGACTTCCCGACATTTTAAAGAATAAACCTGTCATAGAACCTTTGTCACTGACAAAAGCATCTGAGAAAGCTCCCGAATGGCGAAAAGTACTTGTTAAAACATACATACCCGAGAAACTGCAAAATCTTTTAAAAATTTCTAAAAACTTGTGGTGGTCGTGGAATCTTGAGGCTCAAAATCTTTTCGAATCTATAAACAAGGAATTGTGGGAAAAGGTAGAACATAATCCCATTGCATTACTGAACAAACTTTCCTATGACGAAATATTGGCACTTGAAAAAAATGAAAACTTTTTAATCCAGCTCAATGAGGTTAATAACACCTTCGAAGCTTATCTCAGAAAAGAATATAATGATGACAGACTTATAGCCTATTTCAGTATGGAATTTGGCATTCACGATTCATTAAAGATTTTCTCAGGGGGCTTAGGCGTTTTGGCAGGCGATTATTTGAAAGAAGCCAGCGATGCAGGAAAAAATATTATCGGCATTGGTTTGCTTTACCGATATGGTTATTTTTCTCAAAAAATTACGGCTCATGGTGACCAGATATCAGAAAAAATTCCCCAAAAATTTACCGATTTGCCCATTCAACCTGTTAGAGATGAAAATGATGAATGGGTGAAAATATCTTTATCATTACCTGGACGTAATTTATATGTCAAAATTTGGAAAGTCGAAGTCGGACGTATTAAACTGTTTTTGCTCGATACCGATATTGATGAAAATTCTCCCAACGACAGAACCATTACCCATCAGTTGTATGGCGGTAACAACGAAAACAGACTGGTTCAGGAAATAGTCCTGGGTATTGGTGGTGTTAAAATGCTGGATAATTTGGCCATAAATCCTTTATTATTCCATTGTAATGAAGGACATGCCGCTTTTTCGTCACTCGAAAGGTTGAGAAATTATGTACAGAAAGATAAATTTACATTTGATGAAGCACTGGAAATAGTCAGAGCAACCACTCTGTTTACAACACACACACCTGTGCCTGCCGGACACGATTTTTTTAGTGAAGAACTTTTGAGAACCTATTTGCCTCATTATTCTGAACGTTTAAATATAAGCTGGGAAAGCTTTATGAATCTTGGCCGAATGACTGAAAACGATTACAATGAAAAGTTTTCAATGAGTGTGCTGGCTGTTAAAACTTCACAGGAAGTTAATGGCGTAAGCCGTATTCATGGCAAGGTTTCACGTCAAATGTTCAATAAAATGTGGAAAGATTATTTTCCCGACGAATTGCATATAGGCTATGTAACCAATGGTGTTCATTATCCCACATGGACTTCTCCATTATGGAAAATGATCCATAAAGAAACTTTTGGGGATGACTTTGTAAACAACCAAAATAATTTTCCGTTGTGGAAAAAAATTCATGAAGTCCCTGATGATACCATTTGGAGCATACGACAGACCCAGCGCAAAATCCTGATTGACTTTGTCAAAATCAGAATCATGCAGAACATGACCACACGTCAGGAGAATCCTAAACTTATATTTGAAATCATTGATGCCATTAATGATAATGCCCTTACAATTGGCTTTGCCAGACGTTTTGCAACCTACAAAAGAGCCCATTTATTATTCAGTAACCTGGAGAAACTTTCTGCATTGTTGAATAATCCTGATAAACCCATGATGCTGATTTATGCTGGAAAAGCACATCCTGCCGACACTCAGGGTCAGGAACTGATTAAACGCATAGTTGAAATTTCTAAAACCAAAACATTTTTAGGAAAGATTGTTTTTATTGAAAATTACGACATGACTCTGGCTTCAAAACTTATTCAAGGCGTTGATATTTGGCTCAATACCCCAACCAGACCACAGGAAGCTTCCGGAACTTCAGGTGAAAAGGCTGTTATGAATGGTGTTGTGAATCTCAGTGTGCTTGACGGCTGGTGGGCTGAAGGTTATAAATCCAATGCCGGATGGGCACTCAAAGAAGAACGTACCTATCAGAATCAGGCCATTCAGGATGAACTGGATGCCGAAACAATTTACGACATGCTTGAAGATGAGATTGTTCCTATGTTTTACGACCGGAATGAACACGATGTGCCTGTGAAATGGATTTCATACATCAAAAATACCATTTCGGAAGTTGCTCCCCATTTTACCATGAACAGGCAACTTAATGACTATTATTCAAAATTTTATAACAAGCTCTTTGACAGGTCTGAAATTTTAAAAGAAAATAATTTTAAAACACTTAAAGAACTTTCTGCTTGGAAAATGAGAGTCCTAAGAGCCTGGAACAACATTGAAGTCATCGAAATGAACGTCCCTGACTCAACAAACAATCCACTTAAGTTTGGAGAAAAATTTATCGCTGAAGTGACTTTGGATCTGGCTGAGATAAATCCCGAAAATATTGGAATAGAAGTGATGTTCGGCCAAAAAGTGATGGATTGTGTGGACAGTATTTTTTACAAACAAGACCTTGAGATTAAGGAAATTCATGGCAACAGAGTTACATTCTCCTGTGTCATTTTTATTACACGTTCGGGTGTGTTCGACTATGCTTTCAGAATGTATGTAAAAAATCCTTTACTGCCTCACCGTCAGGATTTTAATCTTATAAAGTGGCTGTAAGAAATGATTAATTGTCAATTAGTGACAGATTATAAATTTAAAACAACATAATATGAAACTTTTAGAAAACAAAAATGTTTTAATCACTGGTGCCTCTAGAGGTATAGGTAAAGCCATTGCCTTAAAATTTGCAGAACATGGCGCTAATGTGGCTTTTTCAGACCTTATGTATGATGATAATATGATGGCATTGGAAAAAGAATTATCCGCTTTTGGTGTTAAAGCCAAGGGTTTTGCTTCTGATGCTTCCTCTTTAACCGGCTCTGAACAGCTTATTACAGATGTGGTTGCGCTTTTTGGTACTATTGAAGTCCTTGTAAATAATGCAGGCATTACCCGCGACAACCTTTTGATGCGCATGGAAGAAAAAGACTGGGACATGGTTTTAAACGTCAATCTCAAGTCTGTATTTAACCTCACAAAAGCTGTTCAGCGGTACATGCTTAAGCAAAGGCAAGGTTCGATTATAAATATGGCTTCTGTTGTGGGTATTTCGGGCAATGCAGGACAGTCTAATTACTCAGCTTCTAAAGCAGGGATTATAGGCTTTACAAAATCTATTGCCAAAGAATTGGGATCTCGCAATGTGCGCTGCAATGCCATTGCCCCTGGCTTTATTGAAACCGATATGACAGCCAAATTACCTCAGGAAATAGTTGAGAACTGGGTTAAGAACATACCTCTTCGCCGCAGTGGAAAACCTGAAGATGTGGCCAATCTGGCACTGTTCCTTGCCTCTGATTTATCTTCTTATATCAGCGGACAAGTAGTTAATGTGTGCGGAGGGATGGAGGTTTAGGGGAAGTGAACTATAGTGTGCTAAAGTGAACTAAAGTGAGCTAAAGTTGCCTGACGGCGGTAAAGATAATTAATAAATTATGACAAAATTTAAAAGAGGCAATATCTTCAACAATGTAGAAATTGTTGACATTGCCAGTGGTGGCAAGGCAGTCGGGAAAGTTGACAATGTGGTAATTTTTATCAATAATGCTGTACCAGGGGATGTGGTTGATGTTGTTATCAACAGTGTCAAAAGAAGATATTATGAGGGCAATGTCTTAAATTTTATTAAGTTTTCTGATAAAAGAACGGACCCTAAATGCACCCATTTTGGTGTATGTGGCGGTTGCAAATGGCAGAACCTGAGTTATACCGAACAACTCAAATTCAAACAAAAGCAAGTGGTTGACAACCTTGTACGTATTGGTAAAATAACAATTAACTCTATTGAAGATATTATCCCTTCAGAAAATATTTATTATTACCGCAATAAACTCGAATACACTTTTTCCAATAAAAGATGGCTCACTAAAGATGAATTTAATGCAGATCCTTTTGTGCCATTAAATATCAATGGATTGGGTTTTCATATCCCCGGTTTGTTCAGTAAAGTTTTGAATATTGATGAGTGTTTTTTGCAAGCAGCTCCCTCAGATGCCATCCGGTTGGCTGTAAAGAAATTTGCCATTGTAAATGATTACACCTTTTTCGATTTAAAAGAACAGACTGGTTTTCTGAGAAACCTTATCATTCGTACTTCAACACAAAGTGAGCTGATGGTGATTGTTGTTTTTCATCAAGAAGACGATGAGAAAGTCAATGCTTTGATGCAACACTTGGCTGAACAGTTTCCCGAAATCACCTCCCTGATGTATGTCATTAATCCTAAAAGAAATGACACAATCAGTGATCTTGATGTGATATTGTATAAAGGCAAAGACCATCTGACTGAAAAAATGAATGAACTGACTTTCAGGATTGGCCCCAAGTCATTTTTCCAGACCAATTCTGTGCAGGCACTTACATTATACAATGTGGTTAAAGATTTTGCCGGACTGACAGGGAAGGAAATTGTATATGACCTTTATACAGGAACTGGTACCATAGCCATTTTCTTGTCAGCTGCTGCCAAAAAAGTAGTAGGAGTGGAGTATATTGAGCAAGCCATAGAAAATGCCAAAGAAAACAGCTTATTCAACGGGCAGAAAAATACTGTTTTTGTAGCTGGTATCATGGAAAAAATACTTGATAACGCCTTTATCCAAACCCATGGCCAGCCTGATGTGGTGATTACCGACCCCCCACGCTCTGGCATGCACCCCAAAGTGGTTGAGCAGTTGCTTCAAATAGCTCCTTCTAAAATCGTTTACGTCAGTTGCAATCCATCCACCCAAGCCCGAGATCTGGCATTGCTTTCTGGAGCTTACAATGTGCTTAAAATTCAACCTGTGGATATGTTTCCCCATACTGAACATGTTGAAAATGTGGCTTTACTTTTAAAGAAGTAGTACTTAATATATTCCAGCTTTTTTTTAATTTTTTTCTTGTGTCAGTAATGATACAAAACATACTTAACTTTTGATTGACAAAGATTGATGAAGGGTTTATTTAATATCTTTTGATATATGTTAAATTTAATATATTAATAGTAATCTATAAATTGTTTGTGAAAAATAAAACATATAATAATATGCATTTATAATTTGTTTTTCAAGATAATTTATTATTTTTACATATATAAACAATAATTTGAAATGATGAAACATATTTTTTATAAGAATTTTTTTACAATTGTGTTGTTGCTAAGTTTTTTTGTGTCGAATGGACAAGGTACTGTAACATTGGGTACAGGCACTACCAATAATACCAATACTGCTTATCCGACACCTTATGGCACATACAGAAAAAGTATGCGGGTGCAGTATCTTATACTCAAATCGGAATTGAATGGATTGGGTGTTTCGACCGGTAATATAACCGCCTTGGGCTTTAATATAGCAAATATCAACACCATTAAAGCAATGCCTAATTACACCTTAAAAATTAAATCAACAACAGCAACTGTTCTAGGCACAACTTTCGACAACGATAACCTTAAACAAGTATGGTATAGCTCAAGCTTTTTACCGGTAAATGGTTGGAACACCCATACTTTTTCTTCATCATTTTACTGGGACAACAATTCAAATGTGCTTGTTGATATTTGTTTCGATTTACTTTCGACCACTATAAGCCGAAATGCCTCGGTTTATTATACGGCTACTGGCACCTACCTTTGCACACATACCAATTCTGATTATACACCTTCGTGTGGTACTACAAGCTCAAGTTTGCGCAGTTACAACAGGGCTAATATGCAGATTACATGGAGTGCCACTTCATGCCCACCGCCAACTTCGTTAACAATTAGCAATATTACGATGAGCACTGCTCAACTTGGTTGGACAGAACGCGGTACAGCCACACAATGGAATGTTGAAGTAGGTTTGCCCGGCTTTACACCCGGTACGGGTACCTATGTCAAATATGTAACAGGCACTGGCAGTAACCCCTGGACTGTGACAGGCCTTGATTCGCTGAAAGGTTACGAATTCTATGTGCGTGCTAATTGTGGTGGCTCTTTGAGCCAGTGGGAGGGTCCTTATGCCTTTCAAACCATAGGCAGTCCTCTGTCGGGAACCTATACCATTGATAAAACACAACCGACACTGAATAAAAATTTTAATAGCTTTACCGATATGGCCAAAGCGCTTAATTCAAGCACAATTGATGGTCCTGTGACAATAAATGTAACAACAGGTACCGGCCCCTATACCGAGCAGATTATCCTCAAAGAGTTTACCGGCAGCAGTGCTACCAATACGGTAACCATTAATGGCAACGGTGATTCACTTCAGTATTATTCAACAAATCATATTGAACTGGCTACACTTAAACTGAAGGGCACAGATTATCTGACGGTTAATAACCTGGTCATTAAAGCATTAGCCACTGGCACTTTTGAATACGGTTACGCCGTTCACCTGATGAATGGGGCAGATTATAACACTTTCGACGGCTGTCAGTTTAAGACTAACACTTCTCAAAATAGTTCCCAATATGCCGGTTTTGTAGCCTGCAACGCTATTGCTGATGCTGAAACTGCAGGACTTGCTGCAAGCAATCTCACCATTACACATTGTAAAACAATAGGGGGTTATCACGGTATGATATTAAACGGCCCAACCAGTGCTCCATACAGCAATAACAACAACATCTCAAACAACACTATTGAAGACTTCTTTTCTTACGGTCTTTATTTTCGCAGTTTTACCAACTCCGTGATTTCTGAAAACATCATTACCCGTCCAACCAGAACAAACTCATCATCATTGTATATGATGATTGGCTACAATGATTTAAGCGGTACACAGATAACAAAAAACAGAATAACAGGTTTTTCTTCTGTCAGCAATACCAATTATGTAGCACCTATAAGAATTTTAAATGCTGCTACTTCATCCGGTGTGCCTCTTCAATTGAGTAACAATGTTATTTATGGTTTTGAAAATATGAATTCATCACAGGAGGGCATATATATTAACAGTTCATCAGCTTCTTTAAATGCGAAAATCTATCACAATACCATTTCTTACGACAATATAGCTCAAACAGGGAGTGGCAGTACAATGGCGATTTATTTACAGGCAGTGTCCGGTGCCCAGATTGATCTTCGCAACAATATTATTTCAATAACAAATACCTCTGCAGGAAATAAATACTGTTATTATTTTAATGGCGCTTTTACATTGACATGTAACAACAATGTATTGTATAACAACAACAACAGTGGGACAAATTATACAGCCTACTGGAACTCAACCAGCTTTAACTCATTTGCTTCATGGCAAGCATATAACAGCAATGCTTACGACCAGAATAGTAAAGACATTGACCCACAATTTACATCACCACTGGTGACTCCCCGCAGATATTTAATTGATAATATGGGGGCTGATCTGAGCGCTCAGATAACTGACGATATTTTTGGAGTATCCCGTCCTGCTGCTTCTGATCCCGGTGCTATTGAATTTACAGGTCTTCCTTGTATCCCACCGGCTTCTCTTACTGCATCAGGTATTACAGATGACGCTGCCACTCTCATATGGTCTGAGTCCGGCTCGGCTACATTGTGGAATGCTGAGATTGGTGTTGATGGCTTTACTCCCGGAAATGATGAAGAAGTAGCTTCCACAATTGGCGCCACCTCTACATCCTGGAATGTTTCAGGGCTTGATGTGTTGACCGATTACGAGTTCTATGTCCAGTCCGATTGCGGCAGCGGCGATGTCAGTACATGGGCTGGGCCTTATGCATTCAGCACTTTGGCTACTTTGTTGTCGGGCACTTATACCATCAACAGCACACAGCCAACAGGAGGTACTAATTTTATAAGCTTTACAGATCTGGCAGGCGCCCTTACCAGTGGTGGTTTAGCCGGCCCTGTTACCGTAAATGTAGTGACAGGTACCGGTCCCTATAATGAATCTTTCCTGTTGAATGAACTTAATTTCAGCAGTGCTACTAACACGCTGACCATTAACGGAAATAACGAGACTTTACAATACCTTTCTACAAACAATTATCAGAGAGCTACTTTAAAACTCAACGGCACTGACTATGTAACTGTTAATAACCTAACCATTAAAGCTTTAGGAACGAATAGCAACGAGTATGGTTTTGCAGCACATGTAAAATCTGCTGCCAATTTTAACGCTTTTAACAATTGTCAATTCATAACCAACATCACTTCAGATTTAAACAACTATGCAGCTTTTGTAATGAATGATAATGATACAAGTGCCACATCTTGGGCTCAAACTACGGTTGCTAATAATTTGTCAGTCACAAACAGTTCCTGCACAGGAGGTTATATTGGTATGGCTATTTGCGGTGCAGCTATAGATAAAACACCTGCTGATAATATCAGCATTTCAAATAATGAAATTAAGGATTTTTATCTCAGAGGCTTAGCTGTAATCGGTGTAAGTAATTCTCTTATTGAAGGCAACACTATTACCAGACCTGAAAGAACAAACGGTGGAGGTATTGAAATGATGTATCTTGCATCATATATGAACGGGACAACTATTTCAAAAAATGTAATTACCGAATTTTCTATTATACCCACAACCAACTCAGCTTATGGGATTACATCAAGCCAGCTTATTGCTTCTTCAGGTGGTGGATTGCTTATCGCAAATAATCTTATTTACGGCTTTCAGAACATGAATGGAGGACAAACAGGCATACAGCTTAATACCTATTCAAGTTCAGATATTTTCAAGTTGTATCATAATACTGTTGCTCTCGATAACACATCGCATGGTGGGGCTTTCGGAATATTTTGTTTAAATTATAGTGGCTCTAATGATAATTTGGAAATTAAAAACAATATTTTTTCATATACAACCAACACAACCGGAGCCAAATACATATATTATTTTGGTGTCAGTTCTGGATTTACGCTTACAAGCAACAATAATGTGCTTCACATGGGTTATATTCTTGGAACAACTCGTTGTGCATATAAATTTCCTACAAATTATACTGCTCTTGCCGACTGGCAAGCTGCCGGATATGATGTAAACGGCACCGGTTCAGATCCTGCTTTTATAAACCCTTTACGCACGCCTACCAACTCTGCTGTTGCTAATATAGGATACAACCTTTTAAGCATCGTTCCTGATGATATCAGTGGTGCTTCACGTACCTCAACACCCGATCCAGGTGTTCTTGAGTTTGTTCCTCAAACTTGTTTACAACCTTCAATTATCACCCTAAACAGTTTTTCTGCTGAATCAGCAATTTTTGATTGGACAGAGCAAGGCACTGCTGTTTTGTGGAATACAGAGGTTGGACTAATTGGATTTACTCCAGGTACTGGCACTTCTGTAGTTTCTCAGTCAGGTGTTAGTACTAAACCATGGACAGCAACAGGACTTTCATCCAATACCGGATATCACTTTTATGTGCGCTCAGACTGCGGAGGCGGTGATTTAAGCCCTTGGATAGGACCTTACACTTTTAGAACTTTATGCAACAATGTCACAACATTTAGTGAAGACTTTGATGATGTGACAGCTCCGGCATTATCCGATTGCTGGGTTAAAGCAGGTGGAATAGGCGGTGTTTACACAATAACGGCTGCATCTACATCTGCACCCAACAGCCTCGCTTTAAATTCTTCTCCAAGTTCTCACGGCATTGTAATTATGCCTCCCGTAAGTAATGCCGGTGCAGGAACCCATTTTCTGCGATTCAAAGCCAGAGTTACTGCATATCCCGGTACTGCGGAGTTACAACTGGGTTATATTACAAACCCCAACGACCGTTCAACTTTTGTCCTGCTTGAATCAATGACACTTACTACTTCTTTTTATGAATATGAATTTTACCCGGGAACTGCACCTGGCTCAAACAATTATTTAGCACTGAGGGCTGATCCCAATTATGGCAATGTATTTTATATTGACGATATACGCTGGATTCCTGACAATTGTCCTCAACCTACAAATCAGTCTTTGACAAATTTAAGCGCGACAACTGCAACTATGAGCTGGACAGAAATTGGCAGTGCAACTGTATGGGATACTGAAGTCGGATTGAGTGGATATTTGCCCGGAGCAGGAAATCATGTTGCTACAGGTTCAGATGTTACAAGTAACTCATGGCAGGCCACGGGCTTAAGTTCCAACACATCATACGACTTTTATGTCAGGGCCGATTGTGGCAGTAATTACAGCACTTGGACAGGTCCTTTCAGTTTTACTACCCCTTGTACTACATCAAATCTCCCCCTTGCTGAGTATATTGACAATGCTTCATTTCCTGCTTGCTGGCAGCCTTCTGTTACAGGAATCTGGTCTGCCAATAACAGCGCCAATGCGGGTGGTGAAGCATATGAACTAAGGGCTTTATTTAAAAGTTATAACGGTATATCTCGTTTAGTAGCGCCACCAGTTAATACAAGTGGTTTAAGCAAAATAAAATTACGCTTTCTTACTTCACTTACAGGAAATACTACAGGTGCCATACTCAAGATACAAAGCAGTGCCGATGGGGTTAACTGGACAGATGAAGGATGGAGTAAAACCAGTAATAGTTTCGTGTCTGGGGGCACCGAAGTCGACATAGATATTTCAAATAACCTGGGTGCAAATACATATATTGCCTGGGTAATCGATGGCAATCATATGGCTTACAACAACTGGCGTGTCGATAATATTAGAATAACCAGCTGTTGGCAGTGCTCTAATCTATCTGCCAGTAATATAACTACAACTGCTGCGGATTTAACGTGGAATGCTGGTAGCAACGAAACACAATGGAATATTGAATGGGGAACTGCCGGTTTTACTTTCGGTACAGGCACCCGGGTTACAGGGCATAACAGCACAACCTATAATTTGAGCGGATTATCTCTTAACACATCCTACGACTTCTATGTACAGGCCGATTGTATAAATGATACCAGCTCATGGGCAGGTCCTTTTACATTTAAAACCGAATGTAATCCTGTCAGCTCACTACCATGGACAGAAGGTTTCGAAACAACAGTGATTCCGTCATTATCCCCGTGCTGGACTGAAGAAAGTGGCGACTGGGTAGTTACAAACAATGCTAACACAACTTATGATGCTGATGCTTATGCCGGTTCTCAATTTTTGAGAGAAGCCTGGAATGCTTCTAATGAGTATGTATGGACACCTGGTTTTGAACTTACTGCAGGCACTTCATACGATTTGTCTTTCTGGTGGGCAGGTGACAATTACCCGGGTTGGACAGGTGAAGTTTATTGTAATACCTCTCATAGTTCATCCGGCGCAACAGCATTAGGTGCTGCCTTTGTTGAGACAGGTACGACAACGGATAAAACTTACAGAAAAGTAATTCGCACATTTACACCATCAGTAAATGGTGTTTACCACTTCGCATTGAAAATTAACGCTACTCATCCCGATGCTTGGTATATAAGCTTTGATGATTTCCTCCTCGAAGTGGCGCCCCCTTGTGGCACACCCTCAGGTGTATCCGCATCGAACATCTCTGCAACTACAGCTGATTTGTCATGGACAGCAGGCTCAAATCAAACATTGTGGGACGTGGAATTGGGAACAAGCGGATTCACACCCGGAACAGGAACCTCCTTGTTTTCTGCAACCGGAATAAGTAATCCCAACTGGCAAGCTACAAGCTTAACACCTAATACAGCTTACGATTTTTATGTAAGGGCACAATGCACTGGTGGTGGATATAGTTATTGGCCCGACAAACTCTCTTTTTCAACTGCTTGCGGAACTTTTTACCTGCCTTATGAGGATGGTTTTGAAAATAATGTTTGCTGGACACAGGTCGATGTTGATGGCAGTGGTGCTCATTGGGGCATCAGCTCTTCAACAAATCATACTTCAGGTGGTGCTAAATCCGCTTACCATAACTATGGGGCTTCAGGTTATGCAGAGACAGGAATGCTCTATTCACCTTTCATTGTATTTCCTTCTGGCGTTAATATTGAAATGTCTTTCTGGTCTTATAACAGCCTCCCTTTATCTTATGGAAAAAACAGTCTTCTTATTTCAACAGATGGTACTAACTTTACTGAAGTATGGTCGCCGGTATCTGTTGTTGAAAACTGGACTGAAACAACCGTTGATTTGTCTGCTTATGCCGGCAATACCATCAAACTAGCCTTTAAATACGAGGGGACTTTTGCTCACAGATGGTATGTTGATGATGTCAAAATTGTAAAAAACCTTATTGTTGATGCTGCAAGTCAGGTTATAAACAGCAGCACTTCATTTGAAAACATTACCATTGAGCCTACAGGACAACTGTCTCTCAATAATGGTAACACACTTAATGTTACCGGTAATTTTATTATTGAATCCGATGAAAATGGCACTGGTTCTTTTATACAGAATGGAAATATGAATGTAACCGGCGATATTGTTGTACAAAAGTACTTACCCAATAATACAACATCAGGCTGGACTCTTTCAGTGCCGGTTGTAAATGCTGATGAGTCGGTTTTTGCAGGAGCCGATGGTTTGTTTTACTATAACTCTTCTACACGCACATGGATGCCTCATACTGCTGGTGCTTTAGCACAGATGACCGGCTATGTGGTGCGCTTTCCTATTACTAAAACCATCCTTTTTAATGGCAGTCTTAATAATGGTTCTTTTTCCAGAACAGATTTAGTTCGTACTGTAGCACCTTCCAATTACGGATGGAACTATGTAGGTAATCCTTATCCCTCTCCCATTGACTGGAATGCCACTCCGGGTATTTCATTTACAAATCTAAATAGTGCGATTTATTTCAGAAAAGCCAATGGCGATGTTGCTTCTTATGTTGATGGATTGGGCAACAACGGTGGTACTAATATCATTCCTTCAATGCAAGCTTTTTGGGTTCAGGTAACTGAAGGCCAATCAAGTGGCACGCTGGCAATTTCTAATGAAGCACGCGTGCATGGTGCAAACGCTAATTATAAATCAACAATTGCTGATGTGTTGAGAATCAATCTTAGTGTTAACGGATTGTCTGATGAAGCTGTTGTACGGTTCCGCAATAATGCAACTCCTGGTTTTGATGGCGCTTTTGATGCAGAAAAAATGTACAGTGACAACCTTGAAACACCCCAGATTTATTCCCAAAGTTTATATAAAGAATATGCTATTAATTCACTCCCTGAAATAACAGGCTGTGTTACTGTCCCGTTAGGATTTAATGCTCCCTATGCTGGTTCTTATGTTATCTCTTTTGCTGGATTGGATAACTTCGATAGCCATGTCAGCATTGTTCTCGATGATTTGTTTAATAATTCACTTACAAATCTCCGCCAACAACCATCTTACACTTTTAATGAAGTTGCAGGATGTATAAATGATAGATTTGTTCTGCATTTCAACAGCAACCTTTTAAATAACGACATGGGTGTATCAGATAAAAGCATACAGATTTATGCTTACGAAAATGCTGTCTATATTAATAATATAAAAGAAAAAGGGGCAGTTGTATATATTTACAATACATTAGGACAGTCAGTAGTGACACAAAATGTTTTTGCAGGATGTTTGAACAAAGTAAATACACAATTAAAAACAGGTAATTATTATGTTAAAGTGATAACACCTACCGGTATTAACTCATCAAAAGTTTTTCTTAAACAAAAATAAAATATCCTATTGGTATAAATAAATAGTGTATTTATCAGTAAAGCAGATGAAATGTAATAAAAAAGAAAAAGTTTTTATTTCTTTTTTGAAGCTACTTCCTGAGCTTTAATTCTAAACTCTTCTGCCTTTTGTTTGTTGCCCATAATGGCATAAGTCTGTGAGATGTTAAGGTAGAGTTCGGGCTTGTCGGGCTTTAGTTTCATGGCTTCTTCAAAGAAATGGAGCGACTGTGTAAAGTCTTTTTTCATGCCATACGCAATACCCAGATTTTCAAGATTGGAAGCGTCATCAGGCTTTATCTGATTGGCTATTAACAGATGCTCAAGCGATTTGTCGAGATTGTTGAAAATTTTTCCGTACAGTTCTCCAAGTTTGCTGTGCGAATCGTAATGCTTGGGGTCTTCCTTTACAATACCTAATAATATACTCATTGCACTGTCAATCTGATTCTTGCTTTCATAAGCTCTGGCTAATTGATATCTGTTGTTACGGCTTAAAGGTTCGTATTTATTCAGCTTGTAAAATGTTTTTATTGACTCTTCATAAAATCCTTTGCTGTTGAGCAGTTGGGCAAGGTGTGCTATATTGTTGAGCGCATCTTTGTTCTGGGGTGCTATCTTAAGCGCATTTTCGTAGCAAACATAAGCTTCATTAAATTTTTCGAGGTACAATAATGCATTGCCGTACAGAACCCACCCTGCCACATAATGGGGGTGCACTTCCAGCCCGTGCGACAGATATTTAATGGCCCGGTTGAGATATTCCTCCTTTTGTACAGGGTCTGCTGTTTTCTGCGATGCTTCTATCAGTACACCTCCGGCCGAAATTGTGCACTTGGCGCTGTTTGCCGATACATTGACATCACTTGTAAAAAGGGTAAAATCGTCTTTCCATACAGGATTACGGCTTATTGTCCTGATTGAATAAAGAGTTAATATGGCAAATGTAATCCAGCCTGCATATTTTAGTATCAGTTGCTGAGGAACTTTAATTCTCGCAATTAAAATAAGGATATAGTAAGCTAAAATGATACAGAAGCCCAGAAGAGGTACAAACATAAAACGCTCGTTCATGAAGGTGCCTATATTAAAAACAATGTTAGAGGCTATTGAAAAAGTCATCAGATAGACCATCACGCCGAATGCCGGTAATTGCTTTTTAATACAGCCCCAGATAGCATAAAACCCAAGATATATATATATAAGCAAAGGCAAAATGGCTTTAACCGACGACAATGTAACTATTTCTATATGAAAGGGATAATAATCGTGAGTGAGAGGATGAGGAAATATCAAAAGTTTCAGATAAATGCCCATAGTGTAAAAAATAGTGGCAAATTTATCTGCAGTTGTAGCATTGACAAATGGGTTGTTAAGTAATTCCTTCTCTACACCTATATTGAGCTCACCCAATACAGCAAACCTTATGAATATAAAAACCACTGCCGCCAGCCCAATAGGCAATAAAGAAATGATGTAATCTTTGGTTTTAGGTTTAAAAAAGAAATACAAACACAAAGGAATAACGCCCAAAAAAGTGATGGCATTTTCCTTCGACATTAATGCCAGAAACATCAAAACACCAGCTATAAGCACATTGTAAAGCTTTTTGGTGTCCAAATATTTTAATATGAAAAACAGGGTCGATATTGAAAAAAGAAAACACATCAAATCATCACTGCCTTTGATGTTGGCCACTATTTCGGTATGAAGCGGATGGGCTGCAAAGAACAAGATGACAAGAAATGGCAGATAACGCAACAGTCCTTTGTACGAGGCAAACAGCCTTTTTAATACCATAAGTAAAACACTGCATGTAAGGGCATATAAAAGGATATTCAGAAGGTGTCCTACAAATGGATTCAAACCAAAAAACTGATACTCTATGGCAAAAACGACTTGCGATAAAGGCCGGTATCTGCCTCCGGTCAGCAAGTTTTTCTTTTCTCCGAAAAACCCTACAAATGAATCATTGGTTAATATGTCCTTGATGCCATTAAACCCCTTTTTAGTAAATGTATTCTCTGTAATAAGCAATCGGTCGTCAAGCGCATACTGCAATGTAAGTGTGTTGCCATATAATATGACGATAAAAATAAACAACAGCGTAAATTGTAGTCTGTTATTTGAAAATACTTTTTCAATAAGCGATTCCTTTTTAACTGTGGTAAATGATGGCTCAGTTGATGCCATTTCACTGTTAGACTGAATTTTGTATTTCTTTTTCTTAGCCATTTATATTATTTATTTTTGATAAAATTAGTAAATAAGATGAATATCTTTCCACGAAACAATTTTTGATGAGCTTCTGTTTTGAATTTGGCTTCCACCATAAATAATATAAGATTGTGTGTCGGAATGCAAATGATTAAAGTAATCGAGACCTTTAAAAAAATCACTGGCAATTGTTTTACCCGATTTAATTTCAATAGCTTTTATTTTCTGATTATCTTCGAGAATACAATCAACTTCATTACCTGTTGAATCTCGCCAAAACCATAATTCAGTGCTCTGTCCGCTATTCACTTTGAATTTTATCAATTCTGCAATAATTAAATTTTCAAACAAAGCCCCCTTAGCAAAATGAAACATTACATCTTCAGCTTTCTTAATACCCAGCAAATAGGCTGCAAGTCCGGTATCATAAAAATACAACTTGTGCGATTTGATGATACGTTTGTTGAAGTTTTTGTAATAGGGTGGCAGTCTGAAAACAATAAAACTGGCTTCCAATATTGACAGCCATGTCTGAACTGTATGGTAAGATAGTCCTAATTCATTACCAATTTCTGAAAAATTAACCAATTGGCCAGTTCTTCCGGCACACAATTTTAAAAATTGTTGAAATTTTGCCAAATCTCCAATATTTATAATTTTTCTGACATCCCTTTCAACATAGGTTTGAATATAGTTTTTTAACCACTCACCTGCTTCAAGTCCATCATTGTATATGCGAGGGTAAAACCCATTATACAAATAGTCTTCATAATTGTCTTTAAAAAACTTAGTGCTTTTCAACTCCTCAATCGAAAAGGGTAAAAGATTGAAAATAGCAATCCTGCCAGCCAAACTTTGTGAAATATATTCAAGCAATAAAAAATTATGAGAACCGGTAAGAATGTATTGACCTTTCTGAGGATTATTATCAACAGCTATCTGAATGTATGAAAATATTTCCGGAACATATTGGGCTTCATCTATAATCATAGGCCCTTTATATTGCAACATAAATCCCTTAGGGTCTGTTGAGGCATATTGTCTTAATTCAGGATCTTCAAAATTTAAATAGGTGTAATTTTTAAATACTTTTTTAACTAAGGTCGTTTTTCCCGATTGACGCGGGCCTAAAAGAGATATTACAGCGTATTTTTGTGACGCGGCCTGAATTATTACTTCAAGTTTTCTTGTCAGTAAAGTCATGCAAAATAGAAGTTTGATTTCTAATTTACAAAGATATGCAAATATTTAATAAAGAAAAATTTTTTTAAATTGTTTGAGATTGCCCGAATAATTATAAACTATATAAAAACCTGAATTTAAAAAGGATAGATTGGTTTTTCTTTGATTACTTTGGGCAACAATACGCCCAGTTAAATCAAACACACTTAAATTATAGTTTTTACTGTCGTCAATAATAAGCAGTTCTTTTGATGATGGGTTGAAAGTAAAAATATCATTAGTTTCTATCTGTTCAACCTCGGTGACCACCTGAAACAACCATTCAAAGGCATCTCCGTATTCACGTTTCCAGAACCACTCGCTGTGCTGCCCATCTGTTTTGGATACCAGGTTAAACTCAGAAGGGGAAAAGCCATGCAAAAGCATTTTATCAATAACAGCCTGCATATCACTTATCATGGTCGTGCTTTCATTTTGTCCGGCTACAAAATAAAAACGTTGGGGAAACGCATGAGAAACTGTATCCAAACAAAGCTGTAATGTGTCTGAATACCAGAAGGATGGTGAAAAAATACCTGCTTTGCTAAAAACCTCAGGATGTTTTACAGCTGCATAAAAGCTTATCAGTCCACCCATTGAGCTGCCCATTATGGCTGTGTTCTCTCTGTTGGGCATTGTTCTGAAATGAGCATCAATATAGGGTTTCAAGTTGTTGACAATAAAATCAACATATTCATCACCCTCTCCACCCCCATACTGGGTATTGATCCAGGGCGAATATTCGTTCATGCGATCCACACTGTTCTCAATGCCAACAATAATGGCGGAGGGAGAAAACTGTGGAAAAATAGCTTCCATGGTGCTGTCAATATTCCATTCTCCGAAAGGTGCATAAACAGCATCGAAAAGGTTTTGTGCATCATGCATATACACCACAGGATAAGCATTGGTTGATGTAAAATAGTCGGGTGGAAAATAAACCCAGATACGTCTGTTGTGATTTAACTGAGGGATGGGAAAATCCAGATCGAGCAGATAAGTGTTTCCTAAAGATGTATGCCATCCCAGCATGTCTTCCCAATTTGCTATCTGGCAATCAATGGTTAGTCCGTTAGCAAAATTAAAGGACCTGTTGGGCAGGTAAGTGCCATCCAGTTGAGTTTCAACACTTGAAAAGCTTCCCCGCGTAAATTTGAATTCAATTAAAGTTCCAACAATTGAATTAAGCTCAATTTCATAAGTGCCATTAGGCTGTTTTATCATCATGTATGATAAGCTGTTTCCCTGCCAGTTGTCAACTGTGCCTGTCAGGAAAATGGTGTCTGTCAGCGGTGTGTAATAACGTGGAATATCAGTAATCCTTATTGTAGCCTGGCTCATCAGCTTAATACTTATGGAGATAAAAAACAAAATAATAAATAGCTTTTTCATAACATAAATAATTAATTTATATATCAGCAGTCTCAATCTTCAACCTGGAAATATTCCTTTCAACTTTAGTGCACTTTAGTTCACTTTAGTCACTTTAGCTCACTTTAGTTCACTTTAGCTCACTTTAAGTGGTCACTGAGCGAAACAAAGTGGAGCGATGCACTGAGTATATCGAAGTGCCGAAGTGCACTTTAGTTCACTTCTTCTACTCAAAGTCCGGATACAACAAATATTTCTTTCTTGTTTTTTTATAGTTCTCAAGCCCGGGTTGCCACGACTTTTTAATGTCTTCTTCACTTTTACCTTCGACAATCATTTTTTTAAGAGAAGCTGTGCCGGCCAGTTTATCAAACATATTATTGAAAAAAATATCTTTATTGGGTATGTTCTCATAAGAACCCAAAAGCCAGAACAAATAAAGCTTTTTGTAATTTTTAATGAACAGCTCAGCAAAATCTGCCAGATCATAGCCTTTGCAAAGTTTTCCCATCAAAGGAGGGTCTTTAGCTTCGGGCTTGCTTTGAGGTGTGAATGTATAAGTGCCTGTTTTGAAATCGGGATGACCCACTACCTGAAAAGGCTTATCTGTGCCTCTGCCAATGCTCATTACAGTGCCTTCAAACAAACAAAGTGAAGGATACAGATAGACAGAACTCATATTCGGTAGGTTAGGAGAGGGTTTAACTGGTAAAATATAGTAATAAGTATGATTGTAATTGTTTACGGTAATATATTTTAAATCGCATTTAACACCATTTTTCAACCAACCTTCACCATTTATCATTAAGGCATATTCAGCTACAGTAAGACCATGAACAATAGGTACAGGGTTTATTCCCACAAATGATTTAAATTCCTTTTCAAGCACAGGACCATCAACATAAAACCCATTGGGGTTAGGCCTGTCGAGAACAAGCATTGTTTTCTTATTTTCAGCACAGGCTTCCATCACGTAATACATGGTTGAAGTATAAGTATAAAAGCGCACGCCCACATCCTGAATATCAAATATAACAATATCAACATTTTGCAAATCAGCTGCACGTGGCTTAAATTCTTTTCCATAAAGTGAAATGACGGGAATACCTGTTTGCTTGTCGGTGTAATCACCTATTTTTTCACCGGCTTCTACTTCCCCTCTGAAACCATGTTCAGGGACAAAAATTTTTTTAATGTCAAAACCTGCTTTTAGAAGGGTGTCAACAAGATGTACTTTGCCTACAGTAGATGTGTGATTAGCTACAATAGCTATTCTTTTGCCCTTGAGCATAGGAAAGTATTGATCTGTTCTTTCAGCGCCTACTTTTACGTCATTATTTGTAATTGTTCTGTAGAGAATACTTTCGGCGTTTTGAGAAAAAACAAACGAGGCACTGAACAATAACACTGAAATAAACAAAAAATAATATTTTTTTATCATGACAATATGTTTTGAATTTCAAGACTTCAAGTTCCAAAAATAGTGATATTTTTGCAGAACATAAAAATTTTTCTGTTGAATTTAGAATACTACATCACTAAGAAAATTGTAAAGGATAAAAACAAAAGCAGTTTTTCCAAAAATGCTGTTGCTGTTGCTGTTTTAAGCGTGGCACTCGGTCTTTGTGTAATGATAATTGCTGTTGCTACAGTTACCGGTTTCCAAAAAGAGATTGCCAACAAAGTTATTGGCTTTGGAGCCCATATTCAAATCAGTAATTATGATAACAACCTTTCGCTCGAAACAGTGCCTATTAACAAAAACCAAAACTTTTATTCGGCATTAGAAAACAACCCCGATATAGAACACATACAGTCTTTTGCCTTAAAACCGGGTATTATCAAAACTGATGAACAAATCGAAGGAACTGTTGTGAAGGGAATTGACTGCGACTTTGAATGGAAGTTTTTTGAAGACCGACTTATTGCCGGCCAAAAGTTTACAATAAATAAAACCGATACTGTTCCCAATAAAAATATTGTAATTTCTGCTACCACAGCCAAACTCCTCAAGCTTAAAGTGGGCGATAAAGTACAGGTGTGGTTTATTCAGAATCCTCCAAGAGTCAGACTCTTTGAAGTTGGTGGCATCTATGAAACTGGTCTTGAAGAGTTCGACAAAATGTTTATCCTTGCTGACATCCGGCATATTCAGAAACTCAACAACTGGAGTGGAGATCAGATTTCAGGAATAGAAATTTTTATTAAAGATTTTAATAAACTCGATGCCGTCAATGACTTTGTGAGCAATGAAATCAGTTACGATCTCGATGCCAAAACCATTAAAGAACTTTATCCTTCAATATTCGACTGGTTGGGCTTGCTCGATATGAATGCCATTGTTATTCTGGTTATCATGCTGCTGGTGGCTTCAATAAATATGATCACAACCTTGCTCATTATTATCCTTGAGCGCACCAACATGATTGGTATTCTGAAAGCTATTGGCGCTAAAAATATTTCAATAAGAAAAATCTTTCTGTACTATGCTTCATTTATTCTTGTCAAAGGCCTCTTCTGGGGAAATCTAATCAGTATTACGCTTTGTCTGATTCAATTAAAATTCAGCATCATCTCTTTGCCTCAGGAGTCATATTTCGTTTCAACAGTGCCTGTCAATTTAAACATCATTCACCTGTTATTGCTCAACCTGGGTACCATCATTTGCTGCATTGCCATGCTCATTGTGCCTTCTTTTATCATCACGCGTATATCACCAGTGAGTGCGATTAAATATGACTAAAATAGAATATCCACACTTTACAAAACAATATAAATTTTCAAAAGACGTTAACAAATTTTATCAAAATACATGAAATGCTCAATTTTAAAACCATACTAATTTCATCCTTATTGATCGTTTTGTCGGTCAGCTTAAAGGCGCAGGGCGACATACGCGATTCCGTTCAATCCATCATGGGCTTTTCTGCTATTGGCGCATACGAATTGCCCGGCGGAGACCTTGCCGACCGATTTGGTGGCAATGGCAATGTGGGAGGCGATTTCTTTTATAAAACCAAGAAAAATTTTATCTTTTCGTTGGGTGGCAGCTTTATTTTTGGCAACAGCATTAAAGATGACAGTCTTTTTCATTTGCTTAAAACACATAACAATTATATCATTGATGGCGATGGCATGTATGCTGATGTAAGAACTTACGAAAGAGGATATACTATAATGGCTAAGGCAGGGAAAATATTTAATTTGATGGGCGACAATCCCAATTCAGGTTTGCTGTTGATGATAGGTGGCGGTTTTATGCAACATAAAATAAGAATTGAAAACCCCGGAAACACTGTTCCCGAACTGAAAGACAATTACAAAAAGGGCTACGATAAATTAAGCAATGGGCCAGCATTATCTGAGTATATCGGTTATGTTCATTACAGCGATAATAAACTATACAATTTCAAAATTGGATTTGAATTTACACAAGGCTTTACTCAAGCCCGCCGCAATTATGATTTGGATCTGATGGGAAAAGACACAAAAAAACGTCAGGATTTCTTATATGGGTTTAAAATAAGCTGGATGATTCCTCTGAATAAAAGAAAACCTGCTGAGTTTTATTATCATTAACGAACGGAGGTGGTTTTTTGATGGCATGCCTACCCACAGAACTTTCTACAAATATGAAAAACTTTACTTTCAACCACCAAAATTGTCAATGAAAAACTTTCTCAGCCACTAAAAGCCACAGCAAGTTATGCCCAGTTATTATTTTTTCTAAAATATATACATTTTCGCTAAAGCAAGTTTCAAACGTTTACCATTCTGTAAACCTATAAATGACTTATAATAAAAATAGCAAAGAATATTTGATGAGTCCACCTCCCATAAGTAACCCAAATCATTTGTCTGCAAGTCGAGTTCAATGTGCAATTCGCCAGGATATCTTGTGTCTACATTCAAGGTTGTGTCAACGATAGCTTGCGAATTGGATAAGAAAATTAATATTTTGTTTAGTCCTTTTTGAAAAGTCACATTTAATTCCTTGCTTTCATTAGAGTCAAGAGTCAAAAGATAAATTGAGTCATTCAATTGCAGCTTAATTGTTTCTGTCGTATGAAGTTTATTCTTTATTTCTGTATATATTGGCAAATGTTTGTCGTTATAATCAACTCCTATTTTTAGTATGAACAGAATACAAAAAAGACAAATAATTAAAATAAATATTATAAAAACAATTCGCTTGTCAACTTTAATTTTTTTATTATTTGCTTTCAAATAGTCATGGTTTTATTATAGGGTATAACTACCTTATCAGAATAACACTGCCGGCAGTATTGTACTTTTGGTCTGAACCTTTAATTTTGTATATAAAAATAAATGAATAAGCGCCTTCTGGGCATTCTTTCCCTTTGAAACGGCCATCCCATTTAAAGTCCAGTGCAGCAGAGCTGAAAATAAGTTGTCCCCACCGCGAGTAAATGTATATTTCGCATTGTGATAATTCGGTGTTGCCATAAACAGAGAAATACTCATTCAACCCGTCTTCATCAGGTGTAAAGCTGTTGGGCAGAAATACCAGAATCTCTTCGGGATTGAAATAAGCATATACATGTTCATTCTGTGTCAGCAGGAAGTTCACATCATCACTCGTTGTATTAGGCAACAATACATGATTGTTCACTTCCCAGTGTGAGAAAATATAATTTCTGTTCGAGGCCGCTTTTAAATTAATGTTCGTAGGGGTGTTGTATGTTTCTGCATGTGTATTGTCTATTGTAATGCTGTTGTTGAGCAAAACTTCTCCCGATTGGGGTGGTATGACACTGACGTTAAGTGTCAGAACAGAAGGTTGCTGTGTGAAATAGGCGATTACAGTGTCATTTGATAAAACCGAAAATGAACCTGTCGGATTGGTGGTGCCAGGCAAGATAGTGTGGTTGTTTAATGCCCAGTGTGAAAAGTTGTAGGTGGCATTGGGTGTAGCAGCTAAATTAATATTAGTATTAAGTGTATATGTTCCAGACCACGGATATGTTGTAGGAGTAAAGCCGTTAACATCGATTGTTCCTGTATTTGGTGGTTCTACCTTAAAAGTTATTGTTTTAGGTGAAACAGTCTGTACAAAATGGGCAATAACTGTATCATTACTGCTGAAAGTAACAGTAACTGAAGATGTTGTGTTGTTTGGATTGAGGGTGTTGTGTAATATTTCCCAGTTGTCAAACACATAGCCCGGATTGGCCACTGCCTCCAGATTGTTTGAAATACCACCATAAAAAGTAGATGTAGCGGGATAATTAGGGAAAGCAACACTGTTAAGGTTTATCTTACCTCCACCTGTAGGAGCCACGTCAAAAACAACATCAAAAGGTCCTGTTAAGTTATTGCAATTGACAAAAGCTTGTTCAAAATACACGCATCGCTGGTTGATAAAGTCTCTGATAGCCTGCACATTGGCCTGCCAGGTAGCCAAGTTGCCACCCCATTTTGTGATATGTTTTTGCATTTCGGGCTGAATCCTTGTCACCAATTCGTCGAGTATAGCAATCATGGTGTCGCACTGCAAAGGGCCATTGGTAAGAGCATTAAAACGGGCGACATAAAGTTGCTTGAAGTCGGGGCTTTCGTCAAGAAGTTTTTTCATGATGACCGTATGGCCTTGTCCGCCGGGGTCTGGCAGGTTCTGACCAAAACATGGATCGGCTGTTGGCCCAATATCAGGTATGCCGGTGTAATTGATATAATGGCCAAAAGTGGCATCCATATCCCATAAGGTGTAGCGCCACCTGAGTTCTTGTCCACCGGGGTCTGTACCTCGCCACTGTGATGTGTTCCAGTTGAGCCAGTCTTTACAAACAGTATGTGTGTTAATTATAAAATAATCGATAAGGCTTAACAGATTCAATTTTCCTTGCACATAAGCATAATTGGCAGCTACGCCCATGTTATTGCTTAAAACGTAATTTTTTAAATTGTCCCAGTCGGTTTGGGCTGCACTACCCCCGTATTCGGACCATGTGCTGCCCCAGGTTTTCAAATAGTACAAATGATATTTATCCTGATTGTAGTAATAAGAAGTGAAATCACTGTCGTCAACTTTTTCACGGGTTTCATACAACCCCCAGTACTGGCCATTGACGTATAAAATAGAAGGTTCATAAGATCTTTCATCTAGTTCAAGATTTCCTCTGTCAGAAAGGGTAGCCACAAATGCATCGCGGATGTGTCCTCCGTTTTCAAAGGGATAATTGTCGTTGGCAGCTGCTTTAAAGATGATATGTTGGAATGATTTTCTGGTTTTGGCAGCAAAAATTTTATGTCTTAAAGCATCGGCATAACCAAACTCATCTCTGGCAACAAAGTCGATACCCCGCTGATCGTAAGCCCAACTGTCGTTGCCATGTTTGTTAAATTCACCTGTTGCTTTTGTTTTGAGCTGTCCACCTTCAAAATATTCAATACAACCCTGAGGGGATAAGTAATTGCCATTGAGCAGTCCGGGTACATCGTTGCCGGCAATTGATACTACTGGTACAGTGTAGGTTTCATTAATAAAATAGGTGTTAAACTCATACTGACCGGGCAGGATCTGAGCATTATTGCTAAAAACCCTTGCCATAACAACTGTAGTTGCTGTTACATTAATTGGGGCTGAATAAACAGCAGATGTAATATCAGGTGTGTTCCCATTAGTCGTGTACCTGATAACAGCATTGGGCTCTGTAGTGGTAATGCTTACAGAAGTGGCACCTGTATAAAAACCACCAACAACACTAAACACAGGAAAGTCGGCATATTTTAAGTAAGCTGTAGTGCTGTTTGAGGCACCCGGGGTAGGGGAAGTAAATACAGACCAGGTGGCAGCACCGTTGGTCGTTCTGCCGTTTGAATGATTGTTCTGCGTGATGTAATCGTGCAGGTTATAACTTTCGAGTACTGTGCCCGAAGGGTCGGCAAATACGATGTATTCAGGGTTTGGTTTTCTTTGGGTTAATTTAAAATTGGTATGGACAGCACCTCCACTGAATTCGTTTCTGCCAGAAGCCCATACTTTCAAAAAACCGTTGGCAGGCACGCTCACGCCGGCAGGAATCTGCCACATTGCAGGGTTCGCAATGTCATCGCTGAGGTAATAACCAGTCAGAATAAAAGCACTGCTGCTTGAATTATAAATTTCTATCCAGTCTTCATATTCTCCATAGTTGTCGGTTGTCGTGCTGTAATTGGAACATGAAAACTCGTTGATGACAACCTGTGTGTAAGCCATGCTGAAAAACATGAAAAAAACCAAAGTAATAATAATTCTGTTGGGCTTTTGCATGGCTGAAAATTTGAATTCAAGACGCTTTGAGGCAGATAAGTTGCTTAAATAATGTCTTACGTCAAAGTTATTAAATATCTTTTATTGTAAGTTGTTTTTTTTTAAATCATATTTTACGTAATATGAAATTGATTTAATCATATTTTTGGGTTTTTCCATATCGCATATCAGTTCTTTTCTCTGATATTTTGAGGGTTCGAAAATATGGCTGTTTGTTTTTTGAAGTTTTTCGAGTTGGTCGAGGCAGACATAAGTTCTGCAAATACCCATTGAAATAAATCTGAGAAATTTTTTAATGTTTTTATGTGAGTATTTTGTATTGTATGTCATGTTAAAAGTTTCATCCATAATGGATCTAAATGTATTCCGAAGCTTACCTATATCAGTAGTTGTGGTTGTGAGTGTTTTAATGCCTTTTTGGGAATCTTTGTAAACATCAAAAATGTCGTTGCTTATTTGCATGAGTCCACCCAGATTGTAAAGCATTTTTGATTCTTCATCACTCAATTCATGACTGAAAATACTTCTGTAAAGTAAAAGTGAAACACCTCCTTTGTGCCGTGTTATTTCGAGAATTTCATTATTGCTTAAGTTTTCTGATACTTGTTTCAGACTCATTATCTGGGCTTTAAAAACCTCATATATGTATTTTTTAAGTTGATTTTGTGTTTCTATGTTTGCAAGTACTTTAATATAAAATTGCAAAAACAGGTTTTCACTTAATCTTTTCACTTTTACTTCTTCAGGATTGTTAAGCAGGGCATGGAGTAAAAGTTTTAAATCATCATCGCTGAGGTCTTTGAGATCGAAAAAATCATCGCCAAGACCTGTCATGGCCCCTATGTAAGTGCTTGCAGTTCTTTCTTTCAGAGATAATTTGTGTCCTCTCAGCAGGGCGAAAGATTCACCTAAAATAGCAGGCACACCTAGTCCGTAATAATCAGTGATTTTTTTTAAATCATCATTATTGATGCTGCCATCATTTGTAGAATTAATAGTATCAAAATCTTTAATGAGTGTGTCAGTAATAAAACTTTTCTGCTTTTTTACACTGAACCATAATTTGCAAAATGTGGCGGGGATGTGTATGGTGTTGCTGAGATATTTCATGTTGAGGATATAAGAGTTTAACTTTTTTTGAGGACAACATACTTTAAAACTCTTAATAAGAAAAATCTCTTAGCCTGAATTTTAGTGACAAATTCGGGATTGCCAAATACGTTGATAAAATGAGGTGCCACTTTGCCAATAAGGTAATTGATTACAGAAGGGAAACTGCAAAGGTATTGCAGCACTCTGTAGTTGTAAAACTCTCTGCCCATGCGTCGGTATATTTCTTTATCATATTTTTTGTTATAAGTTGCAGAAAAGTTTTTGTGTTCAAAACTACTTTTGATATGCATGGCAGCTACTCTGCCACTCCGGAGTGCATTTCCTATGCCTTCACCCGATAAGGCATTGGCCAATCCGGCAGCATCGCCTGTCCGTAAAAACCGTTCACCCGAAATGGGCCTGTTGGGCTTGCCTAAGGGTATGATGTCTCCTTTTAAACGACTGATAGGTCTGGCGTTTTTAAATTTGTCTTTTAATGCACCGCTTTCAATCTCTTCATCGAGCACTTTCTGCAGATTTATTTTCTTTTTTACCAAAGTATCAATGGGCATTCCCAAACCCACATTATAAATGTTGTTACCAACCGGAAAAATCCAAAGGCCACCGGGAAGTATTTTTTTAGTAAAATAAAATTCAAGAAATTGCCCCTCTTTTACGACATCTACATTTTCGTAGTAACACCTTAAAGCTATGGCTTTATCTTTCTTTTCAATTTTGAGTGACCTGAGCGTTTTTGCAACAACCGAATGAGCCCCATCGGCACCGACTATCATTGAACAATTTAAAATCCCTTGAGAAGTGTGAATCCTGATTGAATTATTATAATTTTCAATTTTTTGAAGAAGACAATTTTCAAAAACAGAGATATTGGTTTTTTCTTTAATAAACTGAATTAACAGATTGTCAAATACTTCCCTTTTAACTGTGTACATTGCTCTGCTTCCATTATGCTGGAGGATGGGAATTGAAGCTTCTTTATTTTCGGCAGAATATACTCTTAGTCCATAACTTGGATTAATATCGACCAATTTATGAAAGGCTTCTGAAAGTTCTTCTGATAATAAGGGCAGCTGTTTTATGACATCTAAAGTGAGCCCTTCACCACAAATTTTCTCTCTTGGGAATACAGATTTGTCGATGATGGCAATATTTAAACCTGAATCTTTGAGGCTGATAGCACAGGCAGCCCCTGCGGGGCCTGCTCCAACAATAATAATATCAAATATTTTCTCCACTTATACAAAAAGAAAAAGTAAGACATTTAAAAATAAACATCTTACTGTATTAAGGATTAAAAAAGAAATAATCAGAATTTATTTCTTCTTTTCACATATTTTTTTACAAGTAATAATAGTGTCTGTAATTTCCATTTCACCTTCTTTGCCCGGACAACATTTTTTGAGCATGTCATGCTTTATCTTAAATGGAGAATCACACTCTTTTTCGCTCAACATGACTCCAACACTATGAACTTTTTGTTTGTAATGACCAATTAAAACTTTAGTGAGTTTGAAAGACATAATTGTGAAAAGCAATATAGCAATACAGAATATTACTGTGCCTTTAACAATATTCTTGACATGATTGTTTTTGAAACCATAGATTAAAACAACCAGTCCAATAAAACCTAACAATAACGTAAGTAGGGTTAGGATAAAGGTGAAAATAGCCATAATTTTGGTTTTTAATTATTAATATGACGTAAAATTAAAAAAAAAAATTAAAATATTAACTTTTTTTCAGTTTTAATTGAATTTTAATCAAAAGAAAAGATAATTTACTTTTCCCTTTTCTGAAATTAATAGGTTTTTTTGTAAAAACGATAGTCGATCGAAAGACGAAAGAAGTTGTTTTCATCAAATTTGTAAAATGCTGTCGGTTTCCCTGTTTCATCAATTGTCAGCGCATGGTTGTTGTTGAGATTTAAGGAATTGCAGTTGTATTTTGAATTGGTTGTGCCATAAGCATAGTACTTTCCTGCTTCAACAGATAAGAAAAAATGTTTCTTTATTAACAACCCGAACGTTATAAAAGGGGATACCCCCCATGCTTTTGTGACATGTTTACTAATGCCATCCATTTCAAGAGGAAGATTGGGAATAATCATCCCCTTAGCGTAGCTGTGTAAATCGTAAAGCTGGTACATATACATAAAATCCACACCCATTTTGAGTTCTACCCATTTTGACCATATCATTCTCTCAAAACCGACTTTTGGATATAAACCACTGAAATTGAATGAAGTGGTGAACTCATAAGCTGAAGTGTCGTGAACTATATTATTGACTTTATCGGCCGCAAAATCGAGAAAAAATCTGTATTTAAAAGGTCCATCAGCTATTTTACCTCTTACAGAATATAAGGGTGAATACTGATATTTTTCATCCTGATTGATGTAAGGGACACCTAATATGTCGGTATATAACAAATACCCATTTCGCATCTTTGATATGCCAATGCCGGCATCAATAATTGATTTGGAAGTGTCTCCTGTCCATAATTGGGAAAATCCATTGATGGATATCAAAATCAAAATTGCCAAAATTACTTTTTTCATAGGTAAGTTTATTTAAAAATTTGTTTAAAAAGTACTTATTTAATATCAATAATATAATTAGGATTTTCAAATTTAACACTTTTTAAATAACTGACAAAATCTCTGTCTGTTTTTTTTGTAAATTTGTATTTTGTTTTTTTATATGCGTATTTCTTTCTTTTACAAAATATTTACAGCATTCCTGCTTGCTTTGAATATGCCATCTTTTGCCCAATTGACAAAAATTATGGGTACAGTTAAAGATGTTGCAAGTGGAGAACCAATTCCTTTTGTAAATATTTATTTTTTAAATTCAACACTGAACACTACGCAGGGTGTCATGTCCGATTTTGACGGTAAATATTTTATTGAAACAAAATTGCATACCGACACATTGATAGCTTCGTGCATGGGCTACGAATCTCAAAAAAAGAAAGTACAGAAGGGCATTTTTCAACATGTTGATTTTCAGCTTCAATCGAATACTTTGAATTTGGATGAGGTTGTTATTATACCCGGTGAAAATCCGGCAGAAGTTATTTTGAAAAAAATTATTGCCAACAAACCAAAGAATGATCCCAACAGATATCAGGCACTTGAGTTTGAATTGTATTCAAAAATTGAGGTTGATATTAATAATGTGGGTGATGAGTTTAAAGATAAAAAGAGCTTTAAGGATTTTCAGTTTTTATACAATTTTGTTGACACCTCGACCGTCAACGGAAAAACCTATCTTCCTGTGTTTCTGAGTGAAACCATGTCGGATGTTTATACACGCAAAGAACCCAAGGGGTATGTGGAAATAATTAAAGCGAGCAAGATGTCGGGCATTGAGAATCAGAGTGTGAGTCAGTTGATGAGTGATGAGTTTTTGTCATTGCAGTTATATGATAACTATATAGCTCTTTTTCAGAAAAATTTCATCAGTCCGATAGCTGATTTTGGATTGGGTTTTTATAAGTATTACCTTGTTGACAGTGCGTTTATTGGAGACAAATGGTGTTATAACATCATGTATAAGCCACGACATAAACAGACACTTACCTTTACCGGCAATTTCTGGGTGAATGATACCACGTTTGCCATTAAACAAATAGAAATGCGCATAGCTGATGATGCCAACATCAATTATATAAATGATTTTTACATCAGGAAAGATTATGAACTGCAGGGCGAATATTGGGTTTTGAGCAGGGATTACAGCATCAGCGACTTAAACATTATAGAGAATTCCAATAAAACAATGGGTTTCTTTGGCCGTAAAACAACAACCTATCGCAACTATATTATTAACAAACCCAAAGAGGTAAACTTTTATGCGAATGCTGCAAATTCTATTGTTGGAGACAGTGCTTTAAGCAGATCGGATGCGTATTGGCAGCAAAACAGACATGAAGAATTAAATAAAGATGAAAGAACGGTTTATTTTATCGTAGATACATTGCTGAGCATACCGCGTTTCAACACCTATCTTGATATTATAGAAATGGTTGTGACAGGCTATTATGTAAAAGATAAAATAGAAATAGGACCTTATGCTTCAATGTTGAGTTTTAATCCGCTTGAAGGTACCCGATTTAGGTTGGGTGGCAGGACCAGTAACAGTTTTAGCAATAAGCTTATGCTGGATGCTTATGGAGCCTATGGCTTGAAAGACAAACAATTTAAATCTGGAGCAGGCTTTCTGTATGTTCTGAATAAAAACCTGAGAAGAACCCTCAGTGGCTCATTTAAGTTTGATCTGGAACAGTTGGGGCAGAGTCAGAATTCTTTCAGGGAAGATTTCTTTCTGACATTTCTTTTCAGAAGGCAACCTGCCGATAAGTTATCGTTAGTGAAAGAATACAAGCTGAGTTACGAAAACGAGTGGTTCCCCGGTTTGATGAATACATTTCATATAATAAACCGTGAAATATTTCCTATGGGGAAGACCAAGTTTGATTTTTATCATTTTTTCAATAACTCCATGCATATTGTCAATGAAGGGAGTATTATTTCTACAGAGTTAAGATTTGATTTGCGCCTGGCCTACAAGGAAAGATTTACCATGGGCGATTTTCAGCGAACAAGTCTGAGCGCTAAATACCCTATATTTAATATACAGTATGGCTATGGCATTCCCAATGTACTGGGTGGTGATTACGAATACCACAATCTGTACTTTAATGTGAGTCATTGGTACAACTTTTTCAGTTTGGGCTGGTCAAAATTTATTCTTGAAGGAGGTCGTATCTGGGGTAAGCTTCCTTATCCTTTGCTCAAATTGCATGAAGGAAATGAAACATTTGTATTCGATGAGTATTCATTCAATATGATGAATTATTATGAGTTTGTGAGCGATAAATATGTGAGTTTGTATTTTACACATCATTTTGATGGCTATTTTACCAACAGAGTTCCCTTGTTGAGAAAATTAAAGTGGCGCGAAGTTTTTTATATTAAAGGTTTAGTGGGTGGCCTTGATGAAGCGAGCCGAAAATATTCAGTATTTCCCGATGAAATGCACAGTTTGGGTAAACCCTATTTTGAAGCAGGTGCCGGACTAGAAAATATTTTTAAAATTATTCGCATTGATGCTGTCTGGCGTCTGTCGTACCTCGACCATATAAACACCAGTCCATTTGGATTGAGGTTTGGTTTAAGTTTTTCGTTTTAGCGTTATTGAAAACAGTTTTTTTATTATTTTTGTCTTATAATATTGTAATTAATTTTAAACTTAAATAATATGAGAATAATCAATAAATTTTGGATTTGTTCATTTGTTTTTATTAGCGTATTATTATTATTATTATTATTAATTCAATGCAAGAAAGATAAGGAAAATAATGATAATAACATTACGCCCCCACCGTCATCAAATATAACAGATATTGATGGCAATATTTACCATGCAGTTACAATCGATAACAAAGTATGGATGCTTGAAAATTTGAAAACCACAAAGTATAATGATGGTACCAGCATTCCAAATGTTACGGATAATTCTGAATGGGATAATCTTACAACAGGTGCATACTGTGATTACAGCAATTCTCCAAGTAATTCTACAGTCTATGGCAGACTGTATAACTGGTATGCTGTTTCTGATACCAAAAAGATGTGCCCGGTCGGTTGGCATGTAGCAACTGATACTGAATGGACATCTCTTACTTCCTATTTAGGGGGTGAAAGTATAGCTGGAGGCAAATTAAAAGAGGCCGACACTACACATTGGAATACCCCTAATACAGGTGCAACCAATGAATCAGGGTTTAAAGCCCTCCCCGGAGGTGAACGCAGACCAAATGGGGAGTTTTTGTATTTAAGGCAATATGGCAACTGGTGGACAGTTACAGAAAGCAATGCTTCATCTTCCTGGTGCAGGTATATGGATTTCGACGACGCTAATGTTGATAGGGACGATTATGACAAGCAATATGCGTTCTCTGTACGTTGTATAAAAGACTAGTTCTACTGAAATTATAAGTTCATTTCAATTTTATTTCTGTAGTTTTAATATCATCTGTTTTTCAAATACTTGTCTTTTGGATGCAGGTAATATAATATTGTAACATTTTAATAGTATTTATCGTCTTAATTCTGTTTTTTTCATTTATTTTGCCAATAATATACATAGCTTAAATAAAACAAATATTATTTATTTTAAACCCCCAAAAACCATGAAACAATTTTTTAAATTTATGTTTGCTTCTATGCTTGGATTCATTCTGGCAGGCATCATTATTTTCTTTTTATTTTTTATAATGCTGGTCTCAGTCGCTTCATTTTCATCAAAGAAGGAAGATATAAAAGTAAAACCCAATACGGTGCTTAAAATCAGGTTAGATTACAATATCACGGAAAGAACTTCAGAAAATCCTTTTGAAAATTTTAGTTTCTCAACCTTTAAATCCAACAAAAACTTAGGATTGAATGATATTATTGAAAATATCAAAAAAGCAAAAGAGGACAAAAATATTAAAGGTATTTACCTTGAAATTTCTGACATAGGTGCAGGAATGGCTACAATTGAGGAAATCCGCAATGCCCTTATTGATTTTAAAACATCAGGAAAGTTTATTGTAAGTTATGGTGAAATCATCCCACAGAAATCGTATTATCTGGCTACAGTGTCTGATAAGATATTTTTAATGCCCGAAGGCTTGCTTTCTTTTAATGGTTTAAGTGCGCAGATGATGTTTTTGAAAGGAGCCATGGATAAATTGGATGTTGAACCTCAGATTATTCGTCATGGAAAATTTAAAAGTGCTATTGAGCCTTTGATTTATGATAAGATGAGTAATGAAAACAGGGAGCAGACCATGACCTATCTGGGAGCCATGTGGAATCAGATACTTAAAGGAATTAACAAAACAAGAGGCATAGAAATATCGGAATTGAATCTGATAGCCGACAGTTTATTTATCAGAAAACCTGCTGATGCTAAAAAGTATAAGATGGTTGACAGTATTATTTATTATGACCAATTTATGGCTGATTTAAAGGTAAGAGCAGGGGTAAAAGAAAAAGATGATATTGAATTCATTACATTGAACAAATACAACAATGTGCCTTCAACTGAAAAGAAGAACAGGGGTAAAGATAAAATTGCTGTAGTTTATGCCCAGGGCGATATTAACTCAGGCAGTGGTGATGCTAAAAACATTTACTCTGACGATCTGTCTTCAACAATAAGAGATGCCCGTGAGGACAGCAGTGTAAAAGCTGTGGTTTTGCGTGTCAACTCCCCCGGAGGCAGTGCTTTAGCCTCGGAAGTTATTCTGAGAGAAGTGATGCTGACAAAAGCAGCAAAACCCTTTGTGGTGTCGTTTGGTGATGTGGCAGCTTCGGGCGGTTACTATATATCGTGCCTGGCTGATAAAATTGTTTCTAATCCCAATACCATTACAGGTTCTATAGGTGTTTTCGGTGTTATTCCCAACATGCAGAATTTCTTTAAAAACAAACTTGGGATTACATTTGATGTGGCCAAAACAAATGCCAATGGGGATTTGGGATCTGTTGCAAGACCAATGTCGGCTCAGGAAAAACAAATCATTCAAACCCAGGTTGAAGATATTTATGCCACTTTTATAGGTCATGTGGCTCAGGGAAGAAAAATGACCACTGCTCAGGTCGATTCTATTGGACAAGGTAGGGTATGGGCCGGTGTAGATGCGCTTAAAATAGGTTTGGTTGATGAGATCGGCGGTTTGGATAAAGCCATTGAAATAGCTGCAGGATTGGCCAAATTAAAAGAATATCGCGTGGTTGAGTTGCCTAAACAAAAAGATTTTATGACCATGATTATTGAGGACATGAATGAAAATATGAGCATGAGAATCGTTCAGAAATACCTTGGAATTAACTATGCTTATTTTGAATACATGAATAAAGTGGCCACTATGGAAGGCATTCAAGCCCGCTTGCCTTATGAGGTTGAGATTTATTAAAAGGATTTGATTTTTAAAAAATAATATTGCAGCGCCGATGGGTTAGCCCTTCGGCGCTGCTGTTTAATGTATTCCGGCAGCCATAATAAAACTTACCCTTTCTGTATAACCCTTTGAGAGGAGTTCTTTTTTAATTAAGGGAGCAGCTCCTCTGTTTCCCACAAAACTAACGATAAAGCAAGTCCCTGCGCATGGTAGCTCGTTGTAAGGAATACAACCTAAAGCTGAAGTCTTTTTGGTGGACACATCAACAAAATAAGAAATTTTATGTCCCAGTTTTTTAAGCAGCAAAGCATTTTTATGTCCGGTTTTACCGGCACCCCAAATAACCAAATAGGGGAAAAAAGGATTGTGTTTTCTGAGCCAGATGTCGAGATAATGGATTTTTATAGCATTGAAGGCTTCTTTGCTGTATATTTTGTCGTTTCTGCTCAGGCGGGAAGGGGTATCATGCCAAAGTAATATTTCTTTTTCAATTTTACAGCTTCGCGCTCCCATACTCAGCCATCGCAACCACATTTCATAATCTTCGGGGAAGTGGCCATCTCTGCAAGTTCCATATTTTAACAATGCCTTTCGGGTAAACATTACAGAAGGATTAGCAAAAGGACTTTCGACAAATTGGTTTAAATAAATTTGTTCTTCCGAAATCAGAGTGTTTATCCAGTCAACATAAATTTTGTATCCTCTGGTATCTCTGTTATCAGAAACATGTCTTACCAGTCCTGAAGTTAAGTCTATTTCTGGATTTGAGATTAAAAAGTCGCATTGCCATTGAAGGCGCTCGGGTAATGACACATCATCAGCATCCATGCGTGCGATATATGTACCTTTACAAAAATTTAATCCCGTATTAAAAGCATTGACTACACCTTTTTTGGGCTCATTTATCATGATAATGCGTGAATCAATGGCGATATGCATTTTGGCAATATCAACAGAAGTATCTGAACTTGCATTGTTGACCAATATCAATTCCCAATTAGTAAATGTTTGATTAATAATGCTTTGTATTGCTCTTGAAAGCGTTTTTTCTGCATTGTAAAAAGGGAGCACGACAGAAATCAGGGGTGCTGAAACATTTGAATCAGGGTTTTTCAAAATGATTGTTTTCTTTATAGTGGTAATTGATTTCTATGTTGTTATCAGTTTCCTCTTTTTTCTCTGTCAAATCGTTTGAATCATTTTCATCGGCTATATAATCCTGGGAATCTGTATCATCTTCGCTTTCTGCATCTATAAAAGGTTGTGGTCGTTGAGGTTCTTCGTCTTTGTAATAAACTGCGGCAATGATGCCTGCCACAAAGCCTGTTAGATGTGTTTCCCATGAGATATACTCGAAAGTAGGGAAGATACCCCAGATAATACCGCCGTAGATGAACACAATTGTCATGGAGACAGCTATTAATGGCCCATGTTTGCGAAGAATGCCGCTGAAAAACAAGAAAGCAGCCATGCCATATATCAAACCACTGGCGCCTATATGATAGGCTTCACGGGCAAAAAACCACACCCATAAGCCCGACAATACATAAATAATAAGCATGGCCCCTTTGGCAACCTTAGTGTAAAAGTAGAAAATAGCCCACGATAATAAAAATATGCCCAAGGTATTGGAAATTAAGTGGTGCAAGTCGCTGTGAATCAGAGGCGCAGTAAGTATTCCAATCAGTCCGCTGACCCTCATGGGGAAGACACCGAGCCAGATAAAATCAATATTAAAGACTAATTCGACAGCCTTTACTGCCCATAAAATTATTGTAAAAATAACAGGGAACAAAAGACTCTTTAATAACAGTATTTTATCAGGTTTGTTAAACATCAGTTGCTTGGGTTTGTAAAAGCAAATTTAAGCAATGTTCATTAAATAACACTTAATTGAATGCTAAAATGGTCAAATCTTTTTTTGAGGTGCTGATAGTAAAATCTTATTCAAAAAAGTTTTTTTTACTTTTTTTGATGCTTCGACAAGTCCTCAGAATAAACATTACATTTGAGTTGACATCGCATACAAAAGTCGTTTAGTTTAAAAGAAGCAGAGATGTTTTTTAAAAATACAGTCTGAAAGACTGAATTACTTCAACCTGAGGCTTCGCCTCAGGAACAAGCATAAGGCTAAACAAGTCGCCCTGAATGGGCAGGTTATAAAAATACTTCTTCATACAACACTTAATCTGTCCATAAGTAATCCTCATTAAAGTCAATCCCATGAATTCTTAGTAATTCAAGATA